>Ga0224722_1001485_pt1 | contig 12938 bp, 14 predicted proteins | sample Balambano_FR1_Me_FD_161646 | JGI IMG/M metagenome (GOLD analysis project Ga0224722, IMG submission 161646) | Freshwater sediment microbial communities from Lake Towuti, South Sulawesi, Indonesia - Balambano_FR1_MetaG | ecosystem: Environmental > Aquatic > Freshwater > Lake > Sediment | place... | reverse complement strand
AGATAATCTTCTCTGGATTCGTCAGTTAGCTACTAAGATTGTACTTGATAAGGCTCAATCGTTAGGTTTCCCCAATTTAGCTGCTGATATTGAAGATGCTGATTGGACCAGTGAGCTACAAACTGGTACCGAAGATACTGAAATGGCATTTAGCCGTCGTGATCTATCTCCTAATCCTCTTGCTAAGCGTATTCGTGTTAGCAATAAGTTGATCCGTATTTCAACTTTCGATATTGAGGGTTTAGTTCGTCGTCGTATGGCAGTTAAATTTGCTGTTACTGAAGAAAAAGCATTTATGACTGGTAGTGGTGTTGGTCGTCCGTTAGGTATTTTCGTTGCTAGTGCTAATGGTATTCCTTCTAGTCGTGACGTATCTGCTGGTAATACTACTACTGCTCTTACGTTTGACGGGTTGATTAATGCGAAGATGAGCTTGAAGGCTCAATATCGTCAATCTAGTGCTCTTCGTTGGTTATTTAATCGTATTGCTATTAAGAATGCTATGCTTATTAAGGATGCTAACGACCATTATATTTGGGAAGCCAACATTCAGAATGAAGGCCCCGATCGTATTCTTAATGTTAAGGTAGCTGAATCTGAGTATGTTCCTTCTACGTTTACTACTGGTCAGTATGTTGGTGCTATCGGTGACTTTAAGCAGTATGTTATTGTCGAATCTCTCGAATTCACTATTCAGAAGTTACTTGAGCTGTATGCTGAAACTAATCAGACTGGTTTTATTGGTCGGGAAGAGCTTGATGGCTCTCCTATGATTCCTGATGCATTTGCGAGGGTTAAGTTAGCATGAGTAAGACAACTCACGTTCGTCTATTTCAGCCATTAGCAGGACCTCACGGTAATGCTGATGCTGATGATATTGTTGAAATGGATAACGCAACTGCTAAAGAATTAGTTGATACAGCTCAAGCCGAAGAAGTAGATATTAAGAATTTATCTAAGAAGGATGCACGTAAAGGTATCAAGCGTTTAATTAAGCCAAGTGCAGCTAAGCTAAAACAGTTAGACGAGAAGAAGCGTAATCAGAAGAGTACATTAGTCAAAGTTAGTGGTGATCCTAACGATCCGCCGGTCAGTCTTAATCGGGGTGATGATTCCGACGAAGCTGACGAAGACGAAGACGGAGAGTAATTAGATGGATATTATTAGGTCAGTTAAACTTGTACCTAATAGTGCATTAACAACTCCTATTGTTACAGTAGCCGAAGCTAAGAAACATGCAGTTATTGAACATGATGTTGATGACTCGTATATTGAAGAATTGATAGCTGTCGCAAGTGAACACGTACAATACTTAACTCGCCGTCAGCTTTTGACGGCGAGTTATATTATGTACTTATCACAATTTCCTAACGATGATTTAGAACTACCTTACGGTAATCTTCAATCTATAGATTCAGTTAATTATAAGAATACAGAGAATATAAATACAGTAGTTGATGCAGATGTGTATGACGTAGACACAGATTCAGACCCAGGTGTATTATCTCGTAATATAGATGCTGGTTGGCCTGTTTATAAATATAGTCGTGCCCCAGTATGGGTACAATTTACATGTGGTTGGACTAGTCCATCCTTAGTACCACGTAAATTGAAATTAGCTATTAAGATGTTGGTAGCAACATGGTATAATAAACGTGAAGATACAGCTGTAGTGAAACATTTAGAAGTACCACATGGTGTAATTTCACTTATTACTGAGTATAAACTTCAAGGATGGGGTTATGATTAATGAAACTTAAAACTCTCTCAGCTGGCGATTACCGGCATGTAGGTCAATTCTATAATAATGCCGCTGATACTCGTTCCAATTCAAATCAAGTAATCGAAAACAAAATTCCTATCGGTACTCCCAAACATTTTGCAATTGAAACATTAGTCGGATTTGAGACATTTCTACCATCACAAGTGGTCGGACAATGTACTCATTTAATCCGTTTACGTTGGTATAGTGCAGATATTACATCTAAGTCATGGCTAGAATGGGGAAGTAAGAGATTTGAAGTAAAATATGTACTTGACTTAGACGGAATGAAACGAGAAATGGTATTAGGAGTTGTAGAACAAGATGCGTAGATCACAACGTGGAATTAGTATTAGTGTTGAAGGATCACCTCAAGTTAAGCAAATGTTAAGTAGACTAGGACAAAATCAGAATAAAGCATCTCGAGAATATGTGACTAAGGGCAATCGTATAGCAGTACGTGAAATTAAGTCAGAAGTTACAGATCATCGTCATACTACTGCATTATATCAAAGTATAGCTAGTAAAATTCCTCATCTAGCTAAAACTCATATTTATATGGGTATTGTTGGCGTTAAGAAAGACTTTAAGTTATTTATTCGTGAACGTAAAAAAGGTGCATATGCAGGTACTAAGAAAGCTAATTTGTATCAAATACCGGCTAAATATCTTCACTTGTTAGAACGTGGTTCGTGGAAAACGGGCCCTAGATATACGTCTCGAGGTAGATATACTGGTGTTATGCCGGCATTTCATGTTATGCGAGATGCTAGTTTACGTGTAACTAACATGTGCAAGCTATTAGCTTCACAAGTTTTTAAGAAGTGGGCACATGGCCGTTAATAACATTGAAGATGCTTTTGTTCAATATCTTTTAGCTCAAACAGGTCTATTTGCATTAGTAGGTAATAAGATAGAACCTATGAAACAAGCTCAAGAAATACCTAATCCCGGAGTTATATACGAATGTATGGAAGATAAACCACAAGGTATAACCTTGAATGGTTGTCCTCCTCTAAATAGAGCTGTTTATGGGTTTATGGCCGTTGCTTATGAAAATGATCCTATGAATGCTATATATTTTTGGTTTAAACGTCATTTTGATAGACCTAAACGAATAGAATTACATAACACTGATGGTCCTTATCGACGTGTTACAGTTACTCCTGTTAACGGGTATGCTATTAAGCAAGATCCATTTGCTGGTGCAGATAAATATCCTTATTGTAAAACGTGTTTTATTGCCATTCAATATGCTGAACCCGAATCACCTTGAAAGGGAACATCACATGGGTTTAGTTGGATTCGCTATTTTTATGATTGCCATGATTCTGATTCTCAGAGTCGGGCAATCAACTGTTGGTGTAGATCTACAATATAATACTGCTACGTCTGGTCCCGCTGTATGGGATTCGTGGGGTTGTATCCATGATATTAGTGGTCCGGAAATTACCGCTACTACATCAGATGCTAGTTGTTTAAATAGTGAAGATGGTTGGAAAGAGTTTGTAGCAGGTATGAAAGATGGCGGTGAAGTAACATTTACTATGGTTACTCAATATGGTGAAAATGTTCAAGATAGTCCTGGTAGCGTTGGTGTATGTCAGAACTGGCGTATTGTTGTTCCTATGACTGATTGTGCTGGAGCTAATCCAGATATGGTTTGGTATATCACTTTTGACGGTTGGGTTACTCGTTTTGGTCCTCGGTTTGAATATGATGGTGTCCAGATGCAAGACTGGACTATTAAAGTCACTGGTCCCGTTGAGGCTTCTGAGCCTGTCAACGTTGAAGCGTAAGGAGATATGGAGCAATGGGAATTCGCGACTCAATTCGTAATGCCAAAGATATCAAAGAAGAAGTTATTGATGTCCCCGAATGGGGATGTAAAGTATTGTTAATTAGTCTATCAGGAACAGCTCGAGATGAATTCGAGCGTAAAATGGATGATCCTACAGACGAAGATGAAACTCTTCATCTGAGGAACATTACAGCTAAGTTATTATGTGCAACTATGTATGATCCTGAAACTCGTAAGTTAGTATACGATTATAACAAACCGCAAGATGTAGCAGAGTTAGGTCAGCGAAATAGTGATGTACTCCGTAGATTATTCCGTAAAGCTAAAGAGCTGTCTGGTATGCTGGACGAAGATAAAGCTTCGTTGGATAAGAAAACAAAAAAATGAAATCGGACGCATGGTCCATGTTTATCATGGACCTATGCGTCTTATTGCACAAAACTAGAGAAGAATTGTTGGATAATATTAGTTCTAAAGAGCTTAGTGATTGGCAAATATATTTTCGTATTAAAAAGTATGTTGGCGAAGATAGAGAAGATTATCGTAATGCCCAATTATGTACATTGATAGCTACAGTATTCAGTAAGAAGGGTAGTAAAATCAACTTTACTGATTTTATTCCTGGATATGAACGTGTTATGCCTAAGATTAATACATTAGTTGGTAAATTACGTTCTTGGGTAGCTCAAGCTGGTGCAAAGAGAAAGGTCACACGTGTAAAACGAGAAGATGGCAGGACAAAATGATATTGCGTCGCTTGCCATTAGGATCAAAGCTGATATAGGTCAATTACGTAGAGGATTAGGCGAAGCTCGTCGAGAAATTGATAGATTTGATAGACGAGTTGCAGAAAGTCAAAGTGGTTTAGATAGCAAGTGGGGTATTATCCGAGGTATAGCTAAAGGTGGAGAGTTAGGACGTGCATTTGGTCAGAAGTTAGCTGCGGGTATTGATGCTAGTTTACGTGGAACTAAAACTGTATGGGATTATATATCTAAAGATCGAAATGGTACAACTCGACTTAAACAAGATCTTTCTAGTGTAGGTAAAGTTTTAGCGGCAGGTTTTGGTGGTTTAGCTATTGGCGGATCTATTAATGTGTTTAATGCATTACGTGGAGCTGTTAGTGCTATTAGTCGTTTACGTCCTAGTACTGCTTTAACAAGTTTGAATAATTTAGTTAATAATCTTCGTGGTATGAATATGCGTCAATTAGGTCAGTTATTTGGCCGAGGAGGTACTGCATTATTTGGTGGATTAAATAAAGTTACATTAGGCGGATATAAAATTGGAGCTGTATTCGGTGAAGGATTTACCGAAGCTGTAGAAAAAGCTTGGTCTAAATTAATGAAACGACCTATACCAGCTAGATTTAATCAATTCACAACGTCAGCTGATTTAACACGTCGCGGTATACATCCTGATTTAGCTAGCCGATTAGCTACACGTATCGGTAGTCAATCCTTTATGCGTATGGCTACTAATACTAAGGCTATGTATACATTTATTGAAAATCAACTTAAGAAAATGGGTAGTTTCGGTAGCAAACAAGCTAGAGAACAAGCTGCCAATATTCGTAATCTATTAACTTTTGAGTCTGTATATAAGCGAATTAAAGATAGCATTATGGGTATTACTCGAGCTGATATCGGTAGATTTTTCCGTGCTAATACACTTGGTCGTGTACAAAATATGTTTACTCCGCGTATGTATACGCAAACTAATCCTTATAGTAATATTACTACTGGACGTATGCAAACTCCATTTGCACACGGTGTACAATCTGCTGCAGCTGGTATTGGTAGAATATTAGGTGGTACGATTAAATCACTATCATATATGTTCAGGTATGGTGGTGCTGGATTTATGCGTTTAGGTAGAATAGGTACAACTGCATTTAGTGGTGTATTTGACATAGCCAGTTCTATGCCGGGTAAGTTATTTAGTCTATTTCAAACATTGAATCCATTTGAGATATTTACACGTAGCTTGTTAGCATTCAAAACTACTGCTGTATTAGCTATTGGTGCTATAACTATGGAGTCTATTAAGTTATCAGGTGAGTTTGAACAGTTTCGTATTGGGTTTGAAGCTCTTACTGGTAGTGGTGAAGTAGGTAATCGTACATTTGATGAATTAACTCAGTTAGCAGCTAAGACTCCGTTTGCTATTCGTGAGGTTATGGCTGCGGGTAAGATGTTAGCTGGTTATGGTACTGCGGCAGATCAATTATACCCAACTCTGAAGATGTTGGGCGATGTAACATCAGCTATTGGTAATGACTACGTTAATCTTCAGCACGTTACTTATCTTTTCGGTACTATGCAACAACAAGGGCACGTATTTACTCGTGATATTAACCAGCTGGCTAATATTGGTATTCCTATCTATGGTGAATTAGCTCGAGTATTGAAAGTTGATAAGACTGAAATTCAAGGTTTAGTTGAAGCTGGTAAAGTTGGATTCCCTGAAGTACAGAAAGCCTTCATTAATATGACGAAGGCAGGTAGCACGTTTGGTGGATTTATGGAGAAACAGAGTAAGAGTCTATTAGGTTTGTGGCGTAACTTTATGGATAATCTAGAAATTGCTGGTAGTAAGTTTGGCGATATCATAGTTAAAGAGTTTGACTTAAAGAATGTCATTGCTAATATGACTGCAATGACACGTAATAGTGATGCGTTCTTTAAGAGTAATGCAGAGAATATTCAAAATATTGTTGATACTACTAAGTCCGCTATTGGTTATATTCGTGAGTTTGGTATTCATACTGGAGCTGCGTTTAGAGTATTGTATGATATTGGTAATAATCTATTTCCAAATACATTTAGCTATCTTTCTAAGCTTTCTAAAGGTGGTAAAGATCTTAATACTTCATGGCGTGAAGCTAAGGGCAATATGATTGGTATATTTGAAGATATGGCTAAAGGTATTGCACGTATGTTGGATAGTATACGTAATATGTTTAGGCAGTTAATCGCAGATATTAACCGTATGAATATCAAGTACAATCCATTTAATGAGGATGAATTAGGCAAGGTTACAGAACAAGATGTCTATAAGGTAGCTCCTGATCTAGAGAAGTATAAGTCAAAGTATGAATATGCTAAATTCCATGAAGGTGTTCTTAAAGGATCTAATGCTCCTGACTTTATGGGTCTCGGTCGTAATCATCATTATTATAAAGATATTGATCAGAACTTAGGTGATAAAGAATTCCGTAAAGCTATTATTAAATATCATACTAGCGAGAAAGATAAACTATGGGATGAATTGACTAAAGCTGATTATGTGAACCGTTATAATACGATTCAGTCTGATCTTATGATTCATAAAGGGGTTTATACTCCATCAGTTACTAACTATGAAAAAGATGTAACTAATTTCTTTAGTAAAATCCGTGCAGATGAATTAGCACGAGCTAAAGATCAAGATTTCAAAGAGAGGTTAGAAGCATCTCGAGCTATTATGAATTCACATCCTGATTTTGATAAAGTTACTGGTCGTAAAATACAAGCCATGTCTATGGTTGGTGGTGGTATGATGGGGACAGCTACACATGGATTAATGAATGATATTTATGCTAATCCTCAGAATTATAAACCTTATGTTAATCCTACTATGAATCCAGATACTCGAGAAATACGTCCGGCAGTACAATTATTGACTCATGCTATGCAAGATTTAGTTACTGAATTAAAGAAATTTAAGAATCCTTCAGAAGAATTGAAGGATACGTTACATAACTTAGAAGTACCGTTTAAAGCTGGAGTACTCACTAATGAACAGTACGCACGTGGAGTTTATGACGCATATATGAAAGCTGCAGATAAGATGGGCGGTACAGAGATTAAGTTTGCATCGGGTATTTATAAAGGTAGTGCGGAAGCTTTGAATATCGAAGCTCGTGCACGTATGGGATTAGATCAACCAGCTAAATTTGAAGATCAAATGCAACGTATTATGGAACAATCCGTTGAATTAGAGAAGCAACAGCGTGATTATCTTAAGGAAATTAGTCGTACACTTGAGACACAACGTAATCAGAATGCTATAGATTTCTTAGGTAATCTAATGAAACTGGGACCGGGAGGATAACATATGGAAGTCGTCAAAGTCGAAGAACAACATTACGATAGAGAACATGATGGTGAAATATTTGGGAAGTTGGCAACACATGTTAAAGACAGTTATGTGCGTAGATTCCTTGTCTTAACCGATGATCCATTGATGGATCAATATCGAGTACAAACACATGCTACATTTACAGCTAATATACCAGCATATTTAGCTTCATATCAATCTCCTGATGGTTTATTGACAATATCTCATAGTAAGTTAATGAGACGTACTCTTAAACAAGATGAAGCAGTTCAAGAGTTGTGGTGGGTACATTGTTATTATCAACCTGCATATGATATGCTGCAGGAACCAGCGGATATATCAATTGGATTTCGTCAATATACTAAAGCTGTAGATAAATTTATAAATTATTTAGGTGATCAATCACGTAGTATTGCAGCTGTTAATTCTGCAGGTGATCCTTACGATCCGGTACTTGAAGATGAATTTTCAGATGCAGTTATGCGTATAGTTAAATATGAAACTTACAATATAGCTACCGAGCATCGTATTGCTACATATAATGATTCTCTTAATCAAGCTACGTTTCGTGCATGGCCTGCACGTACATGTCGAATGGCTATAGGTGCAGAACGTGTACTTGTATGTGGTACTTATTATTATCGTGTTTCGTATGAAATTAATTACAAACGTGATGGTTGGTTACGTGAAGTAATGAATCGTGGATACCGTGAAAAGCTAGCTGATGGAACTATTAAGAATATATTTGTTGGGCCTTCTATGTCTAATACAGCACAACCAGCATTACTAGATGCCACAGGTAAAAGAACTACTACACCTACTTATAAGACGTATTCTAATTTTGTTGTTAGAGATTGGTCCGTATTAGGGTTAGAGAGTGTATTCTAATTTCTTAGGACGTATGGGTAATGCAGTTAGAAGAGTAGAACGTAATCCTTATGAATATAAATCTAGTAAGAATCAACAACAAGCTCAAATATTTACAGATTTTGCTACTTGCGTAGTTCTTATTACTGAATCATTAGGTACTGGATATTATTTAGTAGATAATTATTCAGGTTCTATAGCAGCACCTTATAGATTTTTATATAAAGCTAAAGCTATTCGAGGTAGACAGGGTAGTGATCCTGATAATTTATTAGATAATACCGGGGCTGGAGATAGCACAGATTATGACTGTTATGTAATTAGTAATGATGAATGTCCATTGATTGTAGGAAAAACTTATGTAGCTCATTGTGTAGATGAATTTGGATTTATAGGATCTGACGAACAATATAAGCGTAGACTATATGAAGTGGTATCTCCTCGAGCTTTATATTATTGGGGTTTGACTTCAGTATTAGAATGGCCCGGACCTGATACATTTTTGACGTATGGAGATGCTGTTTCTTTAGCTAAAATAGAAGACGTAGAACCAGGATATTATGTATTCAATGCATATATAGTATTTAGAAAGAAAGTAATAGGTACATCAGCTAGTGGTGCTAGTAATTCTTTAATTGTAGTTCAAAATGGTAATGGTGTTGATCCTCCGGTTATAACTGATTGGGCTACATATTTAGGCGTATTAACTGCTGGATTTCATATATTAACTAAATCTACTCCAGAAATAGACACATGGGATTTATTGTCACCTAATCCACCTAATGATGTATGGGAAAAAACTGAAGTAATGAAATTTGTATGGAGTGGTTTTTTACATAATCATCCATCGTTTGGACCTGTAGATACTAATATACATCTTGTTATTACTCCAGCTGATTCGGGTGCACCAGAATTACAAGTATCATATGTATCTTGTTATTTAGAGCTTATTCGGGTACCCTCACCGTAACGGAGAATGGATGCTAATAGGACAAACACCTGTACCTATTCCACCTGTAGACCCCGCTGCCCAAACTAATACATATTTACTTATCATTGCTATATCTGGCGGTTTAGGTACTCTTCTCGGTGTAATTTTCAAGTTTCTTACTGATATGCGTAAAGAAAAAGCACGTGAACGTCAGTTACAAGAATCTGCAGTTATAACTATGTTGAAAGCTCAAGTAGCTCAATTAGAACAAAAAGATAGAGATAAAGAAGAAAAAATTGGTAAGTTACAAAGTGAAGCTGCTTTATGTCAAGCTGAATCAGCTCAATTGCGTATAGAAGTTAAGTATTTACGTGAAACTGTAGATCAATTAAAGAAAGAGAATTTACATCTATCTAGTCCCGAAATTATCATGCCGCCAACAACTGAGGTCAAGAAGTCTACATGAAACAAATCTTCCTGATTTGTGCTCTACTGTTTACGTCAAATATGGTGTATAGTAAGGATGCATTAGATCGTCGAGTATTTAACATTCCGTGTGAATGTCTTATTGGTGATAAGTGTATCTGTAATAAGTGTGAATGTAATAAGATATCAGTTGACGTAAAATGTCCATGTCAAAATAAAGAATGTAACGATAAGAATTGTCCGAATTGTAAGTGTGTAGCTCAGAAAATGCCAGTTGGCGATCACGAAAGTATTTCTATTCCACAGTTTCTTAATGTAAAGAAACCGGGTTGGCCTCAAGAAATTGAAGCTAACACTACGGCAAATAATGTTGTATGGTTTGTTAATGACGAAGAGAATGCAACGATTATTACTCGTAACGAGAGCGGCACTAAAGCTATTTTCTTTGCCGCAGAAGAAGGGACGTATATTATTCGGGCTGTTATTGCAACTTTACATGATGGTAAACCAGTTGTAGTTAAGTCAAATACGTGTATCGTTACTGTTGGCAAACCTACTCCACCTAAACCAGACCCAGATAATCCACCTAATCCTCCTGCACCTAAGGATGATTTAGATGCGTTTCAGACTAAGGTATATCAAGAATATGTTCGACTTAATAAGCCGAAGGCTGATTTAATTAAGTTAGCTGAATATTATGAATCAGCTCAAAAAATTATTCAGGATGTTACTGTTAATAATACTATGGTGTTAGATATGGCGTTGAAAGCAGAAGCTAAGAATAAGCTTGGTAATACGTTGATGCCTATACGGGGATTATCACAAGAATATCTTAAATCTAAACTTCCGCCAGCTGCGGGTATTCTTTCAGATATGTTACGTCAAACTTGGACTGCTGAATTCAGCTACTTAGCTGAATCAATGAGAAAGGTGGCTAAGTAATATGCCGTCAGTTGGTTCTTTCGGCTGGATATATGATGCAAACAATATTGCTAAAGTTAAAAGTCAGTTACCTATTCCTAATGTTCAAGATGTTATGGGCGATATCAAGCCCAAAGCTAGGCCAACTAGTGTATATCTCTGGAAGTTAGCTGAGAAGTTGCTTAATGGTAATAAGTTAGGTGGTAGAAATCAACGTAGCGTTGGGTCATGCGTAGGTTTTGGTGGTACTGGTGCTTATGAATTACGGTCAGTTGTTGAAATTGCTTTACTTGGTGATACTGAGAAGTATGTTGATATTGCTGAAGAAATCAGTTATGCAGGTTCACGTCAAGTAGCTGGTATTAGTGGTAGTAGTGATGGTAGTTTTGGTTCAGCTATGGCAGAGTTTTTCCAAAAGTATGGTGCAGCTCAACGTGGTAAATATGGTAAGTATGATTGTACTCAGTATAATGAATCAACTTGTCGTGATCTAGGCCGACGTGCTTTACCACAAGATATTCTTGATGAATGTAAGAAACATCCAGCTAAGACTGTATCACAAGTTACTCGTTGGGATGATGCAAAGAATATTCTAGCTAAAGGTGGTACTATCTTTATTTGTAGTAATCGTGGTTTTAATTCTATGCGTAGAGATTCCTACGGTCGAGTTAAGCCGGGAGGTAGCTGGCCGCATTGTATGTATCTCGCTGGTTATCACGAAGAATCTAATTTGGATATGGGTTTTATTGATAATAGCTGGGGTGATAACGCTATGTCTGGTCCAATTGGTCCGGGCGATGGTCCTTTATCTGGTTTCTATGCTGATGGTAATGTTATTGAAAATGATATCCTCCGTGTTGGTGATTGTTGGGCTATTTACGATATAGAGGGTCATAAGCAAGATTATACTATCGACTTTATGTACTAAGTGCAATCATATGTAAAGGAGAGTTTGACTTGATAATTGACACTGGCGGAAATCTTGGAGGTCCTCCGGGACCTCCTGGATCAACTATTTATAATGGTATAGGAGCACCAAGTAACAGTTTAGGTATTAACGGTGATTATTATATCAATCGTACTACTGGTGACTTATATTATAAATCAAGTAATACTTATTCAATTATAGCTACAACTAAAGGACCTACAGGACCTACAGGACCTACAGGACCAACTGGTCCTACGGGATCTACAGGACCTACAGGACCTACAGGTTTAACTGGTCCAACAGGACCTACAGGACCTACAGGTACTGGAGTAACTGGAGTTACCGGAGCTACAGGACCTACAGGTCCCGCTGGTCCAACTGGACCTACAGGACCTACAGGACCTACAGGTCCCACTGGTGCAGGTGTAACTGGTGCAACTGGAGCTACAGGAGCTACAGGTGTAACAGGTCCAACTGGCCCAACAGGTCCTACAGGTCCAACTGGTGCTAATGGACCTTTATCCCTTAAATATAGTACTGTAGATAGTGAAGCTGAATTTGGTCCTGGTAAATTATTTTGGGGTGATTCTACTTTATGGATTCATACATTAGATGCAGATGGTACAGATATAGATACTTTATTGCAAGGGTTAAATTTTGAAGTAACAAATCGACTAATATTTAAATCTAATGATGGTACTACTCTATTACTCTTTAATTTTAGTGGAGCCTCTATAGGTTCTTTCAATAGTATACCTGCCTATAATTTAGTTAGTGGTGCATTACAATCTGGAGTATATGCGGAAAAAGCAGGTAGTTTAGATTTTATTATTACTGGTTATCCCGGTGATGATGGTGAAGTAGGAGCTACAGGTGAAACTGGCCCAACTGGACCTATTGGTGAAACTGGTTCTACTGGTCCCGCTGGTAGTGATGGTGGAGCTGGTCCTGAAGGACAAACAGGTCCTACAGGTCCAACTGGCCCAAGTAGAGCTTCACATGCATTACAAACTACGGATACAGAAAGTATATTTGCTAACGGATATATTTATCAAGACGGAAGTGGTAATTTTTATGTATCTCAAACAAGTATGGATGGATATAATTTAGATGTGTTATTCAGTCAAGTTAATGCATCAGGTGGTGCTCCAGGACAATTATTCTTTGTAGATAGTGCCGGTGTATTTCAATTTTATAT
>Ga0224722_1001484_pt1 | contig 12939 bp, 10 predicted proteins | sample Balambano_FR1_Me_FD_161646 | JGI IMG/M metagenome (GOLD analysis project Ga0224722, IMG submission 161646) | Freshwater sediment microbial communities from Lake Towuti, South Sulawesi, Indonesia - Balambano_FR1_MetaG | ecosystem: Environmental > Aquatic > Freshwater > Lake > Sediment | place... | reverse complement strand
GGATGCGCGTTCCCGTGGCCCACAGACAGTGGTTGTTTCGCTTGGCAGCCAGGGTGCCGTTGCTGTGGGCGCAAGCGGCGCATTCTGGGCCAGCCCGCCGCCGATCGCCCCGGTAAGCCCGGTAGGCAGCGGCGACACACTGCTGGCTGGCCTCGCTACTGCGCTCCTGAGTGGCGCACCACTTGCCGAAGCCCTGCGCCTCGGCGTGGCCTGCGGCAGCGCCAATGCCCTTGTGCTCGGCGCTGGTGTCATGCACCGCGCCGATGTGGATCGCCTGCTGGCGGAAGTCGTGCTGCGCCCGGTTGCGTAGGCTGAAGGATCTGTCATCACGACTCACGGTCGTTGTGTTAAGTACGAAGCCGATTGGTACCGGCGGGCCAGGCCCGTTGCCACTCGTTTCAGCGCCCAACCCCGGCTCCATCCACCGCAATCTGAACCGAATCAGACACAGTCTCAGCTATCGCCGAGCAGAGTGTGGCGGCGGCAAGCATGGTGCCACGCTCGCTACCTGTTCATCTTGGCCGGTGGAATACACTCACGCTGCTGTCATCTCGCCTTCCTATACTGCGAGCAGTTCCGAGGCACGCCCCTTTCTTCCGACACAGCCGGCGTCTCGAACGCGTTCGTCAGCCGCTCCGTGCCGAGCCACGCGAGCCAGCACCCGAAGAGGCTGGACATGACAGCAGACACCGTTTCTCCACCCGAGCGCGCACCCGTCTCGAACTACGGCAGCGAGACCGAGGCAGCGATCATCGCCCGCGCCAAAACCGGCGACGAAGAGGCGATCAGCAAGCTCTACGAGCGCTACGCGCCGCAGGTGCGCCGCTATGTGGCGCTCAGGCTCGGCGATCCACAACTCGCCGAGGATGTGTGCAGCGATGTATTCGTGAAAATGCTCGAAGGGCTCGAGCGCTACGAGGATCGCGGCTGGCCGTTCTCGGCCTGGTTGTACCGCATCGCCTTCGCCCGCACCATGGATATGTTGCGCCAGGCGCGCCGCCGGCCGTCGGTGCCGCTCGACGAGCGCAGCCCGGCGATGCTCGCCCCGCCCGACGACGCGATTCTTTCCCGCATCGCATACCACGAGATCAAGGGCGAGATGCGGGTACTTACCAGCGACCAGCGCCTGGTGTTGCGCCTGCGCTTCGACGAAGACCGGAGCCTGGCCGAGATCGCACAGTCGCTTGGCCGCAGCGTCGGCTCGGTCAAGGCGCTCCAACATCGCGGCCTCAGCCGCCTCGCAGAAGCATTGGCCGATCAGCACCCTCAACTCGCAGCGGCATAGGATGGCAGGGGTCAGGGGAGGGCCAGGCCGTCCCCTGAAACTCCACCCACCCGTCAATGGAGCGTTCACAGACCCACCGTGCTCCAATCAGGTTCAAGAAAGCAAAGTACACTCTTGAACCCTCTGCATTGTCATCTACTCTTTCCACACTCGCTGCCCCACAATCACATCAGCGCCGCAAAACGCTTGACACCCGCCATGCACAGCCCGTATAATTCCAGCCGTGGAAGGAGCGGACGCGCATGGACAGCAAGACCTTTGAGGCGATCGTGGCCGAGGCGCTCGATGACCTTCCGCCCGAGTTCGCCCGCCTGCTACGCAACGTCGAGGTTCAGGTGGCGCTGCGTCCCGATCGCTACCATCGCCGCGCCGCAGGTATCAAGCCCTGGCAAACCCTTTATGGTCTGTACGAGGGCGTGCCGCTCACCGAGCGCGATGGCGGCGAACCGCTCTTGCCGGACACAATCACGATCTTTCAGGATCCTCTGACGCGCGATTTCCCCGGCCGCGACCAGCTTCGTGCCGAAGTGCGCCGTACAGTGTTGCACGAGATCGCGCATTTCTTCGGCATCAGTGATGATCGCCTGCGCGAGCTCGATGCTTATTGAAACAGCAATCCTATCGGATTTGAAAATGGGAAGGGGGGAATCTTCTCTGGGGACTGTGCCCCCAATCCCCCACTCTTCCAGCATGGTTTGATGGCAAATATGCGTCCTATTCGCATCCCCGTCAGAACGATTGCCCTCGCGCTGCTGTATGCGGCAGCACTGGTGGTGTGGGTCGCGCTGGTCGTCGATACCGTCGATGTGGCCGGCCAGGCCGCCCGGCCGCCCGTCTTCCCCACCGCAACGCCACTGGCGCCAACGCCAACCATTGCGCCAACACTTGCTCCGGCTGTGGGCCCTGCCGCAGCTGCGCTTCCGGAGGCCGAGGTCGAGGACGAACCGCGCCCCGCATTCCATCCCAAAACCGGGCGCTATATCGCCGCCTGGCTGCCGGACTCGTTCGGCTCGGTCAACCGCCAGTCGTTCGAAGCCAATGCCGATATCCTCGACGAAGTCAGCCCGTTCTGGTACCAGCCCGGGGCGCGCGGTGGTCTGTTGTTCGGCCGCGAAGCCCGCGACCAGACGCTGATCGAATTGGCGCGCAGCAAAAACGTGCTCGTGATCCCGTCGGTGCACAATGTCGTCTCTGGTGTCGATCCGGTGCCGGGCATTCTGAGCAACCCGGCCATCCGTACGCGCCACGTCCAGGCGATCGTGGACGAAGTCGTTACCTATGGCTACGACGGGATGGATATCGATTACGAGTCGCTTAGCAGCAGCCTGCGCGACGAATATACCGCCTTCATTCTGGAATTGGCCGATGCATTGCACGCCCATGGCAAACTGCTCACGGTGGCGGTTCATGCCAAAGACTGTGATCGCTGCGGCCTGGGCGGCTTCCAGGATTGGGCGGCGATTGGCCAGGTGGTGGATCGGCTGCGGATCATGACCTACGACTACCATTGGCGTGGTGGCGGCCCCGGGCCGGTTGCGCCGGTCTATTGGGTCGAGCGGGTTGCCAACTATGCCAAAAGCGTCGTCGACCCGGCTAAGGTGATTATCGGCGTGCCGTTCTATGGCTACAACTGGCCCAACGACGGCAGCGCGCCGGCGCTTGGCCAGACATGGGGCATGATCGACGATATCATCACGACCTACGGCCTGAATGTGAATGTGCTGGAACGCAACGAGAACGGCGCGGTTCAGGAAAACTGGATCACGTACTCGACACGCAGCAGCGGCCGGCGTACTGTTTGGTTCTCTACTGCCAGCGGGCTGGACGCGAAACTGCGCCTGGTACAGGATCTCGACCTGGCCGGGATCGCGATCTGGCGGCTCGGCGGCGAGGATCCGCGTAAATGGGATGTCATTCGCGCTCGCCTGGTCGAAGACCCGTTCGAGTCGCAGCGTATGCTGAATCAGCTCCTGCCGGAGCATTAATTCTTTGAGGGATGGGTTTTCAGGGAGGTTGCCTCCCTGGCCCTCCACACAATCGGAGTGGGTTTCAGGGAGGTTTCCTCCCTGGCCCTCCACACAATCGGAGTGGGTTTCAGGGAGGGTTCCTCCCTGGCCCTCCACACAATCGGAGTGGGTTTCAGGGAGGGTGCCTCCCTGGCCCTCCACAAACGGAGTGGGTTTCAGGGAGGTTGCCTCCCTGGCCCGCCGCACAAACGGAGTAGGTTTCAGGGAGGTTGCCTCCCTGGCCTTCCACACAATCGGGATGGGTTTCAGGGAGGGTGCCTCCCTGGCCCGCCGCACAAACGGGATGGGTTTTCAGGGAGGGAACCTCCCTGGCCGTCTCCTGGCATCAGGGATGACAGAAACAGCCATCAAAGCCAACGAGCGCGAGGCGGCCCGCATGTTCGAGCGCGGGGTTGCGGCGGCGCGTGGCGGCCAGAAGCGTGTCGCCGCAGTGCTGCTGGCGCGCGCGGTGCAGCTCGACCCACAGCACGAGCACGGATGGCTCTGGCTGTCCGGCGTGCTCGACGCACCCGAGGAAGTGGCGTTCTGTCTGCGCTCGGTGCTGGCGCTCAATCCGTCCAACGAGCGCGCCAAGAAGGGCCTGGCCTGGCTCGAAGAGCGCAGCTTGCTTGGCGCAAATGGCGCGCAGACGGTTTCGCCTGCCGGCCTTCGCGCTCCATTCACAAACGGTGCGACACCTCAGGCTGCTGCACAGCACGAGCCGGCGGCCTCCCCACCACCTCGTCGCTGGCGCCCGTCGCTGCCTGCCGTGCGCCTGCCGGCCGCCGAGGATCACAGCGCTGTGTACCACGGCGAATCGTGGTGGGTGAATTGGCGTCGTTCGCGCCGCGCAATGAGCCGCGCACGCATGGTGCTCCTGGCAGTGCCACTGCTGCTCCTGGCGCTCACGCTTGGGCTCAACATCGTGCTGCGCGGCGCTGTGCAGCGCAATGCGAGCTTGGCGCAGGCGGCGGCGGCCCGTACCAGCGCCACCGCCACACCACTGCCCACGCCCAGGCCTGCCGATGTATTGCAGCGCGAACTGAGCCCCATGCGAGATGCGCGCGTGCTTGCCTACCTCAGCGCCGTCGAGGCACCGCGTGCCCGGCTGCGAACTGCCACCCAATCGTACCGCAACGCCACCAGCCAGCCCGGCGGCTCTTCCACCGGCCACGCAACCGCAGCTCGCCGCCTGCGCGAAGAAGTCGAGCTCGCCTACCAGACCATCAGTGCGATCGAACCGCCTGCATCCCTTGCCCGCGCTCACGCCGATTACCTCGCGGGACTTGAGCACGAACGCACCGCCCTCGATGAGATGCTCGAGTTTTATGGCTCGTTCCGCATCGAGCTTGCCAACCGCGCGGCGCTCGAAATGGACGCTGCCGCCACCCGCCTCGAACGCGCTCGCACGGCATTCGCCCAGCATCGGTCAGGCATCGCACATCCGGGCGTCCAATCGCAGCACATTCGTTGAAGTTTTCTGTACTTTACAGATCCGAGAAAGAAGGGGGAGGTGGGGAATCCCCTCCACATCCCCCTCATCCCTCACTGTAAAGCCCATAGAACCTTATCGTACCAGGAAATCGACATGAACAACCAGAGCCTTGCCTTTCTCAAGCGCCTCTTGACGATCCCTGGCCCGTCGGGCGACGAGGCCGCCGCCGGCCGCATCTGGCGCGAAGAAGCTGCTACATTCGCCGACCGCACTTGGATCGATGTTCGCGGCAGCTCGTATGCGGTACTCGATGGCGGCGCGCCGCGTGTGCTGCTGGCCGGCCACATCGACGAAATCGGCTTCATGGTGAGCTATATCGATGACAACGGATTTTTGTCGTTCCAGGCGATCGGCGGCTGGGACGCGCAGGTGCTGGTTGGCCAGCGCGTGCGCCTGCTCGGCCGGCACGGCGAGGTCGTCGGAGTGATCGGCAAAAAACCGATCCATATCTTGCGGCCCGACGAACGTGACAAGGCCAGCAAGCTCGAGGATCTCTGGATCGACATCGGTGCCGCGAGCCGCGACGAAGCACGCGAGCATGTGCGCGTCGGCAGCGTCGGTGTGATCGATGCACAGCCATACGAGTTTCCCAACGGCCGGCTCGTTTCGCGCAGCATCGATAATCGCATCGGTGCGTATACGGTGCTCGAAGCCCTGCGGCTCCTCGCACAGGATCGCCCGCACGCCACTGTGGCCGCCGTTGCAACTGCCCAGGAAGAGATCGGCCTGTTCGGCGCGCGGGTCGCAGCCTTCAGCTTCGAGCCGCATGTCGCAATTGCGGTGGATGTGACGGTAGCCACCGACCACCCCAGTTCGAACAAGAGTCAGAACGGCGATATCAAGCTCGGTGGCGGCCCGGCGCTCGCGCGTGGTTCGGCCGCCAGCCCGGTTGTGTTCCAGATGCTGCTCGATATCGCCGAGCGTGAAGGCATCCCGTACGCGGTCGACATCACGCCGCGCCATACCGGCACCGACGCCGACGCGATCCACGTTGCGCGTGGCGGCGTAGCAACCGGCGTTGTTTCGATCCCGAACCGCTACATGCACTCGCCTAACGAGATGATTCAGTTGAGCGATGTCGAGCACGCGGCTCGCCTGATAGCGGCGTTCGTACGTAGCCTCAGCGAAGAAACCGATTTCGTGCCGCGCTAGGCGATTGTGTCAAGGTCGTGCGTAGCGGCCTCGGATGCTGCTCGCTCACGCTGCTGGTGAGCCGGCGATGCCAGCCCCACAGATGCGTCCCCAGCCGCGCCACCACACCATGGCGCTAGGCCTCGTTCAGCACAATCTTGCGGCGAATGGTCTGCACCACGACACCGCATGGGATACTCGAGCGAAGGCGGTTGTGGCGAACAGGAAATTCACCCCGGCTAGCGCAGTGCGATGCCGCGGTCACGCTCACGCGGCAAGCTATACCAAGCACCGTCACATGCTTCGAGTTCCTCGGCATCGAGTTCGAGACCAACGCCAAGCAAGCTATCTTCGAGCTGCGCGGGCTTGCTCGCCCCAAGAATGGCGCTTGTCACACCCGGCCTGCCAAGCGCCCATGCCAGCGCCACATGCGTGAGCGACTTGCCGCGCGGCGTGAAAAAGCCGTCGAGCGCCTTCACAGCGTCGAATACCGCGTCGTTCCAGTAGCGGCGGCGGTACAACTCGCCCGAGCGCTCCAGACCAAAGCGGGTGCCGGCCTCGACCTGCTGCTTTTCGCGGTAGCGGCCGGTGAGCATGCCGCCGGCCAGCGGGTTGTACACGATCGCGCCCAGGCCATGCGCCTGGCACAGCGGCATGATCTCGTCCTCGATCATGCGGAACAGGATGTTGTACCGCGGCTGCACGGACTCGAAGCGCGCCAGGCCGTGCTTGTCACTCACCCAGAGCGCTTCCGCCAACTGCCACGCCAGGTAGTTTGAGCAACCAACGTAGCGCACTTTGCCGCTGTGTACCAGCGCGTCGAGCGCACGCATCGTCTCTTCGATCGGCGTGGCCGGGTCGGGCCAGTGAACCTGGTACAGATCGATGTAGTCGGTGCCAAGCCGGCGCAGCGAATCCTCGCAGGCCTTGATGATGTGCCGCCGGCTCAAGCCCTCGTCGTTCGGATGTGGGCCCATCACGCCACGGCACTTGGTGGCCAGGATGATCCGATCACGCGCACCCCGTTCGGCCAGCCAGCGTCCAATGATCTGCTCGGTTCGCCCAACCATCGAGAGATCGCCGCCGAGTGGGTAGACATCGGCGGTGTCGAAGAACGTCACACCGGCCTGGTCGGCCACGTCCATGATCGCAAACGAGGTGGCTTCGTCGGCCTGGTTGCCGAACGTCATCGTGCCGAGACAGATCTCGCTCACCTTGAGGCCGGTGCGGCCGAGTTGTTTGGTTTGCATTATGCCTCGCTTGCTACCGTGGGCCTGCGGCCTACGGTAGCAGATACAGGGATTATCTGGAGAGCGCTGCCCTCCAGCCCTCCCGCCTGCCCACACCATAGCTTGCCTTGATCTATGGCATCATGCGTGCGTATCAGCATAGCACAACGGAGGCTCGATGGCTCCAGCACTGTTCTTCGGCCCGTACGGCGGCAACGCACTCGCGCACGGCGCCCGGCTGGCCGAGTATGGCGCGAATGCTGCCTGGTTTCATATGTTCGACGAACGAGCCTTCGAGGCTTGCGCGGGCGCTGGGCTTGCGGCGTGCGTAGAGTTCAAGACCTTCCGCGCCGATTTCGATGCCCGCCCAGAGCTGATTCCGATCGGCGCCGATGGCCGGCCGATCCGCTATGGCGCGCTCGTGCAGGGGGTGTGCCTTTCGCAAACCGAATTCCTGGCCGAAACCGAGGCGGCGCTGGTTGCCGGTGTGCGCGCTTTCCGCCCGGCCGGGATCTGGCTCGATTATCTGACCTATGCGGGTTGGTTCGAGGTGCCCGACCCGGACTTGCAGGAATCCTGTTTCTGCCCGGCGTGCATTGCCGAGTTCTGCCGGGGCACCGGAATCGATGCAACCACATCGGCCGAGATTCTGGCGCGCCATGCCGGTGCCTGGGAGCGCCACAAATGTGCACGCGTCGCTGGTTTTGCTGCACACTATGCGCGCATCATCCGCGAACACCTGCCCGAATGCGTGATCGGCGCGTACATGTGCCCGTGGACGCCGGCCGAGTTCGACGGCGCGTTGACGCGCATCTTCGCACAGGATTACTCGCTGCTGGCACCATCGATCGATGTGTTCACGCCGCTGATCTACGGCACCAAAAGTGGTCGTCCCACCAGTTGGGGGCGTGAGTTTCTGGAGGCTGCGCCAGCGTTCGTGCCGGCCGGGACACGGGTGCAATTGATCCTCGATGCTCTGGACGGCCCGGACAGCCTGCGCGAAACCGCCGCCGCCACGCCGCCGTCGTACGGGTTGCAGGTCTTCGGCGGCACCGCAGTGTTTGCCGACACTGCCTTCGCGCAGGTGTTCCAGGGCGCTGTGGCGCGCATTCGGGCGGCGCTGGCCTGAGCAAGAATGTGCCATAGAGAACACCGAGCGCACAGAGAAGGAGCTGCTTCGTATGACCACCACCAGCGCGCCACAGCGGCGCTACACGCCCGCGAGCCACACAGCAGTCACGATCGACGACCAATTCTGGGCACCGCGTCTGCGCGTGAACCGCGAGCGCACCATCCCGCACGTCTACCAGCAACTCAAACACACCGGGCGGATCGATGCGTTTCATCCCGAGTGGAACCCGCTACCGGAAATCCGCGCGCGCCAGAGCTGGGGCGGCAGCACTGTGATGTTCTGGGACTCGGACGTGGCCAAGTGGATCGAGGCGGCTGCCTATAGCCTGTCAACCCATCACGACCCACAGCTCGATGCGCTGCTGGACGACGTAATCGCCCTGGTTGCATCGGCCCAAGGCGAAGACGGCTACCTCAACACATGGTTCCGCACGATCGACCCCGCCGGCCGCTGGACAAATCTGCGCGACTGGCACGAACTCTACTGCGCCGGCCATCTGATCGAAGCGGCCGTGGTGCATTACCACGCCACCGGCAAGCGCACACTTCTTGAGGTAATGCAGCGCTACGTAGATTATATTGGCCAGGTGTTCGGCCCCGGCGAGGGCCAGCGGCGCGGCTATTGCGGCCACCCCGAGATCGAACTGGCGCTGGTGCGGCTGGCCGATGCGACCGGCGAACCACGCTACCGTGACCTGGCGCGCTTCTTCGTGGACGAGCGCGGGCGCAAACCGCACTACTACGACCAGGAAGCGCGCGAGCGCGGCGAAGACGTGGCGCGCTACCACCACCGCACCTACGAGTACAACCAGGCCCACGCGCCGGTGCGCGAACAAACCCAGGTGGTTGGCCACGCCGTGCGCGCCGTGTACCTGTACAGCGCAATGGCAGATCTCGCCATGGCCGATGGCGATGCAACACTTCTGGCGGCCTGCGAGGGGCTATGGCGACATCTTGCGTCCACGCGCACCTATGTTATGGGCGGCATCGGCACCTCACGCCAGAACGAGGGTTTTACGCAGGACTACGACCTGCCGAACGAGAGCGCGTATGCCGAAACCTGCGCCGCGATAGGGCTGGTGTTCTGGGCCGAGCGCATGCTGCAAAACCGGCTCGACCGACGCTACGCCGATGTGCTGGAGCTGGCGCTGTACAACGCCGTGCTCAGCGGTGTGTCGCTGGACGGCGAGCACTTCTTCTATGACAACCCATTGGCGAGCGAGGGCACACACCATCGCGCGGAATGGTTCCTCTGCCCCTGCTGCCCGCCCAATCTGGCGCGCATCCTGGCATCGCTTGGCCAATATATCTACAGCCAGAGCGAAGACGAGGCCGTGATCCACCTGTACGTCGGCGGCAGCGTGGCGCTCGAGCTGAGCGGGAAGCGTGTGACAGTGCGGCAGGAAACGAACTACCCGTGGGACGGCGATGTTGCGATCACGGTCGAAACCAGCGCGCCGGCCCGTTTTGCGGTGCGATTGCGGCTGCCGGGCTGGTGCGATGCGCCGCAGGCAAGCGTGAATGGCACGCCGGTGGACATCGCGGCGCTGGCGGAAGATGGCTATCTGCGGCTCGAACGCGAATGGCGCAGCAGCGACCGCGTCGAGCTGTCGCTGCCCATGCCGATAGAGCGCATGTACGCTCACCCGGCGGTGAAGGCGGATGTTGGAAAGGTAGCACTGCGGCGCGGTCCGTTCGTGTACTGCTTCGAACAAACCGACCACGAGACGGCGCTGGCACGCCTCCAATTACCACGTGATGCCGTGTTGATCGCCCGCGCCGCACCTGAATTGCTCGGCGGCGTGGTGGTGGTGGAAGGAATGGCCATGGCACTCGACGATGCCGGCTGGGGTGATGATCTCTACCGCACCGCGCCGCCGGCCAGCACCGAAACGGCGTTGCGCGCGATCCCGTACTTCGCCTGGGACAACCGTGCGCCGGGCGCGATGCTGGTATGGCTGCCGGAAGGGTAAAGGAGGTGACGATGCAGCAGCTACCACGGATCGGCATCCAGATCTGCGAAATGGATCCATTCTGGGTACAGGTGAGCGAGGTTCTGTGGCATCGAGCACAAGCGTTCCCGGCCGAACTGGTTGCCGTGGTGATTGACCGCCCGGATCTCCTCACGCGCGCCGAACAACATCGGGTGGCTGATCAGCTCGCGTCGCAGCGTCTTGATGTACTTTTGTGTAACCTTTATCCATACGGGTTGCTGCGGCGCTTGCTCGAATATGGCGTCCCGATCGTGTACGTCGAACAGAGTTCGATCATGCATCCGCGCTTCACAGCACGCGAAGGACTGTTCGACGCCGCAGCGATGATCGGCACCCTGGCTCACGAACACCTGGCCGGGCGCGGTACGATGCTGCTGGTTGGCGGTCATATCGGCTACGGCGACACCGGCCAAAGCAGAATCGACGGCTTTCTTTCGGCGTTGCCGGCCGATGCACACTACCAACTCCATCATCTCCCCACCGGCTGGTCGTACGACGACGCCTGCGCTCGCGCGACAGCCTGGCTCCAGAACCATCCGGAGCTGCAGCTCGATGTGTTGTGCGGCCTGTCAGACTCGCTGGCGTTGGCAGCACAGCAGGCGTGGGCGACGACCCGCGCCACTTCGCATCCGCCGCTGGTGCTTGGAATTAACGGCGATCCGCTCGCACTCGCAGCGGTTGCCGACGGCCGCATGACTGCGACTGTCGAAACAGATATCGACGACATCGCAACACACGCAGTGGAGCTTGCCTACAATGCGGCGCGTGGCGCGCCACTACCGCCGCGCTTCCGCCATTCTCAGCGGCTCGTCACACGCAGCAACGTGGCCGACGTCGCGGCGCGCAAACTGATCAGCCTTGCCACGCTGCCGACACGGCTGGTGGAGCACACCGGCCACTTCGAAACCAACCACGTCGTGCTGATCGAGCCGGGCCTGACGGTCGAGCGCGCGGTTGCAGCGCCTCCTGGTTACGCCAGCAGCCTGGTGCAACGCGCGGTCACATTCATGCAGCACAACTATGCCGCACCACTGACGCGCCAGGCGATCGCTGACAGCGTTGGCGTCAGCAAAGATTATCTCGGCCGGATGTTCCACGAGGAGCTTGGCTTCTCGATTTGGGAGTATTTGCTGCGCTATCGCGTCATGCGCGCGCGAGTGCTGCTGCGCTCCACCGATATGAGCATCGCCGAAATCGCAGAGCGCGTGGGCTTTCCGGACGCGGCCTATTTCAGTCGCATCTTTCGCCAACGCACCGGCTGCACCCCGCGCGAATTTCGCACGCAATAGGTCGCGATTCTCCAACAGCCTGGCGCGATTTTCCGATGCCAGATCGCAGGGCGCTCGCTATTATGTAGCAATCCGATCGGTTTTGAAAACAAGAAGCAAAGGGGTTTTATTGGGGGCTTCCCCCAATCCCCCGCTCTTGATGTGACACGGGAGCAAAGGGGTTTTGGGGCTTCCCCCAATCCCCCGCTCTTCAGTGGAACGAGTGCACCACCGCAGTGGCATATGCTTATTTCGCGTCAGGAGAAAGCAATGCACGTAACACCAGCGGAGTTACAGGCTGGGCGGCTCACCGGTGCCAACCTGCGATTGGCGGTTCGCTCGCTCCGCGACAGCGGACTGGTCGTGCTCGACGATGTGTATACGGCAGGCTGGATCGCGGAGCTGCGTGCCGCGTACGACGAGCAACTCGATCGGCATATTGCCGCCAAGGGTGGCGTAGACGGCATCAACCGGCGCTCGTTCGGCCACAGCCATATCGGCATGTTTCTGCCGATGGTGGCACCATTCTCGGATCCGCAGGTGGTGGCGCATCCGATCGTCGTCCAGCTCCTTGAGCAGGTTCTGGGTGCCGATTTTCGCTGCTCGTTCTACCACTCCAATACCTCGTACCCCGGCTCGGGCGTCCAGCCGATCCACCGTGACAGCCAGCCGCTCTTTGGCCTCGAACACGGCGTCGCGCACCCGGCTGTAACGATCGTACTCAACATTCCGTTATGTGACTTCACCGAACAGAATGGCAGCACCGAGGTCTGGCCCGGCACGCACCTGATCGTCGATGCAGCGGCCGAAGACACCAAGGCGCTCGAAGACCGCGCCACCGGCCTCGCCTCGATCCGGACGAACGTGCCGGCAGGCTCGATCGTGGTGCGCGATATGCGCGTGTGGCACCGCGGCATGCCCAATAACGCCAGCTACGCCCGAACCATGCTGGCGATCGTGTACCGCCGCGGCTGGTTCCTCGGCGCCACCACAACCGACATTCCGCGTACCACCTGGGAAGCGTTGCCAGAGCGTGCGCGCCATATCTTCCGCGACAACCCGATCGTCGAAGATGCCCCCGACCTGGCCGGCGTCACGATCGGCGATCTGCGTGAACAGGGCAAGCTACGACTTTGATCCGGCCGCTCCCGGCGATCGAGGTCGTGATTCTCCAACTCCAGAGCGGAATAGTCCAGTGATCAGCGGCCGTGAGTTCGTTATACTCAGGCACACCCCGTTCGAAGACGCGCGTATCTCGCCCGCAAGGCGTGTGGCGGCCGCTGCCGACGCACTTGCGCTCAACGTCCTAGCGCAAGCGCGCTGCCCTGGCCACCACCAAGCGCGCGCCTCACCTTCGCCACGTTTCCCGGTCTCGTGCAGCGGCCGCCACACGCCTTGCG
>Ga0224722_1001483_pt1 | contig 12940 bp, 7 predicted proteins | sample Balambano_FR1_Me_FD_161646 | JGI IMG/M metagenome (GOLD analysis project Ga0224722, IMG submission 161646) | Freshwater sediment microbial communities from Lake Towuti, South Sulawesi, Indonesia - Balambano_FR1_MetaG | ecosystem: Environmental > Aquatic > Freshwater > Lake > Sediment | place... | reverse complement strand
GCTTGGCGGGTTACTCGGCTGGTGGAGCGTTGGCACGTTCGAAACCACCACCTGGCCGCTGTGGCTCGCCTACCCGTTGGTTGGTGCCGGGCTCGGGCTGTGCATCGCCGCCTGCGTTGCGGCCACCGATGGCGCGCTGATCAAACGCAGCCGGCGGCGCGCTGTGCTCGATGCACTACGCGGCGGGTTGTTCGGCGCGCTGTGTGGTGCGCTCGGATTGAGCCTGGCAGGCGCATTGTTCGTCCTGATCGGCGGTGGATTCGCCGGGCGTGCTGTCGGCTGGATGCTGCTTGGCGTGGCGATCGGCCTGAGCGACCTTGCGGTGAGCGGGCGGCGCACCCGTGCCTGGCTCGGTGCATTCGGCGGCCTCGTTGGCGGCTTGGCCGGCGGCGTGCTGTACGAGGCGCTCACGCAGGTTTTTCTCGCCAGGAGTGGTCAGGCGCAGGTCGTACTTGGTGGAGTCGGGCTGGTGCTGGTTGGTGCGGCGATCGGGGCGCTCATCCCCTTTGCACGGCAGGCACTGGCGCGCGGCGAGCTGCGTGTGACGCACGGCGAACAAGTCGGCCTGGTGCGCGAAGTGCTCGATGGGGCGAGCATCGGCCGCTACGACGGCAACGACCTGTACCTTCCCGATGCCGGGGTGGCCTGGCGGCACGCCGTGATCGAGCGTGATGGGAGCGGCTTTCGTCTCAATGTGCTACCCGGTGCCGAGGGCGGTGTTTGCATCGGCGCGCGCACCATCCTTCCCGGAGGCACGGCACGGCTTGGGCAGCACGAACAGCTCACCTTGGGTGCAGCCGGGCTCGAATTCCGCTCTAGTTTCTCGCGCAGTGAGCACGATCGATGAGCTACAACCGTGTTCAGCTCAGCGCGAGTGTGATCGCCTGCTCGATAGTCATATGACCGCCTTTTGACCATTCCAGCTCGAATGCCACCTCGCCGAGCAGAGCCCGGAGCCTGGTTACTGCCGCTTGTTGATCTTCCTGCTCTAGATGCCTGAGCGGCGCTCCAATCCGAACGCGCAATGTGGTGGCCGCGGCCCAGAGTTGAACCGCTCGCTCGTAGCGTTTTTCGCTCTCGTTGACCTGGGCGAGTTGTTCATAGGAGTAGGTGTAGCCGCGCGGCAGGCCAAGTTGGTAACGCACGCGCAGCGATTCGCACAGGAGTGCCCGTGCGGTCGCATACTCCCCCATCCGATGAGCGGTTTCTCCCAGGTTATGCGTCGCCAGAGCGACGCCGCGTCGGTAGCCTAGCGACCGATAGATGTCGCGGGCTTCCTCGAATGCGTGTCGAGCTGCCGCATATTCGTCGACTTCCAGCAGTGTTACGCCAAGCCAGACGAGCGCTGATGCGAGTTCGAACGGGTTCTGTTGTTCGCGCAACAGCGCAACACCCGGCAGCAAATACCGAAGCGCTGTTCTCGACTCGGATCTCAGATTGGAGATGATGGTTCCCAAAAACAGTGTGGCTTTCGCGATCCCAGCCGAATAGGAGATACGCTCAGCCATCCGCAGTACTTCTTCAACCTGCGTGTGGAGATTCGCTGCTTCCCCGGCGAGATCGGCCAGGTCACAATACTTCAAGCGGGCGTCGATCTCCCCGCGCTGGTCGCCGATCTGCTGAAATAGCGCTTGCGCTTGCCGCGCACACTGCAATCCATACTCGAAATCGCAAATCGCCGAGGACAGCCCGGCCGCTGCGAGCAGGGCGTGCCCGCGCTGGAGCGAATCCAACCCCTCAGTATCCTCTAATGCGCGCTGCAACCAGCGGCGCCCTTCCTGGAAAAATCCACCAAGTTCCCAGAAATTGAGCTGCGTGCCCAACTGCGCGACCAGAGCGAGCGCCTGCTCGCGGTCGTGCGCGAGCAGCCATTCGAATGCCTGGCGCAGGTTCGCGTGGTCGTCCTGGACGGTACGCAGCCGCTCGGCAAACGGCGGGCCAGCCTGGGTTTCAGCCGCTTGGGAGACAAGCTGCGCGTAATAGCGGGCATGGCGTTCCAGCGCATCGGCCTCCTGTTCAGTGCCGCGCAACTGCTCCTGTGCAAACTGGCGGATGGTCTCGTGCATGCTGTAGCGCCGGCGCTCGGAGTCCGCCCCAAACACCACCAGCGAGTGGTCGACCAGCTCGGCGAGTACCTCGACGCATGGCTCTCCGGGCACGCTGACCGCCTCGGCAGCTTCCAATGTCCACCCACCGACGAAGACCGCCAGCCGACGCAGAACCGCACGCGCTTGGGTGCTCAAGAGACCATACGACCAATCGATCAGCGTGTGCAAGGTGCGCTGACGCGGCATACTTTCGGGTGCCCGCCGGTTCTGCCAGGCGAAGCGATGGCCCAGCCGCTCGGCAATCGCTTCGACGGGTAGCGCACGAGTTTGCGCGGCGGCGATTTCGATTGCCAGCGGAATACCGTCGAGCTGCTGGCAGATCCGGGCCACCGCCAGTACATTCGTGTCGGTGAGCGTAAACTGCAGCAGCGACTGCGCGGCGCGATTGGTGAAGAGCTGAATCGCGTCAAAGCTCAGCCAATTCGCAACTGTGAGTTGGTCCGCACTGCTGATCACTGGCGTGGCGAACGGCTCCAACCGTACAACATGCTCTTCCGCCAGATGCAATGGGATGCGGCTCGTCGCAAGCACCGTCAGCCCCGCAGCCTCGCGGCAGAGCATCTGGACGAGGCGCGCGCACGCTTTTGCCACATGTTCGCAATTGTCCAGCACCAGTAGCACGGTCTTATCGCGCAGATACTCCACAACTGCTTCGGCGGACGAGCGCCCGTTTGTGGGCAACCGCAGCGCAGCTGCGACCGCGTCGTCCACGGATCTGCCATCAATAACACCTGCCAGTTCCACCAGGCAGATATCGTTGGCGAAAACCCTCCCCAAGTGGCGAGCCGCCTCGACCGCCAAGCGGGTCTTGCCGACACCACCCGGCCCTGCCAGAGTCACCAGCCTGACGGTTCGGCGCGACAGTAGATCGACAAGGCGTGCGCTCTCTTGCTGGCGTCCAAAAAAGCGCGTCAGCACAGGCGGCAGGCTCGTGTGCGTCGCCTGCTCCACGAACGGCGCCAGGGCACGGATCTGCTCGGCGAGTGTCACGGTTTCAATGGCTGGCGCAACGCCAAGTTCGGTTGCCAGCAGTCGCCGGCTTGTTTCGTAGGCATCCAATGCGGCGCTACGCTGATCCGCGCGCGCAAGGACGCGCATCAGCTGGCGGTACGCGCTTTCGCGCAGCGGGTCGTACTCAAGCAGCCGGCGGATGCAACGTTCGGCTTCAGCCAGTTGGCCGGCGCGTTCGTGAAACGTAGCAAGCTGCTCCAGCGCCGACATCACCTGCATGTGGATGTGTTCGCGCTGAATGAGGAGCCACTCGTCGAACTGCACGCAATCGCCAAGCGAGAATTCATCCAAGAACTCGCCACGCACCAGTTCGAGCGCCTGTGTCAGCCGCGCCGCGCATTCAGCGCAATCAGATTGATCCAGGTGCAGATGGAAGCGACACGCTGTGATCAGTGTGCGAAAGCGAGCAACATCGAGTTCGTGATCGCTCAGCGGGTTGAAGCGCAATGTGAGCCGATCGCCGATGAAATGGGGTCGTGTGTCGGAGGCACGCGTTCCCAGAGCTTTCTGAAGCTGCGCCCAGGTGACGCGCAGATTGTTCTGTGCAGCAGGAGTGGGCAAGTCGGGCCAGAGCAGGCCGAGCAGAAAGTCACGGCTGTGCGCGTGGTTCGACTCGATCAGGAGGTACGCCAATAATCCGATCGCCTTGCGATTGGTCACGCTGATGGCACCCAACCGGCGATGCTCGATCTGCAAGCGACCGAGTAAAGAAAAAATTAATTCAGACACGGTCGTCCAAACTAATGCTGGATTAATGGGGTTTCGTTAGCGTGACGCAATTATATAGCAAATCTGCCGGACTTGAAAAGGAGTGATGGAGGGCTCCTTGGGTGGCTGTGCCCACAAACCTTACTTTGCACGCACGCGCCGAAACCAGTCAGCCAAAGAAGATACAGAGCACACAGAGGGGGAAACGTCATGAACCTCCGATCCACCCGGCGAGCACGCGCACGCTGGCCACACACACTGGTGTTGGCGTTGCTGGCGATCGTGTTCGTCATGCCGGTTGCCGCCCAGACCGGCGGCGTCATCCGTGAGGCATTCTCGTCTACTGGAACGCCCACTGGCTGGACGGTGATCAACCACGCCAACAACATTGGTTGGCGCTTTGACGATCCGGGTCGCAGGGGCAACCGGACGGAGGGCAGCGGTGGCTTCGCGATCGTCGACAGCGACTTCGCGGGCGAAGGCACGCAGATGAATAGTGAGCTGCGTACCCCGGTCATGAACTTTTCTGGTGCCAGCACGGTACAGTTGAAGTTCAAGACCTACTTCAGGGCCTACGAGGAATCGAAGGCCGACATCGAGGTGAGCAGCGATAACGGCCAGACCTGGGATCTCGTCTGGCGTCAGACCGGCGCGAACGCCAGCGGCCAGATCGCGCTCAATATCTCACAATTCGCCGCCGGCAAGCCTGCGGTGATCATCCGCTTCCGCTACTACGATGCAAATTGGGCTTGGTACTGGCAGATCGACGATGTCGAAGTGATCGCGCCGGGGGCGCCGGCTGCGCCCGGCAACCTCAGCGCCACCGCCGCCGCCAACCAGGTCAACCAGATCGATCTGGCCTGGACTGACACCAGCGACGACGAGACGAGCTTCAAGGTCGAACGGTCGCCGGATGGAACGACCTGGAGCCAGATCGCCAGCCTCAACGCCAACACAACCAGCTTCGCCGACGCCGGCCTGGCCTGCGGCACGACCTTCCACTACCGGGTGCGCGCCGCCAATGCCGCAGGCAACTCGGCCTACAGCAACAGCGCCAACGCTGCCGTCGCCGCCTGTACCAATCTCACGACGCTGAACGAGCCGTTTACCACGGCGTCCACGCCCACCGGCTGGAAGGTGGTCAACTTCGCGGGCCCGAACGAAGTGTGGCGCTTCGACGATCCCGCAACCAGAGGCAACCAGACCGGCGGCACCGGCGGTTTCGCGATCGCCGACAGCGACTTCGCGGGCGAAGTCGCGATGGGCACCAGCCTGGAGACACCGGTGATGAACTTCTCCGGCGTTGCCGCTGTGGAGCTTTCGTTCAAGACCTACTTCCGGCTGTACAACAATGCGAGCATAACTGCCGACAACGAAGAAAAAGCCGAAGTCTGGGTGAGCGGCAACAACGGCCAGAGCTGGACGAAGGTCTGGACCGTGCCGCCTGATACGCAGACTACAAAGGTGCTCGATATCTCGCCGTGGGCTGCCAACCAGGGGGCGGTGCTGGTGAGCTTCGATTATACCGGGGCGTTCTTCGACTATTACTGGCAGATCGATGATGTGACAATCAGCGCAATGGCTGCGCCCGGTACGCCCAGCAACCTGCAGGCGACACTCGGTCAGAACAACCAGGTCAACCTGTCGTGGAACGGCAACGCGCCCAACTACGAGGTAGAGCGCCGTGATCCAGGCAGCAGCACCTTCGTCAAGATCGCCGACATCGCCAACGGCGCGGCAGTCTACGCCGACAGCAGCCCGAAGCCCAGCAACGCGGCCTATGCCTACCGGGTACGCGCGCGCAGCACGGCCGGGCCATCGGGCTACAGCAACACAGCCCAAGTGACGACCGCCGTCGGCGCCAGTAGTGTCGTCGTGGATCTGTCGGTGTCGTATTACACCACGATCGACGCTGCAAAGCGGACGGCGATCGAGTCGAACCTGCGCCACTTCGCCGACTCGGTCTACGAGATGTCTAACGGTGCCAACAAGATCGGCAAGGTAACGATCTACGCCAATGGCGAATTCACCGACCGGGCGGACATTATCTGGGTAGCGAGCTGCCATCCGAACGCTTACATTTCCGGGTATGCCGTCCTCAAGGGGCCGTTCAAGCGTATCGAGCACTGTGATATCTTCGGCGGCAGCAATTTCGTGCAGGACGAAGAGGGTAGGCGGCAGGGCGGCTACACGATTGGCCACGAGTTCGGCCACTACTTCTACTCGGTCTACGACGAATACCAGAGCGGCACCCAGGCCAGCAATAATGTGAGTTCTCCGCTCGCCAGCGATACACCGATCCAATTCTCGGTCATGAACGCCCAGTACGAGGCTGCGCTGCAGAACGACTACCGCTGGCTCAACTTCTCGACGCGCGCCAACAACACCGGCCAGATCGCCGGGGCAGGCCGGACATCGAACGCCCAATACCGTACTTATGGCGCGAGTGCGTGGGAGACGCTGGTGCGACCACTCGCGGATGACCAGCGCACCAACGCCAGCACCAAGCCGCTGCGTATCTATCACCCGGAGTTGCTGGCAGTGCAACCACCGGATCTCAACCAGCTCCCGTCACTGGAGCTTCCCGGCGCCCAGGCGCAGGCTCGGAGCGCGCTCAGCTTCGTTTACGCCGCCGCCCCGCCCGCCACCGGCCTGAACCTGCAGGCCGCTGCCCCGAGCGGTGTGGCACGCCAGATCGTGATCGACGCCTCGGAGCGAATGGGAATCGGCAATCTGCTGGGGAATGTCAAAGCTGCCGCGCAACAACTGGTAGACCGCGCCGATCTTGGCGATACGATCGGTATCATCGCCTTCTCGAACACCGTCTCGGTTGTGCAGGCACCGACCGTCATCGCCGACGAGGCAACCCGCACGGCGATCAAGGCCGCGATCGACGGCATTGTCCCCGGTAGCGCTGATCTGGCAACCGGCGACGCGCTGCAGCAAGCCCTGAGCGGCGTATCGAGCCTCCCGCCCGAGACGACGCGCGCCGTGTATCTGATCGCTGGCAGCCGCCACACAACCGGCGTCGCGCCGTTCAACCTGGTCGGTGACTATCAGGCCGCTGCGGTGAAGCTGTACACCCTCGGCTATGTTACCGAACCGGAAATCACTGCCGAACTCCAGGAGTTGGCCGCGCAGACCGGCGGCGAGTTCACCTTCATCGATGGTGATGGCGGCGATACAACTGGTACGATCGATGTGCTCAACGCACTGAGCAATACCGACCAGGCGGTCATCCCACTTGTCCATGTCGACATCAAGTCCGGCTACGCGGTCGCCGATAGTGTTTCGCCGCTGACCATCCCGTTCTACGCGGACTCGTCACTCGGGGAACTCGAAGTTCAGCTGGCTCACACACGGGATCTCGCTGATGTAACGGTCACCCTTGTGGATCCGGCGGGCAACTCGCGTGCTGTGCCGTGTGCCGAGCAATCCAATACCCAGTACAGCGAGATCGTCTGCTTCCTGAAGGTCGCCGATGTGACGCCCGGCAACTGGAGCCTCCAGGCGCTTGCAGCGGCAGGTCAGCAGCGCAGCGTGCATTATCGGATCGGCGGCGCAGCGAAAGCGGGCGTGCCAACCTTTGCCGCCAAAATGGACGCCGTGACCGGCGGAGTGGCCGAGTATCCCAAGCCGATCGTGCTGCGAGCAGCGGTGGGCAAGAGTCTGCCGATTGCTGGCGCGGTCGTCACCGGGAAGATCGAGGCGCCGGACGGCACGATCAGCTCGGTGACATTGCGCGACGACGGCGTGGCGCCGGATCACCTGGCCGCTGATGGGGTGTATGCTGCGATCGCGAAGTACGGCCGGGACGGTACGTACAACATCACGGTTTCGTTCGACAACAGCGCCGGAAACGCAGAGTTCACCGACAGGGGCGGCGGATCGCACGCCGGTGTCAGCACCACCCCGGTCGGCGAGAACTTCGAACGCTTCGCTGAGTTCCAGGTGACAGTCAGCGGCTGGGAGGCCGACGACCACGACGACCTGCTGGAGAAGGCCACTGTGCTCCAGCCGGACAACAGCATCGTCGCCGGCCAGATCGACTACGCCGGTGACCGTGACACGTTCGTGTTCACTGTGCCCGCGAACTACAACGGCACGCTGATCGTACGCATCTCGGGCCTGGGCCTCGGAATGGATCCGTACGTCTCCACCTTCGACGCCGAGCGCACCTTCGAGCTGCGGAGCTACTTCGACTACGTGGCAACCAGCGACGATTACCTATCAATGCCGCTCGGGGTGACCGGCGGGCAGGTGATCTACGTCGACGTCTCGCACTACGACGGAAATGCGACCAGCGGTCTGTACGAGATCAGCGTCGGGCCGGAGTTGCCGGTCGAGCAATCGACTAGCAGCAGCAAGATTGATCCGACCAAGGGTAGCGGGTCGGTCTATCTGCCGCTGATAGGTAGGTAATCAGCTTTCAAACGTGCGGTTCAAGAGCCTTAAAAAAGAGAAAATGTGGGGAGGCGTCGCCTCCCCACACCCCACCGGCGTCGGTGAAGGGGACACCGACTCAGCTCACGGCTCGCTTCACCAGCGCGCCGATACGCTCTTCCTCGGCGGCGGTCAATTCCTTCAGCGCAAACGATGTCGGCCACATTGCGCCATCGTCGAGCCGGGCGCCGTCGTTGAACCCGAACGTTGCGTAGCGCGAGTTGAACTTCGATGCAGCCGTAAAGAAGCAGACGACATTGCCGTCGCGCGCGTACGCCGGCATTCCATACCACGTTCGCGGCGCGAGCACTGGCGCGTTGCTGGTGATGATAATGTGCAACCGCTCGGCCAGGCTGCGATCCGGTTCCGGCATCGCGGCAATCGCCGCCAGCACGTCGCGCTCGCCGTCCGCCCGGTTCTTGTTCGCGCGCGCCTCGGCCTTGAGTTCTTTGGAACGTTCCTTCATGGCGGCTCGTTCCTCGGCCGTGAAGCCGCTAGACTGCGTCTTCTTCGCCGTGGTGTTCTTGTCAGACGGGCTCATGGAAACCTCCTATCCACACTTGCAAGCAGCGCTACAAGCTTCTCGCCCATGATCGTCCAGCCATAGCGCGCGCCGCCGCGTTCCTGCTTCTGGCCTGTGGTGAAACCCGACTGCACGAGTGTCAGATGTGTGCCACCCGCCGTCGGCGTGAGTGTGAACGTCACGACAGTGTCCAGAAAGGGGACGCTCCATGTGTAGCTGAGCCTTCGAAGCGCTTCGATCTCGACTAGCCGGCAATGCACGGTGCCATCCCACCCAGGATACGGATCCGTCGTGAACCTGAATGCTGCGCCTGGCTCGAGCTTGAGATCCGTGACCGGAAGCAGCCACTCTGCGAGCAGCGCCGGATCGGTAAGCGCACGCCACACCTTCTGCGGCGAGTGCGGTAGATCGAACTCGAACGAAATCGAGTCGGGTGGCGATTGTGTGGTCGTGTCGGTGAGAGTCATTCTTCGATCACCTCCAGCAGCTTTTCCAGGCGCTCGATGCGCTCCGTCCAGAAGGCGCGGTAGTGTGTGATCCAGTCGATCAACGGTTGCATCCCGCGCGGCTCTACCTGGTAGAAGACGCGCCGCCCCACGCGCCGGCTGTCTACCAGACCTGCGGCTTTCAGGATCGCAAGGTGCTGTGAGACCGCCGGCTGTGAGATGTCGAAGCGCGCCGTCAGCTCCTTCACCGCTGCTTCACCATGCGTGAGCGCTTCGAAAATCGCCCGGCGACTTGGGTCGGCGAGTGCCTGGAAGATCTTGGTTTCGAGTGCGTCCACGCTCTGCATGGACAAATTATAAGCGAACGCTTATGAATAGTCAAGCGGTGTGGGAGGCGGGTAGGGCACAGCGCACTCGTGCCGCTCTCGAACCCCCCCACCGGGATTCAGTGGTATCATGGAGCTCCTTGTTCCGCCAGCCAGGCGAAAGGAGCCTCGTGTGATTTCCACAATGCCCTTCGGCCGCACCGGCCACACCAGCACGCGCGCGATCTTCGGCGCCGCCGCGCTCAGCCAGGTCTCGCAAAGCGACGCCGACCGCACGCTCGAATTGTTGCTTCAGTACGGTGTCAATCACATCGACACCGCCGCCAGCTATGGCGATTCCGAGAAGCGTATTGGCCCGTGGATGGCGCGTCACCGCAACGATTTCTTCCTGGCCACCAAAACCGGCGAGCGCTCGTATAGCAAGGCGCGCGACGAAATCCGGCGCTCGCTCGACCGCTTGAAGGTCGACCAGGTAGATCTGATCCAGTTGCACAATCTGGTGGACGCCGCCGAGTGGGAGCAGGCCATGGGCCCCGGCGGCGCGCTCGAAGCCGCCGTCGAGGCGCGTGACCAGGGACTGGTGCGCTTTATTGGCGTCACCGGCCATGGCATCCCGGTGGCGCGCCAGCACCGCCGCGCGCTCGAACAGTTCCCGTTCGACTCCGTGCTGCTGCCCTACAGCTACATCCTGATGCAAAATGAGGAGTACGCCGCCGACGTCGAGGCGCTATTCGAGCTGTGCGCGCGCCGGAACGTCGCGGTGCAGACAATCAAGGCCATCACGCAGTCACCGTGGGGCGAGCGCGAGCGTTCGCGCGCCACCTGGTACGCCCCGCTCGAGGCCCAGGAAGCGATCGATACCGCCGCGCACTGGGTGCTTGGCAACCAGCAGGTGTTCCTCAACACCGTTGGGGACATTGCGGTGCTGCCGAAGGTGCTCGAAGCCGCCACGCGCTACACCGGCCGCCCGAGCGAGGAGCAGATGCGCGCGCTTGTGGCCGAAGAAGCGATGGCACCGCTGTTCACCTAGCGCGCCCATCTGTACGGTCATCTCGCCCACCTGTACGGGCGAGATGACCTGTACGGGCGAGATGACCTCGCCCGTACAGGTGGGCACAGCTCCTCCAAGAAAACTCTGTTACAATCCTCACAGCGAACCCTGTTCCGCACGTGTTCCCAGCGCCGCGACCACGCGCCATAGTCATTGAGCCAATGCCGATCTATAGCGAGTTCCAGCGTCGCCTTGCCGCCGGCCAGATCGTGGTCACCGGCGAGATTGCCCCGCCGCGCGGTGCCGGCCGTGCCAGCCTCGAACGCCTCGCCACCGGCCTACGCGAGTGCGTCGACGCGATCAACCTGACCGATAACCAGCGCGGGCTCGGCCGCATGTCGGCGCTTGGCGCAGGAATTGTGCTGCGTCAGCTTGGCATCGAGCCGGTGGTGCAGATGACATGCCAGCACCGTAACCGGATCGCGCTCCAGGCCGATGTGCTTGGCGGCGCGGCATGCGGCATCACCAATTTTCTCGCCATGACCGGCGATCACCCCAAAATCGGCGATCACCCCGATGCCAAGAACGTGCTCGATCTGAACTCGTTCCAGTTGATCAAGATGCTGCGTACCATGCGTGACGAGGCCACGTTTCATTCCGGCGTGGCGCTCAGCGATGCGCCGCAGATCTTTATCGGCGGCGTGGCGAACCCGAACGTCGAGCGTGTGGCGCGTGTCGAACGCAAGATCCAGTTCGGCGCCGAGTTCATCCAGACCCAGATAATCTTCGACAGCGCGCGCTTCCGCGAATGGATGGCCGATGTGCGCGCGGCCGGGTTACACCAGCAGGCGCACATCATGGCCGGCATCATGGTGATCAAATCAGCAGCCTCGGCGCGTTTCCTGCGCGATCACCTGCCCGGCTCGCGCGTGCCGGAATGGGTGGTGGAGCGCATGGAGCAGGCCGCCGACCCCGAGGCCGAAGGCATTCGCGTCGCGGCTGAGTTGACGCAGGATCTCCTGGCGGTAGAGGGCGTGCGCGGCGTGCATGTGATGTCGGTAGGCTGGACCAAGGCGATCCCGCGGGTGGTGGAGTTGGCCGGGCTGCTACCGCGACCGCCGCTGCCGCTGGAGGAATGATCCACGGAGGACACGGAGGACACGGAGACCGTATCCGTGTGGGTGCGCTTCGAGGAATGATCCACGGAGGACACGGAGGACACGGAGATTCCTGCCGTCGTTATCCGTGTTCTCCGTGCTCTCCGTGGATCACGAAAACAGCATCGCAAGAAAGGCGCGCATGACACACGTCATGAAATTTGGCGCGGCGGCGGTGAGCGATATAGCACGGTTGCGCGATGTGATGCAGATCGTCAAGAACAGCGCCGAGCATGCGCCGGCAGTGGTGGTTTGCACTGCGCTTTCCGGTATCACCGACGCGCTGATTGCCGCTGCCCGCCTGGCCTCGCGCGGCGAGCTCGCAGCCGCCGAGGATGCGCGCCGTGATCTATGGGGTCGCCATCGCGCCCTGGCCGAACGATTGGTGGCCGACGAGTGGGAACGCGAAACGCTGTATCGCGAGTGGGCCGAACTGCTCAAGACCTACGACCGCATCACGCGCTCGATCGCGACGCTCGGCGAGTATTCGCCACGCAGTATCGACGCGGTGGCCGCGCTTGGCGAGCGCTTCGTGGCTCATCTGATCGCCGTTGCACTGCGCCAGAACAGTGTCCCGGCCCAGATGGTAGACGCCAGTGAGCTGATCGTCACCGACGAGCTGTTCGGGAATGCCTCGCCGGCACTGCCCGCCACCCGCGAACGTGCCCACGCCCGGCTCGCCCCGCTCTTGCAGGCGCGCATTGTCCCGGTGGTCACAGGCTATATCGGCGCGACGCGCGGCGGGATCGTGACAACCCTTGGACGTGGCGGAGGTGATTATTCGGCCACCATCCTCGGCGCGGTGCTGGCAGCGAGGGAGGTCACATTCTGGACGGATGTGGACGGCATTCTGACCGCTGATCCAAAGATCGTGCCCGAGGCGCGCACGCTGCTGGAACTCTCGTATGCCGAAGCAGCCGAGATCGCCATGCTCGGTGCCGAAGTGCTCCACCCCCGAACGCTCGCGCCACTGGCCGAATTCGGGATCCCGCTCAGCATCCGTAATGTGGCGCGGCCCGAACAGCCCGGAACGCGCGTGGTGAGCGCGCCCGAGCCAACCAGCCACGCTGCACGCGCAATCATTTCGGCTCCCGGATTCAACTTAGTGAGCGTGGCCGCCTCGAGCAGCGCCGCCGCCGATGCCTGGACACCTGAACTGGCAGCGCGGGCACTGGCACGCCTGGCCGAAACCCGGATCGAGATGCTGAGCTTCGCACAGAGCTTCAC
>Ga0224722_1001482_pt1 | contig 12941 bp, 6 predicted proteins | sample Balambano_FR1_Me_FD_161646 | JGI IMG/M metagenome (GOLD analysis project Ga0224722, IMG submission 161646) | Freshwater sediment microbial communities from Lake Towuti, South Sulawesi, Indonesia - Balambano_FR1_MetaG | ecosystem: Environmental > Aquatic > Freshwater > Lake > Sediment | place... | reverse complement strand
CGCGATGCTGGTTTCGGCCGAGCGGCGGCGATGGCGAATTCCTTGCCCAATTCCCCCGATCCAAGCAGCAGTATTTTCTTCACGAATCTCGCCCGGAATTCTGTATCAAGCCGAAACCATACCGGCGCGCCGGCCCGTCGTACTCATCGATATGCCCCTCTTTGCGCTGGCTCTCTCGGCGGCTCAAGCAACGACCGGTCCCGAAGTGGTCGAGTGCCTGCCACTCACCGAGAGCATCCTCATGATCCACCTGAACGAGGGGAAGGTGATTTACCACCAAGCGGGACAAAAGCGCAGCGACGACCGGGTGATCGTGAACCCGTTGAACTCGGAGCGCGCGCACAACGCTTCTAACTACCGCATCACCAGCCCGCAGGATCCCAGCTACGCCATGCCGGTCACTCCGTCGCGCATCGGCCGGAAATCCAAAGGGACCGAATTTGCCTGGTTTGTCGATAAATGGGAAAACGACCGGGCCGTAAACACCCGCCCCGATCACCGCAAAGAGCATTGGATCTATCTGCAACTTCCCAAGCCGATGCGCGAAGGGAGTGAATACCTAGTCACGCTGCAAGGGCTGGTGGCAGGTAACGGGGAAGTTCGGCTTCGTTTCGACCCAACCCAAACCCGCTCCGAAGCGGTGCACGTGAACCAAGTCGGCTACGTTCCGAATGCACCGCGAAAGTACGGGTATGTGTACCATTGGGCGGGCGATTGGGGGCAAATCGATTTCTCGTTCCTTGGCGGGCAACCGTTTCACCTAATCGACGAGAAGGGCGCTCGTGTTTTCACGGGCAAGGTGGCCTTGCACATGCCGCACTGGTCGGCCGAAACCTTGCATGTCACCGATTCGCCGCCGTTCGGCAACTACCAAAACGCCGACGTCTACGAGTGCGATTTTTCCGCGTTCCGCACGCCCGGCACGTACCGCCTGTCGGTGCCTGGCGTGGGGACCGGCTTCCCCATCCGGATCGATGCCAACGCCTACCGCGAACCGTTTCGGGCCGTTGCCCGCGCCCTCTATCACAACCGCAGCGGAATCGCGCTGAAGAAACCTTACACCGAGTTCGAGCGGCCGGCCCCCCATCACCCCAAGCTCACGCCAGGCTTCGCCGGCAAGCTGATGTACACCCGAATCCCCTTCGCCGGTTGGGGTAGCGAAGGGGGCGATGCCGCCAAGTTGCGCGCAGAATTCGCCGGGCCGCTGGATGCCTGGGGCTGGTACCAAGATGCGGGCGACTGGGACGGCTACATGAGTCACTTGCGCGTGGCGCAAGAACTTCTCATCGCCTACGAAGTGGCACCCGAGAACTTTCGCGACGGCGACTTGAACATCCCCGAAAGCGGGAACGGCGTTCCCGACATCATCGACGAAGCCGCATGGCTACCCCGCTATTGTCACCGGTTGCGCCAAGAGCTACTCACGAAAAAGTACGGGTCGGGCGGCATTAGCCTGCGGGTGGCGGGCGACGCTTTCGGTAGCGATACGGGTCCGAACGACGTGGGGCGCGGCAGTTGGCAGGATGTCGATCGCATTTGGGCGGTTAGCGGCGAAGACCCAGAGTCCACCTTCCGCTACGCCGGAGTGGCCGCCCATCTGGCCATCGTGCTCAAAAAGCTCAACCGGCCCGACCCCGAAAAGGTCGATTGGGCTAAGGAAGCGCGTGAAGCCTTTGCCTGGGCCGAATCGAAGCGTGAAGCCTACGCCAAGCAGTATCCCAGCCACGCCGCCCCCATGGAGCAGCACCGGCAATACGCCCGGGCGACCCTCTTCCGGCTAACGCGCGACGACCGCTACCGCCCGGCCCTGGCCGAAGCGAACATCTCGGCCGAAGTGCCCGGCGATTGGCAATACGCCTTTTTCGCGCTCGCCCTGGACCCCGATCCCGCCGTCCGCGCGACCGGCGGCGCAGACCAGTTGACCCTTAAGAACGCCGACTTTCTGGTCGCCGCCTCGGATCGCCGCTCGATGCGGTGGGCCTCGCTGTTCAGCATGCCCATGCTCGTCGGGCATTTGACCACGCCGGTCGCGCTGGGCCTCGGCGTCGGCTATCGCATGACCCAGAGCACCGACCCCGAACGGTCGCGCCGCTACCGCGAAGTGATGTACACCACCGCCGACTACTTCTTGGGCACCAATTCGCTCAACATGACGTGGATCACCGGAGTCGGACCGCGCCCGGTCGAGCACATCTTTCACATGGACGCTTGGTACAACGGCAAAGGCCGCTACCACCCGGGACTGATGCCGTACAGCCCGTGGATCAAGCAAAAGAATCTGGGGCAAGGCCCCTGGGATGTGGATTGGCCGAACCAAACGCTCTTTCCGCCCATCGATAGCTGGCCCGGGGCCGAGCGGTGGTTCAACAACCGATGCTCGCCGCTGGGAGCCGAGTTCACCGTTCACCAAAACACCGGCCCCGCCGCGGCCTTCTACGGAATGCTCCTACCGCCGGCACGGTAGGACGTTCGGAACGCGCCCCAGCGGCGGCGTCGGGGAAACTAGGGCTCTAGAATGTTATTGCGCGAACCGGACCTGCACCCGCGGCTGTGGAAAGCGTGCGACGAGGTGGAGACCCGCATGTACCTCGGCAAGCAAAACGAGGAGTTCTCCCGCGCCATGGGGCGCCACACCGGAATCTGGAGCCGGCTCTACGGCAAGAACTTCCTGATCGGCTTCGCTCTGTGGTTTGCGAGCTTTCTTGCCGGCGTAGGCATCGCGGAGCGCCTCGGCCTCCACGGCGGTTGGGTGGGCCTCGCCATCTTGGGCGCGGGGTTGGTGCATCTTTGCCTCTACATGGCCCGCAACCGGCGAACCTGCTACGCCGAAGAGCTGGCGAACTTGCTTCCCGTGCTCGACCTAACCGAGGCCGAACAAGCCTACGCGCGCACCGTGGTGGCCGTGGCCCAATCCCCGAATCTCTCGAACGACGAGCGAAGCCGACTCCTTCAAAAGCTCAAGGAATCGATGGAAGGACTGATGGCCCTCGGCGAACTGCGCGCCAGACTGGCGGACGGCACCTCGCCCCAGGCGGCCCTTGCCGAGTGTGACCAACGCATCGCGGAGCTCGAAGCCAAAATCCGCCGCACCGAGGATGCCGAAACCGTCAGCGTGCTCCAACGGAGCCTGGACCTCGCCCAGCGGCGGCGCGAGGCAATCGCGGGACTTGCGCCGCTGGCCGACCGAGTGGAAGCGCATTACGACTATCTGATCCACTCGATGACGGCACTACGCGAAAGCCTGGGTCGGCTGGAGATGGACCGCGCCATGCCCGCGCTCGACGTCGATTCGCTGGTGCAAAGCTCGCAGGAGGCCCTGCGCGAGGCGCAGTCTCTGGAGCAAGCCCTGGCCGAGCTTCGACGCGCCTAGGCCGTCGGTTCCGGCGTGTCGATCTCCGTTTCGCCGTCGTCGGCCGCTTGAATGATCCGCGCAATGCTGCGCACCTCGTCGTTCTCGGCGAGGTTGATGAGCTTCACCCCTTGCGCCACCCGACCCGTGGTGCGCACTTCCTTCACGCGCAGCCGAATGCCCTTTCCGTTGGCGGTCATCAGCAGCAGGCGATCGTCGTCGTTCACGATTTCTGCCCCCACGATTTTGCCGGTCTTGGGCGTGCAGTTCATGGTAAGAATGCCCGAGCCGCCGCGGCTTTGCACGCGATACTCGCTTAGCTCGGTGCGCTTACCGTAGCCGTTTTGGCTGACCACCAGCAACGTGCCGGTGGGGTCGATCACCGCCGCGCTCACCACATGGTCGTCTGGGTTGTCCCGCTTGAAAACCACCGCCTTTACGCCGCCCGCCGCCCGCGAGCGACTGGTGGCCTCGCTTTCGTGGAACCGAATCGACTGGCCCTCATGGGTCACCAAAATCACGTCATCGTTCCCCGAAGTACGCAACACCCACCCGAGTTCGTCCCCTTCGTCGATGTCGAACGCCTTGATGCCGTTGCTGCGAATGTTCTGGAAATCGCTGAACGGAGTGCGCTTCACTTCGGCTTCACGACGCCGTCCGGTACCCCGGGTCACCATGGTGAGGTATCCCTCGGCGTTCAGGTCCTTCACGCTCACCGTGGCGGTGACCTTCTCTTCGCCCAGGATCTGAATGTAATTAATGAGTGGCATGCCGCGGGCGTAGCGGCCCGTTTCCGGAATTTCGTACGCCTTGAGCCGATACACTCGGCCGCGGTCGGTAAAGAACAAAATGGTGTGCAGGGTACTGACCTGGAATAATTGCGCGGGCTCGTCGTCGGCTTTTAGCGTGTTGTTGACGCCTTTGCCCCCGCGTTTTTGCTGCCGATACGCATCCAGGCTCACCCGCTTGATGTAGTTGTCTCGGCTGATGGAGATGATCGCCTCCTCATCGGGAATCAGATCCTCTTCCGTAAACTCGCCGGCTTCGCGGGCCTGAATGCGCGTTCGCCGCTCGTCGCCGAACTTGTCGCGCAGCGTGACGATCTCCTCGCGCAACACCTTGGTCAACCGCAGCGGGTCGGTCAAGATGTCCATCAGGTTTTGCACGCGCAGCACCGACTCGCGGAACCGCTGTTCCAGATCGCGCTGGGAAAGCCGCGTGAGGTTGCGCAGCGGCATGTTCAGCACGCTGTTTGCCTGGTACGCACTCATGCCGAACCGGCGAACCATTTCAGCGCGGGCCGTGCCGGGGTCTTCGCTGGCCCGGATAAGCGCGATGATGTCATCCAAAAACCGGCGGGCGATCTGGAAACCTTCGTTAACGTGCACCTCTTCGAGCGTTCGGTAAAGCTCGTAGCGCGTGCGCCGCTCGATCACTTCGCGGCGGTGATCCAGGTACTCATCCAGCAGCATCGTCAGCGGAGCCGTGCGCGGCGCGCCGTCCACCAGGCTCAGCAAAATCGCGCCGAACGTGGTGCGCAGGCTACTGTGCTTCAGCAAATAGTTCAGGGCCTTGTTCGGATTTACATCGCGCCGAATTTCGATCTCGATGCGCGTGCCGCGCTTGTCGGTGAAATCCTGCACGCCGAGAATCCCGTCGAATTTTCGATCCTTGGCCAGCTGAGCGATGGCCTTCACCAGGTTTTCTTTCACCACCTGGTACGGAATTTCGGTCACCACAATGACCGATTTGCCCGCTTCGCCGGGCTCGATCATCGTTTTGGCCTGCATCACGATGCTGCCACGCCCGGTTTCGTACGCCTGGCGAATGCCTTTGGTACCCATGATGATGCCGTAGGTCGGAAAGTCCGGACCCGGCAGTAATTCCATGATTTCGTCCAGCGTCGATGCGGGATTGTCCAACCGAAGAAGCAGGGCGTTGCACACTTCGGTCAGGTTATGGGGCGGCATGTTGGTCGCCATCCCCACCGCGATACCTTGACTTCCGTTGCACAGCAGGTTCGGGAACTTCCCCGGCAGAACGGTCGGCTCATTCAGGGTTTGGCTGTAGTTGGGAATCCAGTCCACGGTTTCCCGGTCCAGGTCCTCCAGCATCTCCATGGCCAGGGGAGTGAGCCGCGCTTCGGTGTATCGCATGGCGGCCGCCGAATCTCCATCCACGCTGCCGAAATTGCCCTGACCATCGATGAGCGGATACCGCAGACTCCACGATTGAGCCATGCGCACCAGGGTCGGGTAAATGATCGCTTCGCCGTGCGGGTGGTAATCGCCCGAGGTTTGACCGCAGATTTTCGCGCACTTCACGTGGCCGGAATCCGCCGTGACATTGAGCGCGCGCATGGCGTACAAAATGCGCCGCTGTACGGGTTTTAGGCCATCGCGTACGTCGGGCAGGGCCCGGGCGATGATGACCGACATCGCGTAATTGACATAGGAACGTCCAAGCTCCTCATCGACGCTGACGACGGAAAAATTCGGGTTCTCTGCCACGGCGGTACGAAAAAATCGGCGTAGGGTAACCGCACGCCGATACCGCTGAGGTTACCCTGTGCCGCGCCTGGGGGTCGGTGCTACAACACGATGCGTACGGAAGCCCCCGCACCGCTTCGGCTGGGAACCGGACGCGATACCGTGCGCCCATTGGCCGTGACCGTGACCGTGTAATCCCCTTTGAAGCCGCGGATCCGCGCCCGACCACGGGCATCGGCCCGGACGGTCGCGTCGGTCCACCACTTCTTCTTCACCAGGTTTTCGTACGCGGCCACCGCCGGCCGCTCGCTCCAATCGCGCCGAAAGAGATGCCCACCTTCGTTGGCCCGCCAGTGGGCGCCTTCCCAAAAACCCCACATGATGAACGCCGTCACCGCCGGGTGGCTGAAGGAAGCGGTAAGGAAATCTTCCATGTGCTTGCCGTGCACCGCGTCGTCCCAAACGCCCAGGTCGTACTCGGTGATCTCCAGTTCCTTGCCGAACTTGGCGTAGTCGTCCAAAATTTCCAACACCTTGGGCATGGGGGTGATTGGCACACCTACATGCCCCTGAATCCCGATCACATCGAACGGCGCCTTGGCGTCGATCAGCCGCTGAATGCGCTCCTTCACCACCGTGCGAGGACCAGGCCCCGTTTCCGCATCCTCCGTGATCGCGAAATCGTTGTAGCAAAGCTTCGCGCCTGGGTCGGCCCGATGAGCCAATGCATACGTGCGCGGGAACCACTCCCACCCGATGCGCTCCCACAGGGCCAGTTCGGTGCGGGCCTCGTTCACCACGTCCCACAGATAAACCTTGCCCCGGAATCGCTCGGCCGTGGTTACAACCCGCGCTTCGATTGCCCGGCGCAGCTCATCGTTGGATAGCGCCCAAGCCTCGCGCGGGATGTTGCGTTCGCTGCCCCAAACCAGCGTGTGCCCCCGCACCTGAAAGCCGTTGGCGTTCAGCCAGTTGATCGCCGAATCGACGGGCCGATAGTCGGCACCGGTGAATTGAAACCATTTCAGGTCGTTCTCAAAAGTGACCGTATTGAACAGTCGCTTCAAAGTTTCGCGGAACTTCTCGTTTTCATTGATTAGCTGCGCGGGAGCGGCCGTGCCAAATCGAAAGGCGTGGCGATTCATGCGCGCCCGCACCTGAGCTCCGGGTACCGGTTTGCCGGCTCGATCGACCACCATTACCGTGATATCGGCCTGGCGCAGCCGGGCAATTCTTTCCTCCGCCGCCTTCTTCCAGCTGTCGTCGATCGGAACGCCACCGTAATAATCCCTTGTCTCAGGCAAGCTGTTCGGGGCTTGCATACCCCGGTTCGTCACCCGCAGGTTCCGGAACTCCACCTCTCCGCTCTCGTAGCCGAGGAAAATCGTCAATTGCCCCTGGCCCGGGGCCAACGCCCTCGGGACGGCGGCGGCAAACTTGAAGGTCTTCCATTCCGGGGTCAGCCGGACGGCCGCCGAAAGATACTTGGTGTGCGGTTCGGAAGCCAGTTCGTAGAAAACGGTCGCCCGAGACCGGACCTGCGAGCGCATATCGCCCACAAAATAAACGGTCTCACCGGGAAGAATCGGCTGGGAGTTGGCCGTACCTATCGAATGCTCCCAGGGGTTGGCCCCGGCTTTCACTTGGAACCGCGCCCGAACCGTCTCGGGGGCCGAGACGTCCGTCGTCACGTTCACCCACCGCCATGCCGGGTTGGGGGCCCCGTTCGCCGTAATGGGCACCGAAATCGCCACGTCCTTGTTCGGGTCCGGAGTTATTGTTTGGGAAGTGAGATTCATTGCGGCAAACTCGTACGTACCCGCCTCATAGCCAAAGTGCAGCCCCGCCTGCATCTCCCCGGGTTTGTAATCTTGCTTCGCAATGCCCGAAGCCGCATACGCGCGCCACTCCGGGCCGACCGTAACCGATTGCCGAAAGTCGTCCGTGTACGGCGCCGTGCCGACTTGCGTAAAGGCATCCAATCGCCGCGTCGCATCCGCCTTGGCCCAAAAGGTCAGGCTGAGCATGTCCCCCTTCTTGATCGGCGCCGCGTTTCTTTGAACCAGCGCCGCGTGCCAAAATTCCGAAGGATTCGCGTTCGGCACGACAAATCGAGCCGCTCGACCCGCAGGCCCGGATGTAAAACTGCGTCGGCTAAAGTTGAGATCGCCGATTCCCCACGAATCCCATTCCATGGCAAAATCCCGATTGGTGAACTGAGATACCGGAGCCTGCATCTCCAACGAAAGACAAACCGCGAGCAACGGCGCTAGCATGGTTGCAGTTTAGGCCACCATCGATCACCGGGACAACGGCTGGTACCCTACCGCCGCGCATGTCGTTCGTCAAACGGTCGTTAGAATGCGGCCACCTTCGCGCCGAGCACACCGGTCAAACCGTTCACCTGAACGGGTGGGCCCACAAAGTTCGCGACCTGGGCGGAGTCGTCTTTATCGACCTGCGCGACCGCACGGGCTTGGTCCAGCTGGTGTTCGACCCCGCGACCTACGGTGAGGCGATCGATATTCGGCCGGAAAGTTGCCTGAGTGTCTCCGGCATCGTGCGGATGCGCGAGGCCGACGTTCGCAACCCGAAAATGCCTACGGGCGATATCGAGATCGAGGTCACCGGATTTACGGTTTTGGGCCCGAGCGGAACCCTGCCGTTCCCCGTAAGCGATGAGGAGCACATGGTGCAGGTGAGCGAAGAACTCCGCGTGAAGCACCGCTACCTGGACCTGCGCCGCCCCGAAATGTTTCGGCGGATCGCCGTGCGCGCCCGCGCCGTGCGTGCCATGCGCCAGTACCTGGACGATCGCGGATTTGTGGAGGTCGAGACCCCTATCATTACCAAATCGACCCCCGAAGGCGCCCGCGATTACCTGGTCCCCTACCGCCTCGAACCCGGGCTTTGGTACGCCCTTCCGCAGAGCCCGCAACAGTACAAACAACTGCTGATGGTGGCCGGCATCGAGCGCTACTACCAAATCGCCCGCTGCTTCCGCGACGAGGCCGCCCGAGCCGACCGCCTGCCGGAATTCACGCAGTTGGACTTGGAAATGTCCTTTGTGAACCAAGACGACGTGATGGAACTCGCCGAGGGCCTCACGCGATTTGTGATCGAAACGTGCATCGAGGAGTTCGATCTCGACAAGCAACCGGTGGCGCCGTTCCCCCGCATGACCTACGCCGAAGCCATGGACAAGTACGGGAATGACAAGCCCGACCTGCGGTTCGGGTTGCCCATCTTCGACCTCACGGCGCATGTGGCGGCTTCGGGCTTCGGGGTGTTCCGCAACGCGGTCGAGGTCGGCGGCAAGGTGCGCGGCATCCGCTTCCCGGGCGCGGCCGGGCTCTCCCGATCTGAAGTGGCAAAGCTGGAAGAATTTGCCCGGACGTTCGGTGCGAAAGGCATGGCCAGCATCGCGGTGCTTTCGGCCGTCGAAGCCGGGGAAGGCGCGAAGCTGCTTGCCGACGGCCTCGCCGTGAAGAGCAGCATCGTTCGGTTCTTTTCGGACGACGAACTGCAAGACCTGGTGCGGGTGGCGCAAGCCGAACCGGGCGACTTGCTGTGCATGGTGGCCGACGAGATCGGCATCACCAACCAAGTTCTCTCGCGCCTACGGCTCGAGATCGGCGAAAAGCTGAATTTGCGCGACCCCCGCGAGCTCAACTACCTGTGGGTGACCGACTTTCCGCTGGTGGAATGGGACGCCGACGCCGGGCGTTGGTCCAGCATGCACCACCCCTTCACCATGCCGAACCCCGAAGACCTTGCGAACCTGGAGGAGAATCCCGGGCAAGTGCGCGCGCTGGCCTACGACATGGTGTGCAACGGATACGAAACGGCGGGTGGTTCGATTCGAATTCACGATGCCGACGTGCAAGCGCGCGTGTTCGATTTGCTTGGCATCGACGCCGCGACCCAACGATCGCAATTCGGCCACCTATTGGATGCGTTTGGCTTTGGCGCGCCGCCGCACGGAGGCATCGCGCCCGGAATCGACCGGCTCATCATGCTGCTCACCGATACCGAAAACATCCGCGAGGTGGTCGCCTTTCCGAAGATTGCGGGCGGTAAGGACCCGTTGATGGGAGCTCCCGACCGCATCGACGCCCAACAGTGGGCCGAACTGGGACTGCGGCAAGCAACGTAACTTAACCGTATCATTACAAGCTACATTTCTGTGCGCCGTTGCGATGCGGTTGCGGTCGAGTTCCTGTAGAATGAATGGCGTGCGGTTACTTTCCGTATTTATTGCCGGTTGCTCCCTGGTCGCCGCGACCAACGCCCAGGTTTCCGTTCTCACCGCCCGAAACGACAATTTCCGAACCGGCGAAAATAGCGCCGAGACGATTCTGAACCAGCAGAACGTGCGGCCCGGTTCGTTCGGCAAGCTCGCCACCAAGTTGCTCGATCGCGCGGCGCAGTCGCAGCCCCTTGTTGTTTCGGGGCTCAACGTCGGCGGCCAGGTGCGCAACGTCGTTTTTGTCACCACCTACGGCAACCAGGTGTACGCCTTCGACGCGGACGACTTCGATACCGCCGCGCCGCTGTGGAAAACCAACCTGGAAGAAACCGTCCGCAGCCGAGGTGGCTCCGGAATGTTGGCCACTCCGGTCATCGATCCGGCCACAAATACTCTTTATTGCACATCGCGCTACATTCCGGAGGATGCGGGCAACACCCCCGGCTACACGCTCAAGCTCTTCGCCCTGGATATCGCGACGGGCGCCGTCAAGGCCCAAAAGCTCATCTCGGCCGTCGTACCCGGTATCGGCGACGCCACCGACGGTCAGGGCAATGTGCACTTTCAGGCTCGCTACCACTTCCAGCGGCCTTCTTTACTCCTGCACCAAGGCCGTATCTACCTTTGCTTTGGCAGCTCCGGGCACGATGAGCGCCCGTACCACGGCTGGATCATGGTGTATTCCGCCGCGACGCTCGACCAGTTGAGCGCCATCTGCATAACGCCCGATACCAGCATGGGCGCCATTTGGCAAGCAGGCTCCGGACCCGCGGTCGACACGGACGGCTATGTGTACGTGGTCACCGCTAACGGAACCCCGACCGCGCCGGCCGACGAGATCGGCAACTCGGTGCTCAAGCTTTCCCCCGGCGATACCCCGACCCTCCTCGACTACTTCACCCCGTACAACACCCAGTTCCTCAATCAGTACGATTTGGACCTCGGTTCAGGAGGAATCATGCATATTCCCGGGACGAACTTTGTCGTAACTGGTAGCAAGCACGGACCGATGTACGTGATGGACCGCAACAACCTGGGCGGTCGCGGAACGACCTCGGACAACGTGGTGAGCATCGCCCGGGTCGACGGCCACATTCACGGGACGCCGGCGCTCTACCGGGGTCCCGAAGGCACGCGCCTCATCGTCTGGGCGGAAGAGGACTTTTTGAAGTCGTTCGCGGTGGGACCGAACGGGCTCGTTCTGCCGGATATCGCGCGGAGCTCCTTCCGCGCTCCCGATGGCATGCCGGGTGGCATGGTGAGCGTAAGCCACCATAACGCAACCCTGGGCACGGGGCTCGCTTGGGTCACGATGCCGCTCATTGGAGACGGCCTGTACTACTTGGTGCCGGGGATACTCCGTGCCTTTAACGCCGACACCATGGAAGAGTTGTGGAACAGCGAACTCCAGCCGGTGGATGAAGTCTCCCAGTTCGCCAAGTTTCACCCGCCTACGGTTGCCAACGGCAAGGTGTACTTAAGTAGCTACACCAATGCCCTGCATATTTATGGTCTGCTGGGCGTGAGCAAGCCGGCGCCGCCGTTCTTTACATCGGCGCAATCTGACACGGGCGTCGGCCGCATTTACTGGAGCGAGAGCCCGAACGCCAAGTCTTACATCATCGAGCGAACCGGAAGCAACATCAATGGGCCGTGGGTCGAGGTGGCTCGCGACGTGCAGAATTTCTCGTACGTGGACAGCGGCATTGGCATGGGGGTTCGTAATTATTACCGTGTAAAGGCGGTAAACGACGTGGGCGAAAGCGCTCCGGGGCCGGCCAGCGAGGTGTGGGGCAGCAATCAGCGATCGACCACCGGCTTCGCTTTTGGCGCTTTCTCAATCGAGGACCCGTTCGTCTTCAACGGCAACGCAAAGGTCGTCGACCGCTATGTCGAGATTTCGAACGGTGCAAACCCCGCTCGCGGCAGTTTCTTCCACAAGGACCTGCGCCGTAACAACGCCTGGAAAGCCAAGTTCCGGTTCCGCTTCTACGGCGACGTGAACGGTCTGACCTTCACCGTTCAACGCAATTTCACGGGCACAGCGACGCAGGCGTCTTCCCTCGGGGGCGGAGGCGGTGAGCTCGGTTACGGGCCCGACCCGGTAAGCGGTTATGCCATTCGCCAGAGCGCGGCCGTCAAGATCGCTCGCGATGCCGCCAATCCGGGGGGTGTCGTTGGCGTTTACCGGCGCGGACGAACCGTGCAAGGCACCGGCGACAGCCTCACCGGCACAGGTGTCGACCTTCGCTCAGGCAACACCTACGAGCTCCTACTCTCCTACCAAACCAGTGCGTTGCGCGTGATCATCAAAGATCTGAAAACCAAAACCAGTTTCACCAAGTGGTACCGGCTATCGTTGCCTTCGGAGCTGAGCACCACCAACGGTTACGTCGGCATCACCGGTAGCACGGGGCCCGGCGGAAAAATTCAGATCTACAACTTGGTGCTTGCGCCTTTATAAGGGAACCAATGGGCACGGCCATCGGTAAAGTGAAAAGTCGTGCCCATGCGTTCTGCTTCCTACTTCACCGGCCTGGTGGCCATCGCCGGTTGCTCTGCGGCGTTTGGCCCCGCGGGTAACTCGGCGTCCAAACCTGGCGAACCCACCGGCGAACCGCCTGCCGCCAAAGCTACGGCGGCCACCAACGTGAACCTGCAGGGCGGCGCCGCCGCCTTGGCCCTCGTTGCCGTGGCAGTTGGCGCAGTTGGCGCGGTAAATGGCGGTGGCGCCGGCACCAAGACCCTTCTCACCGCCGATCTTTACGACCAAAAGCACGACAAGCCCTTTTTCGACGCGATCAAAAACGGCGTGCCCGAAATGGGCATGAACAGCTACGGCGATACGATGTCG
>Ga0224722_1001479_pt1 | contig 12956 bp, 15 predicted proteins | sample Balambano_FR1_Me_FD_161646 | JGI IMG/M metagenome (GOLD analysis project Ga0224722, IMG submission 161646) | Freshwater sediment microbial communities from Lake Towuti, South Sulawesi, Indonesia - Balambano_FR1_MetaG | ecosystem: Environmental > Aquatic > Freshwater > Lake > Sediment | place... | reverse complement strand
GCTCGTCGAGTTCGCCGCGAGCGTGGCGATCGTCGAAAATCCGCTGCCACTCGTGAGCGAGCGCTGAATCTCGTAGCTCGTCTCGGTCGAAAGGTCCGACCAGGCCAGGTTGATGGCACTCACACCCGCAGCCGTCGCCGTTAGCCCGCTCACCTGGCCAGGAGCGGAGACGACGACTGCGGGCGAGCTGCCCACGACTTCCGAGTCGAGGTCTTGCGGCCCACTTGGGTACGCCGCCCACGCGTTGCGTAGAGTGGCCGCGCTCGTGATCGACGTGCCCAGGATGCTGCCCAGGGACCCTCCAGGTTCAGCGCGGTATTTGTTCTCCCGGAACACAGCTTGCGCCCCATCGGCCGCGGCAGGGAACCCGACGGCCGGCGCGCCCGCCGCGAGAGACGTAACGTGGTTGCCGATCGCCACCGGCGCAACCACCTTACGCCCCGTGTCCCCGGTTGCGAAGCGCAACAGCCCACTCGATGCGACCAACCCAAGAACCCGGTTGTTTCGGAAAGTGCAGCGAGTTGTGCCCTTTTGGTAAAGGCCGGACACGCCGCCCGTACGCATCATGTACACAATGCAGTCCTCGACAACAGTGCCCGTGGACTCCTTGACGACCAGGCCTTGGTCGCCACCATGCACGGTGCAGCGGCGCATTGCAACGTGGTGAGTGCCGGCGCCGATAAGCACGCCGTGGCTCACCGACGAATCAAAGGTCGAGTCCTCGATCACGACCCCGATCGCGCGATCCGCCGAGTTGCCCGTAGGCTCTCCGTCTCGCCCGATCTGAAGCGCTTTCCCGTTTGTCGCCCGGTTTCGACCAAAGCAGCGGCTGATGCGAATGTCGTCAGCGTACAACCCATGGCTGAAGGTGCCATTACCGATGTCCCAGAAACAGTCCACCAAGTTGATTTGCATGGCACGGCCGGTCGCCGTCGTCGGCGTGTCCGCTTTGATGCTGAAAAGCTCGCCCGTTCCTCCCACGACGCGGAAGCGGCACTCGTAGAAGTTGATGTTGTACACCCCTTGCGTGCCGGGGACCACTTGGAGGTTCGTAAGAATCTTGCACGCCATGTTCGCAGCGTTCGTAAACGTGCAGCGCAGGAACGACAAATCGTGAAGCATATTCACGACCGCCAGCGAGTCGTTGTAATAAATTAGTCCTTGGTTTGGCGCGTAGCTGTCGTTGCCAAAAGCGATGTCCATAAAGAGGACATTCCCGCCCTTATTCACCGAACTGCCTCCGCCGCGAAGAATCTGGTTTGTGACGCCCAAAATCTGCGCCGCACCCCCTTGCCCACGCACAACAACTTGGTTGGTGAAGTCGCGCGAGAACAGCACGCCGGAGCTGATCTCTTGCACCGACCCGGAGACGTTCACGGTCACGCCCCCTGCAATAGGCACCGTAGCCAAGGCTTTGTTCACGGTAGCCCAGGCCGTAGCGAGGCTTAGGCCGTCGCCCGTCGAGTCGTTCCCCGTGGGAGCAACGTAATACTGCGCTGCCGTATTGGGATTAATGGCGAGTGGATTGATGGGTGCGACCATTAAGTAATCACCAAAGGAGGGTTTGTGGGCGTTCCGTTCACCGTCGCGCTGAGCGGCTTGTAGACCTGCGCGGGAGTTACTTCCGAGTCCTGGTCGGTCGGGTTGTTAACAATCACGCTACCAAGGGTGAACAGCCTCGTTGCCGCGCCCGCAAGCTGCAAGCTTAAGGAGGCCCCCTGCGCAAAAGCTTCCGAGCCAATAGACCGGGTATCGACGGTCAAGTCCAGCCCTGCCGTCATGACTCCTGCATCCCAGGCCGCTGCTGTCTTCGTTCCATTGAAGGGGGCATTAACCAGGTGGTTGTTAGCTCCTCGAAGCGAAGCTCGATACCAGTTACCGCTTACCCCTCCCATGCTGACATCGTTGAACATGAGCGGCGCAAACGCATCGAACGGCTCGTAGGCCGCTGGCGTAACGTTCGCCTCTGCTGGTTTTCCAGGAGCCACGAACGCGATGGAAAGACCCACCGCCGCTCCAATGGCGCAAGTAAGCACAAAGCTTTCGAACTTTGCGTTTGAAAGCGTGAAGCTCTTTCGAGAGTTCGAGGCTACGATCGCCACATTCGATGTGTCGTCAAACCCGCTCGACCAAGTTCGGCTTTGGAATTGATTCCAAAAGCTCAGAGCGAGGACTTCCGTCGATTTGCGACGCACCAAAACATTCGCAATGAAACGAGTCGTCTGCAAGCCTTCGGCGTGGCTCGTTCCCCACGTATTGCCAACCGGCATGGGGACTTGAATGTTGAGCGGCGAAGGCATCGTCCACGAATAAACGGGAATCAGTACTCCGCCAATGCTTACGTAACCGTTGCGTCCTTGAGGTACTGCCATCTTAGATTAGCTCCTGCATTTGCTGGCTGATTTCCGCAGCCACAAGTGCCACGGCAGCATCGGTAATTCGGATCGGTCGAGCGGGGATATTTTTACTGGGCACCCCGTATTGCATAGCCGGCGCATAGGGCAACGTCGAGCCCAGCCGCAAGACGTCGCCATCACGCTCTTCGAGGTGGAACAAGTCGGCGCCGTCCGTCCAGCTCGAAAAAAGGGCCCCGGTACGCATAAGGATGTTCTCGGGCCCAAATGCTCCGTTCTGCAAGCCCCACTGTGGCACCTCGCCTTTACGGTCCCGCCGCGGATAGCCTTGCCGGCGTTTTTCGGCCACTGTCTTGGGGCTCAATGGCGCCCAAGTCGGGTCACCGCCACGTGCAAACTGCTGGGCAAAATCCTTTCGCAAGATGTCTGCGGCTGCCTCGAACATCGCGTCGATCCGGCCCTGGCGTGACGCGATCGCGTCCTTGATCTCGTCCGTCGTTACCGTGGCAGTTACTCTCATTGCAGCAACGGCCTCCCCGCCGGACGAGTTGCCTCGACGTAAATCGTGCCCGCCGTAATCCCACCCGCCGCCACAAGCGCACTTACCGCCGTGATGAGGCTGGCGGTAGGCGCCGGAGTAGCACCGCCAGGCGACAGCGCCGTCACGCCATTGGCCGAAACCGTAGCGGTCCACGTGCGCCCCGCGGCGGCGGCCTTGGTCGCCGGATCGAAGGCGCTTCCGGTCACCGTCACGAGGCCCGAGCCTGTCAGCCCGCTCACGTTCAACTGAGGGAATCCGCCCGCGTAAACGGCGCCGTCGATCGTCGCACCCGCCGTTACGCCCGACCCAACGACGAGGCGAGCTAGACCAAGCGTGTACGTTGCGCCTTGTAAAACTTCAAAGTAACAACACGAAGGCGCCGGTACTTGGCCACCCGAGAAGCGCGTGTAAAGCGCTTGAAACTGAGGATGCTGGAGGCACTGCCATTTGGTCACCTCCGCCGTGTTCCGATAGACGAGGTATTCCGACAAGTTGCGAACGTTCGGAAGGCCGTAGCGCGAAACGTGCGTTTGCAGAGCTCCCAGTAAAGGTGAAAGATCACCCGCTGATCGCGCCTGGCCGTCGGCAAGTAATGCCAGATTCTGGGCACTACTCGCGAGCACCGCGACCGGATCGAGGTCAGTCATTGCAAGCACCGCGGCCTGGACGTCCACGGCGGCGCTCGCCGCGCCATAACCCAGGGTAGGTCCGCCATACCCGTAACCGGATGCGCTCGTCCCAATAAGCCTCAATGCGTACCGATTTGCCGCATCGAGGAGGGCGTTCGTGTCCACGACCGAAATGATCATTCGCCGCGATCCTCTGAGCTGCGTAAGCCGGAAACGGGCCGGTGAATCGGCGCCGGTCGGCGTGTAAGTCCGGTCGTAAATCGGACGAGCCCCGGCACAAGAACCTCCCCCCGAACGACGGCGTCCAGCATCTGATAGCCTCGTTTTTCGAGAGTTTTCCCGTAGGGGTTGGGGCCAACGTACGATTCAAACTGAGCGTAGGACTGCATCTCGATGGTTCCGGCGGTTAAGTAGTTGGCAATGTTGCGAATGATTGATGGCGCCGGGTCGTTGATCCATTCGCCGTCCGGGTTCTTTGGCCAGTAATGCGATTGACCAATTCGCCCATCGATTTCGGTATCCGCAAGGCCGGCCGCCGCCTCAATTTCTTCGAGACTTAAAACGCTTTGCCGGTTGCGGCACAGCGCGCGGACGGAGCTTTCGAGGGCGTACATCGCTTAGTTGGGGCCCGGCGGCCAGGCCCCCTATGCCACTAGGCGGTCAGCACGCTTTGCAGGATCGCCCCGCACTCCTTGGCGACGACCTTGCAGACGTAGTTCAGGTTGTAAGCGATCCAGTCGCTCTCGATTTCGTCGTCCCACCACTTGCGGACGTACTCTTCCGTCCAAAGCCGAGCCGAGTGGGTTAAGACCTTTTCACCGACGGTTTCCCCCGGATGAATAAAGCCCAGCCAAACGTCATCGCCCATCAGTCGACTCAGCGTAGCGGCCTGGCCCTTTTTCGTCGTATTGAGCAACGCGCCCACGTAGACCGCTCGCATCCCGTAAAACTGCGCCGGTAAATCCGACGCACCGCTTTGGGTGGAAAGGTCGACCGTGTACTGCCGCTCGCTCTTGTAGTCGGTAGTCGCCATGATGTGGCGCGCCACTTTCGGCGTCAGAACGATCGTATTCGGCGTTCGGCCCGAGGCCTCTTCCACCGCGTTGATCGCCGTCTCGACGTTTGCCCGAGGAGTCGCTGTCGCGAGGTTCGTCCAGTCGAGGTTGGCCGCGTGCGTATTGTTAGCCGTAGCGCGCAATACGCCACCGGCGCCAAACACGCGCTGCTCCAATCCATTGCAAATCATCCTTTTCAGCGTTTCGGTAACTTGCGATTCCAGGTCGACCCCGGAATCATTGTTACGGCGCATCTTTTGCGTGATCTTGCTTTTCAGACCGTGAGGCTCGATCATGTAGGCATCGTAACCCCACCCCATGTCGATTTCGTTTTCCGGCGCACCGTCGGCACGAACATCGTTGACGATGTTGAATGCGGTCTTGTCGTAAACCGCGTAAACGTCCGAATCGTTCGTTACCGAGTAGGGCTTTACCACGAGGTCGGCTACGTGCTCCGGCGGAGTGAACTCCACCGAAAAGCCTGTAAGCAGCTTGTTGAAATGGGTATGAGCGGAGGATAGTGGCATGACTTATGCGTAGAACGGAGCCAGCTCAAGCCGCACCGCGATGACGTCGTACTTGGCCGTGGCCGCCTCAAGGGCGTAACCAATCGGGTTGTACAGAGTGTTGGCGCCGGACGTCGCGATCGTAACCGCAGGATCGTCCGCAAGGGACAGGTTGTAACTCACCGTGAAGCTCGGATCGACCGGAAGGTTGATCATGGGCAAGTTGGTGAACGGCGTCTGTGCGCTCGATCGAGCCTCGGCCGCTACGGCGAAGACTCGCGCGTCGACCGCGACGGCTGCATTGGTCATCACTTCCGCGACGCCTTCAACCGCGACGGCGATCTCCTTGGTGTTGCGCGCACTGGCTGTCGAAATTCCCGTGACGCGCCGGGTCGCGAATCCGCCCGAAACCGGCGTGGGGACGACCACACGGCCAATAACCGCCTGATGCATTCCGGCGGCCACCGCCGCGGCAACTTCCGTTGCGTCCGCAAGAGAGACCGGCTGGTAAGCCGCCAGGGCGCGTCCGTTGCCCGACGCATCCCAGTACAGGTAGCTCTCGATCCGCTGGTTCAAGTGGAAACTCATCGCTTCCCACCTCGAATCCGCGCCTCGGCCTGAAGCGCCGCTTCACGGAAGGTCAGCTTCGGGTTTTCCGATTGGATGCGCTCTGCAAGGTCAGCAATCTTGTCGTCATCACCTTTCCCTTCCTCGGGCTCATCTTCCTCGAACTCGACCTTATCCTTTGGATCGACACTGATGCTCGCTGGCAGCTCTTCGAGCAAGCTGAGCACTTCATCCATCACGTCGAGCTGGTCCGTTTCCGTGCCATCCCCGAGCTTGCGCTTGGCGCTGAGCTGGATTCGCCCGCCTGACGCGGATGCCGTCGTGTATTCGGCCAAAGAAATAGCCTTTCGGTAGATCGGAGCCGTGATGCGGCCCGCGCGAGCAAGGCTGTCGAGTCGCGTCCGAATTCCTGAGATTCGGGACTTGGCCGATAGGTCCGCAAGCGCCCTTTCCGCCTCGGCAAGCCGTGCGGTGAGGAGCTTCTCGCGGGTCCCGGCCTCGGCGAGCTCCGCACGAACCGTTTCCAGGTCCTGCGGGATGGTTTGAGGGGTACTCATGGGGTTCTCCGGAAGTTGTCCGGCAGCGCCGGACGTAGGTGTGCTTCGGGCTTCAGGCTCGCGCCCAGAGTCCGAAGAAGCTAAAAGCCTCAAAAAACCGTTTGCGTCTCGAAGGAAGACCCAACGTGCGGTATCTTGCTCAAGGGCGCCTTCGCTGGCATCGTTTCTAGACGTAAAGCGAGGGGCGGCAGTAGATAATGCTGTCGATTCTTGCGTGCCAGGGGGGCGCCGATAGAGGGTTACTAGGGCTAACTCCGATCGGCCAGTACGAATTTCTTCCACGCAGACCAATTGGCCGTTAATCAGTTTTTCACTGATAACCCTATCGAGTTTTCCCTTGCGCGACTCAATGCGCACCGAGTCGGGAGAACTGATAATGACCGGCAGTGACCTTAGGTCGTTTTCGGTAATGGGGTCCTTATCGCCCGCGTGACGTTTTGCGATATGGCGAACTGCACTTCCGTCGACAGTCCGCTCATACTCGGACACGTCAATTTCTCCGCCCGAAGCCTCACTGATAGCTGAAGCAATTTCCGGTGGAACGACTCCCAAGCTGGCCTTACCTTCAAAGTGTCCCTTCCACGCTTTTGCTACAAGCTCGAAAAGCGAATTTCTCGGGAATCTCCCAGACGGGTCGGTTTTCGGTGAGCCGTCCTCATGGGAACCCATTTCGAGCTCCTCGGAACCTGATTTTTGGAACGTTCCATTTGCATGCCGAGGATGCTTACTTTCATTCCACTCACTTAGGTTCACCGGCTCAATCCGGCCCATGCGCTTGATGTAAGGCCGGTTCGTTAGCCCCAGCCCTTCGAACACGCGCTTCGTCTGCTTATCCTCAGGGTCGAACCAGGAAAGGTCCAACTCGGAGCTCACATACGCGAGCGTTCCGTCCTCGATCTCCTGGGCCGTCTTTGGGTCGGTCACGTCAAAAGTTGCAAAAAGCGAATCGCCAATTCGCTCCAACGAACCCGGCTTCACCCATCCGCAGGCCCGCTCATCGTCGTGTTCTCGATTGACCGGCACCTCCCAGCCTTTCGCGCCTTCCGAAAAGTTTCGGACCATCTCGTCGAGCAGATCGGTGGTGATGTCAAGACCACCCGGGATTCCCGGATAGTCCCAGTGGCCGCAACGCAAGACTTCCGCCCGATACGGCCCCTTGCCACCGATCGAAGACAGGAAAACGAGGGTTTTCAACGCGACGACCTCCGATGAGCCGGTGGCGACTCGTTCCTCGTCTCGGTGTACCGGCACCGGTCGCCCTTAATAAGCTCGATCAGGTCGTCGATGCGGGCGACGAGCTCCGCCTGCTGAGAAATTAGCGAATCGGACCGCGCAAGTTGGCTTTCCAAGTGGGCGAAGTATCGGTCCGATAGCTCTCGCAGCCGAGCGTCATGCTGCTTGACCAGCCAAACCGCAAGACCAAACGAGGACGAGAGGACCGTCCCCCCAAGGAGAAGAAAATCTTTGGTCGAAGCCGAAATAATGGGGTCCAATGGCGTCCTAAGCCAGCCAAGCCGCCACGAGGTTCCCGCGCAAAAGCGAAAGAACCGAGCACCGAACCTAGCTGTGTTGCACCTGGCTCGCCTTGTCGATTCGGGGCACGAACGGCCTCTTCCCTCGACTCGGACCAGGATGCGGACGTGGCCCTATTCCAAGGACCGGGACCCAGATCACCCTCCACAAGCAAGGGGTCACGGATATTCGACGAGTGCCTCAACCCGGAGACCTTGCAGTCACCTTTGGGGCTTGGTGGGAATTATCCACCGGTTTTCCCCAATTTGCAAGGGGTTAAGGGAATTTTTCGCCCGTTTCTAGGGCGGAGACGGATGAGCCTCGACCGCCCAGTGCCTGGTCGATGTCGTCCGGGTCGCCAAAATCGATGCGCTGCGTCGTCATCTTGAGCACGCTCGGCTCGCCGCATTGGATCGACATATGGTCGATCGTGCCATTGCGCACCGCCCGGAGAATCTTTAACAACGCGGCTTCCCGCCGGGTGACCCGCATGCGGTACTCGGGACCTTTCACCTACGGCTCCTCGCGCAGTTGCTCACAGACATCACCAACCCAGACGAGTTGAAAGCCTCGCACGAATCCCGTCGTGAGGGTCGACGCCCCGTACTCGACTCGGCGCACCGGCGTCGTGTCGTTAAACCAAAGCTCGTGACCCGACGGAAGGGGGATGGCCCGGTTCCGAATGTTAAGGGTCCGAGCGACCGCCTCGGCCAAAAAACCAACGGCCGCGCTGGCGACGCCAGGCTCGTCCCAATGCACGAAGCCCCACACCGACAGCTCGCATCGCTGCAAGCCGATCACCGGCATCGCGAGCCACTCCCACGACTCGCTCATCGGTTGCACCATGAGCGCCGGATAGGAGCCGACGTCAAGATTCGGCGTGAAGTAGGGCAGGATTACCCCCACATCTTTGGGCATGCCGGCCGTCCGGACCGCCTCGTCCAGGCGCGGCCGCGCGGCAACAAGGGCGTCGACCACCGACTCGGTGACCAGCCGGATGTTACTCATCGTCACGCCCCAAAATGCCCGCCAAAATTCCAGCCGCGAGTCCTGCAAGCCACCACCCCGCGCCTCGACGCTGGACCCACGCCGTGACGTCCGGCGAGCCGTACGCTCGCACCGGGCCTTGCAGGTCGAGCGCCGTGGGCGCCGTCAACGCCTTGGGAAGCACGGGCAGCGCCGCGGCCACCAAATCCGATTCCTTCGGTGGAAGTGCATCCAGAATCTCGGTGAGCTCGCCCGGATCGACCTTGACGTAAGGAACGCCTGCCGCCGGCAGTGCGAGCGGCATCGAGGGTCCGCCCATCAATTGCTCGAAGGCTTGTAAACCTTCGGGCGCCGTCGGCGCCGGCTTGAGGTCCTCAAGTCGCTCCGGCAAGACCAAACGCTTCTTGACAACGCGGACATGACACCGGCATTTGCGCCCGCACCTCGTATTTTCGCCCGGCCAGCCCTGCGCGACCATTTCGTCCCACGAAAACCCTCCTTTGCGGATGCTTTCCGCCGCTCGCCGGCGGCAGTCGTCGCAGTGTTCCGCGTCCGGGTCGAGCACCCACATGTACCGGGCGTTAACCGTTTCCGGGCGATCCCAATCACTCGACTCGCCGCGAGTGTAGATGGACCAAAGCGACTCGCCGTACATGGCGGCCCGCCTCAGGTAATCGACCTTTCCACGCCCGTGGTCAATGTCGTGAATAAAATTGCGGAAAAATTCCTGCTGGCGAGTCAGCCGGTTTTTGAGCATCTCCCGCTCGCCATCGTTCAGGTCACCACGCAGGTCGCCTCGCGCCCGGCGCCCGGCAACGAGCGCATCGGTTTGTGCCTGAGCCATGCGCGAGGCGAACCCTCGAAGGGTCTGCGCGCGCGACTGCTCGCCCGAAATGTACCGATGAACAAGTCGCTGCATATCGCTTCCGGCGCTTTGCTCGATCGACGCGTAGCGCGGCAGTTCCACCGCCTGGCGGTCGAACTTCTTGCTCGCGGCCGGCATTTCGGCCCATTCCGGGACCGTAACCGCGAGGTTAATTCGATCGATGGCGCCCGCCTCCCGCAGCCTCAAATTCTTGCTGCATCACGAGAATCGCGTGCGCCACGTCGAAGGGGAGTTGCAGGATATCGACCGAGTGCCGTTGCGCCATGAGGAAGACGTGAATCTCCGGCAAAGTCAAGCTCACGGTGTCGCCGCATCCGAGCTGATGAGCTGCGAGAGCAAAAAATCCAGCCGCGCCGGACTTGGCCGAGTCCTCACGTCCAGCTCTTCGGACAGCGCGTCCACGATCGGCACCGGCAATGCGTCGAGCTCGCTGCCCGACAGCGAAAAGCTATTCATCAGGCGATGGCGGCGGGCCAGCGCATCGTCTCGCTTGGGGCCATTTTCATCAACCGCCGTCGCCACTCGCTCGGCCTCCAGCCACTCGCCGTAGGTGAAGGGGCGAAACGTGAATTGCATTCGACTTCGATGCGCTTCCGGCACTTTGGCGAGCTGCTCGATCCGCACTTGGATAGCCTGTGCCAGCTGGCGCGCCTGCTCGATTTCCGGCGAGTTTTCCTGGCCGTCCCGCTCGGCGCGAGAGAGGAACAATTCGAACGTCTTCAGGCGCGAAGCCGGCGGTACGACGACAACGGTCGCGTCGGGAAAGGTGATGAATTCGACGGTTACGGTTTGGTTCATAGGATGTTGAGTCGGATCGGTCCGGCAATCATTTCGGAGCGCAGGGAGCGCTGCTCCGCTCGGTTAATGGCGGCACGCACCTGCTGAGCCGTTAGGCCCATCTCGCGAGCGACCAGGGCAGAGTTGCGCTTGAGCTGGTAGTCGGGAACACCGGCCCGAAACGAGGCGATTGCCCGCTCCGGCACTCCCGCCGAGGCGGCGACCTCGGCCGACGTCTGGATGGAGGTAGGTCCAAGCTCGGGCAGCAGGCTGGGCATTAGGTGGTCGACTCCTGTTTAAGCGTCATCACGGCAGCATCTCTGCTAAACTGGGGACACGGGAAGGACATCCCCCATGGACGAAGACAAGTACATTTTCTTTGAAAGTCCAAATGACAAACTGGTACGCGACCTGAAAATCGAAGGCGACGACCTAGCGTTTGAAATGGAAGTGTGGAACGGTGCCGAATGGGTGAATTATTACGGAAACGCTTCCGACCTCGTAAGGCTTGACCCAAGTGAAGCCGCGGTGCTTTACGCTCAGACAAGACCGCCTCGCCGAGTCTGACCAGTGGCAGCAAGCCATGCGGCCGCGTAGATTCTGTTCTGCTCCTTGCGAAGGAAGTTACGCCTAGCCCTTTCTTCCGTCGTAATTTTCCGATTCCCCTTCGCTGCCGCACGCGCAATTTGGGTCTCTTCCTCGTACAAACTATGCGCTACCTTTTTGGCCTCCATCATCGCCGAATGCGTGATTTGGATTTCGACAATATGGCCATTCGGAGCCTGAAGATTTACTAGTATGTCACGGTAACCGGCGTCCGTTGGCTTCCGAATGCGATCCTTCGGCAATCGGGCGAGTTTCCATTCACCAGTTGTGAGTAAAAGGTCGAGCACCGTCTGAATATCGTCCAGATTGTCGACCACCACTGAAGCGCGAACAATATCCCCTATCTGGCCCCAATCGCCGTCGTAATCTCCTTCTACTTTGGCTTCTGCCCGCTCTTCGGCTTTGAGGGGCGCCACCACGACACGCGGTCCCGTTGCCTTCTTTGCCGCTTGCCACCCCTCAGGTGCTGACCCGTCAAAAAATGGAATCCCGAGCGTATCCGCAATGTTTTTACTCGTCGCTTTGAATTGAGGATACGCCTCTTGGGCGTGCGTGTATGCCTCCGACTTCATGCGTGCCGGACTGCTCATTTGCTTACTCAAGCCCTCGACATCGCCGAAGCTGTGCCCCGAGCCTTCTTGCTTTGACCAGCGACCCCGATTTTCAGGATCACCGCCACGTTTGTGCTTCGACTCGTCGTACGCCAAGCTGACCTCCTCGCTCATCCGCGCCATCTGCTCGCGCGCCTCTCGCACCAGGTCGCGCGCCTGAGACCGCGCGTCCACGACGTAGAGCGGCACGCCACTCTCGCCGGCAATCTGCTGCCAGTCGGCGCGCAGCTCCTGGCCATCACGGTCCTCCACCGGCACGCCTTGCGTCAGGAGGTCCACCAGTCCCTTCAAAAGCATGCGGCGCACCTTCACGTCGAGCGGCTCCATTACGATGCGGCAGCGAGGCGCAGAGGGGCCAAAATTGTAGTCAACGAACTGGCCGAGCAACCCGGCGTTGAGCACATTGGCCAAGCCTTCAAGGATCGACTCGATGTTGGCGAGAAACAGTTCGATCTGCGTCTCACCAAGATTGTAGGTCCCCGTGTCCGGCGAGCTCGAACTTGCCATCTCCGGAACGACCATCGCCATGCGAATCACCGAATTCAGGTGGTCAAGCTTCTCGACGTAGCGGTCCTCGCCTTGTACCGACTTAATGTCGACGTCCCACAGGTAGTTCGGCGAATCCTTGCTAAACGTGCTCGGCAGGACGACATCGCTGCCGCTACCCATCCCGCTCATCTGCTCCAGCATCACGGCGCCGTTGTCGATGACGTTGCCCTCCTCATCCGAGGTGCCGCCCGGCTGGTACCGTCCGATTTTCCACGGCACGGCAAAGCTGCGCGAGTACTGAGCCATGTCGTCGTACACGCTCTCGGCGATCGCGACGAAGGGGATCGCCGCCTTGGTGCGCGGCACGCCGTAGTTCGAGTCGAACTCCTTGTCGTTCACGAAGAGGAGGCATTTCGAGGCCGGCACCTCTTGACCGCCGCCCACAAACTGCCGCACGCCGGCGAAATCGCCCGTTCGCGGGTCGATCAGCAGCCGGGTGTCACTCGGGTCAAACGCCGCAAAACGGCGAACCGCCCAGGCGAAAGGGTAATCGCGGTCCGGCCCGGCCCCACGGACCTGGACATTCCACCGCGGCTCCCATCGCACCTCGACCACTTGGTGGCCGAATTCCAGGGCGCCGCGGGCGAGCGACTGAAAGAGCTCGCGGATTTGAGATCGCAACAGATGATCGGCCAGGTCCGACACCAACGGATCGGAACACTCGAAGTGGAAGTTCGCACGCTCGACCGGCAGCCGAATGATCGAGAGCGCATCCCGGACGACCGGATAGAAGCGCACGCGGTCGTACTCCTTGATCGTGACGCTATCCCACCGGCTCGCCTGGACCCGCGTGATGCCGCGACTGTCGCGGCATCACGC
>Ga0224722_1001478_pt1 | contig 12957 bp, 4 predicted proteins | sample Balambano_FR1_Me_FD_161646 | JGI IMG/M metagenome (GOLD analysis project Ga0224722, IMG submission 161646) | Freshwater sediment microbial communities from Lake Towuti, South Sulawesi, Indonesia - Balambano_FR1_MetaG | ecosystem: Environmental > Aquatic > Freshwater > Lake > Sediment | place... | reverse complement strand
TAGGGCAAAAAGAAGCGCCCACCGAGACCAACCGCCAAGTCGATCAGCGCGCTCGTCACTGTGCGCATCTTCTCATCGCCAGGGGTATCGGTGATCTGATTGATGTATAAGACGACAGAAAAGACATCACCTGGCGCATAGGTCAAAAAATTATCCTCTTGGTGGACAACGCGCACCGACGCGTTGAGCAGCTTGACGTTGTGCGTCTGGACAATCTCACGCAGCCCATCGACAAAGGTGACGAATTGGTCGCGGGGGATGAAATACTCGTGCAGAATATCAGTTTCGCCCCGCAGGTTGTTGCGCAGATAGGGCACCGAATCGTGCATCGGTTCATTGCGGGAAACCAGACAGGCTTCACCACTCGTCATTGCGTCGTTACGCGTCACCGAGCAGGATTCCAGGCGCGGCTCGATGTGCTTCTCCGCAAACCATTTGAGCCGCATCGGCCAATCGCCCTGTTTGGAAAAATTCAACACAAAACGCCGGAGCTTGACGCTCGAAACCTCCCCCAGCGGCGGGATCACCGCATCGCTCACCGCCTGTTCCTCGTAGGTGTAGAGGATCAGTTCACGCAGCAGCGATTGTGGGGCCGTGGAGAGATGTCCATACAGCAATCCGAGTTTGGTGTTGGCCGCCAACTCCTCACGAAAAAGCGTCGGAAACTCGGCGTAGGGCACAATGCGCCGGCCCGGTGCATAGATCACATTCTCTGTCACCTCCAGCACGGCATCGAGGATCACGCCAAACAGCCCATAGCCACCGACCACCAGGTGAAATAATTCGGGATGCTCCGTCCGGCTAAGCGTGCGCACGGTTCCATCGGCCAGCATGATGCGCAACGAGCGAATGGTGCGGCCAATCGCCCCCACCTGATGATCCATACCGTGGGCGTTGACGGCGATCGATCCGCCGACGCTAAAAATGTCGGTCGATTGCATGGCCTTGACCGCATAGCGGGGATGGAGCACGTTCTGAATGTCATGCCATGTCGCACCGCTCTGCACGGTGATGAGTTGGTTTGGCTCGTCCACCGTGATCTGATTGAAGGGGCGCATGTCGAGGATCAGCGCACCGGCGGCAAAGGCTTGGCCACCCATGCTATGTCGCACACCGGCCGGGGCCACTGCCAATCCCTGCGCACGGGCAAAGGCCAGCGCCTTGCCCACCGCGTCTTCGCTGTTGATGCGCACCACGCCATAGACTGCCGTCTGGTTGAGACAACTGGCATCGTTGATGTGCCCGGCCTGCTGGGCCCAATCTAACTCAGCCGCAGCGGGCGCAGCCGAAGGTTGCGGCACCAGGGGTGAACACTCTTTTTCACCAGCCGGGTCAGCCGCCAGCTCCCGTACTTTGAAAGTCGAATAGCCGAGCGCCGACAACGCCACCCCGCCGATCAAGGCCGCGCGCCGAGTGAATTTGGGGTTGAATTGAGGCATGGTTAAATTTACTTTCTTTGTCACCCGCATTCCGGGAATGGGCGAGCAGATGGTTCATCACCTCGGATCTCATCGCCCATTCCCGGAATGCCCGGATGGTAGGGATGAGAGCGCCAGCGGCGTTACTTTTCGTAATATTTATCGAATTCTTCAATAATGCGACTATGATAGAAGATCTTGCAAATACTTTTGGGATTCTTCGGATCTAATCTGCGCTCCTTGCAGAATTGTTCACCTCGCTCCTTAATCGTTCTCATTATGGCGTAGAATTCGTCATTTTGCTTGAAATTCTTGTAGCGACTTCGTAGAATTTTACAAACTTTATCATAGGTGTAGGGATAGCTCTTCAGCGCATCTTCCTCTGTGATCTGTAACTCAGGCGCGCTTGGATCGTCAGTGGGTCGAAACTCGAGTGCGTCATCTGCGGAGGTTTTAACCAATCTTGTTTGCAAGATCAATGAGATGCTGAAATTAGGGTCCACGTCATCGCTGTATGATTTTTCCACCTTCTTCAAATATTTGAGTAGATTCTCTTTGGCTGCGCTATCAACGCTGAAACTTTCGACATCTGACTGATGAAAGAAAGAGATTGGCATCAGATAAAAGTTAAACCGCATGAAATCATAGCCAAACCATGTGGCAGCCAACGTCATAAAATTGCGCAGAGATGCAGCGCCTATTTGCTGAACTCTTACACTCAAAGCGGGATCGTTATGTACAAAATGAATCGCTTCATCTCGAATTTCTATCAGGAGACCTATATTGTCAGCGACAACAGATTTGATCAGCCCATTACCAGAGAGAAGGCCTACTGCTTTGCTAATTGAAATGGTTTTGGCATTTCCTGATGTCGTTTTTACGACGACGCCTTTTTCGATAATCTGAATGCTTTTTGAGTCATCATTATTTTCTTGTAGAATCTTGGCTTTTAGTAACAATTCCCAGGCGTTGATCATGAGGATGGAAAAGCTTTCTTCGCGAAACTTGAAATCTGGTTTGTTGTAGATCTCAATGGCTGATACGCAGGCGGTGACTGATTTTTCCACAAGCAGTTGATAAAAATGCTTCTCGATAGCATCTTTTTGGCTATGGTGTTGGCGAAAAGTGTTTTTGTCAAAGCTGGTAAACTGTTTGCCACATCTGTATTTATCGCCATCTTTAATCAGAAAATTATTCCACCGCTTCGTACTATAAGTCTTGATGGTCGCAGGATTCCACTGTGTGTATCTTGCCAACTCTTCCAGTTCAAACAAACTGTTTTCAACCAACTTCTCGGCAAAGAAATTGAATGCTCTATCCACTCTTTCCCATTTTTTGTCGGTCATAGTAATGTCCTTGGAAGTTGCACGCGCATTCCGGGAATGGGCGACGACAATCCTGCGTAACTGACAACTTTTCGTCCATTCCCGGAATGCTACCGTCTCTCGACGATAGCGATTTCGTCTTCCGTCAACCCATAGAGTTGATAGACCAGCCGGTCGATCTCTGCTTCCAGCGCCGAGACATCGGCGGCGGGGCCACACCGCATTCCCACACCGCATTCCGGGAATGGGCGAGAAGTATGCGGACTGATGGATTATCTTGCGCCCATTCCCGGAATGCGAGCGCCCCTCGATGATAGTGATTTCTGCTTCGGTCAAGCCGTAGAGGTGGTAGACCAGGCGGTCGATCTCTGCTTCCAGCACTAAAATGACCACACCGCATTCCGGGAATGGGCGGAGGAGCTAGTTCGACGAGGAAGTGTCGTCGCCCATTCCCGGAATGCTACCGTCTCTCGACGATGGCGATTTCGTCTTCCGTCAACCCGTAGAGTTGATAAACTAGTTGGTCGATTTCTGCTTCCAGCGCCGAAACGTCGGCGGTGGAGTCGGCGCGCTTGGCGGTGAGGATGCGCTCGACGAGAGTTTCGATTGGACGGCGATTGATACCAATTGGAATAGGTAGTTTTGATACGTACATCGGTTTGAACTCATAAAAGCCGCCTTGCCTGGATGCTGCCGTTTGCTGAATGAACCACCAAAGAACTTTGGAATTGAGGAGACCAAGAAGATAGTTTACTTCTTCTGTAACACAAATTGAAGTCTTATCATTGCTGTAATACCCCTCAAAATCCGGCGCATATGCAACGGTATCAGTAATTGCAGGGATAACGATTTTGGATTTTCCAAATTCCTGCCAGTACTCTGCCCCAAAACGTTGGAGCGCATACCACTCGTAGCGAATACCAGTTTCATCTTTATTGCGATTAGATAATTCCTCTTTGAACCTAGACAGATGTCTATAAATTGCAGGGTATTGTTTTTGAAATTCCCTTTCTGCCTCTATAGATACTCCCTTAATTGTCGATTCTAAATGCAGAGGGAAGTGCCACGGAATAAAAAGAAGCCACAAATTTTGAGACTCCACTCGCCACCGCTTCACATCCCGTCCACGTAGATACGGCTTGAGCAGTTCCGCCGATGATGGGTGCTCAGCAATCAATCGGTCGCGTGTGGTACGATCTATTACGAATGCTTCGTTGAAGCCTGTGGTAATACCGCGATAAAACCGTCCATTCACGTACTCTCCTAATGGCTTGCCTATTTTGCGAAGTTTTTCCAGTAGACGTAATACCTCCGGCGCTTCCAATTGCCACCCTTTGTCATCCAGCTTTTCTTGCGCTATCGCCGTACTGTTCTGCTGAAAAATCTCAGCAAACTCTGCAATCGGCGGCCCCATTTCCCAGTTGAGGATGCGTACATGATTGGTCCGAGCGGGGATTTTGCTCGTGACGATGATGCTAGGGTAGGCAATGGCGGTAAAGACCGGGGCGTCGCCAAAGTCGATCAATTGACGAAGGGTGGTTTGGTTGCTCAGGAAGGCCCGTAGCTTTTCGCCATAGGCAGCGCGGAAATACTTGTTCGAGCAGATGTAAGTCAGCACACCCTGTTCGCGCAAGAGCCGAATGCCAAGCTCGAAGAAGTAGACATAGAGGTCGGCAGTGCCCGTGTAACAGACATACTGTTTTTGGAAGAGCGGCTTGTACTGCTTGATCTGCTCCTGGCGCACATAGGGCGGATTGCCGATCACCACATCAAAGCCCTCACTCACGCTAAACATCCACTCCGGGTCAAAGAAATCGGCATGAGCATTCTGGTCATAGGGGTTCCAGGTCGCCAGGCGATTGGCCTGGTCGGCGGGCCAGCCGTCTTTCGCTAGCAAGGCAGCCAGTTGTTGGCGCAGGTCAGCATCTTTTTGGCGATAGCGCTCTTTGGTTTTGGGTGTGCGCGCCTCGAAATGGCGTTGGCGCACATCGGCCAAATCCTGCTCCAGCTTTTCGATCTGCTCATTACGAAATGCCTGCGCGACGGGCTGGGGCTTGTCGTCTACACCCGGCAACCAGGCGTCGATTGCCTCTGGCCCGCTGGCAGTGGCAAAAAGCCAGTCGGCGTTGAAGGGCGCGATGCCAGGAAAGGCTGTCAACAATTCATTTAGCTCTGCGCAGACTGTGCGGCCCTCTTCCAACCAGCGTTCTTTGCTACGCGGGTTCTGCACCTTGAGATATTGGCGCAGCACATCCTTTAGCTCGTCTGCCTTCACCTTCACCTGCTGTGAAAGTTTTGGAGCAGTAGGCTGACTGGTCACGGCAGGCTTGCGCAGTGGGCGATCCAGCCCCAACAAGGTGTTGGCGGCCACAAAGCGCGTCTCCAGGTTGGGCAAGGGGATCACACCTCGATTCGGGCGGCGATCATCGACGCGTTGATTGACGATCAAAGAAATAAAGAAGCGCAGCTTGGCGATCTGTACGGCAATCGGCTGGATGTCCACGCCGTAGATGCAGTTTTCGATCAGGTAAAGCTTGCGGGCATAGTCCAGTTCGTTGCGGGCGAAGCTCTCTTCGATGGCCTCTTTTTGGGTTTCCAATTCGTTGACCGCTGCATCGCGTGCAATGGAGATTGCGATTTGATTCGTGGCGGCTATCGCCGCATCCACCTTTTGCAGTTGCACGGCTTTCCAGCGTTCGTTGCGCGGGTCAAGCTTGGCGAGGATAAAGACCAGCTTGTGCAAAATCCCCATCGGGAATGCACCCGAACCACAGGCCGGGTCGAGAATTTTGATGCGGTCGATGGCATCGATCAGCAATTCAACTTCACCCAGGGTGAACTGATGGGGTTCATTGTTATAGGCAAAGAGTTGGCGCAAGCGGTCATTGACCGTAACCCAGGCATCTTGCCTGGGGGGTTCCTGGTTCAGGCTGGAAGCCTGAGATACAGTGACGTTCGCGCGGCTTGGGTTATTGATAATATACTGCTCAATCTGATAAAGCTGTTCTGGGTTACGCACAATGTGATCATATGACTCCTCCATCCAAAAAGCCCCACTACGTCCAAGCAGGCGATTGATTTTGTTGGCAGTGAATGATTTCCATGAATGAGTGATGCCGGAAAGTTCGTATTCTCCTAGTGGTGTGACCACAACGTGGACATGGTTCGGCATAACAACCCATGCCCCCAGTCTATATCGTGTGCCGTCAAAAAAACGCAAGGCATCGGCTACGATCTGAGCTGCTTGTATGTTACTGAGATGACACGCTCCTTCTCCTGCATCCAGCCAATCTTGTACGCGCTTCGAGAAGAGGCGATGATACTCAGCCTGTTCCATTTTGCTATAGGGAGGGTGATGCTTTCTGAACCACTCCTCACGTTCCATACGTAGCTGTTCAAGCTTTTGTTTGGGTAAAGAGTCTGCCAACCGAAAGGTTACAAAATAGGCGACACCCTTTTGCCGCCAATGAGGTAGGTTGCGCTGATAGATTTCAATAGGCAGGTTTGGATTTAGGAAAATCGTCCAATCGTCTTTTGTCGTCGATGCCATAGCCTGAGTTTCCGGCTCGGTTTCCTGCGTAGGGCTGGACAGGCTGGAAGCCTGTACTACTTGCGTTTCCAAATGGGTGATCAGCGCCTCATCCACCATGTAATCAACGATTTCACGCGGGGTATAGAAAGAGCCGGTCTGTTTGCGTGCGGTTGCGCCGGTCTCTGGGTTGTAGGCGGCCAGCAGATTTTCAAAGACCTTGCCGAGCAGTTCGGGGTCAAGCGCAATCTCTTCTTCGATGGGCGTGTTTTCTTCCACGGTAAATTTATAGCGCTGGAAGATTTCGATCAAGCCGCGCACTTTGTAGCGTTTGTTGCTGGTGCCGTAGTCGGCGTTGAGGTCTACTTCTTGTTCAGGGGCGAAGAAGAGCCGATTGGGCACGCGCAGCGGGTTTTCAGGCCGATCCGAGAAGCTGTCGACCAGCCGCATCTTGCGCTTGCCCTCTTTTTCGATCTCCTTGTCCAGACATTCAAACAAGCCACCGTTGAGAAAGGGAATGTTGACAAAGAGGTGGAGCGCGGCGGCGGGGTCGTGAAAGGCATCTTCATAGCGAAAGAGATTGTGAATGCCGTAATGCGGGTCAAGCCCAGTGGCACTTTTGTTCTTGCTGCGGAATTTGCGATTCTCCGGCTTTTCTACGCTGTTCATCTCGGTGTTGAGGGTAGCGAAAAAGAGATTTTGCAGAATGGCTTTGTAGTAGGTGCTTTGGTCGGGATCAAACTCCTTGAGCAAATTCTTCAGCGTGTGCTGCTGAAAGAGCGCATCGGGAACCAGTCCCTTTTCTTTGATAAACCAGACGAAGATCAACCGGGTGATCAGGCGGATGACGCTAGTGGCGTTGCGCACCGGTTCATCAGCGCCAGCGCCGGTGGGAAAGACAACCTGCTTGATAGCCCAAAAATACCAGTTGGCAATCTCCTGATAAAAGCGTTTGTTGAGTTCTGCGCTGTCCAATGTCTTGAGCCAGGCGCGATGAAGCTCCACCCAGTTACGCACCCCATGATCAGCGATGATCTGCGGCAAGGTAAGGTCGGCGAGAATTTCGAGATGGGCGCGGTGCGGCTCGGCAAACCGAATATCCTTGATCAGCGTCACCTTTTCCAGTACGTCCTTGCTTTCATCGCGCTTGTGCAAGCGGCGTTTGATCACGGCCAGGGTGAGCGTGGCCCCATGCTTGAACAGCAAGAGGGCTGGCATCTCGAAAAGACGGTTGACAGCGCGGGTGATGGAAGCCAGTTGGCTGCGTGTGTAGTGGTCGCCCGTCAGTTCAATCGCAAAGAGGAGATAGGATTCGATGATGGCGTTGTCAAACTTGCCCTTACTGCTCAGGCGCACCTCGTCATCGGTCAATTGAAAGAGGAAATCAACGCTGCGCCAGTGGTCAAAGAGCGCCTGCGTTTGATCCAGTTGACGGTTCTGGTCAAACGTGTTCAGAAAGGTGGGTGGCGTATTCGGCGTCAAGTCCAATCGTTTTTCACTGCGATATCCCAGCGTTGCAAAGAGGGCGCGTGCATTCTCACCCAGCGTGCCGCCGTTGAAGGCGATCAGCGCCGCTTGAATTGCCTGTTTGCGTTGCGTGTCAGTCATTTTCGGCGGTTCCAACAGGATTCAGCCTTGGTCGGTGCATCCAGCATTCCGGGAAAGGGTCAGACGATCTCGGTGTTACAGAAGTAACCCTGACCCTTTCCCGGAATGCTGGCGAATTCATCCTTCACCCAACTGCTGCAAATAAGTGCGCAAGGGCGCTGGCAGTGACGATTGGCCGCTCAGATAGGCGCTCACAAATTGCTGATAGCGTGCTTTGTCGGGAAAATGCGCCTGGATAAAAGTATGGTCAACCAGTGTGCCGTTGCGCAGACCGAGCCACTCAGCGTAATTTGAATAAGGCCACAGCTCCGGCGCAGTTGCAATTCCATGTCGCACAGGATTGGCATGGATATAGCAACAGAGGTGATGCAGATATTCGTCGGTGTTCACGAGTTTGGCATCAAAGCGATCCTCGAAGAGAGTGCCAATGCGTCCATGGATGTGATTGTAGATGCGTGTGTAACTGCCAAAGACGCGCTTTGGCAACAGATTGACTGAGGCAATACCATCCTGACGCACCAACCAATGAAAGTGATTGGGCAAAAGGCAATAGGCGATGAGCGCAATCTGACACCTTTCGGCCACAGACTTGATCAGTCGGAGGAGGCGATGATAGTCGTCATCCGTGCGGCAGATCGACTGGCGACCCGCACCGCGGTTGTACAGGTGATAGTAGGCACCTTGTACGAATTGGACTTTACGTCGTGGCATAGTTGTGTTCCCAATGGAATGGATCTCCAGGCGTAACGATGCGGTACCGGCATTCCGGGAATGGGCCAAGGGGGATCAGGGAACCCAAATTGGTTTTGGCCCATTCCCGGAATGCCTGGACGGAGCGGCTGAATCGTTACCTCCAGGCTTGCGTTCCTGGATAATGAACTGGATTTGGCCGCATCCCCGAATGCGCGTCAAGCTGGGTGGCGCCTGCATTCCGGGAATGGGTCAGATCGATCGGGTAAACCTCACTACTGGATGACCCATTCCCGGAATGCAAGATCACATGATCACCAACCAGGTAATCAAGTCAAAATCGCTTGCTTCCTGCACCTGTTCGCCTTGTGTGGGTAACACAAAGCTGCGCCCACCTACTTGTAGCCCTCCTGCCATGCGTCGGCGAAAAGTAGCGGTGATCGCCAGGACCGCTTTGTCCAACAGGTTGCTGTAGCCATCCATCGCCTTGCCATGATTCGTCTGTTGGTCAAAGAGCGTGCAGAGGTCTTCATAGGGGCTATGCTGTTCGGCGCACAACAGGCGATAGATGTCGAGAATTTGCTTGGGTTGGGCAAAACTAAAACGCACGTTGCCATCGGCCAACACGTAGACCAGAAAATAGGGCTGCAGTGGGTTAATCGTTTCACTGCCACCTGTCACGCCGGCTGACTGCCCCCCAGTTGTCGCAGTGCGCTCGGCCACTCTCTGACGCAAACAGAAGATGACGCCGGGTGCAATTATTGGATAATCTGGATGCGGCGGAACCACGGCATACAAGCCTAACGCCGCGCTATCCAACTTGGCGCGATTCGCTTCCAGATATTTGAGCAACTCGATACGAAAGTCGTCTAGCGTAAAGTCAGTCAACGAAACGCTCTCGCTCAAATCCTCCAAATCCAGCACTTCCCTTTGGAGCCGTAGCAGTTGCTTATCGCGGTATCGCAAGTCCTCGGTAATCAACTCTTCAAGCTCTGCCGGGCGCAGCAGGTTATCTTCATTCGTAGTGGAGATGTCCACCAACGCCATGCGTGCTTCGACACGATGTTTGAGGCTAATGTATTGGTCGAGATTGGGGGTCGGCCAAAAGTTGACGAGTTGTACACTCTCGTTCTGGCTGCCGATGCGGTCAATGCGCCCAAAGCGTTGGATGATGCGCACTGGGTTCCAGTGAATATCATAGTTGATCAGAAAATCGCAGTCCTGCAAGTTCTGCCCTTCGGAGATACAGTCCGTTGCGATGAGCAGGTCGATCTCGCCCGTCTGCGGCAGCGTGGGGATTTTCGTCCGGCGCTTGGCAAGCGGTGAAAAGTTGGTCAAGATGTGATTGAACTCAGTAGGGCGTGCATAACCCGCCGGTTGAAAGGTGGTACGGTTTTCCCCACTACCCACAACCAGCGCACTGTGAATGTCAAATTCTTGCCGCGCCCACGGATGTAACTTGTCGTAAAGATAGTGTGCTGTGTCAGCAAAGGCAGTAAAAACTAACACTTTGCGATTGGGTTGGCCGAGTTTATTGATTGTGGGTTGGCGCGCCTTCCCAGCAATCAAAGACTTGAGTTCGGCTAGTTTTGCGTCACGAGTGGCAGTGATGTCAGCGGCTTTATCGTGGAGATAGGTCAACTGGGCCCTATCGTGGCTCAATTCCTTTGTCCACTCATCCAGGTCAAGATGCGCCAGCTTGAATTTGAGCTTTTTGCCTACCTCTAGCGCATCGGCCAGTTCGGGGTCATCCAACGCCTCTGGGGTCAACTCATCAACATCCAATTCAGGATTTTCGCGTTGAAAATTGCGGAAGCGGTCAATCCGCGCTTGCAAGGCAACAATCTTGTCGATTGTGCGCTGCATTGTAATCTCAAACGAATGCACCGAACTTTCAAGCCGTTTGAGAAAGTTCACCTTCATCATGCCGATCAAAAAGTCTTCGCGCTGAGCTTGGGTAAAATTGCCCAGTTGCTTGTCATATTCGCTTCTATATTCCGGCAAAACAAAGCGCGAGGGGTTAAAGAGCGAAAGCTTGTAGCCATCGATCTCCCGGCTCAGCTTGTCGTAGGACATGAACTTGCCGAGCGTATCGATCTCCGGCGTCAGCGTGATTGGCGTCAACCGTTCAGGGAATTTGCCCAGCCGCTCTACTTCACGCTGATAGTAACGTTGAATATGTTTGCGCGAGCGGGCAATCGTGAGGTTGTCGAGCAACTTAAAGAAATCTGCGCCCAAGCGTGCCAGGAGTTCGCCTGTTTTGCGCTGCTCTGGCTTCAATTTTGACCATTGCGAGAAATGACCCTGCGCCTGGCGCAGCGTCTCCTTGATGTTGGCGATCCCTATCGTCGATTGCAGAGCATGGTCGCTACCCGCGGTGATAAAGTAGATTTGATTGCGCAGGTCTTTGAGATCATTGTTCACCGGGGTCGCCGACAGCAGCAAAACCTTTGTCCGCACCCCAGCCTGGATGATCTCTTCTAATAAGCGTTCATAGCGGCTTTTGCGGATCACGTTGCCGTCTTCGTCGCGCTTGCCGGGGGTGTTGTTGCGAAAGTTGTGCGATTCATCGATCACGACGAGATCGTAATTGCCCCAGTTGAGGGTGGTTAAATCAATATCACCACTTCTTCCCGCTGCACGACTTAAGTCGGTGTGGGAAAGCACATCATAACGAAAGCGATCCGCGCCAAAAGGGTTCAGTTGGTCATTCAGGCGATAGACTGTCCAGTTCTCGCGTAGCTTCTTCGGGCAGAGCACCAACACCCGTTCGTTGCGCAGTTCAAAATACTTGATCACCGCCAACGCTTCGTAGGTTTTACCCAAACCAACACTGTCAGCCAGAATGCAGCCATTATGGGTGAGAATTTTGTTGATCACCCCCTTGACGCCATCTTTCTGAAATTCAAAGAGCGCCTTCCAGATTCCGCTGTCAAAGAGGGTCGTCTTGCCCAAATCAGCAGATGTCTTGCCTGCATCGCCTAGATATTGCTCAAAGAGGTGGAAGAGTGTCTTGTAATAGATGAATTCCGGTGCGTGATGCTGATAAAGCTGATCCAGATAGAGCAGTACTTCCGCTTTTACATCCTCGACCAACGCTGGATCGTTCCAAATCTCATCGAACCAGGCTTTCAAATCTCGGCGGTCACGATTGCTGTCCACCTCCAAATTCAGTTCGATGTTACTTTGAGCGCCTAGCCCCAACCCGCGTACCGTGAAATTGGAACTGCCCAAAATTGCCTCTTCAATCCCTTGACGTGCAATATGGTACATTTTGCCGTGCAAAAAGTTGGCTTGCTTAACCGAACGAATGTCAACCTTTGCACGTATCCAAGCTGCGCACTCGCGCACAACTCGTTTTTGTTGGAGCTGATTGGCAAGCGTCAACCCGGCATCGGTGACAATAAATGCTTTCTTTTCGGTGCGGTCAGGGTCAAGGGATTGGAGAAAGCGCGGCTCGCCAAAGAGGAAGTTCAGGTGAGCAATTTGATCCAGGGTGGTCTTGAGGGCGTCGTAGGCGTAGATCGTAAAATAGGCGGAAACAATCGATAGATGGGCGTCTTTGCCGATCTTAGTTGTTAGAAAATCGGCAAGCTTGCCGCGGAGGTAGTTATCGCGTAGCCCAGAAGAGATAGAAGGGTTTACCATAGTTGGCGAAATTACGACATCGAAAGGGATCGCGAGCTTATTTTCTCATTTCCTTTTGATCTTACCAAATATGGCAAACGCTTACGAAGTGAATCAGCTAGCATTCCGGGAATGGGCCAAACCGATCTGGTCTACCCTGATCTCGTTGGCCCATTCCCGGAATGCTTCCCATAAGCCTAATTCGTCGTGTACACCTGCACCTCAGCAAGCGAGAGGTTGTTGCTGCCCGCCAGTTGCACCCGCACATAACGGCCCGTGACGTAGGCCGGAATGTTGAGTTTGACTGGCGCTTGCCCAGCGCTGTAGAAACGCCAGACCGTTGTGTCGTTGAGTAGGCTGCTGAAACTGCGCCCCGTCAGATCGGTGGTCGAGACAAAGACATAGAAGTTGGACAGCCGGTTTGCACAGCAATCGGTGCGGTTCCACAACTGGATGCTGTCAATGGCATAGGTCGCACCGAGGTTGACCTGCCACCAGGCGTTGGCCTGCGAATTGGTCTGCGTAACTGAACCGGCGCTGAAGTTGCCATTCGTATTGCCGTCCACCGCCCGGCTGGCGGCCCCGCCACTGCGTGTGGAGGATTGGCTGGCGCTCTTGCCCTGGGCGACATTTGTCACTGGCAACGGCTGGAAGGGCGAAAGCGCAGTGCCTGGAATTACCCCTTGCGCTCCGCCGGGGATCTGCCAGGCCACGGCCAGGTTGTCACCACCACTGCCCTCCTTTTGCAACGCTTCGATGT
>Ga0224722_1001477_pt1 | contig 12958 bp, 10 predicted proteins | sample Balambano_FR1_Me_FD_161646 | JGI IMG/M metagenome (GOLD analysis project Ga0224722, IMG submission 161646) | Freshwater sediment microbial communities from Lake Towuti, South Sulawesi, Indonesia - Balambano_FR1_MetaG | ecosystem: Environmental > Aquatic > Freshwater > Lake > Sediment | place... | reverse complement strand
CCCTCACCCACCCCCTCACCCCTCGCACCAGCCGCTGCATTCCCTCGATCGTCGTTTCGGGCTGCAGTGCGCCATAGCCAATGCGGAGATAGCAGCCGTCTGTTAGCCCAAATGCTGTGCCGGGCAGCCCTGCAACTTTGTACTCGCGAATGAGATGCTCAACAACGGTCATGGAATCCAGATCAGTGTGGAGTTTCAGCAGGAAGTAGAATGCGCCTTTAGCGGGGGGCACGGTGCAAAGGTCTGAAATGGCAGATAGCTCTTTGAGGCAAAGCTGCCGCACCTGGGCGATCGCCTGACGCTGCTGCCGACAGTATTCTGCGCCCACCTGCATTGCACCCCACGCGGCATATTGAGAAATCACCGGGGCACAAATGGCGATCGTGTCCTGGATTTTTTTGACTGCCGTATAGAGGTGGGCAGGAATCACCATATAGCCAATCCGCCAGCTTGCAAAGCCGTAGGACTTGGAGAGGCTAAACAGAGAGATCGTATAGGCTTCGCTGTCGGGAATCGCCCCGGCAGAAAAGTGGGTGGCATCGTCGTAGGTGAAATACTCGTATGCTTCGTCAGTGATGTGATAGATGCCGCGATCGCGACAGAGCGCATTCACCTGCCGCAAGACCGCTTCGGGATACACTACTCCGGTGGGATTGTTGGGAGAAATCGTGACGATCGCCTTTGTTTTGGGCGTAATGGCTGCCTCCAGGCGATCGAGATCAATCTGGTAATTGGCATCTGTGGGAACGGGCACGGCAACGCAGTTTGCCATCTGAATTGCCATTTCGTGATTGAAATAAAAAGGCGTTTGCAGAATCACCTCATCGCCTGCATCCGCGATCGCCAGCAGCGCATTCACAAAGCCCATATTGCTGCCCACCGTGACCACAATTCGATTTGCCGCTGAGATGGGGATGCTGTTATCGGTCTTGAGTTTGTGGGCGATCGTGTCCAGCAGCGGTGGAATGCCCTCGATCGACTGATAGCGGTGGTTGCTGGGATTCGCTAAAAACTCGCTAATTCGCTCGATCGCCTGAGGGGGTGGCGGATAAAACACAATGCCCTGTCCCAGCGGAATCGTACCGGGATTGCTGCGAATTAAATCACCGACGATCGGAATCACCGGGGATTGAACTGCCTGCATTCGTAAGGATTCTGCATTCATAGAACAAGGCTCGATCGCGCATCAATCATTTGACTGTAGCGCAACTGCTGATCTCAGTCCTCTGTCATTTGTTATTCGTCCATTTGTTATTCGTCTGCTATTCGTCATTTGTCAACAATCGGCTAAAAAGAATCGATCGTCCCTAGTCTTACCTGAAAATGTGGCTTAAGATGAAAGACCTGAGCTGGGAGCTTAAGGGGTTCAATGACAGAAAATTGAATCAAGAGACTGAATCTGTACCATTCTCAGCTTTTCAATCGCCCACCTTCTACCTGCAAGGAGCAATTCGTGAGTCCAGACCTCGCCCTGATGCCCAATCCGATCGCTCATTCTACAGCGGCTGATCCGGCAACCTTCGATCGCTATGTGATGACGACCTATGCTCGGTTTCCGCTGACGCTGGAGCGCGGGGCAGGCTGTTGCGTGTGGGATACCGAAGGGCGCGAGTATCTGGATTTTGTGGCGGGAATTGCAACCTGCACCCTGGGACATGCTCATCCGGCGATGGTTGCAGCAGTGACTCAGCAAATCCAAAAGCTGCACCATGTTTCTAACCTGTACTACATTCCCGAACAGGGCGACCTGGCAAACTGGCTGGTTGAGCATTCCTGTGCCGATCGCGTCTTTTTCTGCAACTCTGGCGCAGAGGCAAACGAAGGCGCAATCAAACTCGCCCGCAAACATGCCCATACCGTGCGCGGCATCCAGAATCCCGTGATTCTCACCGCCCACGCCAGCTTCCACGGTCGCACCCTCGCCACGATTACTGCCACCGGACAGCCCAAGTATCAAAAGAATTTTGACCCGCTGATGCCCGGGTTCTACTACGTCCCCTACAACGACATCACCGCCCTGGAAGAGGCGATCGCCCTCCTGGATCAGTCTGAACCCCAGGTTGCCGCGATCATGCTCGAAGCTCTGCAGGGTGAAGGAGGCGTGCGTCCGGGTGAAGCGGCTTATTTCCAGCGCATCCGCGAAATTTGCGACCAGAAAGGCATTCTGCTGATCCTCGATGAAGTGCAGGTCGGCATGGGTCGCACGGGCAAATATTGGGGCTACGAGAATCTGGGCATCGAGCCGGACATTTTTACTTCTGCTAAAGGACTCGGCGGCGGCATCCCGATCGGCGCAATGCTGTGCAAATCTTTCTGCGATGTCTTCCAACCGGGCGATCACGCCAGCACCTTTGGCGGCAATCCGTTTGCCTGCGGCGTTGCCCTTGCCGTTTGCCGCACCCTGGAGCAGGAAAATCTCTTGTCTCAGGTGGAAGCACGCGGAGAGCAGTTGCGGACAGGATTAAACGCGATCGCCGCTCAATACCCCACGCTTATTAGCGAAGTTCGCGGCTGGGGCTTAATCAATGGTCTGGTCATCAACTCTGATGTGGAACTGACTGCGCCTCAGATTGTGAATGCGGCGATCGCTCAAGGTGTGCTGCTCGTTCCTGCAGGTCCCAAGGTCGTGCGGTTTGTGCCGCCGCTGGTGGTATCGGAAGAAGAAGTTGGGAAGGCGATCGACTGTGTGGCGCGGGCGATGGAGAAGTTGGGGTAGGTGAGGGGGTGAAGCGTGTCGCTACAGGAAAAGTAGGATAAATTAAGCCCCATCTCCTAACATTGCAGGTACATCGATTTCTTTAATGCAGGTCGCTCTCGACAGCGAGAGAATGCAGTCAATAATCGCCAGAAGATCGGGGAGCGGAATCGCTTCACCTCCCAGTAAATTGTCTGCTGCCAGATCAGCTAAAACTTCCGGTGTGCTAACATTGCCAGGATTGATTACGGTGACGCCAATCTGCTGCGATCGCAACTCCTCTCGCAGAGAATGCACCACCCCTCGCAAGCCAAACTTTGAGGCACTGTTCGCCACTTCTCGACCCGAAAAATTGTCCCGTCCAGAGAGCGATCCCATAAAAATAATCTTTGGGTTGTCCGATCGTCGCAATGCAGGCAGCAGGGCTTTTACCAATCGAATCGGAGCGACTAAATTCACCGCAATCACGCGAGCGATATCCTCGTCAGAGCAATTCTCAAAACTGTACTGGCTGGTGAACGCATGGGTTTCCCACGTTCCGCCCATGTAAAGCAACGCATCCAGAGAGCTATCCCCGATCGCTTTTGCCACTGTTTCAATGCCTGACAAATCAGACAAATCCGCTTGAATCCACTCCCCGATCGATGCCTTTGTCCGCGACACCGAGAGCAACCGCTCAGCCTGAGAAGCTAAATGTTCAGCCACAGCCAGCCCGATACCACGACTTGCCCCAGCGACAAGAACCGTTTTGAACGACATAAAGATTCTCCTACTGTGTTGAAACCCTGCCAGGCAGACAAAGCAGTATCAATGCAGCAAATTCCAGGAGCAAGGCAGCGATCGCCGTTGCTGTTAGTTTGAGTAGCCAACCGTCTGCTGTACCAAACAAGCCTGCTACACCGCTCAGGTAAGCAGAAATAATATCGGTAGAATCAATGGCGATACATCCCATTAGAAGCAGCTTTACCGTTGTTTTATCGGCGCAGACAACCAGCACAGAGATGATGATATCTCTAATAGCCCAAGCTCGAATTGCATAGGGCATCTGGGGATTAGCAGATAGCGAAAGTCCGATTTCTTCCATGAACCAGGGCGGATTGATATAGCCAAAAGCACTGAGACTCAATCGAATAACGCACATCAGACCGATGAGCAGCGCAACGTACCAGACTTGATCTCTCATTCTCCCTCTATTGCAAATCCAATTAAAAGAACCATCGTGCTAAACCTCTGAAGTGATTTCACCCAGCTCGATCGGCTCATTTGAGGCTCAAAGTGAATTTTGTAATTCCTGGAAAGTCAATATCGTACTGTTTGCTGAAATAGCCAGCGTGAAAACTGAGGTAGGGCTTAAACCCGATCGCCTCATAGGCACGGCGAGCCACATCATTACCGTTAATCACTGAAATTCCGGCGTGGGAATGCTGCTGCGATTGTCCTTCTTCCAGCAAGGCTCTCAGCAACACTTTTCCTAAGCCGCGACCGCGTGCCTCTGGTAGGACGGCAACGGTTTCAATGATCCAGGGAGCTTGAGGCGCGAGGAAAAACGGTCGCACATCACCGCCCCAGAACTGCAGATAGCGATCGTGAAAGGTCATTGCAGTTTCTTGAGACCAGTTCAACTCTTGCGCAATTTTATCGAGATCGGAGAGCCGTAACGGGCAGTAATCTTCAGGATTTGGCGGATAGCCTGCGGCTGCGGCAACGGGTTTGCCCTGCTCCTCCAAAATCAGGAAATCGCTGACATTTCCCCAGTTAGAAGCATTTGCCCTCAGCATTGCCTCAATGAAATGCAGTGCGCCAGTTCCGGTTTCCTGCAAAAGGTCTTCCCAATAGCATCGATTGGTGGGCGGCAAAGAGGCTTCGTAGTCAATTCGAGCGAGAAATGGGATATCGGCGATCGTTGCTTTGCGAGTACTCAATACGGCTTGCATATCGCCTCCTTGAGGAAAAACTTTAAGATAGATACAATCTGTATGTATCTAAAGTAGAAGGTTTCAGCCGCTCCTGTCAAGATACATACTGCTTGAATGTTTTATGAAAACAATTTGCAATGCCCACTAAACTCACCAAAGCTGAACAAACCCAACGCACCCGTCGTGCCATTCTCGATCGCGCCCGCCATCTCTTTGCTACCAAAGGCTATGCAGCCACCGGAACCGAAGAGATCATCAGCGAATTAGGCATTACACGCGGCGCACTGTATCACCAGTTCAGCGATAAGCTCGGCGTTTTCAAAGCAGTGATCGCCGAAGCCTACAACGAAATGACAGCCTACATCCAAACCAGAATCCAGCCCTATGACAACAACTGGGAACAGCTCGTGGCTGGCTGTCAGGCATTTCTCGAAATTGCCCATCAAGAAGAACTACGCCGACTCGTATTTGTCGAAGCCCCAGCCGTTCTAGCAGCAGATATCCTGACCGAGTTTGATCAGTTCGGATTTGGCTTGTTGCGCGAATCAATCCAGATTGCAGTGAATGAGGGACAGCTCAACACGATCGACGCAGAAGGCTTTGCTCATTTGCTTAACGGTTCGCTCAACGAACTAGCAGCCTGGGTTGCCCAGTCCAACGATCCCGATCGCTTAAAAACAGCTCAACAACTCATCGAAACGCTCCTCACCCGCCACCAATCCTGATCGCTACACCGATCACTCACCACCTACCCACCTACCCGATCACCATACTGCGCCAACAGCCTCAAAAACTTACTCTGGTCAAAACTCCGAGGATCCATACGCGACTCCGATCGATCGACTGCCTTGTGAGTCGTGATGCGTTCAACCGGGACAGGCGTGCGGGCAACAAGCCAGGCAAGCGACTGATACTGCGCATCGGTGTAGCCGCTGTGGGTGGTTTCGTTATCGGCTCCGTTATAGGGTGTTTCCAGCGAAATGTGGTAGGCGAAGTTATTCACCGAGGGCGGAAACTGACGATGGGTTTTGACCGCTTCTGCTCCGTTTGGACCTCTAAAGACTGAATTTCCGGCTCCAAATGCCCGCTTTTCGGGAGGAACGATGTAAACCACAGTGCCATCCAGTCGAATAATGCTGTGATAGCTGGACTGCATTGATTCATCGGTGTGGGCGGTGCGAAATAGCCCGATCGCGCTGTCAGCAGAGCCAACGGTTTCGTGCAGCACGATGATGGGATCATTGCTCACAGGCTTACCGAAAACATCGCGAGTGACGCGATCGCCATAGTTTGTTGGGTTGGCAAGGGCAACCTGCTGGCGGGGCTGATAGCGCGGTGCCGGACGAGCCGCAGGGAGAGCAGAGGAAGACGGCGCAGGCGATGCAGGGGGTGCCGGACGAGCCGCAGGGCTTTGGATCGGGCTGGGGGTTGGGCTAGGGGCGCGACTTGGGGAACGATTCGGGGCAGCAGGAACAGCAGGGACAGCTACCGGAGCAGGGGGCGCTGCCTGAGGCATGAGCCGCCAGGATGACCAGGGATTTGCAGGCAAATTTTCTTCTTCTAAGTCGGATAAATCGGAAGCAGACTCTACTCGATCGGCACGATCTGAAAGCAAATCATTCGCAAACCCGACTCTGGCGATCGCTTCGATACTCCCAACTGCCAGAACTGCGAGCAGGGCACTCAACGCCAACGCCACAAACCGCAGCGACATCACCTGGAAATTGATCTTCTGGAAATTGATCTTCTGAAAATTGATCTTCATACCCTCACACCGCTCCTGAACATCCCACACCACGCAAACTCTATCCCAGACCATAACTCAGATTTTGCCTGTTAGTCATGCTGAAATGGAATTATTTCTCCTGAAAATTTTATTTTTAACCATTTTGAACGATAGGTTGAATCAAACCCAAATCAGACCTGAATCAAACCTGATTTCTTCATTAATCTACCCAGGTCAAGCAACTGATTTTGAAGGATTGCAAAATGCCTGATCTCTCTACCAGACGACGGCTTGAAAGTTCTTACCTTACCGTTCTCGTCAGACTCAGCCAGTATAATGGCTTGCATATCTGTCCCCCCCAGCAGATAAGATAGTAGGCTGGATATCGTTTGGCACTTGCACTCTTAGGTAAATCCGCTCATGGCAGAAACCCTTCTCTTTAATGCCCTCCGGGAAGCGATCGATGAAGAAATGGCACGCGATCCCTCTGTCTTCGTGTTGGGCGAAGATGTGGGTCACTATGGCGGTTCCTATAAAGTGACGAAGGATCTGTACAAGAAATACGGGGATCTGCGCGTGCTGGATACGCCGATCGCCGAAAACAGCTTTACGGGCATGGCAGTGGGAGCCGCAATGACCGGACTCCGCCCGATTATCGAAGGCATGAACATGGGCTTTCTGCTGCTGGCGTTCAACCAGATTGCTAACAATGCCGGAATGCTGCGCTACACCTCTGGCGGCAACTACAAAATCCCGATGGTGATTCGCGGTCCGGGTGGTGTGGGTCGGCAGCTCGGCGCAGAACACTCGCAGCGGCTTGAGGCTTACTTCCAGGGCGTTCCCGGTCTGAAGCTGGTTGCCTGCTCCACGCCCTACAATGCCAAAGGGTTGCTGAAAGCGGCAATTCGGGACAATAACCCGGTGCTGTTCTTTGAGCATGTGCTGCTCTACAACCTGAAGGAAGACCTGCCGGCGGAAGAATACGTCCTGCCCCTCGACAAAGCAGAGATCGTTCGGCGCGGCAAAGATGTCACGATCCTTACTTATTCGCGGATGCGCCATCATGTGATGACGGCGGTGAAAACGCTGGTGCAGCAGGGCTTCGACCCGGAGGTGATCGATTTGATTTCGCTGAAGCCCCTCGATTTTGAAACGATCGGCGAATCGATCAGCAAAACCCATCGCGTCATCATCGTCGAAGAATGTATGAAATCCGGCGGCATCGGCGCAGAGCTGACGGCTTCGATCAACGATCGCCTGTTTGACGAACTCGATGCCCCGGTGCTGCGGTTGGCTTCCCAGGATATTCCCACGCCCTATAACGGCACGCTGGAAAATCTGACGATCGTGCAGCCGCACCAGGTGGTGGAAGCGGTGCAAAAAATGAAGGCACTCAGGATCTAGAGAAGGATCTTGAGAAGCTAATAAGAAAAGACCCTTGCGGGTCTAGGTGAATCACTATCTCTGACTTCCGTAGCGTATCAATCCAGCTCTTGTGGGGGATTGCGTCTTTTCACTGATCTCTCTCAAGCAGGAACACTGGCTTGGCTGCAGTTTCACCGAAAATGACCGTGCTAGGGTGTGGATAATGGCTTTCCTCCAGCACCATGACACCCTCAAGCACTCCCCCAGGAACTTTCCCAGATTCTTTCCAGGAAAATCGTTCTCTTGTGTCAGCCGGTCGCCCAGAGACAGAGCCGTTTCCTTCCAGGGAGATCAGCGGATCGTTTCTGCAATTTGCCCAGGTAGCAGAGCAGGTGAATGGCACAACGAAGCGGTTGGAAAAAGCTGCTATTTTGGGGCAATACTTCAGCAGCCTGGATGATGGCGATTTGGAACTTGCGGCGCGTTACCTGGCAGGCACGGTTTTTCCGCTCAAAGATCAGCGGACGCTCAACATCGGCGGAGCTACATTATTAGCAGCGCTGGCGATCGTCACTGAAATCGATCCCGAAACTCTAAAACCGCAATTAGTAAAATTAGGTGATCTGGGAGATGTTGCTTTTGAGGTCTGGATTGATCGTCAATCGTCCACCCTTTCTCTGCAAGATCTTGCGCTGGCGATCGAACAGCTTGTGCAGCTTAAAGGCACAAAACGCAAGCAGGAATGGATCGTGCAGTTGCTCAGCCAGGCAACCCGACTTGAAGCCAAGTATCTGATCAAACTGCTGGCGGGCGACCTGCGCATTGGCTTGCGGGAAGGAGCCGTTGAAGATGCGATCGCTCGCTTAGCCAAGGAACCCGTTGAACGCATTCAGTGGGTGAATATGCTGCTGGGCGACATTGGCAAGACTGCGGCGATGGCAAGACAGGGACAGCTTGACCAGGCAAAGATGGAGCTGTTTCACCCGATCAAGTTTATGCTGGCAAGCCCAGCGGAAGATCTGGAAGAAGTGGCACGCCTCATGCCGGGAGAGTTTGCAGTTGAAGATAAGTACGACGGCATCCGGGCACAGGTTCACCTTGCCCCGTTGATCCACACGAACGAAGCTTCGCTACACGGCACCGCATACGGCGATCTGCGAATTGCCCTCTTTTCCCGCACGCTGGACGAAATTACCCAGTCCTTTCCTGATTTGCTGCCGCCGATCGCCTCTCTCAGCTTTGCGCTCACAAACGACCCCCAGGCAGGCTTGATTCTGGACGGTGAAATTGTGCCAATTGAGAACGAGCGAATCTTGCTGTTTCAGGTCTTGCAAAAGCGACTCGGCAGGAAAACCCTCACCAAAGACCTGCTGGCGAAAATTCCGGTCGCGTTCGTGGCATACGATGTGCTGTATCAGAACGGCGCGATCCTGATCAACGAACCCTACACCAAACGGCTAGAAACTCTGGACAACCTCGGCTTAAACACGCAGCATCTAAGACGCGCCCTCAGCAAACGCTGCTCGGATGTGACAGAACTGGATGCAGAATTCCTGGCAGCCCGCGATCGCGGCAACGAAGGCTTGATGGTGAAGGCACTCGACGCACCTTATAAACCCGGTCGTCGCGGCAAGGACTGGCTGAAAATTAAACGGGCGATTGCCACCCTTGATGTGGTTGTCACTGCTGCTGAAGTGGGAACTGGACGACGCAGCCGCTTTCTCTCTGACTTTACCTTTGCCGTCCGCGCCAGCGAAACCGACCCAACCCTACTCAATGTCGGCAAGGCATATTCTGGACTCACCGATGCGGAAGTGCAGCAGTTGTCTGATTGGTTCAAGGCGCACACGATTCAGGAGTTTGCTCACGGAAAAGTGCGAACGGTTGAACCGAGGATTGTATTGGAAGTCACGTTCGATCGCGTTCAGCCTTCTAAGCGACACAAAGGCGGCTATGCTCTTCGCTTTCCTCGGATTTTGCGAATTCGGGATGACAAACCTGTCTCAGAAATTGACACGCTGGAAACGGTAAAGCGATTGGCAGAACTGGGCGAGGTTGAGCGCTAGCTGATCCTGACTGGCTCAGGAATAGATCGGGAATTCGATCTGAAACCTGGGTATCTTCCTATCAACTCCATTTAGGCTATGAATCAATTCAGCATGGGAAGGAAGAGATTTTATGGTACAGCAAGAAAACGCAGCTTCTGATCATTCCAAACCTGATCGTTCCGAGATCGATCGCCCCTTGGCTCAAAAATCAACTGAAATTGTCACAGTGCGCCCTGATGCTGAAACCTTAACTCGCCAGCGACTGCCTTACTTTGTCGGCATTTCTGAAGCGACGGCTGGCGCAAAAGGAATTTCGATGAATCTGGTAATTATTCCGCCGGGCGGTTCAGCGGAGCCGCACTTGCATCGGGATTATGAGACGGCAATTTATCTTATCAAAGGTCGCGTCGAAACACGCTACGGTCAGGGACTCAAGCAAACCGTAATCAATAAAGCAGGGGATTTCATTTTTATTCCGCCCGGCGTTCCCCATCAGCCGCATAACCTGAGCGCAACCGAACCTGCTCATGCGCTGGTTGCCCGTAACGATCCGAACGAGCAGGAGAATGTGGTTCTCTACAATCCTGCTTTGGATAGCTAAGGCAAGGACGCAAAATCAGGGAAACGCTGAACAAAGTCAGACGATCGCCCTAACCTTGCGTCTCTCGTGTTTGTCGCTTCTTTAGCTTGTAGACTCACTCAGCACTGCCGATCGATTCATGAGCTTCAGAATGCGATCGGCGATTTGTGGCGGAGTCAGTCCCAGATCGGTCAGAGATTGATCCGGCGTGGCGTGGTCTACCAAAATGTCGGGCACACCCAGGCGGGTTACGGGAACCATCACCTCATGGTCGAGCAGCGATTCTGCAACCGCAGAGCCAAAGCCGCCCATAATGCAGCCTTCTTCCAGCGTCAAGACCCGCTTCATCTGACGGGCGATCGGCACAATTAGCTCAGTATCGATCGGTTTTGCAAATCGAGCGTTGATCACCGTGGCTTCGATGCCGTGTTCGCTCAGGATTTCCGCCGCCTGCATTGCCGGATAGACCATCGAGCCATAGCCCAGCAGCAGCACATCGTCTCCACTTCGCAAAATTTCCGCTTTGCCGATCGGTAAAGCCTCCCAGCCCTCTTCCATCAGCGGCACGCCGAAACCGTTTCCACGCGGATAGCGCATCGCGATCGGACCATCCGTATACTGAACGCCCGTGACGATCATCTGCTGAAGCTCGGCTTCGTCTTTAGGAGCCATCAGCACCATGTTGGGAATGCAGCGCAGATAGGCAATGTCATACATGCCCTGGTGCGTCGGGCCATCTGCCCCCACCACGCCCGATCGATCCATGCAGAAAAAGACGGGCAGGTTCTGGATGCAGACATCGTGAATAATCTGGTCATAGGCACGCTGCAAAAAGGTGGAGTAGATTGCCACGACCGGACGCATTCCTTCACAAGCCATGCCCGCTGCCAGGGTGACGGCGTGCTGTTCCGCGATGCCCACGTCTACGTACTGCTTCGGTAACTTTTGCTGAAGTTTATCCAGTCCGGTTCCGGTTGCCATGGCTGCCGTGATGCCAACAATGCGGGGATTGTTTTGCGCCAGTGTGGTGAGCGTGTGGGCAAACACCTTCGAGTAGCTGGGCGGCTTGGGTTTGCTGGCGGGGTGCGGCTTTCCGGTTGCCAGGTTGAAGGGGGTCTGGGCGTGGTAGCCAACCTGATCTTGCTCGGCGATCGCATAGCCCTTGCCCTTCGTGGTGGCGACGTGAACCAGAACGGGTCCGCCATGCTGATGCGCCAGCTCAAATGTCGTGATGAGTTCTTCCAGGTTGTGACCGTCGATCGGTCCCATGTAGGTGAAGCCCAGTTCCTCGAACACTGCGCCTACTTTGGAAACCGCCAGCCGCTTCATGCCTTCCTTGAGGCGAGACAGCTCCGGCTTAAAGGAACCGCTAAACGGCAGATGCTTGAACTGCTCCTCCAGATTGTCCGTGAGGAACTGCATGGGCGGACTGAGGCGCATTTTGTTGAGATAGCGCGAAATCGCTCCCACGTTCGGCGAAATCGACATCTCGTTATCGTTTAAGACCACCAGCAGATTGGTTTTGGGCAGGTGTCCGGCGTGGTTGATTGCCTCCAGCGCCATTCCGCCTGTTAGCGCACCGTCTCCAATTACTGCTGCCACTCTGTAATTTTCGCCCTGCATATCTCGCGCCAGAGCCATCCCCAACGCTGCCGAAATACTGGTGGAAGCGTGACCTGCACCGAAGTGATCAAAGCGATTCTCGCTGCGCTTGAGATAGCCCGCTACGCCACCTTTTTGCCGCAGAGTGTGAAACGCGCTGTAGCGACCCGTAATCAGCTTGTGAGGATACGCCTGATGCCCCACATCCCAAATGACTTTGTCGCGATCGAGATCCAGCGTTTGATACAGTCCGAGTGTCAGTTCGACGACTCCTAGCCCCGGTCCTAAATGTCCCCCGCTCGTTGCTACGGTTTCCAGGTGCTTTTCGCGGATCTGTCGCGCGATCTGCTTAAGCTGATGAATCGATAAACCATGCAACTGGTTGGGATGGGTAAGTTCGCTCAGATGCATATCAAGTCAATACCTTCCAAGACTGTGAAATGGGCTATTGAATATTGTCACTCTAATCCGAATCGGGACACGGTTTAGCACTCTCCCTCTCACCCAGTAGGAATTCTTAAAATGGTGGATTTGCCCTGAGATGCAGCAAGCTCCCGGTTCGCGGATGCTCGACCTGCAATTCTCTGGCATGGAGGAAAAGCCTTTCGTCCCCAATACTCCTACCATAGAGCCGATCGCCCACAATTGGCATTTTTAGCCCGATCGCCGTATGCACTCTCAACTGATGCGTTCGCCCAGTCAGAGGAATCAGCTCGACTCGCGTTCGATCATTCGATCTTTCAATAAATCTTTCAATCACCCGAAACTTCGTCAGACTCGGCTTGCCCCGCTCCCAGTTCACTTTCTGATAAGGGCGATGGTCTGGGTCACTCCACAGCGGTAAGTCGATCGTGCCTTCTGCCTCAGTTAACTCCCCATCCAGCAACGCCTCATAAATCTTTTGCACTCGTCGCTGCTCAAACTGCCTCGCCAGATGCCGATAACTCTCCCGATCCTTTGCCAGCAGCAGTACTCCGGATGTGTCTTGATCGAGCCGATGTACTGGCAGGAGGGCGGGTGAGGGGG
>Ga0224722_1001476_pt1 | contig 12965 bp, 8 predicted proteins | sample Balambano_FR1_Me_FD_161646 | JGI IMG/M metagenome (GOLD analysis project Ga0224722, IMG submission 161646) | Freshwater sediment microbial communities from Lake Towuti, South Sulawesi, Indonesia - Balambano_FR1_MetaG | ecosystem: Environmental > Aquatic > Freshwater > Lake > Sediment | place... | reverse complement strand
ATGCCGACGGCACCTACACGCTGCCCGACCCCGCCAATCCCGGCAAGTACCCGAATTTCCCCTTCGCCCATCCGCCCTACACTTCACGCGCGCTGGCGTACTGGGGCGCGGCGCAGTACGATGCCCTCATTGCGGCTTGGAAGTACAAATATCAATTCAATCGTCCGGCTCCGTCAAAGTCCGACAATTCCATCAAAATCAACCTGCCGCAAAGCAACCTGCCGAGCTACCCCTCGGAAGATGCGGTAATCGCGGCGGTGTCGCAAACGATTTTGACAGCGATGTTTCCCTTGGAAAAAGAATATTTGGCGCAACTGGCAACCGAGCATAAAAACAGCCGCTTGTGGGCAGGCATGAATGTGGAAAGCGACCTGGTGGCGGGTGATTCGCTGGGCAGAGCGGTAGCGGCAAAGTTCATGGCGCGTGCCAGAACGGACGGCATGAGCCGTGCTCAGGCACCAAGAGCCGCTTCGGATTCTTTGAAAAATGCGGCGCAAGCCAGATTCGGTTGGTTCTGGCAAAATATGGAAACCCCACAGCGTCCGGTGGGTATTACACCTTTGTTCGGACAGGTGAAAATGTGGAGTGTGCCGAATGTGCAAGCCGTACGCCCCGGACCGCCACCTGCGCCGGGTTCGCCCGAATTTGAAAAAGATGCCAAAGAACTGCGCGACATTGCCAACAATATGACCAATGAAAAACGCCGCATCGCCAACTACTGGTCGGACGGACTCAACACCTACACCCCGCCCGGTCACTGGAATCGCACCGCCAGTAATTCGATCATTGAAAATAAATTGAATGCCTTGCGCTCGGCGCGCGTGTTTGCTTACCTCAACATGGCGATGATGGACGCGGGCATTGCCTGCTGGGATGCCAAGTATTACTATCACTACCCGCGCCCCATTCAGGCGATGCCGGGCTTTAAAACGATTTTGGGTACGCCCAATTTTCCGGCTTACACGTCGGGGCATTCCACGTTTTCGGCGGCGGCGGCGACGGTGTTGGGGCATCTGTTTCCGAGTGAAAAAACGAAATTGGAGGCAGCGGCAAAAGAGGCTTCCGAATCCCGAATTTACGGCGGCATTCACTATCGGTTTGATACGGAGGCAGGCTTGGAAGCGGGTGAAAAAGTGGGCAATTATACGTTGGAGATAGCGAAAAAAGACGGGGCGGAGCAGTGAGGGCTGAATGCCGGATATTGGATACCGGATGCCAATATGCAGTATCCGGCATTTCTTTATATTTATTCAAATTTTACTTTTTTATAAATGTCTTTTACTTGCAAGGTAATATTTACGGATTTTAAATGCACACTTTCTTCTAACTTGGTAAATGCTTCGATTTCCCAAAGCCCTTGCGCTGTTTGATAAAATTTTTCCATAAAAACATAGTGCTGTGCTACCAGTATATATTCTTTAAAACTATTTGCTTTTCGGTACGTCAAAAACTTATCCATTTGATCCAGCTTCATCGTAGAATTAGAAGATACTTCTACTACTAACAGCGGATTGGTAATGGTATCAAATAATTCATCCGCGTACTCTAATTCCCCTTTTACAACAACGATATCCGGATAAACATAATTCTCGGTAGAGGCATTATATACTCGTTGATCTGCTGCAAATGCTTCATACTCATCCGTTAAATGTATGCCCAACAAAATAAGCATATTTCTCACAATACGATTATGCTGTGTACTTGCTCCCGCCATCGGTATAATTCTTCCAAAGATATATTCATGCTTTTCGTCACTTTCGCGCTCCATCCGCAGGTATTCTTCCGGCGTGACTTTCGGATGCACAATTGCTGTTTCTACCATATTGAATGTTTTTTTGTAAAAATAAGGCTTTTTAAATAAGAATCAAGTGAAAAGACAGGCGTACCCAATAACAAAATAACACGTTTCAAAAATCCCAGCGTTGCCGGTTAATATTCATGCGAATGCCGCCGCCGATGTAGCGCGTGGTCAAATCCAGCGCATCGTCTTCGCTGTCTTTTCTACGATAAAACAGATTCAGATCCAGAAAAATATTATGAAATAACTGATAATTTACATCCAAGCCGAAAATATTGATTTGCGCGCCGATGCCCTGCCCCAGTTCGTTGCCGTATTCCCGAATGCGGGTTTTGTTGGGCAATAAAATATTATTTCCGTAATTCATTTCCGGTGCGTCTTCGCCTACGGTTGCGCTGATGAGACGGGCTTCGACGGTGAGTTTGAAAATAGGTTGATACCGTGCCAGCAGTACGATTTCGTTGAAGTTTGCGCCAAGCGGATGCGCCAGCGGTTGGTTGTAATGCGTGTAACTCGCCGTGCTATCGGTGTGGGTGTAGGTGTAGGGGCGGGCGAGGTTGAGTTCAGCTTGCAAATCAAAGTGATTGATTCCCAGCGCGTTGAAGTATTTCAAACCACCCTGAATGCCGTATTTGTTCGCCCACCAGCCATTGCCAGCCGTCAGCTCACTGAATTTAAACTCGTCCAACATGATCTGCCCATAAAGTTGCAAACGCCGGAACAAATTCAGTTTTGCATCAATCCCAATCAATACATTATCCGGACTATTCAGTCCCTGCTCCACGGTACGATATAATATGATAGGATTTAAATAACGTAGTTCAAAATTATTATTGCGACTAAATACAACCGATTCAAACAATCCAATATTAAAATTCTTTGTAATATTAAAACTCAGATGATGCGCCGCCAGATATTTCTTCGGTACGACAAATCCCTGCGGGGTCAGGCGGTCGGAGTACACATTGAGTTCGGCAAACAAATTTTGATATTGAAATTTCCATACATTCCAATTGAGCTTGAGATACAGGTAGTTATCTGAAAAATCGCTCAACAGCAGCGAACGATAGCCGTTGCCCACAAAATTGCGCCCGTAGCCAAACTGCGTGCCGATGTGCCGCGTGAGGTTAAAACCCACGTAGCCCTGCCCGTTCAAATAATCGTACGCTTCGCCGCCGGAAAAAATGCCGCTCTCGTATTCTTTGTAAAAACCGTTGCCCGGCACCGCCAGGTCGCGCCGAATGCGTTGGTTGACATAATTCGGAAAGCGGGATTGCGTCTCCAGAATACTGAAGTAGAAGTACACGCGGTCGTCCACGCCGGCGCGCAATTCCACGCCGCGTTGATTGGTAAACAACGTGTTATCACTGCTTCGCTCGCGGGCAGCGTTTACATTCAGGACCGGATTTAAGCGCAGGTGGAAATATTTGTCATTCACTTCCAGCAGATTCGCCGGTGTGCGGTAAAATATTTTCAGAATCGGTCGCTCGGAGTGCGTATAATATTCACTTAACTGACTGGTTTCCACCTGCGTAAGCGAATCCGAGCCTTCGATTTTTTCGCGCTGGCTCGCCAGTCGGGTGTAAAACTTGGAAGTCACCAGCCATTCATTATTATCCCGAAAAATATATTGTAAATCCTGGCGGTCTTGCTCAGAAAGTGTAATATTGGTAGCGGTATCCAATGTTAGGGCATATCGGGTAGCTGCGCCGCGCGTGTAATATTTCAGCGAACTATGATATGGCGTGGGAATGCCTGTGAGAACTTCCAGCCGATCTAAAATAGGGTACGCCGGGTTACCCAGCGGCAGATTGGAGCCTTGCGCCCAGATGTTGGACACATTTAAAACTAAAAATACAAGTAAGGGTGTAAATTTTTTCATCCTGTTATTTTAAAATTATTCATTTATTCATTTTATTAAAACATCATCATATTAGCACATCAACACATTACCTCGCCAGATACGCCCGAAACGTCTTACACTCGCGCACTACCCGTTTGTAATAATCAGTATCGGCATAATCATTTTTTAGAATACCAAAATACTCGTATGCATGACGTGCTCCCTGCACCCGCTGCACGTACCAGGTGTTGCGCTCGCACTTGGCAGCCCAGTAAGCGGCTTTGGCGGCAAGTTCAGGATTGGTCGCCAGTTGCCGCGCCCGGTCGAAATAGTACAAAGCCCGCGAACAGTCGAAATGCTCCCGATTGCCCCTCGGAAAATTTGGATGCGGCACCACGGCTTCGCCATCGCGCAATTTCGCCGGTTGCACACTCAGGTCGCCCCGAAAATAATCCCACACTTTCCAATTATAACTGAAATAACTCATATTGTAATATGCCACGCCCAAGTCAAAATAATACTCCGCACTGTTTTTTGCGTCGGTGCGCGCCAACGATTCCAGGCTCAAAAATCGTTCAATCAGGTCACCTTTGGTAAACGTATTCGATGTATCGGTCGGTTGGCAAAGGACACAATCTTTAAATCTTTCCACAAAAGGATTAAATAATCCATAATTTATCCATTCATTTCGATCCATTTCTTTATACACATTCAGTGCTTCTTCGAGTCGGTATTCACTAAACAATAGCGTCCCTTTCAGGTCAATCAAATCTTTTTCAATAGTGCCGCCGCCACTTTTAGCAATCAACGCGGTTTCCAGGCTGCTGCGCCGGGTTTTGCGACAAATTTTCAACAGATCATCAATAACCACCAACTGCGGATTCACTTTCAAATCCCGAAAGCGATAGCGGGTGAGAAAAGCCTTGCCCGGTGATTCGCCCTGCCCGTACAACTGCGCCATTTTGTCTTTCAAAAAATCGGGGAAGTCGCGGTATTTGCGGTACAGCGTGTTGTCGCGAATGTTGTCTGCTGCTGTTTCCACCTCCTCCGTAGGGCTGCGAAACGCGCTGATTTGCATCGCCAATTGAAACACCTGTAATTGTTCCTTTAACAAAGGATTATTTACCAAACGCTGAGCACGGGCGAAGGACTGTTCGGCATCATAAAAATTGCCCATCAGCGTGTCGAGGTAGCCGAGTGCCACCTGCCAGTAGGCGCGTTGAGTAATTTTTTTCTCTTTTAATACCCGCACCATAAAATCGTGCAAGCCCACCGCGTAGCGTCCGGCGTTGGGGCGGGGGTAGCCCAGGCGGCGGTTGTGGGCGCGCTGGTCGTTAAAATCTAGTCCCAACAGGTCTTTTTCGAGTTTGTAAATTTCGTTGGTCAGCAGAATATCCAAATGCGGATTGTTAGGGTCAAGTTTATAAATGCGTTCCATTTCGGGCAGTGCGCGGCTGTCGGCAGATTGGGCGCGCAGCACATACAGCGTGGCGCGTTCACGGTCGCTCTGGCACAGTTTCAAACACTGCGTCCACGCGGTATCGGTTTTGATACTAAAACTGCGAAATGCCGACTCGGCTTTGCTCGGACAATTTTCAAAAATTTTGGAAAAAATATACGAGGCTTCCACGTCGCACCCCAGCGATGATAAGGCTCCCGCGCGGTGCCCTTCTATCCAATACTCGATGATGCTGGGGTCGTTGTCAATTTGCGGCATCAGAAAATCGTACAACGACAACACCCCCGCATAGTCCTGCCGGTAATGCGCCAGCCGAATAATTTGATACGCATACCGTAAGCGAATGTAATGCGATTTGGTATTTTTAAAAGCCGCCAGCCCCGTATTAATCAGCGTTTGCATGGCTGCGAGGTTACGCTCAGGTGTTTCCCAGGGGTCGTCGCCGAGGGTGGCGTGGGGTTCGCACTGTTTGGCAAACAGCAGGTAGTCAACGGTTTCTATACAATCGTGGCGTTTTAAATATCGGGCAAAGGTATTATCGGTAAACGGGTAAGACAAACTCGGTTGTTCAAAGGCAATCTCCGTACGCAACTGCTCCAGGTCGCGCAATTCTGTATCATACACCACAAACTGAATATCGGCTTCGGTTGCCCGTTCGCAGTAGCGCAGTCGCCACTCCGCTACGTTGTCCACTTCCTGCACCACGGCTTGCCCGCCAAAGGTTTCGTACAGGGCTTTAATGTCAATAAATAAGGGTGCAGAAGGAATGCGGCTGTCAATGACGCGCGGATTTATGAACGAATAGCCGCGATAACCCGTGGGCTGCAGGGGGCAGGCGGGGGCGAGTTTAGCAGGAATGAGGAAGACGAAAAGACCAAGTGACCAGGAGATCGAGTGAACAGGTGACCGAGTGACCAAGTGGCTTAGTACATTGAAACGAAAGTTTTTTAATAAATTATTAACCGCGCAACCCTTGCGGCAGAATCGGAACGCGGACGACACAGATAACGCGGAGGATCGCTGCAATTCCGCGTGTTTCTGTGTCTTCCGCGTCATCCGCGTTCCCAATAGAGTGGTGCGAGCTGTTAGCACTGCAAGTCTGTAAAAGTAAATCAACTTTTGTGACAATGTACTAAGTGACCAAGTAACTTTGCGACTTTGTGGCTCTGCACGAACAAATCCTACCGGGCTGGTCGGCAACATCCAGGCGAAGCTATTTTTTAAACCGGTCCGTAATTTTTTCCAAAACTGCATGCGGAAAATGTTTGATCGTCGTGGTATCCAAATAATAAAACGCAACCGTTCGGTCACGCTTATTCAAGTGGTCGGCTGCCAAATCAGCCGCTCGTGTAAGCAACTGTTCGTCAATGGTTTCTGTACGAATCTGATCTTCTTCATACAAATAGTAGCCGTCAAGATACGTACTTTTGGACACCTGGAATCGACTGGGTGACATTTTAAGAAAACGGGTGGTGTCTTGCAAATCCTCGGCGCGTAGGTTATGGAGGAGGCGAATCATGCTGCCATGTCGAAACAGCACTCCCCAGGAAAAGATGGGTAAAGCAATATCCAGGGGAAGCGGGTAAAGGGTAGAGGGTAGCGGGGCGAAACGATTTTTTGTTTGAGCCGTATTTTTCAAATAATTTTGAGCGATTTCCAAATTTAGAATACTATTTTCCTCCGCCCAGTTCTCCACTTCGCCGGTGTTGTAGAGCATGAGCATTCCCCGGTCAACGGGTGGGATGCCGGTTTCCCGGAAATCGCGCAATTGATGGAGCCGAATCGTAGCGGAAAGTGGAGTCGGTGCATCGCTTATCTTTTTTCTAAAAACCTGTAAAAATTGAAAATATCGCTCCCGCGTACCGGCTGTCCAGTCACAATCAAATTGAATTTCCTGAAAATTGATGTTGGCGGGTTTTAACTCCAACAATTTTTTCCAAATTCGCACACTCAGCCATTCGATTTTATCCGCTGGGATGTTTTGAAACGTCCGATTCGTAATAAAAACACAAGGTATAATTTCCCAATTTCCTAATTTCCCAATTTCCACACTCGCCACCGGCACCGCCATCCCTCTGCTCTCGTCCCAATCCACATCAAAAAACTTTACATACAATTTGCTAACCTTTAACGAATCCAAGTAATTTGCCTCAGAGGTGGTTAAATTCAACTCCGTTTGCCAGTGGTAAAAAGCGGATTCGATGTGCTTTTCTTTTTGACAGGAAAAAAACGTGGATAGTGTAAGAAGCGCACTGCCCACTGCCCAGTGCCCACTGCTGGTCGCGCAAAGCCGCAAAGTCGCAAAGTTTACCTTGCTTATTTTCCAACCTTCCAATATTCCAACCTTCCAATACTCCATTATTCCATTTTCAGCGTTTCCCACACCAATTCCGACTCAAAGCCTCGACTGACGGCGTATTGGGCGAGTTTGTTTTGCAATTCAAAATCCGTTTCTGCTGTCAGCAACGCTTTTTTCTTGCTGATCACCTCCTGCAGGGTTTTTTTATAATCCGCTGGCTCTATTTCCTCCAACGCTTTGCGAATGGAATACGCCGACACCTCGTGCTGCTGCAAACCCTGCACGATGCGCCGCCTGCCCCACTGCTTTATTTTGAACTTGCCCCGTGCGTACGCCCGCGCGAAGCGTTCTTCGTTCAAAAAATTATCGGCAATCAATTTGGCGATGATTTCCTCCAGGTCGTCGCCGTAGATTTTCAATTCCAGCAGTTTGGTGCGCACCTCCCGGTGGGAGCGTTCCTGGTAGGCGCAGTAGCGTTGAAGCCGCGCCAGTGCTTCGTCCCGACTCACGTATTTTGAACCTTTTTGCAGCATTGTTTTTCAATTCAAAAAGATTTGCTAAATCTTGAAGATTTAGCAAATCTAACGATTTCACCCCCAAATTACAAGAGAATGAAAGAATACCTGGATGAATTGATTGCTCTGGGCGTGCTGTATGCCCCAAAAATTGTCGGTGCCCTTCTGGTGCTGGTTATCGGTTTTTGGATCACGAGCTGGCTCACGCGCGCTGCTGCACGAGCGATGGTGCGCACCAAAGTGCCGCTGGATTTGAGTAATTTTCTGCGCAGCCTGGTTAATGTGCTGCTCAAAGTATTGGTGGTGTTCAGTGCGGCGGGCATTGTGGGCATTGAGACCACTTCGTTTGTGGCGGTGCTGGCGGCGGCGGGTTTTGCGGTCGGCTTGGCGTTGCAGGGTAGCCTGAGCAATTTTGCGGCGGGGGTGATTATTTTATTGTTTAAACCCTACCGCACCGGTCATGTTATCACCACCCAAAACTACACCGGCACCGTCAAAGAAATTCAGATTTTAAATACCATTCTGACTACCCTCGACAATCGGGTGGTGGTCATTCCCAACGGCTCGATCATCAGCAACGCCATTGAAAATTTTTCGATCAGCACAGAGCGGCAGTTAGACCTCACGTTTAGTATTGTGCAAAGCAATGAGATTGAAAAAACGCGGCAGGTACTCCAACAAGTGGCAGAACGCTGCCCCGGCTACCTCACCGAAAAAGGCATTAAAATTGTAGTGCGCGAATTACCCACGAATGCCATCAATCTGGCGGTACGCTTTTGGACGAAAAACGAAGATTTCTGGAAAGCCACTTATTTTATGCTGGAAGAAGCTGCCAAAGCCCTCGACGAAGCCCGGATTGTACAACCCTCGGCATCCATGAACCTGCAAATCACGAATGCCGATACCGAGCAGTTGTTGAATCACCATTCAAAAAATTAAAAAGCAGCCCTTGCGCCGTGCCGGAAAAAAGTGTATTTTTGCAATCGCTTCCGGGGAATACGAAAGCCATCCGTTTAGATACTATTAGTATTTTATTTATATGGTCCTATAGCTCAGTCGGTTAGTAGCATCTGACTCATAATCAGAGGGTCCCAGGTTCAAGTCCTGGTGGGACCACCCTTTTCTGAAAGGTAAAATGTAAAACGCTAAACTGCAAAATGTAAAAATAAGAGGTCAGCGGGGGGTGAATGGTTGAAATGGTTTTGAAACTACCGTCCGACTTCCAACCGCTGCCTTCTCCCTTCTCCCTCCCACCGGCAGATACACCTTGTCTATCAATTCCCGGTATTCTTTTTCCGCTTCGCTCAACGCCGTGATGCCGCCGCCGCTTTTGTACACCAAGCCATGCGGCGTTTGTTCGATAAACCGAATCAGCACGCCACAGTCCAGATTTTTTCCATCACAAATGCCGAAAATGCCCGTGTAAAAACCGCGTTCGTACTGCTCGGCTTCTTGAATAATGTTCAAAGTTTTGGGTTTGGGCGCGCCGCTGATGGAACCGGCGGGGAGCAGTTGAAATAACAAATTACCCAGATTTGCTGTAGAATCTTTTTCCAAATCACCTACAATTTTAGAACTCACCTGCAACAGCGTTTTGCCGCTCGTGTGTACCGGCTCCACATAGCGCAGGCGTTCCACGCGCACGTTGCGCGCCACGCGACTCAGGTCATTGCGCAGCAAATCCACAATGGTGTGGTGCTCGGCTCGCTCTTTAAAGTCGTTTAGAATCGTCGCCTCCGCATTGGGCAGTACCGCGTCAATGGTGCCTTTCATCGGGAAAGAGGCAATTTGCCCCTGGCGGATTTGTACAAAAATCTCCGGCGAAAAACACACGAAGCGGTTGCGCCACCAGAGTTTGTAGCGGGCTTGGCTGTGCAGAAAAATTTCGGGTAGGGTCAGATTGGTCACAATCGGCGTGGGCTGAGTGAGGTTGACCAGAAAGCTGTTACCCGCTTGTAAATGCTGTTGTACCAAATTAAATTTCGGCAGGTATTCGGCGAAAGCCGGCGGGTATTTTTCTAAAAAAACAGCTTTTCGTAAAGGCTGCGGTGCACGATAATTGTTAAAACCATTGACATCAAACAAAATTTCCTGTGGATTTACGTCCGTCAGCCGCTGTACCAGTACCTCTTGCATTTTAAAGTCTGTGACAAACAAAAACGGCACACTGCGTTTGCTCCAGTCGTTTATTTGTCCAATTGCCTGTTCCCGATCGTGCATTTAGCTTGAAGAACAATTGACGTAAGCCGGAAGTTTCCAGGAAGGCGGCTATTTTTCAGGCATTAAAATCCACCGCATTCGGGTTTTCATCCAGGTCAAACACATCATCGTGAATAATGGCGAGGTGCAAGCCGTTGGCAAAAATCTCTTTGCGCAATTCTTTCGACACTACCCGCACCGTAGCCAGGATGCCGTACAATTGTTTGTCTTTAAAATCGGGAAAATTTTGCCGAAACCCTTTCAATTCTTCTACAAACTCATAAATATGCCTGCTTTGCAGATGTGATTTTACCTCCACCACGACCGCTGTGTTGCGCTCGCCATCGGTGAAACCGAAAGCATCCAGTTCCAGGTATTCGCCGGTGGGCAGCCGCCGCAGGTAATTTGCTACCGTGTTGTCAATGCCGTATTTTTGATACAGATGCTTGCGCATGGACGGATACGCCAGCCCTTCGGTAAAGGAGCCGAATTTCTCGCCGATGCCGCCGATTTGCCTGCCCAGTTCTCGCAGTTGTTTGTCGGTAGCTTTCTGGCTTTCGCGCAGTTGCTGCTGCTCGATTTGCGATTCTTTTTGTAGAGCTGCCACTTCCGCCAGCGTTTGCCGAATTTCTTCAAAACTCATGTCTTTTGTATTCATGTGTACACTTGTTTTAATGTTGTAAAACTTACCGCTATTTTTACGTCAACAAATATAAGCAATCCGTCGTTCCGGCGCAACGGCTACTTTCAGAAAAACCTCGTACAATTTCGTAGCGAGAGATTACGCAAACATCCGACAAATCTGAATTCCTTTTTTACAATGTGCAATGGGTTGGTTATTTTTGTCTCTCATTGTAAAAATTTAATAAAACCTTGATATGAAGTGGAGATTTACCCTGCTGTTAACGGTATTGAACGGCATTTTACTTGCACAAAACACCCCGCCGCTATGGCAAGACGTAGCCAAAAGCGACCTGCCGACAATTGAATATTCGGAAAAAGCCTCGAACCTGCGCCATGCCCGTAGCTTGCAACTGAATTTTGCTTCCATGCGCAACTTACTGGCAAAAGCCCCGCTGGAAAACAGCACTGCCCCTCGCCACAACAACCTGCAAATAGAACTGCCCCTACCCGATGGCTCCACGCACCGATTCAATTTGGTGGCATCACCCGCGATGGAACCCGCCTTAGCTGCCAAATTTCCGGAGATTCAATCGTTTAAAGTCATTGACATTTCTGATAAAAACATCACCGGACGAGTAGATATCTCGCCGGTAAATTTCCACGCAATGCTGGAAGTGAACGGGCGCACGGTGTTCATTGACCCGGTAGTGTGGACGAACCCTGCGTTTTACTATTCTTATTATGAAGACGAAGTGACCGCAACTTCCGTTCTGCCCTGCGGCGTAGCGCATTCCAAACATTCGGAAGATTTCCTGGAAAAAAATGACGAACCCGTCCAAAATCGCGAGGGCAACGCCGCCCGGCTGGACTTGCGCACTTTCCGCATCGCTATTGCCACCACGGGCGAGTTTACCCAACAATTCGGCGGTACGGTGATGAGTGCCTTGTCGGCAATTAACACCGCCGTGAACCGCGCCAACCAGATTTACGAACGCGATGCTGCCATCCGCTTGGTGCTGATCGCCAACAACGACCGTCTGATTTCACTCGATCCGGCAACGGACCCGTACAACAACCCCACGATGGGCGGCTCGCTGCTGGGTCAAAATCTCACCGTTTTTGCCAACACGTTTCGGCTGCCGTTCTCGGAGTTTGATCTGGGGCACGTTTTCACCATTGGTTGCACGGATGTCGGCGGCGTGGCTTCGCTGGCATCGGCTTGCCAGGCGAATCGGGCGCAGGGCGTGAGTTGCTTTGGCAGCAATAACGTGGAGGCACTGGCAACCCGCAACTTCGCCCACGAGGTGGGTCACCAGTTCAGTGCCACGCATACTTTCCACATCTGCCCCGGCAACGAAGGGCAGCTTTCGGGGGCTACGGCGTTTGAGTTGGGCTGCGGGCTTACCGTCATGTCGTACGCACCCGGCAATCCGATTCCGTATTTTCACAATTTTTCGATCCAGCAAATTACCAATTACACCCGCAGCGGCAATGGCAGTGGTTGTGCCACGATTGTACAAATTCAAAACAACGAACCGGAAGTGACTTTAAATTATAAAAACGGTTTTTACATTCCGATTCAAACCCCGTTTGAATTGACTGCCGTTGCAACCGATGCCGATGACAACCCGCTTACCTACTCCTGGGAGCAGGTGGACGCCGAAAATGCGCTTTTTCCCGTGCTTATCCCCGGCAATAATCCAACCCGCGTGTTCCCCAATTTGCCGAGTATTTTAAATGACTTTGTGGGTGCAGAAGGCAGACTGCCGGACACGACGCGCGACCTGACCTTCCGCGCCACCGTGCGCGACAACCACCCCCAAGCCGGGGCAACCGTATGGCGCGAAGTCAAATTTCGCGCTACCAAAGATGCCGGTCCGTTTGTAATTACTCATCCGAATGCCGACACCGTAAAATGGACGGCGGGTACTTATGTGGAGGTGCGTTGGAATGTAGCCAACACAAATCAGGGCTTGGTGAACGCCCGAACCGTCAACATCAAACTTTCGACCGATGGCGGCAATACCTTCCCGATCACCCTGGCGCAGCGCGTACCCAACGACGGACTTGCCAAAGTAGCTCTGCCCGAACTGATGACCAACCGCGCCCGCGTGCGCGTGGAAGCCGCCGACAATATTTTCTTCGATATTTCTAACCGCAATTTCCAGATCACGCCTGCCACGCAAGCCGGTTTCACGGTGGATGCCGCGCCGCGCTCCATTCCGCAG
>Ga0224722_1001475_pt1 | contig 12973 bp, 11 predicted proteins | sample Balambano_FR1_Me_FD_161646 | JGI IMG/M metagenome (GOLD analysis project Ga0224722, IMG submission 161646) | Freshwater sediment microbial communities from Lake Towuti, South Sulawesi, Indonesia - Balambano_FR1_MetaG | ecosystem: Environmental > Aquatic > Freshwater > Lake > Sediment | place... | reverse complement strand
CGGCTGCGCACGGCGAGGATGCCCGCCCCCAGACCAACGTGTTGCTGGTCGTGCTCATCGCCGTGTTCTTCTTCCTGTATGTCGGCATGGAGATCGCCTTTGGCGGGTGGATCGCCAGCTACGCTGTTTCGGTCGGCTTTGGCGATGCGGCTGCGGCGGCAGTGCTGACCTCGGCCTTCTGGGGCGCATTCACCGTCGGCCGGCTCATCGCCATCCCCATCGGCGCGCGCGTCAGCCCGCGCGTCATCATGTATACCGACCTGATCGGCTGCGCCGTCTTTGCCCTGGTCATCCTGCTGGGCGGCGGGTCGCAGCTCTCGCTGTGGGTCGGCACGCTGGGCGTCGGCCTGTTCATGGCCTCGATGTTTGCCACGATGATCTCATTTGCCGAGACCAAGATGCGCATCACCGGCAAGATCACCAGCATCTTCCTGACCGGCTCCGGCCTGGGCGGCATGACGCTGCCGTGGCTGGTGGGCCAACTGTTTGAATCGGCCGGCCCGAACGTGATGGTGTGGATGGTGCTCATCGCCACAGCCGCGACCGCCGGTATGTTCGCTCTCATCAATGCGGTCGGAAATCAATCCACAAAGGACACGAAGTAACACGAAGAGTTAAATGCGCATGTCCCTTGGTGCGCCTTCGTGTTCTTCGTGGATCGAATGACTATGAACCTTGAAACGCTGGCAGTGCACTCCGGCCGGACGGTCGAACCGGGCACGGGCGCAGTCACGCCGTCCATCGTGCCCTCGACCACGTTCGAACGCGCTGAGGACGGTAGCTTTCCCAGCGGCCTGATCTATTCGCGCAATGCCAACCCAAATCGCAACGCGCTCGAACAGGCGCTGGCCGCGCTGGAGGGTGGGGCGGTTGCGATTGCGTTCTCTTCCGGCAATGCCGCATCGTCGGCCGTCTTTGGCGCGCTGTCGCCGGGTGATCATGTCGTTGCGTCGAGCGAGACGTATCACGGCACGCGGGCCGTGCTGACGGGGGCGTTGGCGCGCTGGGGTCTGCATGCCGACTTTGCCGATATGGACGACCCGGCCAACGTGGCCGCGGCCATGCAGCCAAACACCAAACTGGTGTGGTGCGAGACGCCCTCGAACCCGCGCCTACGCATTGCCGACATCGCCGCAATCGCGGAGATCGCGCACGCGCGCGGCGCGTTGCTGGCATGCGACAACACCTTTGCCACGCCGGTCTTGCAGCGCCCGCTCGCCCTGGGCGCAGACGTGGTCATGCATTCGACGACCAAATACATCGGCGGGCACAGCGACGTGTTGGGCGGCTGCGCCGTGCTGCGCGAGGACGGTGAATTTGCCCAGCGCGTGCGCGGGTATCAGGTCTTCGGCGGCGCTGCGCCGTCGCCGTTTGATTGCTGGCTGCTGTTGCGCAGCATCCCCACGTTGCCGTATCGCGTGCGGGCGCACAGCCAGAATGCGCTGCAAGTGGCCGAATTCTTGACGGCGCACCCTCACATCGAGCGCGTGCACTATCCCGGCTTGGCGGCGCACCCCAACCACGCCGTCGCCGCCCGGCAGATGCACGATGGCTTTGGCGGCATGTTGTCGTTTGAAGTGGCGGGCGGCGAGGCTGGGGCGATGGCCGTCGCGGCGCGCGTCAAAGTGTTCACTCGCGCCACCAGCCTGGGCGGCGTGGAAAGCTTGATCGAACATCGCGCCTCTGTCGAGGGGCCGAACACGGCCACGCCGCGCAACCTGCTGCGCGCGTCCATCGGCTTGGAACACGCCGACGATCTGATCGAAGACCTGCGGCAGGCGCTGCGCCTTTGAGTCGCCGTTTACCGTCCCGGCCGCTGCTCGCACCGGGCCGGTTTAAGAGAGCGTCTTGAGAGCGCCAAAGCCAAGCACCTCGAGCGTCCCATATCCCGCCCCGCGTTCCGCGGAGCGTCCTCCGATCCCCGCCTTCGCTCCCGCGAAGCGGGAACGGAGGATCGGGGAGAACCGGGATCGCGGGAGAGGCGGCCCTGAATTCGCGTGAAAAGTCGGTGCTTTACTGGCCGCCGGAGTCTAGAGGGCGCGGTTTCGACTACGCCCCCGCCTTTCTCGACTTCATCCTAAGTCCAGCAAGCTGGACTTGGATGCCGCTCGAAATGCTAATGTCTCGTTCTCAAGACGCCCTTTAAGGGGCCACGCCGGCAAAATACACGCTCAAAGCTTCTTGCGCTGGCGCATAGTTCGGGTTGAACTTGAGCGCTTGCTCCAGGTCGCCGCGCGCGGCAATCTCGTTGCCCGTGGCAGCGTAGGCTCGCCCACGCCAATACAGGCTCTCCTCCAGGTTCTTCACCCGCCGCAGCGTGGCGGTGGCCAGTTCGATCACTGCGTCGTAGCGGCCCTGCTCGTAGTAGGCCGCATACGGGCCGAACTGATACCACATCATGCGCCACGGCAGCTTGAGCTGTCGCGCGGCGTCAAAGGCTTGGGCTGCCTCGGCGCTGTTGCCCAATGCGAGCAGATTCGTGCCGGCGTTAAACCACGCGTATTTGTCCCCAGGGTTGGCCGCGGTCTCGGCCTGCGCCTGCGCCAGCGCGCGCTCGAACATGGCCTGATCGTTCATCCGGTCACCCAGAATGGCTTGCACCATCGGCGCTTGCTGCGGCGTCCAGGTCACCACGGCTGTCCGGTTGAATACCTTCCACATTGGCTCGAAGTCGCTCGCCTTCTCGCGCACATCCGGGCCGTGATACGAGTCGTAGAAGAACAGCGTGTCGCCCTCGTAGCCGACGAGCAACAAGTAGTGTCCCATCTCGTCATTCGGGTCGGGGATGAACCACGATTCGACGATGACCGGGATGCCGTTCATCACCAGCGTCTTCAGCATGTCCAGGTCGCCGCCGGCGATGGCCCTGGCCTCGAAGCCTAACGACTTGGAATAGGCCACCAACTCATCCGGGCTGACGTTTTTGTCGTCGCGGTCCGGCCGCAGCACATAGGCGACGTCCTTTTGCGTTTCCTGCCGCCCGAAATAGGACAGCATCATGGAGAGCGTGGCCGGGCCGCAGTTGTTCCAGGTCTGCTGTTGGTGACGCAGGCCGGTCAATATGGCCGACGGCCCGGGGGATGAAAATAGGAGTGGCGTTGGTAGAGGTGCTGGCGTGGGCGCGTCGGTCGGCGGCACTGGCGGCGCTGGCGGCGCGGGCGTAGCTGTTGGCGCCGGTTCGGTTGCGATGGCCGCAATGGCTTGTGCGATGTTGGTCTCTGCTGGCGCAGTCGGCGTTGGGTAAATGGTGATGGCGATCTGCGGGGCGACGTCGGCTGCTTCGAGCGGTGACGCTGCGCAGGCCGTCAAGGTGATCGCTGCGAGGGCCAACCAAGTGCAACTGTGGTGTGCGATTCGAGAAAACGTCGTGCGCATCGTGTTATCGGGCGCAGTGCGGGGCTGGGTGAGAGGGCGTATCGCTCCACGCAATTGGAATCATGCGCTGTGGGCATGAGATTGCGCTTAGTGTAACTCTGTCCCAGCCAATCGCCCGCACAACAATCGCCTTACGCCAGGCGTGTGCGGATCAACTGCAAGAGCACATTCTCGGATTCGGGGACGTTCTCGCGCAGACGCGCCGCCGCGCAGATCACTTCCCAGGCTTGAATGTCAGCACGGCTGGCCTGATTGACGGCCAGATAGCGATCCAGGTAGGCCTTGATGAAGACGGACAGTGCCAAGCTGATCAGCGGGCGCATCAGTGCGGGAACGTTGGCCGATGTGCTGCTGGTGCGCACCAGCAGCGACGTCCGCGCCACATCGGCATGGGGGTGGCCAAGGGTCGCATCCGTCCAGTCAATGACCTGTGGGCCGTTCGCCGTCAGCAACACGTTCTCAGGATGAAAGTCGCCGTGGCATACCTGTGTGTCATCGGGCAGCGCGCTCAGCCGCTCCAAGACCTGTTGCCGTTCAGCCTCGCGCAGGCCCGGCGCCTGTTCAATCTGATCCGCCAGCCGCTCGCGTTGGGATGGCAGCCCTGTGGCTGTTGCCCGATGGATGGCCGTGTGCACATCGGCCATCAGCCGGCCCATCGTCGCCACCTGCCAGGGCTGGCGTGACAAACGCTGCGCCACAGGTTCACCATCCACGCGCGCATACACGATGCCGGGCCGTTCTTCGACCGTGATGAGGTCGAATGCCTCCGGCGCAGGCACGCCGTTTGCGGTCACAGCCCGGGCAATATCGAATTCGTAACGCGCGCCGCCCTCAAAGCCGGGCAGAAACAGCTTGAGCACGCGGCCTTCTCCCCAGGCATATATCTCGGCCGTGCGGCCGCGGGCGATGGGTTGACCAAGCACTTCCGGCATCTACGATGCAACCATGATGGCGTATTCGAGCGAGTCGGCCAGCGCCTGCCAAGACGCATCTACGATGTTGACCGATGACCCGACCGTCGTCCAGTTGCGGCGTTCGTTGCGGCTGTCAATCGTCACCCGTGTGGTTGCGGCGGTGGCCTTGTCGCCATCCAGGATGCGCACCTTGTAGTCCACCAGCCGCACCTGTTCGATCTGCGGGTAGTGCGGCAACAAGGCTTTGCGCAAGGCGGTGTCGAGCGCGTTCACCGGGCCGTCGCCCTCGGCGGCGGTGTGCGATGTCTCTTTGCCCACCCGCACCTTGACATTGGCCTCGGCCAGCAGGCCGCGCCCCTTGCGGTTCTCAACAACGGCCATGAAATCGAGCAACTCAAACGGGCGCGTATAGCCGGGCTGAGCACGACGCAGCATCAGTTCCACCGTCGCGTCTGCGCCCTCGAAGAAGTAACCCCTGTTCTCCAACGCTTTGATCTGGGCCAGCACTTGTTTGACTTCATCTTTGTTTGGGTCGAGCCCAAACTCATGGGCCTTGTAGGCGATGTTGCCGCGCCCGCTCAGCTCGCTGACCAGCACGCGCTTCTGGTTGCCTACGCGCGTCGGGTCAATGTGCTGGTAGCTTTCCTCCAGCTTCATGATGGCTGCCACGTGGATGCCGCCCTTGTGGGCGAAGGCGGCCTGGCCGACATAGGGCGCACGAATGTTGGGGGCGAGGTTGGCCATCTCGCTGACGTAGTGCGAGAGTTCCGTCAGCCCCCGCAACTGGCCGTCGTCCACGCAGTCGTCGTTGAGCTTGAGCTTGAGGTTGGCGATGGTGTCAATCAAATTGCAGTTGCCGACGCGTTCGCCGTAGCCGTTGACCACGCCCTGCACCTGCGTGCAACCGGCTCGCACGCCAGCCAGCGCATTCGCCACCGCCAAGCCGGCATCGTTGTGGGTGTGAATGCCAAACTGGATTTTGGATTTTGGATTTTGGATTTGCGATTGGTTGGCGCTTTCGTCCAATCGTAAATTGTCAATCGTAAATCGCGTGATCTCTTCAATTTCCCACGGCATTGTGCCGCCGTTTGTGTCGCACAACACCAGCCACGTCGTGCCGGCGTCGCGCGCCGCCTTGAGCGTCATGAGCGCATAGTCCTTGTCGAGCTTGAAGCCATCGAAGTAGTGTTCGGCATCATGGATCACCTCTTTGCCGCGCTGGCGAAAGTAGCTCACGCTGTCGGCGATCATGTCGAGGTTCTCTTCCAGGTCGGTCTCCAGCACATGCGTCACGTGCAGCGTGCTGGTCTTAGCCACCATCGTCACCACGGGCGTGTGCGCGTCCACCAGTAACTTGATCTGCGGGTCGTCCTCAACGCGCGCATTGGCCCTGCGCGTGCTGCCAAAGGCGGTGAGCCTCGCATGCTTGAACGGGAGGGCCTGGGCGCGGGCGAAGAACTCGGCGTCCTTGGGGTTGCTGCCCGGCCAGCCGCCCTCGATGTAGTGCATGCCAAAGTCGTCCAACCGTTTGGCGATGCGCAGTTTGTCGTCTACCGATAGATTCACGCCTTCGCCCTGCGTGCCGTCGCGCAGGGTGGTGTCATAGAGATAGGTCAACATGATGTTTTTTGCAAACAAAAAGCCCCCCGCAGGTGTGCGGAGGGCTGTGTCTGATCCGTGTGTGATGTGTGTGGCTAGCTCGCCGTCCTCGACCTGCGTGAAAGATTCGCGCCTTCAATCTCAACAATGAAGCCGCGAATCGAAATAATCCGAATCGAGATGGCAAGCCGTTTCATGCGTCGGGGCAGAAGTCTATCCGCCGCAGCAAAGTTGTCAACTTTTCTTTTCCTCGGCTTTGGCCGATTTGCCCTTTTGCCTCTGGCCCAATTTCTGGCCGGCGTCGGCAGCCATGGCGATGAGCAACCCAGCCAGCATGCCGAACAGACCGTAGGTGGGCAGCGCGCTATTGGCTGATGGATTGGCCTCGACCAGCGAATACAACAGCACTCCCAGCCCAGCCAGGGCAATGACCACACCGATGAGCCGCAAAACAATCATGGCGTGTCCTCCGATGCGCCATTGTGCGTCGGCGCAGGCGCTTCTGCAAGCAACCGCTCGACCACGGCGAAGTTGCGCCGAAACCGGTCGGGGTTGCGCTTCAGACTTTCGCGCTCCACGCGCGGCATGATGTTGTCGAACGCCTCGCGCAACTCGCTCAAATCAATCTGGCCCGCGCGCAACAGCGCCAGCACGTCCTGATAGTCGCCCTCGCGCCCGCGCTCGATCTTGCTGAGCGCAGTGCTATACAGGTCGAAGTGAAACACGTCCACCTGCCCAAAGCGGCCGACGTGTTTGGCGCGCTCCTTCCACCCACTGGGCAGCGGAATGAAATCGCCCGGTGACGCTTGCTCGACGTTGATCTGCAATTCGTCCTTCAGCCGGCGGATGACCTGCGCGAAATCAGCCTCGTGCTCATCGGCCACTTCGTATGAGATGTCAATATCGAGCGATTGCTCGCGCAGGCCTTCGTAGACCAACGTCGTGCCGCCCACCAGATAGAGCCGGGCTGGATGGCGGAACTCGATGCCGAGCTTGACCAGGAAGTAATGCACGCGCAGGCGATCAATGGGTGGGCGCATCTCAGTTGACGATTGACGATTGATGATTGACGATTGGTCCTGCTCCAGTGCTGCATGGCTGCTCGCACAGCATGTCCACGACCTGTTCGTAGGACGACCAATCGTTAAACGCGCTGCGCTCGGTCAGCGCGCGCAGGCCCAATTCGCCATGCAACGCATCGGCGGCTGGCAGCTGAAGCTCCTGCGTGAAGTGCTCGGGGATGAGCGGGCGTTCACCCATGCACATAGACAGCCGGGTGCGCCACATGCGCTGAAGATACAAGGCAGCCACGTATTGCCTGCGCAACTCATCCCACGCCCAATCCGGTGGGTGTTTGTCCGGCGCTGGGTTGCAGCGCTGCTCGATCAGACAAATGGCGTTGTCGGCCAGTTCCGGGTGCGCCAGCAGCAACCCAGCCAACGCAAAGCGCAGCCGGCCGTCCTTAGACGCAGCCAGGCCCAGAATCAACTCATCATCAGTCAGAGGCGGCTCGTCGCCGTGTGGGGTGGGGGCCAGATAACAAATGCCTCGGGCGTGCAACGCAGCGACCAAATGGTCGCGTGGGAACATCATCGTGGCTGCATTATCCGCCCAAACTCCCTCTCCTCAGCGGGGAGAGGGCCGGGGTGAGGGGGAATGCAAATAGCCCTACTTCTGGTGCGCCGCCTCGAACGCCTCGATCTTGTCGGTCATGCCTTGCACATAGCCGATCTCGTCCACGCCGTTGAGCAGACAGGCCTTGGAAAAGGCGTCAATGGGGAAGGTCACGGCGCGGCCGTCGGGCAATGTCAGCGTCTGCGTTTCAAGATCAACGCTCACCGTCGCGTGCGGGTCTTCCTCCATGATGCTGAACAGTTGCGCGTGCGTGTCCTTGTCCACGACGACGGGCAGCAAGCCGTTCTTGAGCGAGTTGTTGCGGAAGATGTCGGCGAACGATGTGCTGACCACGGCGCGGAAGCCGTAGCCGGTCAGCGCCCAGGGCGCGTGTTCACGGCTGCTGCCACAGCCAAAGTTGTCGCCGGCCAGCAGCACTTGGCGGCCTTTCATCTCGGGCTGATTCAGCACGAAGTCCTCTTTGGGCGAGCCATCGGCGTTGTAGCGCCAATCGCAGAACAGACTCTCGCCCAGGCCGGTTTTGTCCGTCACTTTCAAGAAGCGGGCGGGGATGATCTGGTCGGTGTCCACGTTCTCCGCCGAAAGCGGGACGATTTTGGATTGAAAGGAGGTGAATCTCTGCATTTTGGATTTTGGATTTTGGATTTTGGATTGCGACTTCGACTCAATCGAAAATCGCAAATCTGAAATCCAAAATCACATCATTGTCCGCACATCCGTCACCACGCCGGTGAGCGCGCTGGCAGCGGCGGTGAGCGGCGAGGCGAGAAACGTGCGCCCACCCTTGCCCTGCCGGCCCTCAAAGTTGCGGTTGCTGGTGCTGATGGCGTACTGGCCGGGTTCGAGCTGGTCGCCGTTCATGGCGATGCACATGCTGCATCCTGCCTCGCGCCACTCCGCGCCGGCGGCCATGAACACCTCGTGCAGGCCCTCGCGCTCGGCTTGCTTCTTCACCTGCGCGCTGCCCGGCACCACCATCACCCGCAGGCCGTCCTTCACCTTGCGCCCCTTCAGCAGCGCGGCGGCCTGGCGCAGATCGCTGATGCGGCTATTGGTGCAACTGCCGATGAATACCACGTCGAGCTTGTGGCCGAGCAGCGGCTGATTCGGCTGCAAGTCCATGTAGCTCAGCGCCTTTTGCAGCGCGTTGCGCTGGCTCAGGTCGCCCACTTGAGCCGGGTCGGGCACGCGATCGGTGATGTGCATGCCCATGCCGGGGTTGGTGCCATAGGTGATCATCGGCTCGAGCGCGTCGGCGTCGAGCGTGATCGTGGCGTCGTATTCAGCGCCATCGTCGGTGGGCAAATTGCGCCAGCGCGCCACGGCCTCGTCCCAGGCTGAGCCCTTGGGCGCAAATTCGCGCCCGGCCACCCAGGCAAACGTCGTGTCGTCGGGCGCGATCATGCCGGCCCGGCTGCCACCCTCGATGCTCATGTTGCAGATGGTCATGCGCTCTTCCATCGTCATCCTGCGGATCGCGTCGCCGGTGTACTCGAAGACGTAGCCCGTGCCCGCGCCGACGCCGTATTTGGCGATGATGCCGAGGATGATGTCCTTGGCTGTCACGCCCGGTCGCAGCGCGCCGTCAATCCGCACGTTCATGGTCTTGGGCTTGCGCTGCAACAGGCACTGCGTGGCCAGCACCATTTCCACCTCGCTGGTGCCGATGCCGAAGCCGAGCGCGCCAAACGCGCCGTGAGTGGCGGTGTGGCTGTCGCCGCACACGATGGTCATGCCCGGCTGCGTCAGCCCCAGCTCCGGCCCGATCACGTGCACGATGCCCTGCTTATCCGCGTTTTGCTTGATGCCGTAGAGCGCGATGCCGTTCTCCTCGCAGTTGCGCTCCAGCATGGCGATCTGCTTGGCGGCCATGTCGTCCACGATCGGCAAGCTGCGGTCATACGTCGGGATGCCGTGATCCATGGTGGCGAAGGTGCGGTCGGGCCGGCGGGCCTTAATGCCGCGCCGACGTAGCCCTTCGAACGCCTGCGGGCTGGTCACCTCGTGCACCAGGTGCAGGTCAATGTACAGAACGGCCGGGCTGTCGGGCGCTTGCGCCACGACGTGGGCGTTCCAGATTTTCTCGAACAACGTGTGCGGTCGGTTGGTCATGGTGATTGATCTTGGTAAACCTCACCGGTTGCCCTGATAAGCGCTGATTCATGAAGGCTCTATAGGGCAACCTGTGAGGTTTTACGACGAACTATGCTGCGGTGATTCTATGGAAAACGGCTGAGCCTTAAAGCGAGGTGTCTGACAGGTGTGCTCTTTGCGTCGGCGTAGGCCGACGCTCGGCTGCAAGCCCCACAGCCGCGATTTCAATCGCTCAATCTCGCGCCAGTCGCGCCAGTGCCGCCTCAACGCCCAGGCGTGGGCTGCTGAGCACAGGGCAGGGCAGGCCGGCGCACAGTGGCTCAGCGGTGGCCATGCTGGCCTGTGCCAATATGATCACGTCGAAGGTCTGCGCGGCGCATGCCTCGGCTAGCTTGGCTGCGATCTCACGGGCATAGCCATCCGTGTCGCCGCGCTCCATGAACGGCCAGGCCGAGGCGAGGAACAGTTCTGTGATGTGCACATCCACGCCGCCCTGCGACGCCACATCGCGAATCAGCGCTTTCGTCGGTTCGAGCGTGCTTTGCAACGTGGCGGCCACGCCGATGCGCGCGCCGAGCGCCACGGCTTTCTCCGCCATCGGCCGGTCCACGCGCAGCACGTGGGGCCGGTCGGCTTCGGCCAAGCCGCCGATGGTCGAGCAGGTGCACAGCACGAGCGACCCATCCCTCGTGACGCGCGACATCGTCTCATCCACGCGTTCGACGACGTATGGCGTCACCGCCCCGGCGTCGCGCACCTCGCGCAAGATCGCTTCGTCCACGACGTGCTTTACCGGCACATCCGGCGCCAGCTCTTTCAGCAACGCGTCGAACACCGCAATGTTGGATGGGGCGGTGTGGAGGAGGGTCAACATGTCTGTTTGTAGGGGCGACCCACTGGGTCACCCCTAGCTTGAACTTTGCTAAACCGTCTCCGCCGTCGCCCGCTCAACCGGCTTCGACCGGCGCAGGCCCTTGTTCACCGCGGCCAGGTAGGCCTTACCACTGGCGACCAGCGTGTCGGTGTCGGCGCTGCGCCCGCTGAAGACGTACTTGCGGCCGTCGTCGTCGCACATCTCCACGCGGATGGTGACGTTGGCGATGGCGTCAATGCCTTCGGTGACGGCGTGCACGTGAAACTCGACTAACTTGGCGTCGGCCCCGGTGATGCGGTTGATGCAGTTGCACACAGCATTGACCGGGCCGTTGCCCAGCGCGGCGTCGCTGTGCGCCTCGCCGTCCTCATCAATCAGCTTGACGCTGGCCACCGGCGTGTTGCCCGTGCCGCTGGTCACGTTCAGCTCGCCCAGCTTGAACACGTCGTTTTGCAGGCTCTCGAATTGGTCGGTGAGAAGCGCCTCCAGGTCCGCGTCGCTGACGACCTTCTTCTTGTCGCACAGCTCTTTGAAGCGCTGGAAAGCCTTATCCAATTCGTCGCGGCTGAGGTCATAGCCCATCTGCTTCAGCCGGTCGGTCAGCGCGGCCCTGCCGCTGTGCTTGCCCAGCACCAGGTTGGTGCTGTTCCAGCCCACCGTCTCCGGCTTCATGATCTCGTAGGTCAGCGGGTTCTTGAGCATGCCGTCCTGGTGAATGCCCGCCTCGTGGGCGAAGGCGTTCGCGCCGACGATGGCCTTGTTGGGCTGCACGGCGATGGATGTGAGCGAGCTGACCATCTTGCTGGTGCGCACAATCTGCGCAGGGTCAATGCCGGTATGAATGGGGCCGAAGTACTGCGGGCGGGTCTTGATCGCCATCACCACTTCTTCCAGCGAGGTATTGCCGGCCCGTTCGCCGATGCCGTTGATGGTGACCTCGGCCTGCCGCGCGCCCGCCTTGATGCCGGCCAGCGTGTTGCTGGTGGCCAGTCCCAGGTCGTCGTGGCAGTGCACGCTCACGATCACCTTGCCCTCTCTGATTCCCTTGACGTTGTCCACGATGCCCGCGATCAGTGCCTCATATTCGGCCGGCGTGCAATAGCCAACCGTGTCGGGGATGTTGAGCGTTGTCGCGCCGGCCTGCACGGCCACGCTCAGCACCTGCCACAGAAATTCAGGGTCGCTGCGGCCGGCGTCCTCGGGCGAAAACTCGATGTTGTCGCAGAAGCTGCGCGCGTAGCTCACCATCTCGCCCACCTGCTCGATGCAATCGTTGCGGCTGATCTTGAGCTTGTATTGCAAGTGAATGTCGCTGGTGGCGAGGAAGGTGTGGATGCGCGGCTTTTTGGCCCGCTGCACTGCGCTCCACGCGGCGTCTATGTCCTTTTTATTGCAGCGCGCCAGGCTGGCGATGACCGGACCATCGTCGAGTTGGCCCACGTCCTGCGCGATCCGACTAACAGCGTCGTGGTCGCCGGGCGAGGCGATGGCGAAGCCGGCCTCGATGATGTCCACGCCCAGCCGCGCAAGCTGCCGCGCGATCTCCAGCTTCTCGGGCAGGTTCAGCGTCGCGCCGGGCGATTGCTCGCCGTCGCGCAGGGTCGTGTCGAAAATCAAAACGCGATTTGGATCTGTCATGGTTGCAAATTGAAGATCGCAAATTGCAGATTAGGCTGCCACGTAAATTTGCAACCTTCTATCTGCAATCTGCAACTGGCTAAATCTTGATGGCTACTATCCTGATCCGCCGATAGTCGGCGAACCACTGTCCGTCTCGATAATTCGTCTCTCTCAGGGTGCGCTCCGCAGTTGCGGTCACGCGATCAATCACATCCGTGGGCGCCCCACGGAGGATGGGGTGGCCGAACATACTAAGCCAATTGCGCATGCCATCTTCGCCTTCAAGGGGGGTGGGGCGGTCGAATAGCCAGGCCGCTTGTACCTCGAAGCCGTGCGCCTCCAGGATCGGCGCATACTCGCCAACGGATGGGAAATACCAGTTGTGTTGCAACGGCGCGCCGGTCAGCGCAATGTGCGCCTCGTGCAATGCGGCCGAGATGTGGGCCACGTTGCCCGCGCCGCCGAACTCGGCCACGAATCGCCCGCCCGACCTGAGCGTGCCGGCGATGCAACGCGCGGCATCCTCCGGCGGCTTCACCCAGTGCAGCGTGGCGTTGCTGAAGGCGGCGTCGAACGGTTCATCAAAGGCAAAGTTCGTCACGTCGCCTGGCACGAACTGTAGCGCCGGGTATTTGGCCCGCGCGGCGGCGATCATGTCCAACGAGCTGTCAAGGCCGATGACTGTTGCGCCGCAGTCAGCGATCTTTTGCGCCAGGTCGCCTGTGCCGCAGCCGAGGTCGAGGATGCGCTCGCTGCGCTTGGGCGCAAGCAGGTCGAGCAGCGCCTCGCCGTATTTGGCGACGAAGGCGTGCTTGGTGTCGTAGAGGGCCGGTTGCCAGTTTGGCGCAGGCTTATGGTGGCC
>Ga0224722_1001473_pt1 | contig 12989 bp, 10 predicted proteins | sample Balambano_FR1_Me_FD_161646 | JGI IMG/M metagenome (GOLD analysis project Ga0224722, IMG submission 161646) | Freshwater sediment microbial communities from Lake Towuti, South Sulawesi, Indonesia - Balambano_FR1_MetaG | ecosystem: Environmental > Aquatic > Freshwater > Lake > Sediment | place... | reverse complement strand
CCTCCCCCATCAGCTTTGTCGCCTCGGCCAACTGCGCTCTCTATTGCGGAGCCCAGGTCGACTTCGTCGACATCGAGCCCGATACCGGCAACATGTGCGCCATGGAGCTGGAGCGCAAGCTGGTAGCAGCCAAGGCTCAAGGATGTCTGCCCAAGTTGGTCATCCCGGTACACTTCGCAGGCCTGCCCTGCGACATGCAGGAGATCCATCGTCTGGGACAAGAGTACGACTTTCGGATCATCGAGGATGCCTGTCATGCCCTCGGCGCCCGCTATCACAGTGAACCCACCGGCAACTGCCGCTACAGCGACATCACCGTCTTCAGCTTCCATCCGGTGAAGATCATCACCACCGGCGAAGGCGGTATGGCGATGACCAATGACCCTGCGCTCGCCAAAACCATGAGCATGTTGCGCAGTCACGGCATCACCCGGGATCCGGCCGACTTCATCAATGAGCCCGATGGCCCCTGGTACTACGAGCAGCAGATGCTGGGCTTCAACTACCGCATGACAGATATTCAGGCAGCACTGGGGTTGAGCCAGATGGCTCGGCTCGAGGAGTTCTTGGTTAAACGACGGAAAATTGCAGCGCGTTATCAGGCCGAATTACCACGTCCTGGCTTGGAAGTTCTATCAGACCGTAATAATCGACTCTCAGCTTGGCATCTGTTTGTTATCAAAGTTCCAGCGAAATATCGTAAAACACAGTTCGAAAAGCTCAGAGCACATGGCATAGGCGTAAATGTGCACTACATCCCGATAGGGAATCATCCTTATCATACAGGTGATTATGGGGAGGCTGCATGCTTCTACGAGCAACTGATTACTTTACCGCTGTACCCTACCTTATTGGAACAAGAAGAAGCTCTGATAGAGGTCATCCATCAGACAAAAAATCTCTGATAATCATGAGTTACCCGATGGTAACTCATGATTTTTCATAACACGCTAAGTCCTCTGGCGAATCAATTTCCCCCCACTCTCCTTCATAAGGAATAGCTTTAATCTTTATATCATTGTGTTGAATCATTGAATTTAAAGTTCCAGTCACATGCATATTATCTTGCATTACAACAGGTAGCTGTTCACGATATTCCTCTACACGCCTCCAACCTACTGGGGAAAACTTCAATAGCCCCATATACTGCCCCTGAATCAAAGCAGTATCTGTAGTTTTATTTCCTATTTCGAGGAGATAGCTCTCCTCATCTAGTTTAAAGCTCTCGGCATCAGATAAGGGGTCAGAAAAACGCTGGCGCCATAAATTCAACCAGTTTGGATCATAAGTAATAGCAATATCATTATTAGTATTAAGCAAGCTAGTTACAGCCTCGGGACTATAAAATATATCGGAGTATGAAACAATACACTCTTCATCCATAAGCCACTCTCGAGCGCAGCATAGCGAGGCAACCATGTTGGTTTCAGCCCATCTTGAATTATGAAACTCTACTAAATCATAGGATGTGAGAGCCTCTCTCATATAACCTGTTACAACTGCGATATTTGTAATTCCTGCCGCTCTTAAGGCTGAAAGTTGATGTTCTAAAAGAGGTCTGCCATACAACATGGTAAGGCATTTTGGTTTCTCTGCTGTTATTTCTTTCATTCGGCTGCCTCGCCCTGCGGCCAAAATAATCGCTCTTGTCATATTATACTCTCGTCACCATTTTATAAAATCTATCAAGCCATAATGGACTAAAAGGTAAATCTCTCTCTGGATGCCACATCCACCCTTCACACGGCCAATCTCTATGTGCAATCGCCTCAATACAGCCTTCTGCAGATCTTGCTATAACAGTGAACTCTTCGGGAACAGATAATGCACCGTAACGATGGAAACTATTAACGCTGGCAGTGATATCACCATGTATATTATGTCTTTGCCCTACATGCCCGGCCACCTCATTCAATGTCCCCCCAGACCAAGTGATCAGCATTTGCATTCCACGACAAATACCCAAGGTAGGTACTTTATGTGAGTGAGCCCAGTTCAGTATCTGGGCCTCCGTATTATCCCTACACTGAAAATCACCAATATCATTCCCGCCAGAGAGAATGACCGCATCAGGATCTATATGATGAAGATATTCAAACAGCAATACATCATCCAATACATTAGACACTGGAAAAGGTAGACCGCCAGCAGCTATTACCCATCGACAAAGATTCTCATCCAAGGCGTCACGACTCTCATTCCGTTCCTTGAGATGGTCCACACGCTGAGTAACTATCACTTTGAACATATCTGGTTCAACTCAATATATCGACTTTCTTAGCAGCACAATTGATTTTTATTCTGCTGAATGATGACCATTTTTTGAATAGAACCTCACCTGCACCAATCACTGCAGGAATACCCAGTTCACCAGCACGAATAGCCATATGAGAGTTTGCGCCCCCCCAGGCGGTCACCAAGCCTGCTATTGGATATGAAAATATCCAGTCATAGCCAGGGTCTGCACTCTGAATAAATATAATCGCTCCACTGAAGTTATCTTTATTGGAGTCAGTTACCACATGTCCAGTCGTAATCCCTTGGGTGATAAAATTAGGATTTGCTTCGGACAATTCAAATCCCCAAACATCATCCGGTGATGTAATTACGGGAGGCAGAATTATTTTCAAACTATCTTTATATCTGCTCATTCCTACATCAATCGAGCGTCGAATAGAATCGACTGGATTGATCGCTCCGACTTGTAACTCCTTGAAGACAGCAATATCACAATATGACATTTCATCTTGACTAAAGCCTAAAGACTCACCGTAGGAACCGACTAATGCAATTATATCTGACAAATTCCGTGTGAACTCAAACTTAGACCATTCTCTTAGCTCAATCCCTGACTCCAAAAATTCAAACAAGCCCACCACATCCGACTTTAATCCATGCTCTTTAAGCAACGCAGAGATTGACTTCATTTGATTAATGGTCAGCGAAAAAGGAGGATTTATTGCTGTCGAACTTGATGAGGAAGAGCTCCAATCAAAATACAAATCTGGGGCCTCATCATAACGGGGGGATTCTATATCATATGTTCCAGGGCGTAAGTGCCCATATTTATTTAAAAAAAGCTCCTTGCTTAAAATGGCTCTATCATGGGATAACTGACCACTAACTGTAGTCAAGCTATTCATGAAAGCATCATAATCATGTTGAGTAAACACGCCGACTCTAACCAGAGACTTTAGAAATTGCACTGCAATAAAACCGGCACGTGCCAATCCCGCAAAAGGTAGAGTTCCATAACGCTTGGTATCTTCAATCAACCAGTAAATGGTATCTAATGTACCAATGCTTGATTGCAGAAGTATTTCTCTTCTCTCTTTAAGAATATCAAGCTTGCTTGCATCCTCTTTCCAAAGCCCCAACTCCGGATCAATAATCTTGTTGGTCAGTTCTTTGAGATGCTCAGTAATGCTTGCTATCTCACGCTCAGAGAAACCTTCATTTTTCAATGACTGCAGTCGCTCATGAAGGTCAAGTGTATAGCATGAGTAGACTATCTCAAATTCTACCTTATCATGTAAATAAGGTTTCTCAAGTAGTCTGTCTATATATGCATCGACCAATTTTCCGGCAACATTATCAGGCAAGTTGGCAGGAATGAATGAGTTGAATGATATGCGAACATCAATATATGGCATGCCATAAAAATGTAGCATCAAAGGAAAACTTCTAAGGTTACGATAGCCGTAGTTATTTCGTTGATAGGCCCATGTGCTATCTGTTATAAGTTCACGATATAGTGATAAAGCCAGTGGCTTTGGTCTTAACCCAATTATTTCGGCAGGATTCCAATCAGGCATTACACCGTAAACCGTCCTCTTTCCCATCAGAAATGGGTGTTCACACATACCCAATTCCACTTTATCTACAATCTGTCTTAATTTATTATGATGCTCTTTATCCGAGTCAGGCTGAGCTTTCAATATGAGGGGTCTGGCTTGTAATAACCACAGAGTCAAACGGTCGCCTGATTTTGTAAAAGCAAACTCACAATCGACAGGCATCCCTCCAAAATATATCAAAAGCTCATCAATCAATTTTATAATTTGTGATATATAAGGATTTTCAATTTCATTTGAAGAAACATGGCTGGATGAGACCCATATTCTCCCTCCACATCCTGATGTGATAAAAGCAGTATCATTACCTTCATGCCAATTAATCACTCTATAAGGAGAGCAAGTACTTGGATCGTGACTAAACGCGACGCCGGACAAGACAACATGCTCCAGCATTGGCTGTATTAACACCTGTTCATTATCGTCAGGGTGATCGCCATACGATGAAAAGACTTGAGAGACGGCTGATGCCAAACAGTCAATTTCGACATTCGCAACAGAGAGAAATGCCCCCGCATTAGAATGAAAATGGTTATCTTCTGCCAAACAACTAGATCTTACAATTAATCGACCAGGAATATTATCGTGTACTGACCTTATGATAGCATGGTGATCCTCAATCCATTCTCCATAAGAAAAATATATAGAAAATGGAATGCTCGCACTTAGCCTGACCCCATTTAAGGCAGCCAGTGTTTCCGCTTTAGTACCAAATTTAAGCATCATTAGTCACCATATATAATAAAAGGCCACCGCATCTAAACAGTGGCCATAACATATTATTTTAATTGAGCTGCGTAAACCCTTGTGAAATATGGAACAAGTACTGGCTCAGGAAGTAAAGATAGATAGTTCTCGATATCAGAAATGATGCTGTCGAACACAGCATCACTACCAGCCTGTCTTCTTAAAGTTGCATGTGATTTCCATGCAATCAAAATTTCATCTCGAGTCATTTCAGTGATGAAGCGCTCTTCTATTTTTTTTACTTCACCGAACAAACCAGATTTATTGATTGCCTCAGTAGGGTCTTCTCGACGAGAACCATATGAATAATTCTTTATTTTCCCTTTAATGATAAGTTCAATGTCTGTCTGTATTTTTTCATCTAGATCTCGGTGATTCCACATACAGGCAAACCAACCTTTTGGCTCCAGAATTCTTTTTATTTCAATTAATGCTCTTTGTTGATCTACAACATTAAAGGAACTTCCGAAAAATGCTGCCTGCACGGTTCTATCTGTTATTCCTGTTTCTTCCCCCGTACCAATACGCCACTCAACTTTTTGGCCCAAGGTATTCTTAATACCAAATTCTCGCATCGCAGCATTCGGTTCGACTGAAATAACCGTAAGACCCAATTTGAGCAATTCCTTCGTGAGCTTGCCCGTACCTGCCCCAATATCAGCAGTAAGCTTGTCCTGCTGACAAGCTGTCATAGCAATCAACTTGCTGATTGCAAGCTCACTATAATCAGCTCTTTTATCATAGTGCTGTGCATGTTCAGTGTAATCCCATTCAACTTTTACTGACGACTCAGGTGCCATAATATTCTCCATTTTCAAAACACTTAGTTTAAAAATTCTCTCAGCTATATCTTCAGCAGTTATTTTAGCGTCGTGACAAAAGACCATATCAGCTCTGCGTGGACGATCAAACTTCAAATCTAAACCGTATACACTACCGCTTTTATTTTTTTCATAACGGGCATAGATTCCTTTTACATCTCTTTCTTGAAGAATCTCAATAGGAACATCTAGAAAAACTTCAAAATATGAACTGATATTATCTCTATTCCACTGATGAATCTCTTCGAAGAGAGATATAGTAGATATCACAACTGTTATATCTTGCTTAGATAACATGGCACAAAGAGCTGAGTACTTATAAGCGATATTCAATCTATTCTTAGCTGAATGGGGATCACCTGTGACATCTGTAAAAAATAGATCCCTAAGTTCATCACCATCCAAGTGAACGACATTTCTTTCTCCCCTCCCCCTCAGCTTTGATACAAGACACTTTGCAACTGTCGTTTTTCCAGCACCAGAAAGCCCAGTAATCCATATAACCATATCATCACCATTCGTTTAAAATATTTGCATGTTTCTCTTTTAGTAGTGAGACATAAGGATGGTAATAATCTAATATCTGCTTTGAAATGCTTTTGGGTATACGCTCTATATATTCTGAACGAGCTAAATTTAGTATCGACAATGGTTTCTCAATCCAACTTTCAAAGTGTAACTCTACAGCACTAGATAACTCATCAAGGATATCGATTAACTCATCCTCAGCTATACTAGCAAAAAAATCCTTATCAATAAAACCATATAGCTTGCCATATTCCGGAGTCTGCACTTCAATTATTTTGATATATTTACGTAAGATATGCCTTGGTAATCCACTGATTGTTGGTCCACTTTCAAGCTCACAGAAATAAATCTGTACTTGCATGGATGCAACAACCAAATTAAAAGGAATTAATGATAACACTACAGACAAAGGTGATTCAGACTTGCTAGATAAACTCTCGATATTTACATGTTCAATACCTAGCCAAGATGATATATCATGAATGGTATTTTGTGCATTATCCAATTTTAGTGATGAAAAACCAATACATTTTGTACTGAGAAATTGACTCTCCAAACTCAAGCCAATCGCTATTGAGTTTTGCCGGACAAGAAAATCCCGCTCCAATAATATTCTTTCAAAATGTGGCTCCTGTTTTTCACAACCAATATGATAATATAGTATTTTAAAATTATAGAATGATACTGCCAGTTCAAGTGGATTTCTAATCGTATATAGGAAAAACTTCTTCGTTAAAAACTGACTAAACACATCCCAATAACAAAAGTTATTCACTACATGGAGGTGGTAATATGACAACTTTCCGTTATTAAAAATATCTACTCTATGGTGCCTTGTTATAATTTCATTTCTTGTATATCCCAGAGGATTTATCTGAGGATGGCTATCTAAGCATCTTGAAATAAAATTAGTACCACATCTAGCAAGTGACATCACAAATAAATCATATTTATCTACACTTACCATATTATAATCCTTGGCATGAGGATATATAAAATTCGATAGGAGAAGTTTCTATAAGCCATTGATAAGCACAATATATCGGCATAATATTTATTATGTTTTCCTCTAGAATTCCAATCTTGTTTAATTGAATCTTGATGTCATCATACCAATCGCTAAGCACAAGAATTAATGCTGTTTTATTATTTTTCAACTCTTGTGGTGAGAAAACGGTCAATCCATTGAGCTGTGCTCCCCACTTTCTTTCATCATTGTCAAGAATCCCAGATAAAAATCCATTTAACATACCAGACATTATAAGTGCCCTTCCACCTGCACCGGCTCCAAATAAATATACAGAGGCACCATTAGATGTATGAAGCTTATTAAAAAGTTGATTTATTTTAGAGATAAAAAGAAACGAATTTTTATCGCGTTCACCATCTAACTCCAACGTTTTATATACATCATCAAAGTTTATATCTATCTTAATGGCCATTTATCTCTCCATAGCATTTCTATTTCAGGATAATACTCGGCAACCCGATTGTAATCATCTTGACATTCATTATTAATTATTGCCATGACTTCGGATGGCAACGAAATTATTTTATAACTTTGAAATAATTCTAATTTTTCTTTAAGGCTAGTTACCCAAGACCAATAGAAACGCTCAATCATTATCTCCACATCCAAAGCAGTTAAGCCCTGATATTGCGTTCTATTAGTATAGAGCTCCCCTTTAGTAAGACATATGGTTAACATACCAAGCTCATCGGTGTTGGTAACACCTATAGGATAAAGGTTTTTAGGTAGCTCTTGACCTTCCCTAGTAAAATATATAACCCAGTCAATATTATTATTATTAATACGTAGAGGGAATCTTTCCAAGAAATAGTCAACATGATTTTTTTTAAAAGAATTATCATTTTCAAAATCTGCACATGCTTCCAAGCCTAACCATTGATATATATCATCCATTGTTCTGTTTATATGAGGTGAAGATAGGCTTGAAAAGTCCACTACTTTTACTTCCTCATAATTACAATAATGCCTGGAGTAACTTAACGAACAATGCAGTGAATTCATTTTCCCTTGCGCTACATATTTTACGATATCGACATGCTCTCTATTGTCGATAATATTTTGTTGTAGTGACGCATTATAATTTGCAATCATCTGTTCATAAGGATGTCTCACTGGGTGAATAAGATACTTATGTTTTATAGGCACATCCCCGTTATATAAAAAATCAGTGTTAGAGTCATGCCAAATAAAAACCCTTCTTTTACAGCCAATAATATCAGCAAAGGTTTTATCTGAGTAGGCATGAGACCTAAATTTAGTTCCATAATATCCAGGACAAAATATGGATGGGTGTTTTGATATATATTTGCAGAGTGAGTCAGTACCCACTCTATAACCAGTAATAACCGTAACATCAAATTGCATTTCTTTCCCCACCCAAAATAACGATTATTTTATCGCATGTCTCTTTGTATATATCTTCGAAGCTTTCTCTGGTTGGAGGAAGGGCATTATTTAGTTCTCCTTCACATGAGTTCTTCATGGCAGAATAAAGAGCTTCAATATTATTGTCCACTAGTACCCCTCCCCCTAAACGAGCTATCAGCTCCATAGAGCCTGCTGTTTTTGTCGCAATCACTGGGGTGCCGAGTAAGAGAGCTTCGAGAATGACCAGAGAAAAACCTTCTGCTCGGGACGATGAGATAACAAAGTCAGCGGCCTCAATATACTGATATGGATATGCAAGATGCCCTAAAAGACTAATATTTGGTATATGAAGCTCTTCTATTTTATTCACAAGATGAGGTCTATCACTTCCCTCTCCGATAATAAGAAGTTGATAATTATCATAACCTTCATTATTTAATCTGTGACAGATCTCTATCAGTAAATCAAAACCTTTTACATAATCAAGACGCCCTACAGCAACAAATGTCAGCTTATCAAATGTTAGACTACACTTTCCTTTATGAGCTGTAATATCTTGTACACTTACCAGATTGTAAATTACGTGTTTTTTAATGTTTGAATTATCAGGGAATAACTTTTCCCATGCTACTTTAGAATTTCCTGTCACAAAAACAACATCGGTGAAAAATGAATATAAAGCCGATGCCTCTTTCTTTTTCTGCTCATTATCTAGATAATAAGATAAATCTGAATGCACCCACCCAATTTTTTTACCTGCTCTGCCAGCGACAACAAGGCATGAGCTAACCCCGTCAAGGAAGGATACTTCAATCTGACTATCATGAATTTTTACTATCTTTCTTATGACTTGCCATTCAACAAATGTAAAAATAAGATCGATCAACTCTTTATCTTTATAATCAAATAGTGTTCTTATTGGAAATCGGCTAGGGATCGAACTGAAGTAATCCCCGATATTAAAAGTAACCACTATAGATGCTGAAATATTTTCGTTTGAAAGCATCTTTGTAAGATCAACTAAAGCTTTTTCAGCGCCACCATTACCCAATGTATCGATAAAAAATGACACGTTGCTTTCGGTGTCATTCATGTTTTCACCTTTATTAATCAAGGCGCTTTCAAGTAGAGGTCTGAATACATCCACAAGAATACTTAAACCGTTGTTGATAAGTGTGGAATCAACACCAAAGCTAATTATCTGCTTATGTATTTCTTTGTAGAATGAACTGAGGACGATAATGCCATCACATTTCTTTGATGAAATTTCAGAGGGAGGAATTACCAAAACTCCGTCAAATATGGTGCCATGCAGAGACTGATTGTTATCTGTTAACGCAACTATTTCATACAGATCTTTGATATAAATAATCGCTCGTTTATACAAACTGCCTAAGCCAAATATGATAATTCTTTTCCTCATACTATCTTTCCCCTGATAACATCTCATTCCATTGATTACTTTCATTTTTCCCAGACAGGCTGTTCTGACCATCTGTTGATTTAAAAATCAAGGTCGCATGATGCATCGGTATGACACTTAAACTATAGAGTGCTGACGCTAAGCCATCCTCATCATTTTCACATAGATAACCATAACGGCCATGTGCTAGCAGTCCTACATTTCCTTCACAACAAGTTGCAATGATCGGTGTACCAAGGATTATAGCCTCGCCAATTGACAGTGGGTGTCCCTCACTAACTGAGGACGATACTAAACATTGAGCAGATTTAATATATGGATAGGGATTCTCTTTCTTTCCTAATAAAATTATATGCTCTTTCATTCCCAATGTAGATATCAGGTCATCCAGAGCTGACTTTAGGGGGCCATCCCCTATAATAACCAGTTTGAGATCTTCCTGACCATTTTTTTTAAACTTGGTGAAAGCTCGAATCAACTTATCGAACCCTTTTACTTCGACTAGTCGCCCAACAGCAACGATATATGGATATAAGATATGAGAGTCATCCTCCATTTTAGACCTGCTATTGATGACCTCAATATCAAAGATATTTCCTATTACGTTTGACTCATAGTCTCTCAATTCTATTCTTTCACTGAATCCATCTTTGACAGAATTAGATACAAAGATAAGCCGGTCCATGCTAGCATAAGCATCATACTCTGCTTTCAATGATGCGTAATAAGGCGCACTAACATGATGGGAAAATAGATTCGCATGTACACAAGCGACTTTATAGTTGCTATTTATTCCTGAGACAAGATAGGTAGAAAGTCCTTCAATATATGAAATAGTAATATCGTATGCATTTCGGCCAAATAACCGAGAGCATATATCCTTGGCGGAAAAATACATAAAATAACAACGAGAAAGCAGCCTGTTTTCAATAGATGAAAAGATCTCTACTACGGGAATAATATGGCTAAGTGCATCAAAATACTCTCCACCGCCTTCAATGACAATCAGAAATATTTTTTCTTTCTCTTCAATTCTGCGGCATAAGTTTAATAATGCTCTCTCAGCCCCTCCATTCCCTAAAGAGTTCATCACTATTAATTTTTTCTTTGTTAATGAAAGAGATGATATTTTATTTATTGCTATAATGAGCTCATCATGCTCGTTCAAGTAATTAGCAACACTTTCACGAATCAAGAGATCATCATATATATTTACGATAGCATTATTATTTATACCAAGAGAAATTAGCTTTTCTTTTATCTCTTCAAAATACATGCTCGCGACAATAACAAGTTCAAAGTCCAAACATATAATATCCGAAGGTGATACAATCCTAACCCCATCAACAAATTGTCCATGTCGCGTTGTATCGTTGTCTGAAATAGCCGCCAGTTGATACCTGGATTTTATAAATGGAAGAAATACTCTAAACAACCCACCAGCACCAAAGACAATCACTTTCTTCATTTTTATGTCCATCAAGCTAGTTGTGACTCAGCCAAGAATACAAAATCATCTCGACATGGCCCATGGCTTTTATAAAGGTGGTGTGATACCTTGTTTGCCAAGCAAATTTTTAACCATCGCTCTTCAATTACAAAAAACTCATCAGACAGTTTTAACTCTGCCCTGATATCAGTCAAAATCAAGCCAGCAGCTACCACTTCCGACGTATCCATTGAGGATAATTCAATTATTTTACGCCATAGAGCAAGAGAGCCAATATTTCCACCAAGCTGATTAACATATAGCTCAGTAATTTTGGTGAAGCCTGTGGACTGTACTTCTCGATATATCTCGCTTACCTGTTGGTGATGTGTCCTGTAGTAAACAAGAATACATCTCAGGTTGTGAAACTTCCATTTCTCATTGGCCGCTATTTTGCACCAAAGAGCTGCATCCTCAATATGAGGCCACTGAGACTCATATTCATATTTATCAAACACAGACTTTCTAATTAACACCGAAGAATGCTGAAAACCAGATGTTCTAAACATAAGCAGATTTTTTATGAAATTGTCATCTTGTCTGTGATGCCATACTTCATTTATCTCACCGAAAAGCTTAGCCCACCCTCCTAATATATATACATCAGGATTACTCTTCATAAATTCAACTTGCAGTTCGAATCTATCTTTTATAGAGATATCATCAGCATCCATTCGAGCGATAAAAGTCCCTCGTGCAAGTTTAATAGCTTTATTCAAACTATATACCAGACCTTTGTTACTCTGACGATATAGTCTTATTCGCTGGTCTTGTTTGGAAAGAGCTTGTAGGATGTGGTGTGTATTATCTGTTGACCCATCATCTATGATGATGAATTCGAAATCTCTAAAGGTTTGAGAAAGAATACTATTGACAGCCTCTCCAACAAACTCTTCGCAATTGTAGACGGGCATAACTACTGATATTAATGGCAACCGAATATTCCGCATTTTATCAAAATACAATAGAGCGTTTATAACCGCATCATCCATATCAAAATAGCGATATTCGGCAAGGCGCCCCAGGGCGATCAGCTGCGGGAACCCGGTCAACTCATCACGGCACGCTTGATAATGCTGTTTGGCTGCATTGGTAAATAGCGGGTAGTAAGGCTCTAGCCCCTGTTCCGGCTGATAGTCACAGGGATATTCATAAACGATGCTGGTACCTGGATGTACCTGTCCGCTGAAATGCTTGAACTCGGTGATCCGCGTGAAGGCTTCTTCATTTGGATAATTGACTGTGGTGACCGGTTGAAATTGTTCCTGCGCCAGATGGCGATGCTCAAAACGCAGTGAACGGTATGGCAGGTAATTCCCCTCTGCCGGCAACAGATGATCCAGCATCCCGGTATAGACCAAGGGACCGTCAAACGGCTCGCCATCCAACAGCACCCGCTTCTGCTGCCAATCCAGCCTGACGTGCTGTGCCATGGGGGTCGACAGCCTCACGTCAATCAGCGGATGCGCAAGCATGCGCTCAAACATGGCGGTATAGCCTGCGGCCGGCACCGCCTGCCAGGGGTCGGTGAAGTAGCGATCATCCCGACTGACCACCACGGGTACCCGCGCCGTCACTTCGGGAGAGATCTGCTCTGGCGGTACCCCCCACTGTTTGCTGGTGTAGTTGACGAACGCCTTCCGATAGATGAAATCCGCCAGTTCGCCCAGCAGGGGATCCTGCTCCTTGCGCAGCTCGAGAATCGGCACTCTGGCGCCATCCCCGAACC
>Ga0224722_1001472_pt1 | contig 12998 bp, 17 predicted proteins | sample Balambano_FR1_Me_FD_161646 | JGI IMG/M metagenome (GOLD analysis project Ga0224722, IMG submission 161646) | Freshwater sediment microbial communities from Lake Towuti, South Sulawesi, Indonesia - Balambano_FR1_MetaG | ecosystem: Environmental > Aquatic > Freshwater > Lake > Sediment | place... | reverse complement strand
TGCAAAACAATCAAATCGCGAAAAAGCAGCGATGCTCATGATTTCCCTGGGACCTGAAGTGGCAGCGAACGTCTATAAACATCTTTCAGAAGAAGAGATGGAACAATTGACGCTTCAAATCTCAGCGTTAAAAAAGGTGTCACCGGAAGAAAAAGAAAGTATTCTCGGTGAGTTCCACGAACTTGCCATGGCACAAAGCTACATCACTCAAGGTGGGATCGGATTTGCGAAAACTGTTCTTGAGAAAGCGGTAGGAGAAGACAAGGCGATGGCATTGATTCATCGTCTGACGTCTACCTTACAGGTCAGACCGTTCGAGTTTGCACGAAAAGCAGACCCGAAACAGTTGTTGAACTTTATCCAAAACGAGCATCCTCAGACGATCGCGTTGATCTTAGCGCATCTAGAGCCGGTCAAGTCAGGACAAATCCTGTCAGAACTACCACCGGAGATTCAATCGGAAGTCGCAAAACGGATTGCGACGATGGATCGTCTCAATCCAGACGTCATTCATGAGGTGGAACAAATCCTTGAGAAGAACCTGTCACAGACGGATATGCAAGATTATGCCCAGTCTGGCGGAATCGAAGCAGTCGTCGAAGTCTTGAACGGTGTAGACCGGACGACGGAACGCACCATCCTCGATGCGCTCGAAATCGAAGATCCGGAACTCGCAGAAGAAATCAAGAAGCGGATGTTCGTCTTCGAAGATATCGTCACGCTCGATTCTCGTGCGATTCAACGAATCATTCGCGAAGTGGCGAACGACGATTTGTTGCTCGCGCTCAAGGTTTCTTCAGAGGAAGTCAAACAAATCATCTTCAAGAACATGTCCCAACGTATGGTCGATACGTTCAAAGAAGATATGGAATTCATGGGGCCGGTACGGTTGCGTGACGTCGAAGAGGCACAGAGCCGAATCGTCGGAATCATTCGTCGCCTAGAGGACGTCGGTGAGATTGTAATCAGTCGAGGTGGAGGAGATGACATCGTTGTCTAATGTAATTAAACGCCAACGTGCAACATCGAATACCCCGCAACGAATTGAATCGAAGCGATTAGAGACACCCGTTATAGAACCGAATGACGGAATCGATCATGGGGATGCCATCCAATCACGCTATGAGAAGTTGAAGCAGGACGAAGAAGCGTTTCAACAGTTTCAGCAGACTGAAGTCGAGCAGTTGGAGCGGTTGAAGCAACAAGTGTTTGAAGAAGCGCGTTCAGAAGGATACCAAGAAGGACTCCTTCAAGGTAGGCAGGATGGATTGGCTGAATTTGAAGAGGTCACGACACGTTTGAATTCCGTTTCGACCGAACTCGAACTCTTATTCGAAGAAAAGTGGAGGCGAGCGGAAGAACAACTCATTGAATTGGCCGTTACAGTCAGTGCACACGTGACGACAGACCTTGTCCGAAAAGATGAAGAGCTATTTGCGACCATGATTCGTGATCAGATGTCACACATGATCGATGCCGAAGCACTTACAATCTTTGTTCATCCGACACGTCTTGCCTCGATTCAGCGATTCGAAGCGATGTGGCGGACAGAAGAGACACCTCCTCTGAAATATCGTGGGGACGGATCATTGGATGAGACAGCAGTTCGAATCGAGTCGCCACATCGTGGCAATGAAGTCGATTTGACATATAGTTTCGAACGGATCCAAGCCAAAATCGAGGAGGTTCTAGCGGATGGCGCTTATTGAGCAGGTTCTCGGCTCAATCAAACAGTCTACAGACGGCGAGTTCACACGAAAAATCGGTCGAGTTTGTCGAGTCATCGGCTTGATGATTGAGTCGAACGGACCGAGTGCGTTTGTCGGAGAGCGCTGTTTGATTGTCCTTCCTTCGAATGAAACAGTCGAAGCTGAGGTCGTCGGATTCAACGAAGAGCGCGTTCTTCTCATGCCATACGGTGAAACCACACAAATCGCGCCTGGCTGTCTCGTGAAAGGGACTGGCAAGATGCTTCAAGTTCCTGTAGGGGAAGAGTTGATTGGTCAAGTGCTCGATGGTTTAGGTCGTCCCCTGTCAGGTGAACGACTTGTGACCGGTAAGCGTTATGACGTTCAACGTAAACCCCCTAACCCGTTGAATCGACCAAGGATTTTGGATGCACTGTCGACCGGTGTCCGGATGATCGATGGGCTGTTGACTGTAGGTAAAGGGCAACGGGTCGGTTTGTTTGCCGGCTCCGGTGTCGGGAAGTCGACCTTGCTCGGAATGATCGCCAAACGTTCTTCAGCAGACATTAACGTCATCGCCTTGATTGGAGAACGGGGCAGGGAAGTGAAGGAGTTCATCGAAAAGGAGCTCGGACCAGAAGGAATGGCTCGTTCCGTCGTGATTGTAGCGACAAGCGACCAACCCCCGCTCGTCCGGTTGAAGGGAGCCTATACGGCAACCGCGATTGCCGAGTATTTCCGGGACCAAGGGAAAGAAGTGGTCTTGATGATGGACTCGGTGACACGATTTGCGATGGCGCAGCGTGAGATTGGTCTCGCGACTGGCGAACCTCCGACATCGAAAGGATACACCCCGTCCGTATTCGCCATGTTGCCTCAACTATTAGAGCGAAGCGGGACAGCAGCAACTGGGTCGATCACTGCGTTCTATACGGTCCTCGTCGACGGAGATGATATGAATGAACCGATTGCCGATGCGGTGCGTGGGATTTTAGACGGACACTTCGTCATGGACCGTGCGCTCGCAAACCGCGGGCAGTTTCCCGCCATTCATGTACTGAAATCAATCAGTCGAGTCATGAACCAAATCGCTTCTCCGGAACATAAAGAGGCGGCCCAAACGTTCCGCAGCTGGCTCGCGACCTATATCGATGCGGAGGATTTAATCAATATCGGAGCGTATAAAAAAGGCACCAATCCTGCGATTGATACTGCCGTGGATAAATATCCATACTTGTTGACGTTTTTAAAACAATCGATTGAAGAAGATGCTGCTTTCGAACAGACGATGACCCACTTGTCACATATCGCACGAGGTGAATCATGAACAGACTCATATTAGAACGAATCATGCCGATTGCAGAACATGAAAAAGAAGATGCTGCGTTAGAAGTCAGAGGATTTAAGGCAAGGCTCGAAACAGAGATGGAGAAGCTATATGACCTTCTTCTCATGTATGAGTCGCTCATCAAACACCAAGATGAACAATCTGGAAACATCGACCTTCTCATGTCGCAATATCGAGAAAAGACGCGAGAGCAAGTGAAACGTCAAATCGAAACGCAACAGCTCGTCGTACAACAGGCCCGCAATCGCTATCATGCATCACAGGAACGATTGCTCGGTAAAGTGGTGGAAGAAAAGAAATACGTGACGCTACATGAAAAGGTCAGCATGCAAGAGATGACGGTAGCTAAACTCACAGAGCAACAAATGATGGATGAACTTGCTGTGATTCATCATGGGAAAGGGAAGTAGCATGGCAAAAGAGAACAATAAACGAGGCAAGCAAATGATCGTGGCGTTAGTCCTCATTCCAGCAATCTTCATCCTAGTCGGTGGGATCGTCGTCATGAACTATGCGATGGACCGTCCGCTCTTGTCCGTTCCCTTCTTACAGGTAAGTGACGACGAGAAAACGGAAGCACCGAAAAAAACGGAGACGCAAGTGAATGTGACGGGCATCGATTCGGACGCAGCGAACCGACTTAAAGCGGCGAACAGTGAGATTGAAAAACTTCGCAACGAAAATGTGGAATTGACGAACGAAGTCAAAGCTAGACAAGAAGAAATCACCGATTTGATTCGTGAACGAGATCGACTCGTCTCTGAATTAGAGGCAGCGTCAAAAGAAGAGGAATCCTCATCTGACGTCGCTAGCGTCTATGAAGAGATGTCAGCCAAACAGGCGGCAGCCATTATGGGCGAACTCGAAAGCCCTCAAGTGGCCGAACTGTTAAAAGAACTATCACCTAAGCAACAGGCAGACATTTTAGGACGGATGAATGCACAACAGGCTGCGGTTGTGACGCAGCTTCTCCAATGAACACGAAAAGGGAGGGCCAACATTGAATATCGCTTTATTGACACAAGCCATTCAAGGATCGATGGCTCGCACTGGAGCAGTGGAAGGCGAATCACAGGGAGCAGGCGGTTTTTTAAGTCTCCTCTCGGCGATGCTCGCTCCAATGCAAGGCTCTGGGGAGCAGACAGAACTTCCTCCACTGGAAGAAGGTGTGTTTCCTGAAGGATCAGTCGACTTGGAAAAAGTGGCACAAGAACTCGAAACCTGGTTTCAAAAGCCCGATACGTTGAAGTGGCTCAAATCACTTCCGCAAGATGCCTATCGGACATTTATGGACGCATATGTAGGTTTACTCGGACAATTGTCTACTGCTTCATCTGAGACAGAGATGCCGTCTTCAGTTTTACCGGCGATTGTTCAGACGACGACTACACCGAAAGTCCAGATCACGAAACAAACAGAGGGAAATGCTCAGACGACCAACATGCCACTCACGCAACCTGTCCCAAACCAAGAACTTGCCAAGCAAGTTCAAACGATGCAACGGATTATCACGCAATATAAAGGACCGGTAGAAGGCACATTGAAAGAAGTTCCCGTCTTGCCAAACGTTGAAACCGTCAAAATGGCAAAACCTGCACTTCAGCCAAGCAATGTGGACTGGATGCCGAAAGGGATGAACTGGTCAAGGCCACAGATTGATGTGGACACGGTCATGTATGCCTCAAAAGGATCGCTTCCTGAAAATTTGCAAGCTCGGATTGAGGCGGCTCTTCAAAAGGCACCGTTCAAAAGTGGGGCGGACGGTTCAAAAGTATTCACCGTACGATTATATCCGGAGCAATTAGGAGAACTCGTCGTCAAGCTAGAGCGAAAGAATGGAGAACTTGTCGTCAAGATGTTTGCCAGCAATCAAGAGGCGAAACAACTGATTCAATCGCAAGTTCAACAGTTGCAACAAACGTTGACACCTCATTCGCAAAACGTTCGGGTCGAGGTCAACTTGACACAGCAAGCGCTCGATTCAAAATCAGCCTTGTCAGATGGTTCCGAGCAACCGGAACAAGAACAACCACAAGAACAGCCTAAAGGAGGGTCTGAAGATGACGAGCATCCAACCGAAGACGAATGATTTTACATTGCCAGACCAGTCGCTCCCAAAAGCGACGAATCAATATGATAAAGACATGTTCATGAAGTTGCTGCTCGCTCAAATCGCGAACCAGGACCCGATGTCGCCGATGGAAGATAAAGAGTTCATCGCACAGATGGCGCAATTCTCGTCTCTCGAGCAAATGCAAGCCATCTCAAAACAACTCGATTCAGTTCTCGTCGACCGTCACATGTCGTCGATTTCTGAATACAGCAGCATGATTGGGAAAACGATCGATTTCACATCGGAAACGAGTGAAGAGACGACGAAAGGATCGGGTCGGGTCGTTTCTATTTCTCGTAACGACTTAACCGGATATATGGCCGATCTTGAAGACGGCACATCCGTCAGCGTGTACGATATCACATCCATCAAATAAGCATAGGAGGAATACATTATGTTAAGAGCAATGTACTCAGGAATCAGTGGATTGAAGAACTTCCAATCGAAGCTAGACGTCGTCGGGAACAACATCGCCAACGTCAACACGTTCGGTTATAAAAAAGGTCGCGTCACGTTCAAAGACCTCGTCAGTCAACAAGTCGGTAGTGCATCGGCTGGAAATGCGACAACAGGTGGTATTAACCCGAAGGAAGTCGGTCTCGGGGGTACGATGGCGACGGTCGATAACGTCTATAACCAAGGAGCCATGCAAAACACAGGACGTGCCCTTGACGTCGGGATTTCAGGTGAAGGATTCTATGCGACGATGGTCAATGGTCAAATTCAATACACACGAGCAGGGAACTTCTATACGGACAACCAAGGTAACTTGGTGACGGGCGACGGAACGTATCTCGTCGGCTCTCGTACTAGTACCTTGCCACCATCTCCAACTCCAGGTGTGGCAGCGACACCAGTTGCAGGAGACTTCACTGGACCAGGTGCAGATTTAGCATTCTATGCGGCAGATGATACTACAGCAAAAACACCTGAGTATGGACGGATTAAAATTCCGACAGATGCTCGTTCACTTTCAATCAGTAAAGACGGACAAGTAAGTTTTGTTGATGGTGCGGGTAAATTACAAATTGCTGGTTATATCGTCACGTCTAACTTCTCGAACAACGCTGGTTTATCAAAAGTCGGAGCCAACAACTTCGTACAATCGCAAAACTCCGGTGCTCCACAGTTTGGCGTACCTGGTGCGGGCGGTCGCGGTGAACTTGTCTCAGGTGCACTTGAAATGTCAAACGTTGACCTTTCAGAAGAGTTCACAGAAATGATCGTGGCACAGCGTGGATTCCAGGCGAACACACGAATTATCACAACATCGGACGAGATCCTTCAAGAACTCGTCAACTTGAAACGCTGATGATTCGCGTCACGGCATTTCGCGGTGAGGAGTTCGTGCTGAACGCTTTGCTCATCGAAACGGTGAAGGCAGAGCCCGACACGATCATCCAATTGTTTAATGGCAAAACGTATCTCGTAAAAGAAACGAAAGATCAAATCATTGAACGAACTGAAGCCTTTTACCGCTCAATCGGTTTAGTCGGAACGATGTTCACAAGAGGTGAAGAAGATGAGTGAAGAAGAAAAGAAAAAAGGTGGCGGCCTAAAGGTCGTAATCATCCTGCTTGTCGTCCTGCTCGTCATGGGCGGTGCCGGATTCATGACGTACAAATATGTCTTCGGTGATAACGTCACTGCTAAAACGAAACCGGTCACAGCTGAAGAGTTGGCAGAACGGAGTTTCATGACCGATGACATGACGACGAACATTCAAGACGAGCGTTTCATCAACGTTCAATTTACGATCGTCACAGATTCTGCTGAAACGAAAGAGAATTTAGAACTTCGCAAGTTCCAAGTTCACAACGTCATTTTGGGTGATTTATCCGGGATGACGAAAGCCCAATTGGCAACAAAAGAGGATATGCAAAAGTTCGAACAAACATTACGAGAACAACTTAACGGACTGCTTGAAGAGGGTGAAGTCCAACGCGTCTACATGACGAAGAAAATTATTCAGTGAGGTGGCATCATGGGAGAAGTACTGTCTCAACAAGAAATTGATGCCTTACTATCTGCTTTAAGCAGTGGGGATGTCGAAGCAGACTCCTTTCTCGCGCAAGAGGAAGAGAAGAAAGTTCGACAATACGACTTCAAGCGAGCCGTTCGATTTTCAAAAGACCAAATTCGCAGCTTAACTCGGATTCACGAGCATTTCACACGGATGCTCACGACATTTTTCTCGGCCCAACTTCGCACGTACGTTCAGTTTTCGGTCAACTCGGTCGAACAATTACCGTACGATGAATTCATCCATTCCATTCCGAGCATGACGATGATCAACTTGATTGAGGCGCCACCGTTAAACGGGCGATTCATCATCGAGGTCAATCCGAATATCTCGTATGCGATGTTAGACCGATTACTCGGTGGTCCCGGTGTCGAGATGGATAAAATCGAATCGTTCACCGAAATCGAGATGCGGATCTTGACGCAATTGTACAAACGGGCGTTTTCGACATATGGGGATGCTTGGGAATCGATTGCTGAGATTAAAGCAGAAATGTCAGCCGTTGAAGTGAATCCGCAGTTCCTGCAACTCGTTTCACCAAATGAAACGGTCGTCTTGATTTCAATCGGTGTGACGATCGGTGAAGTGAGCGGAACGATCAACGTCTGTCTGCCATTCGTCACAATCGAACCGGTATTGTCCAAATTATCGAGTCATTACTGGATGCAGGAAGCGAATCGACGCAATGCGAGTCAATCGAGTAAGGAACCGCTTAAAGCCCAATTGATGAACTCGACGGTCGAAGTTGTATCCTTACTCGGTGAGACGACGATCACATTTGGAGATTTGTTGCATCTAGAAGTCGGAGATTGTTTGGCACTCGATCAATTAGCAAAAGAACCCCTGTCCGTCATGGTGGGGGAAAATAAAGTATTTAAAGGGCAAGTCGGTGTGAGCGGGAAGCGAATGGCGGTTCAAGTGCTTCACCGTGTGAAGGAGGAAGAGCAATGAGTGAGATGCTGTCACAAGATGAAATTGATGCGTTATTACGCGGGACAAGCGACAATACGCCGACGCCAGAAGTCGATGCGAAAGAAGAACATTTAGATTCGATGGAGAGCGATGCACTCGGAGAAATTGGAAATATTTCATTCGGGAACTCGGCAACGGCCTTGTCAACATTACTACAACAAAAAGTTGAAATCACGACACCAGTTGTCAGTGAAGTGAGAATTGAAGCGTTACGCGAACGCTATCCCACTCCTCATGTGGCGCTTCGGGTAGGCTACACAGAAGGAATCCAAGGGGAAAACGTCCTCGTCTTGACTCGCGAAGATGCGGCCATCATCTCTGACCTCATGTTAGGCGGGACCGGAGAGAATGTCGATCCGGAGAGCCTTGATGAGATTCGGTTGTCGGCAGTTCAAGAAGCGATGAACCAAATGATGGGGGCGGCTGCAACGTCTTTATCGACGGTATTTTCGAAGAAAATTGACATCTCGCCACCGCTTGTCGAAATATTCGATGCGACGAAGAACCAAACCATCATCGATCGCCTTGAACTTTGGGAGACGATGGTACTCATCGAGTTCAATCTCAAGGTGGGTACGTTGATTGATTCAACAATCGTTCAGATCGCACCGATTCAATTTGGAAAGCAATTGGTCGATGAGTTGATGAAAGCAACAGGGGAAATCCAGGCGGCACCGGAACCGGTGAAAGCGCAGCCGCAAGCGGAAGCGTCAAAACCACAACCGCAAGCCCAACAACAGGCGCAACCAGTCGCCCCGCAACCAAGTAAACAAAAATCTATGCCTGAAGTGGCAGTTAGCCAAGCGGAATTCATGCCGCTCCAATCACCGGCATCGCAAGAAGCGGTCCCGGCGAATCTTGGGTTGTTATACGATGTCCCGTTAAACGTGACAGTAGAGTTAGGAAGAACGAAAAAATCCGTTCGGGAAGTACTTGAGTTATCACAAGGCTCCATCATCGAACTCGACAAACTAGCGGGCGAGCCGGTAGACATTTATGTCAACCAACAACGAATCGCTAGAGGAGAAGTCGTTGTCATTGAAGAAAACTTTGGGGTACGTGTAACAGAAATTATTCAACCGCATGAGCGGATCGGAATCGTTTAAGGAGGAATTTAGAATGAGTGCAAAAGTATTAGTAGTGGATGACGCAGCGTTCATGCGTATGATGATCAAGGACATTTTGACAAAGAATGGATATGACGTAGTAGGTGAGGCAGAAAACGGCGCGGACGCCGTCGCGAAATACCGTGAACTCACACCGGATCTCGTTACACTTGATATCACGATGCCTGAGATGGATGGACTCGCAGCATTAAAAGAAATTCGTAGTTTCGACTCGAATGCGAAAATCATCATGTGTTCAGCGATGGGACAACAAGCGATGGTCATCGATGCCATTCAAGCTGGAGCAAAAGACTTCATCGTCAAGCCTTTCAATGCAGAACGTGTCATCGAAGCAGTTTCTAAAACGGTCGCACAATGAAGAAATGGTGGTTGATTATTCTCCTCGTGGTCGGGCTCTCCGCTCCGGCCACGGTTGAGGCCGCCACCGTAGACCAACAATTCGAGCAACAACAGACAGATGAACAGGAAAGTAACGTTCCAACGACAGCGTCAACCATTGGCAATGGCGTGAAAGTCGTGTTGAGTCTCGTGGTCGTGGTCGGCGGATTTATCGTCTTGATGCGTTGGCTCAGTTCTAAAACACAAGGCGTGAAAGCGACTCAACATATGAAACATCTCGGAGGCGTCCCGCTCGGAAAAGACCGTTCCGTCCAGCTCGTGAAGCTCGGTGACCAAGTGTATGTACTCGGTGTCGGCGATTCGATTCAACTGATCGATCGACTCGATGCGGACACGATGGAGGAAGAGCAAACGGAATCCTTGTCACTCCGAACGTCAAATTCGAATGCATTTTTAGACACCTTTAAGAAACAACTCGCTCAGCTAGAAGAAGTGAGGAAGAAATCATGACGACGTTTGAGCAATTGATCAATTTAGAAACACCGGACAGTACGTCGACATCCATCAAGCTTTTGATTTTGTTGACATTGCTGACGCTCGCACCATCCTTTTTAATCTTGATGACTTGTTTTACTCGGGTCGTGGTCGTCTTGTCTTTCATTCGACCGGCACTCGGTACACAGCAAACGCCACCGAACCAATTGATTGTCGGGTTGGCACTATTCATCACACTGTTCGTCATGTCTCCGGTTCTCTCGGATTTGAACGAGAACGCATTGAAACCGTACCTCGATGACAAGATCTCACAAGATGAGGCGTTCGATGAGGCAAGTGGGACGATGAAGGAGTTTATGTCGAAATATACAAGACAAGAAGATTTACAACTGTTCTTAAAGTATGGGAATTACGAGCAGCCGGAGACACTCGATGATGTACCTCTCCTCGCTTTGGTACCTGCTTACGCAATCAGTGAGTTGAAGACCGCTTTCCAAATCGGCTTCATGATCTTCTTACCGTTTTTGATCATTGATATGGTAGTCGCAAGTGTCCTCATGTCGATGGGGATGATGATGCTTCCACCGGTCATGATCGCACTGCCGTTTAAATTATTGTTGTTTGTATTGGTCGATGGCTGGCACTTGATTGTGGAATCATTGCTTAGAAGTATGTAGGGGGAACGGACATGACACAAGAAATGGTCATCTATTTGGCGACAGAGAGTGTGTGGACCTTATTAAAAATATCAATGCCACTTCTGCTCATCTCACTGATCGTCGGTCTCGTGATCTCGATTTTACAGGCCACGACTCAAATTCAAGAACAAACGTTATCGTTCGTTCCGAAAATTATTTCGGTCTTCATCGGTCTCGTCATCTTTGGACCGTGGATGCTTCAACAGATTGAAGGGTTCACGCGTTTGATCTTTGAGTTGATGGTCGAGGTTGCTTCGAAATGAATGCGGTCGACTTCATCAGTATGTATGGGTTAACGTTCGCACGACTGTCTGGCTTTTTTGTCAGTGTCCCGTTGTTCTCGACGAGACAATTACCGGTCATGCACCGCGTCGGGTTCAGTGCGTTTTTAGCGTATTACGCGATGTTCACACTGACCGAGCCAATCCAGATGACGAATGCGTTCGTCCTGCAAGTCGTCTATGAAGTCATGATCGGACTTTTACTTGGACTGTTAATCAACATTCTATTTTTTGCACCGCAAATTGCCGGTGGGGTCATCGATTTGCAGCTCGGATTAGCGATGGCTTCCGCATATGATCCAATGTTTGGCGGTCAATCGCCATTGATTGGACGATTCTATTATATTTTTACGCTGTTCATTTTGTTGACGAGCAACCTGCATCTTCTGCTGATTGATGGCATTTATTATAGCTTTCAAATCTATCCGCCTGGTCAACCGATGATCAACTTTACCGAAGCCTCATTGATGATGGCCGTGAAAGTCGTCACCATGACCATGATGGTCGCGTTGCAATTGGCGTTGCCGATGATGGCTTCCTTGCTCCTTGTTGACTTAGCTCTCGGATTTTTAGCGAAGTCAGCGCCACAGTTCAATATCTTTGCCATCGGATTTTCATTCAAACTCATCGCCGGCTTTGCCGTCATGGTTTTATTGATGGGACTGACATTGACAGGGATCAGTCAGTTCATTCCGCTATTACAAGAAGTGATGCACGACTTTATGCTCATATTAGGAGAAGCCTCATGAAGAAGCCTCTATATCCTTTATCGGTCAATCTACAGTTTTTTGCAGGCGAAAAGACAGAAAAAGCGACGCCGCGTAAACGAGAAGACTCCCGAAAGAAAGGGCAAGTCGCCAAATCAGCCGATTTGACCGGAGCGTTCGCACTTTTTGCGATGTTTCTCATGTTATCTTTTTTCGGTCCCGTGATCGGGCAACAATTGCTTTCTTTAATCAGCGATTTACTCAGTCCAGAGTATTTATTGTTTAACGTGACGGGCGGCATGTCGGATATGGTCGTCGACTTAATGCTCCGTGTCGGTCTGATTTTGGCTCCGTTCTTTATCGTCGCCGTTGTGTTTGGTATTCTCATCAATTACCTACAAATCGGAACGTTATTTTCTTTAGAAGCCATTCAACCAAAGCTAGAGCGAATCGACCCGATCAAGGGGGTCAAACGCATCGTCAGCATGAAAGCGGTCGTCGAATTTTTAAAGTCCTTATTCAAATTGTTAATCATCCTGACAACCGCTGTCGCTGTCCTTTGGAAAAATCAGAAAGAACTGTCCCGGATGGCCGTCGAACAAGTTCGTGAGTCGATTGTCGCACTCGCGAGTATCACGATCGAACTCGGTCTTTGGGTAAGTGTCGCACTTTTGGCACTCGCATTTCTTGATTTTTTCTATCAACGGTTTGACTTCGAAAAATCAATCCGAATGTCTAAGCAAGATATAAAAGACGAGTATAAAAATACGGAGGGTGACCCGCTCATCAAATCCAAAATTAAACAGCAACAAAGGGAAATGGCGATGCGACGGATGATGCAAGAGATTCCGAATGCCGATGTCGTCATCACGAACCCGACCCATTACGCGGTCGTCATTCGATATGATGACACGAAAGATTTTGCGCCACTCGTCGTCGCCAAGGGGGTCGATCGGGTCGCCTTTCATATTCGAGATGTCGCAAAAGAACATGATGTGGCGATTGTTGAGAATAAACCACTCGCGCGCGCACTTTATGCGCAAATCGACATCGGTGAAGTGGTGGACGAATCGTTTTATCAAGCCATTGCGGAAGTGCTCGCATTCGTCTATCAAATGAAGCAACCGTCTTGAGGAGGAGTATGTGTTGGCAGTAAAAGCGAAAGACTTTGCAATCTTGATTGGTGTGTTGATGATTGTCATCATGC
>Ga0224722_1001468_pt1 | contig 13010 bp, 10 predicted proteins | sample Balambano_FR1_Me_FD_161646 | JGI IMG/M metagenome (GOLD analysis project Ga0224722, IMG submission 161646) | Freshwater sediment microbial communities from Lake Towuti, South Sulawesi, Indonesia - Balambano_FR1_MetaG | ecosystem: Environmental > Aquatic > Freshwater > Lake > Sediment | place... | reverse complement strand
GCCACTTCTAACCCCACGAATGCAGACAGCGTTGATTTCACGGTCAGTTTTACTCAAGCCGTTTCGGGGGTTGATACGAGCGATTTCGTGCTGTCAACCACCGGGGGCGTGAGCAATGCTCAGATTGCGGGCGTAACGGCGATCAGTCCTCTAACCTACCGGATCACGGTCAACACGGGCAGCGGCGATGGCGGCTTGGGGCTAAACCTGATCGACAACGACTCGATTCGCAATGAGCTGGAAGTGCCGCTGGGCGATACCGGAAACGACAACGGCAATTTCACCGGACAGGTTTACACGCTGATTAAAAGTGCGCCGATCGTCTCCTCGATCGCGCCCATTAACCCCAGTCCCACAGCAGCGGCGATCGTCAATTATGCAGTGACCTTTACGCAGGATGTTCAGGGTGTTGACCCGCGCAGTTTTGTCCTGCAGGGAATTCCCGATGCTCAAATTCTTGGGGTCAGCGGCAGCGGCAAGAGCTACACCGTCAGCGTGAATACGGGCAGCAGCAGCGGCAATTTGCAGCTTAATTTGACTGACACTGACCTGATCCGCAACAGCATCGACATTCCGCTGGGGGGAGTGGGCGCAGGCAACGGGAATTTTGCGGGCGGAGCTTATGCGGTTAACAAAACGCCACCCCGGGTCGCCTCAATCACGCGCCTAGAAACCAATCCGCTGAATGCTCCTACGGTCAACTTTGCGGTCATTTTCAATGATGCGGTTTCCAGGGTCGATGCGACCGACTTTAGCCTTGCGACCACGGGTGTTACTGGAGCCAGTATTGCCTCGGTGACGCGAGTTAACGACAGCTTTTACACGGTTGCGGTCAACACGGGCAACGGCGACGGCACGATCGGCTTAAACCTGATCGACAACGACTCGATCATCAATACCCTGGGAGTTCCGCTGGGGGCAAGCGGCGCAGGCAACGGGAATTTTGCAGGAGAAGTTTATACGATCGATCGCACGGCTCCTGTCCCAGCTATTGTGCCCGTCACGCCCCAAACTCGCCGCGAACAGGTGAACGCAATCACGATTCAATTTAACGAAGCAGTCACCGGACTGGATCTGAGCGACCTGCGGCTGACCAGAGGCGGCAATCCCGTTGACCTCTCCAGAGCAACCCTGTCCAGCACCGACGGCATCACCTGGACGCTGGGCAATCTGCGCAAGCTGACCAACGAGCAGGGCAACTATCGCCTCAGCCTCACCGCCGGAGATACAGGCATCACTGATTTGGCAAACAATCCGCTGACGGTAAGCGTAGCAGAGCAGTGGACAAACCTGGTCACGGTCAAGGTCTGCGATCCGGGAATTTTGCGGCGGGGCACCAAAGATGCCGATGGGTTAGACGGTACAGAAAACAGCGATACGCTGATCGGGCGCGGCGGCAATGATACGTTATCAGGTCTGGATTGCGACGATCGCCTCGATGGCGGCAAAGATAACGATCGCCTCGACGGGGGCGCAGGAGATGACGTGCTGCTGGGCGGATCGGGCAACGATGTGCTAATTGGCGGTACGGGACAGGATACCCTCATTGGGGGTGCAGGAGCCGATCGCATCGTCTTTTCTGGCAGCAGTGCAGCCGCAGCCCTGGCAACCTCTCTGGCGAATGCTCCCGATCGGGTGGTGCGGTTTAATGCGCCAAAGGGCGATCGGTTTGTATTGGACTTCGACAGCAATTTGCGATCGAGCGATCGACCCAGAGGGCTGTTTCATGCCGGACGAGTCAAGGGAACGACGCTGGAGCAAGCTGCTCGCAATGCCTATCGCGATAAGAATCAGCGCAGCCAGGGTCAGGATCTCGACGCGAACCAGGCGGTTTTCTTTAGCTGGCGCGGCAGAACCTACCTCTCGGTAAATGACACGGTCAAAGGCTACAGTGCAAACCGCGATCTGGTTGCTGATGTCACGGGCATTAAGTTCAGGGCAGGGGATAGCGGCGCAGGGGTGCTGACGACGGTGGATTACTTTGCCTAGAAATTGCCTAAAATTTTGCCTTGACCCGTCCTCTCGTCGTCTATAAAATTTTCTCCAAGCCGTATACCAACTGCTTAAGCTGAATCACCTTGCGAATCGACAGCAGGACTCCCGGCATATAGCAAGCCCGATCGCTCGTATCATGTCGCAGCGTGTAGATTTGCCCCGGCGCACCAAAAATGACTTCCTGGTGGGCAATTAGTCCCGGCAAGCGAACGCTATGAATCCGAATGCCTGACTCGGTTTCTGAGCCTCTGGCTCCGGGCAGTTTTTCGGTTTCCTGCACGCTGGGCGGGTTAAAGGGCTTGCCAAATTCTTCTAAAAGCTGCGCGGTTTGAATCGCAGTGCCGCTGGGCGCATCGGCTTTCTGGTTATGGTGCAGCTCGATAATTTCAACGTGGTCAAAATATTGCGATGCCTGAATTGCCGCCTGCTGCAGCAGCACCACACCGATCGAAAAATTGGGAATAATCAAACAGCCCGTACTGGCTTTGTCGGCAAACTCGCCCAGTTCCTCAATCTGCTCTTCGCTCAGCCCCGTCGTCCCAATCACCGGACGCACGCCATAGGCGATCGCCGCCCGCACATTGTCATACACCGAGTCGGGGTGGGTAAAGTCCACCATCACCGCAAGCTGTTTTTCCTGCCCCGCCATCGCCAGCGTCGCTTCCAGATCCTTCAGCACCGGAACTTCCAGCGCACCGCAGCCCACGACTTCCCCAATGTCTTGCCCAATCACGGCAGGATTGCGGTCAATCGCGCCCACCAGCGTCATATCATTCGCCCCGGCGATCGCCTTCACCACTTCTCGCCCCATTTTGCCTGCCGCGCCGTTTACCACCACCGGAATCTTCTCTGCCATACGTTCCCTGTGATTCAATACAGGCAATTTTAAAGCAAGGCTAGGAGACAGAGGGCGAAAGGTAGGAATCTCTTTCCGCTGATTTCGTTAGCAAAAGGTAAACGATCTCAAAGTCCCCCAGAATTAGGGGATTCAGGGGGCGGTGTAGGGAATTTGCCCCGCTTCTAGCAGCCGCTAGATAAAAAACTCAACGTGAGGCTTCGGCGGAATGAACTCTCGCTGCTCCAGCTCCTCCAAAATTTTGGCAACGCTTTCTTCTGGAGTTTCTCGATCGGTATAGCAAACAATATCAGGGTTCGTCGGCTCCTCGTAGGGGTCATCTACCCCCGTAAAGGCAAGCAGTTCACCCGCTCGCGCCATTGCATAGAGTCCTTTCGAATCCCTTGATTCGCACACTTCGATCGGTGCATTGACGTAAACTTCGATAAAATTCTCAATTGATTGCCGCATTTCTTCACGGGCATCACGGTAAGGGCTAATCGCCGCCACGATCGCAATTACTCCATTGCGGCTGAGCAAGTTTGCCACAAAACCAATCCGACGCAGGTTGGTGGCGCGGTCTTCTCGGCTGTAGCCCAACCCCTTGGAAAGATTGGTTCTGACGATGTCTCCATCCAGGACTTCGACCAGACAGGCACGACGCTTTAACTCCTGCTCCAACCCCTTCGATAGGGTCGTTTTGCCTGCTGCACTGAGTCCAGTGAGCCACAGAACCAATCCTTTCCGTTCCATCGGTTCTTCCTTTTGCGACTTCATCTCATCCAATCCTAATCGAGCAATCCCATTTAGAGAAGTCGATCGCTTAAACGCCCAACCCCTTCTAATTGAGATTTAGACTGGCTCTAATTTAGACGCTGCAAGCTGCGCTGTCCAATCATTCATTAGTCTTTGAAAACAGTCTTCGACAACGGACTTTGCCCGATGGAGCAGACATTTCTGCATCATGAGCATTCTGAAAGCTTTTGCTTTGAAATCAAGTCTTGAAACAGAGGATGAGCCGAGGGTGACCTGCCAAGCGAGATCTAAGTTAGACGCTGAATCAGCCGCTGGAGCCAGCCGATCACACCTCCTTTTGTAGCGTGCTGCCCTTGCTCTGTTTCTGGATCAAGTTCTGGATCAAGTTCGGGATTGAGTCCTGGATCAAGACCGAATGGAGAAGCAGTGGATGAAGCAACATCGAGTTCATGACGAGTACTTGCACGTTCGGCGACTCCAAAAGTCGCGCCATAGGTTAGTAGGGATAGCATAAAGAGTATTTTCCATTTCAGTTCAGTGATGGGGGAATAAGCAAATCTCTCGACAAAAATTTGCCGCCAATATTAGCTACTGCCATTTTAGCCTGACGAAAGTAAGCAATCCTCACCCGGTCTGCTCACCCGATCGCAGGAAGCATTGGTTCTCCAGTAGATTCCCGATTGTCGCTCCCTGATTCAGCACCTACAAATCGACGGGTTGCCCGACCTGTTCTGCAATCCAGTTGAGATAGGGAACTGACCCTCGCTCCAGCAGCAGGGCGATAATTTCGGGCACTTCGTAGGAATGAAGCTCACGAATTTTTGCTTCGAGCTGGTCAAATCGGCTCAGGTCGGTTTTGATCACAAGCTGCCACTCCTGATCGCGCTGCACTGCACCTTTCCAGGTGTAGATCGATCGAATTGGCATCAGACTGACACAGGCAGCTAGACGGGCAGCAACCAGCCCTTCTGCGATCGTTTCTGCTTCTGCTTCCGAGGCGGCAGTCACGAGGACAATGCCGTAATTTTGCGGGTTTTGGTTCATGCGCCTGGTTCTCCTGTTACTGGTGATTCTGTCCTGGGCACGCTAAACGACAGCTTCCCTTATGAATCAAGTCCCCCAACGGTTTATCTTCCATGTTTTATCTCCCATCTTTCATTCCTTTGTTCTAAGGCAGCATCGACCATGGCAAACCCGAAGCCTGTACAAACTCCCGAATTTTTGGCTCAGCAAAAACCCAAGTATGGTGAGAAGCCGCTGGGCAACACGATCGCCGTTCGCTTTTCCGCTGAAGTCGATTCTATTTTGCGTCAAAGAAGCGATCGCCAGCAGATTATTCGCGCGGCAGTCGAGCTATACCTGCGGGAGAAGGGCTTGCTGTAGGGGTTTATTGGATAATCAGGGAAAGTCTCTCCTGCTATCAATCATTGATCATGCTGCAAGTTGCGCTCTGGCTGCTCTGGGCTGGCTTGGTTCTCTACGCTTTTCTGTTTGCGCCACCAAACCAACCCGACACTTTTGAGTTGATTAAAAATCTATCCACCGGAAACTGGGACGGCATTAACCCGGCGGTGATTGCGTTGTTCAACATCATGGGCTTTCTACCGCTGCTTTATGCCGCAGTGCTGTTTCTAGACGGACGGGGACAAAAAGTTCCGGCGTGGCTGTTTGCAGCCGCTTCGTTTGGCGTTGGGGCATTTGCGATTTTGCCCTATCTGGCACTACGGCGATCGAACCCCATCTTTACAGGACAAAAAAACTGGCTGCTGAAAGTGCTTGATTCTCGCATTACCGGGGGCTTTGTGGCACTGGGGGCGATCGGTCTACTGATCTACGGTACTGCTGCGGGGGACTGGAGCAACTTTGTCCAGCAGTGGCAAACGAGCCGCTTTATTCACGTCATGAGCCTCGACTTTTGCCTGCTCTGTCTCTTGTTTCCCGTTTTGCTGCCCGACGATATGGCACGACGCGGATTATCAGACCGTCGCATTTTCTGGGCAGTCACTCTGCTTCCGCTGCTGGGTCCGCTGGCATACATTACCCTGCGTCCCCCAATTCGACAGGAGCAGGCGATCGATCGCGCTGCGGTGCAGGTTTAGAAGAGGTTTAGCAAAGACCTCCTCAGACTTTCTCAATCCCCTTCTCAATCGAGTTTTGGGTGCAAAGGGCGAAATCTTGCTGCATCCATTTCCTGCCGATTGTCCTACGATTTTTCTTGCCGCCTGCGATCCTCCTCTTATGTCACAATAGATAACGGTTATTTATACTTTGTTGTCGTTACAGGTAGTTCTGTGAGTCCCACTGTTTCAGTCAGCCCCTCTGCCAAAGCTGCGACCCGTCGCGCCGTTTTCCCATTTACCGCGATCGTGGGTCAGGAAGAAATGAAACTTGCGCTGCTGCTCAACGTGATTGACCCCAAGATTGGGGGTGTCATGATCATGGGCGATCGAGGCACGGGCAAGTCCACGACGATTCGCGCCCTGGCAGATGTGTTGCCTGAAATTGACGTGGTTGCAGGCGATCCGTTTAACAGTCACCCGACGGATCCGGGCTTGATGAGCGATGCGGTCAAACAGCAGATCGAAGCAGGAGAGCCTATCCAGACCACCAAGAAGAAAGTAACGATGATCGACCTGCCGCTGGGCGCAACGGAAGACCGGGTGTGCGGCACGATCGACATTGAAAAAGCCCTGTCTGAAGGGGTCAAAGCCTTTGAACCGGGGCTGCTGGCGCAGGCAAATCGCGGCATTCTCTATGTAGACGAGGTCAACCTGCTAGACGATCACCTAGTTGACGTGCTGCTCGACTCTGCTGCCTCTGGCTGGAACACGGTGGAGCGGGAGGGTATCTCGATTCGCCACCCCGCAAGATTTGTGCTGGTCGGGTCGGGCAACCCAGAAGAGGGAGAACTGCGTCCTCAGTTGCTCGATCGCTTTGGCTTGCACGCAGAAATTCGCACCGTCAAAGACCCAACCCTGCGCGTGCAAATTGTGGAGCAGCGATCGGACTTTGACCAGGAGCCAGAAAGCTTCTTGGAAAAATATCAGGCTGAACAGGATGCCCTGCAACAAAAGCTGATCAATGCTCAGGCGCTGCTGCCCTCCGTCAAGATCGATCAGGATCTGAAAATTAAAATCTCCCAGGTTTGCGCCGAGCTAGACGTAGACGGCTTACGCGGAGATATTGTCACCAACCGCACTGCAAAAGCGCTGGCAGCCCTCGAAGGACGGGTGGAAGTCACCGTAGAAGACATTCAGCGCATTATCGTGATGGCGCTACGTCACCGCCTCAGAAAAGACCCGCTGGAGTCGATCGATTCGGGCTACAAGGTCGGCAAAGTTTTTGCCCAGGTCTTTGGCTTGCCCCAGCCGGAATAGTGCTAGATCGGCTGTGATTCATCTGCTATTAACTCGCTATTCATCTCGATCTAATCTCGATCGATGCCCGTCATTTGCCCAGTTTTCCTGGAGTGAGTCGCGGGCTTTTAACGTGCAAATAATCTTCTGACAATCCGCTCGACTATTCGAGTGATCCATTCTGGTTTTACAGCCTTTTCCAGGATAATGAAGTATAAGCAATGAGGTGCAGAGGCTGCGCCCCTGCGTGGGGGCTTAACCTCCACACCCCCTGGTTCTCATCTGATTGCGTAGCGCTATAAGCCTTAAAGTCAGCGCTGCTTAGTGATTTAGAATTTTCTAATTGCTTCTGCAAATCAGACGGCTGTACTCGTATTTGCTCCCTTCTTAGTCGCCCAATCCCCAGTCAATTCAAGATTTCTCTGCCCGGTGACAGATTTTTTTCTGACCAAAGTTAGACAAGAGTTCAGCCCCTAGAACGATTCGATCGCCGTTTGTCTCCAGGTACAAAAGAGCAGTAAGGATTGAAAGAAACCAATTCGAAAACAAGAACGACCTAAATCATTTTGGAGGCACTAAGTATGAGTTTTCGGAACCGGATGGCGGCAGTATTACGCCCGATTCGCACCCTTCTTGTTGCAATGACCTGTGCAGTGTTGCTGTTTATGAATGCTGCACCTGCATTTGCAATCAGCAGCCAGCCGACTGATCCGGCAAAGGGAGAACCCGGACTGCAAGATATTTTTGAAAAGTCGGAAGATGCGCTGAAGTCTGACGAATACCTGGGCATGGACAAAGTCAAGGAAGAGGCGAACAAGGGCATCAACGAAGTGCAGGGCGCGGCTGACAAGAACGATATGTATCGTCCTGAAACCTCCCAGCGAGCAACTTCCGCTGAAGAGCAGGTTGAGCGGGTTCTCGGTAAAGTCAAAGAAAAGTTTCCGGGCAACGATCGCTAATCTTCGCTAGCCTTCAGCCTTAAGAACTGCGTTTTGCTAAAGTCGGGTGTAATATCAGAGCCAGGATGGGACTTCCCTTCTGGCTTTTTTTTGCGGCCGTTTAGAGCAAGCTCGCCTGCTGAAAACTGTGCTTGTTGAGAACTGTGTTGAGAATTAGAGATCGCAATAATTTTGGCGATCGGCGTGGAATTACGCTATATATCTACGTATAACGCTGAATGTAGAGGTAAAGCTTTCCAAGCTGGAAAAGAAACGCTACATACAGGCATCTGGCTTTCGCTTTTTCAGTTGAGAGTGTCTTCCTGTGAGCCAAACTTCTCTTCGTCAACTTGCCTTACTTGCTTTTCTCCTTCCCATTGGCGCAACCGGACTGTTGGGCGCACTGCAGTATTATTCCTGGGGCGGGGCGGTGACTCCCCTCTCTTCGGCGGCTTCCGTACCCGATGCCAGTGCAAAAAGTATGGGTTCTCAAGGGATCGATCGCCTGGTGAACCGGATGAACGGGCGTCCAACGCTATCTCCGCTGCCTGAACCTGAGGAAGTCTGGGAATGCGAAGTGGTGGTGATTGGCGGCTCGATGGGCGGGGTCTCTGCGGCTGCACAGTCGATGCAATCTGGTGCAGAGACTTGTCTGATCGAGCTGTCTCCCTGGTTGGGCGGACAAATCAGCTCTCAGGGCGTTTCTGCTCTGGATGAATCCGCCACGATGAATGCGCGAGAAAACCTGTCTCCCGACTGGCTCGATTTTAAGCGCCTGGTCAAGCAGCAGCAGGTCGAAGTGCCGCCCTGGACAAACCTGGCTTCGCCGCAGTCTACCTCAGATCTCAATAGCTGCTGGGTTGCCACCCTCTGTTTCTTGCCAAGAGCAGGAATGCAGGCATCGGAGCAGTGGCTGAAGCAAGCATCAGCGCAGTCGCCAGAAAGCCAGTGGGTCACGTCAACTGCTTTCAAGGGCGCAGAGTTCGATCCGACGGGACGGTTGATTACAGCCGTTTATGCGGTGCGGCGCATTCCTAAAAATCCGGCTTATGTGCCGCTGGGTCGCCCTTCTAAAGAGTTGCCCGCCTGGTATTCCTGGTCGTCGGACGATCAGTTTAACAAAGTACCCATGCGCCTTCAGGCTCCGCCCGGCAAGCAGATGATCGTGATTGATGCGACGGATACGGGTGAACTGATTGGCTGGGCAGGAATTCCCTATCGCTTAGGCTCAGAGGCAAGGGCAACGACGAGCGAATATTTTGCCTCCAGGCAGGATAACCCAGACTGCACTCAGGCGTTTACCTTTCCGTTTGGGCTATCCATTCTAGACGACGGGCGAGCCAGTCAAAATCTGTTATCTCAGGTGAAGCCGGGCTATTCCAAAGCAGAGCATCGGCAGTATTTCGACCTCGAAGGCTTTCCGATGTTTGGGGGCGCGAGCGTGTTTAACTATCGCCGCATTCTCAGCACCAGAAAAAACGACTCGCGCAGCGATAATCCAGACCCTGGCGATATTTCCATGATCAACTGGAATCGGGGCAATGACTGGACTTATATGGATCCGCCGCTGATCCTGAATGAGAAAAAGATTACCGAATCGGGGCAGCACGAAAACTGGATGGGGGGCGTTTCGATTAGCGCGTTGCGTCATGCCGAAGAACATGCCCTGCTCTTTGCGGAGTGGCTGATCGAAAAGCACGCTACTCCAGGACTGCCAATGACCTATCTCTACGGCATCGACATGCCAATGGGCACGGCATCCGGACTGAGCATGATGCCCTATATTCGGGAAGGGCGGCGAATTTTGGGACGCAACGGTTACGGTCAGGTTGAGTTTATGATGCGCGAAGCAGACATTCGCACCGATATGCGCGGCGGCAGGGATTTTCGCCCCACGACGATCGCCCTGACTCATTACGCGATCGATATGCACGGCTGCCGCTATCGCAACTCGCAGGAAACCTGGGAAGCCAGCAGTGCCCCGCTCCGAGACGAGAGCATGATCAAACCCATTTATATTCCGCTGGAAGCGATCGTGCCGCAGGAAGTGGATAATTTGCTGATTGGTGGCAAGTCGATCGCCGCAACGCATATTGTGAACGCTGCAACCCGGCTGCACTACGGAGAATGGGTGATTGGCGGAGCTGCAGGCGCAACGGCAGGATGGTTGGTAGATTACAATCAGCGGCAAGATCAGCGACAAGATCAGCGGCAGAATCGACCCGGACTGCTGCCGCCCGAAATTATTCGCAAAAGCTATATCGATGAATTGCAAGAAAAACTGCGCGATCGAGGCTTCACGCTGGACTGGTAGATTTTCGTAGCGGAAATTACGGACAATATTGCGCAAGTTTAGGTACTCTGGGATCTGATGCCCTCAGCCAAAATGCGTAATTTTTGCGAATTATTTGCAGGAAGTTAATAGGATGATTGCGAACTGGTCTCTGGCTTCCGCCAAATCTCGCAATGTTTACAAACTTATAAAAGTATCTCTCCGGATAGATGTGAATTTTTATAGAATGCGTCGTGGAACTAAATAACTTTTTCAACGGTGCTTTTATGCTTAAAACTGTGGGTAAAGTAAAAGATATAGGTAAATTCCCTGAGGGCAACAGCGTATGGGCACTTACAAAAACATAATGGAACTGCTGGTTGAGGAAGAAGTGATTCGCCAGTGCAAAGCACTTTCCGCCCGTGCCTCTGCGTACATTCATTCAGAAGAGCTGATTGCCTATGCCCTCAACCAGTTACCGCCCCTCTATGCCACCAGTGAACAGGGCTTAGAATATCAAATTCAAAAAGGCAAGATAAAGTTTTCACCTCAAATTACTCAGGCAGTTCAGCGGGCGATCGCGGCAGTTCGGCGTGACCCTTTGCGGCGGCATACTCCCCTGAAGCAGAATCAGGCGACGCCAATGAGCGAAGTTTTAAAGCAGGTTCGTCACCTGCTCAAGGACGATGAAATTCAGTGGGAAACGCTGCCTGCTGCAGTTGAGCGAGCCATCAAGCGGGCGGCTTATCGAGCGGCTCAGGGTGGCTCAACGTGGCATGATCCCGCTTCTGCAAACCGTGCCAGTCGATCGGGGCAAAGCAGTAGGGCTTCTGCAGCCGTTCGTCCGGTTGCCTCTCCCTCATCTGTTCCTGCCCCTGCTGCTTCGAGTGAGCCTGCTCCTGAGGGCGATAACCTGGAGTATGGCTGGGATGACCCGCTTTATTTCTCGCGCTAGGCTTTATTTTTCGCGCTAATCGATCGGCAACGCGCCATCTTCTACGGGTCGCACAATCGGCTCAGCCGTTTCAGGTGTCTGAAAAATGGCTTCTAGCGACTCTTCAAGCGATGCGGTCATGGTGATGCGGTTTGCAAACGCAACAATCACGCGAACCAGGGTTGGAAGCTGATTTTGAACTGCCTCCAGATAAAGCGGCTCGACATACAGCAGCGATCGCTCGATCGGAATCACTAATAAATTTCCTTGAGCCACACGCGACCCGGCGCGATTCCAAAGCGTAATTTGCTGAGAGATGACGGGGTCTTGATTAATTCGCGCTTCAATCTGCTCCGGACCAAACACCAGCTCCTGCTTGGGAAAGACATATAGCAGCATCTTGCCGTACTGCTTCCCATCCGATCGCGCAGCCATCCAGGCAATCAGGTTATTGCGCTGAGACGGGGTAAACGGGTGGAGCAGCACAAATTCTTCGCTGGGGGCGATCGGCAGCCGAGTAATCAAATAGTACGGCTCAACCCGCTGCGGCTGGTCTCCGTAGATTTCATTCGGGGCACGCCACAGATCTTCCCGGTTATAAAACACAACCGGATCAATCATGTGATAAGTCATCAAATGATTGGACTGCACCTGAAACAGATCAACCGGATAGCGAATGTGCTGCTGCAGGGCGTCGGGCATTTCGCTCAGCGGCTGAAACAGATCGGGAAAGATGCGCTGCCAGGTGCGAAGAATCGGATCGGCTGGGTCAGCGACATAGAAATTGACTGAGCCATGATAAGCATCAATCAGAATCTTCACCGAATTTCGGATATAGTTAAACTCATTTTCCAGCGGGTCAGAATAGGGGAATCGATCGCTCGTGGTGTAGGCATCAATTATCCAGTACAGATAGCTTTCATCCTGTGGAGGATTAGGCTGACGAGCTGCGCCGCGCTGCCACTGCTTATTGCCTACATTTACCACAACCAGATAAGGATTGCTGTCAAACTGCAAAAAAGGAGCGATCGCCCGAATTCGCTCTTGAATGGGACGGCGAAACATCAGCCGAGTTTCGGGAAGCAGGTCGCTGTTAAACAGCATACGCCAATCGCGCAGATATTCTGCAAACAGCAATCGCTGCCACGGTTGACCGATCGCCACACCGCCGCGCCCGTCATACAGGTTATACACATTCTCGCTGCCGCTGGGATAGTCCAGTTCGGGAGTGAGCGTCGGGGTCATCACGTAGGAGTCTGTCAGTTTCCCAAAGTAGATGCGCGGCTGACCCACCGGAATGCTGCTGGCAATGCGATCGTTGCTGGGGCTGCCCGGAATACCCTGGATATAGTATTCCGGCAATCCGCCTTCGCCAGCCTGGTTGACCGGGCTGACCGTGAAGCCATAGCCGTGGGTGTAAACCAGATGCTCGTTAACCCAGGTTTTTGCCACTTCTGGAACCGCATTAAAATCGAGTTCGCGGGGGGCAATTAAAACCTGCTGCTGAGCCGTCGTGCCGTCTTCGTTGAGCAGCCTGTAGCGATCGATATCGGCTCCGGGAAATTCATAGTAGGGGCGAATGCGCTGCAGCTGGCGGTTGGTTTCCAGCAGGGGGCGCGTATCCCAGAGGCGAATGTTGTCGATCGTCAGGCGGTTTTGCTGCAGGTCTGCCGCAGTCAGCGTGGATTGTGGATTAAACGTCTCGACATCGATTTTGTCCAGGTTGAAGGCTTCGCGAGTCAGGGCGATCGTCCGCTCCAGATAGGGCTGCTCAAGCTGAAGTTCGTTGGGCTGCACTACCAGCCGCTGCACCGCAAATGGCAAAATTCCGCCGCCAATCGCCGCTGCCAGACCAAAGCTGAAGAGTGCGGTGATGGGAGTGAGCCGGAACCGCCAGGGTTCTTTGCGCTGAGGCAGGTTTGAT
>Ga0224722_1001467_pt1 | contig 13014 bp, 11 predicted proteins | sample Balambano_FR1_Me_FD_161646 | JGI IMG/M metagenome (GOLD analysis project Ga0224722, IMG submission 161646) | Freshwater sediment microbial communities from Lake Towuti, South Sulawesi, Indonesia - Balambano_FR1_MetaG | ecosystem: Environmental > Aquatic > Freshwater > Lake > Sediment | place... | reverse complement strand
CGCTCTACGAACTGCATCATTTCTGTGAGTTGGCTGTCGTGGCAGAGCAGGGCAATATAGCGATCGCTAAACGCCTGCGGCGGCGGTGAATCAACAGCGACAGGAGCTTCGCTCTCTTCGGTGACAGAGGTAGAATCAACAGGTTCAGCAACAGGCTCGACAACAGATTCGGCGATAGGCTCGACAACAGGTGTGCTAATTGATTCAGCAATCGGTTCGGCAACAGGTTCAACAATAAATTCAGGAATGGGTTCGGCAATAAATTCGGGAATTGACTCAGGGACAGATTCAATAGCTGACTCAGGTTCGTCTTCGGCAACAGGTTCAGCGATAAATTCAGGAGTCAATTCAGGAACAGGTTCGGCAAGAGGTTCGGCAACGGGTTCGGCAACGGGTTCGGCAACGGGTTCGGCAACAGGTTTGATCGCAGGTTCCGCCGAAGGCACGTCTGCATCAGGCACTTCTACCTCGATCGCGTCTTCCTGAGTCAGGGCATCCTGGACACGAAACTCAGATTCTAGAGACTCCTCAGCAGATTGAGCAGCGGATTCAGCGATCGCCCCCTGAAAAATCGTTCCCTGAAAGACGGTGGCATCGGCTTCTGGAATCAATCCGGGAATCGTAGCAATCTCGTCTTCCTCGATGAACTGAATCACGGTAGATTCAGAAACCGGAACAGGGACTTCGGCAGAGGTTTCAAACAAATCAGCAGGCTGCATCACGGTTGCGTCATCAACTGTTGTGCTATCAACTGTTGTGCTATCAACTGTTGCGTCATCAACTGTTGTGTTATCAACTATTGCGTTATCAGCCGCTTCGTCAACAAAATCGATCGCTTCCGGTATTTGAACAACCGCAGCAGAACTCACAGGTTCAGAACCTACAGGAGCAGAATCAATTGCATCAGTATCTGACTCAACTAAACCTGGCTCAACCAAATCAGCAGGTTGAATAACAGTTGCATCATCGCTGACGATCGCGGAACTGCCTAATTCTAGTGTTGGCTCTGTTGTTTCGGCTGTTGATTCGCTTAGCTCAATGACTGACTCCGCTGGCTCTAAGATTAGCTCTGGAGTTGTCTCAACAATTGTTTCTGTTGGCTCTGAAATTGACTCTGATATTAACGCTTCTGGTTCAGCGATCGGTTCTACCCCAGGCGGTTCAGTGCTGAGCGATGCTGTCTCCCAGGTTGCAATTGAATGATCGACAATTTCATCTTCTGAGTCACGAGATGTTGCGGTTTCTGCTGTGCCTGAGATTGCAGTCAGAGCATCCAGCAAACCTTGATCAACGGCTGTTTCGCCTGTACCAACAGAGGAAGTAGAGTCTATGTCGGAAACTGTCGCCGCTCCATCTGTTTCAGCGGTCACAGGTTCGGCAAACACAGGAGGTTCAGCGGCAATTTCTGCAACGGAAGATTCCTCGCTCAGGGCAGTGGATGGGGTAAGTTCTGGCGTGACATCCGGCACTGGGGGCACAGGTTCTTCAGTGGGAATTGCTGAGAATCCGGGAAATTGCCCTGGAAATTGCCAGCCGCTGCCCACAACCGTCGCGTCTGCGCTGCTCATCACCGTCATTGGCAGTTCAGCTTCGGGTGAGGGCTGCACTTCCCGCAGCATCAGCGTGAATTCCCCAATTCTCACAATATCGTTGGCTTTGAGCGGATAGGGCTGATTGGCGATCGCCAGCTTGCCGTTGACCAGAGAACCGTTTGCGCTGCCCAGATCGTAATAGGTGTATTGCCCGTTTTGACTGACAAACTTACCGTGCAGACGGCTCACGTCCGCGCTTTCTAACACCAGACCCAGATCGGGCGATCGACCAATCAAGCATTCTCCGGTTCGGGCAGTTGAGTCTTCCAGGCTGAATTCTCGAACTTCGCTCTGAGTCTCGACGTTCAAAACTTTCACTCTCATAAGCTTTTCTCTCTTCTGTTGAACTGTCCGATGTTGAACTGTCCGATGAACTGTCCGATGAACTGTCCGATCAATCCGTTCGAGATACTTCAGTGAAAACCAACCGTTTTACGCCAACATTCCAGAATTAGAAAGCAAAGAAACCCAGGAAAGTTAAAGTGCTTGTAGGATGCGTTAGCGCAACGTAACGCATGGGATTTTAGGATTACATCATGGCTTCACTTAACCCATCCTCTAGATGAAAATTAGGTGAAAGACACCCCTCCAGACTATAAAACCCATTCCAAAAAATCTACAGCCTTAAACTTTTGTCATAATTTTTGTCACAATTCATGTCTCATTTAAAAGGGGCGAAGGATTCGCGCAAAGCTCCCTGCCACTTCACTTCTCTCGGCGAATGCTTGCCCTTACTATAGCCGTTTGTTGATTTTGCTAATTTCCTCAACCCATCGCTGGCGATCGCGGTGATCCAGATTCAGAATTGCATCGGGCGACCAGTGAAAATAAAAAGCAATAAAGGCTACCTCCTCGTAAAGCTGATTAGAGGGGTAGCTTAAGACTCCCCCGCCAGCGTCAACTCCACGGTAAACTGTTCCTGACACCGCGGACATTGGGTCGGAATGTGAACATCGCCCTGCTGATTTAATCGGTTGTAATATTCGCGCAGATACGCCATGTCTCGAATTGTGAGCTGTTCCAGCAAAGCGGGCTTGACGGTATTCAAACTGCCCAAACGACAAATCACCTGAGACAGCATGACGAGAAACCCATAGGCAGGATTCTCTCGTACTTTCGGATTTGCCTGCACCAGCAGTTCATCCCGTGCTGTTGCTAAACGCATTGAGCCGTTGCGATGCAGCCGATTCTGGTCGTCGATCAGTCCCTGGGGCAGGGTGAAAGAAAATTCGGTCTGCAACTTAGTTTGACGAGCCATAAAACGAACCTTAAAACGAGCCTTAAACTACCTTAAACGAGTGCTTCGATCGCCGATTCATGCCAGGATTCAGGTAAAGATTCAGCTAAAGATTCAGACGAAGTAGATTTGCTTTCACTGTCTGCTACTTCTAGTCCATTAATTTGGCGATAGAGCGTTTGCAGATAGTTCAAATCCTGGGCAAAAAACTCCTCTACGATCGCTGGCGTGACTTCGGTTAATGCCCCCAGTCGCGTAATCACCCTGGCGAGAATGATAATCGTGGCATAGGCAGGATTGGCTCTGACGCGAGGATCGCGCATGGGGGCAATTTCATCGATCGCCGTTGCCAGCCGCATTGTTCCTCGACGGTGCAAATTCCCGTCAGCATCTAAATAGCCTTTCGGCAACATGAACTCAAACTCTGTTTGAAACATATAACCTCATTTCATGACTGGATTCCCAATTTGATTCCCGATTCAATTCCCGGTTTGATTCCCGGTTTGATTCTCTATTTAATTCGCTCAAAATCTTCAAAAGCAACCTCCAATTCCTCCACTTCAATTTCGGTACTGCGGGCACTCACATCAGTAATTTTGTAGCTGGTGGGCCAGGATCTAAAGAAGTTAAAGCGAGCCACTTCATCAGATCCCTGGCTGTAAATCACGAGCGACGCATCTCGACGCTGTTCGCCCCATTTTCCGTCCTGCACTTGCTGAAACCATTTCCAGAAAGCAGCAGAAAACGTCATGCCTCGACGCAGGGTCAGGTTGCCGCTTTTGGCGTTTCCGGGCAGTTTGGTTCGCACCACTCGACCCTTCGACTGTCCCTTTGCCCCCCAGGTTTGCGACGTGACTTCACACACCTCGATCACTTCCTGAGTTCGCTGAAACCCGCGACATTCCAGAAAGATGGCATCTACCGGATCGTTAGAACCAGCAATTTCCAAGCCCAAATAGAAGCGGTGTGCAGTGAGAATTTCAAAGTTGGCAACCATGAGATGATCCTGCTGAATGACTGCACTAAATTTCTGCACTGATTTCTGTACTAATAATTTCTGCAGCAATTACTGCATCGATTAGCGCACCAATCACCGCACTCTGCGAATGCCTTCATGCACTAGCTCGACCGTTTCATTTGCCATATCTCCACCGGAAGCCGTCAGCGTCGGACCTGTGTACTTGCAGGGATAGCAGTAAACAATTTCCCAGCGCGCCTGCTCATTGCCCGATTGGTCATAGGCGGCAACGGAGCCATTTTTGCGGTTGCTGCTCCACTGGCTGGGATCGCCCATGTTCTTGTTGCACTTTTCGTACCAGGTGTATAAATCTCGATCGCTCGTCGCAATCACTTTGATGGTCACGTTCGTAAATTTGGCAACGGTGGGAGTTGCCTGACGGGTGGCGCGTCCGCCTTTGCTGGAGCCGTGAACTTCCTGCGCTGGGGTAGATTCAACGCCCAGACCGCTGATTTCTTTGATCACTTTGTCGGAAATTCCGTCTGCCTCGAAGTAAAACCTGCATGCAGTTAAAAACTCAGTCATCGTTAAAACTCCTGTCAAAATTTCTGAGAAGTGTGGTTAGCTCGTGTTTTTTAGAGTTAATCGATCGATAAACCTCATTAACCGTAGGATGGGTTAGAAGGTATTTGAGGAGTATCAAACGTCCTGCATCGCCCTCTCAATCCCCCAACTTGTGAATTGCCGCGACAGAAGCGCGAGGGAGGATTTTGATTGGTTCGGAAGCCCCCCAGAATTGGGGGTTGGGGGGCGGCAAGGTCTTTAAAGCAGCTCTTGAGGCTATTCAGCGTTTTGGGTGGGATCCCACTGACTGATGCGGAAGATGACAAACTCCGCCGGACGCACGGGACAAACGCCAACCTCAATATACAGGCGACCCAGAATCATCGTTTCGGGTGGATTCAGTTCGGCATCGCACTTCACGTAAAATGCCTGCTCCGGCGTTGTGCCAAACAGCGCACCCTCTCGCCAAATTCGCTCCAGGAAGTTGCTGACGGTGCGCCGGACTCTTGCCCACAGGTCTTCGTCGTTGGGTTCAAACACTGCCCATTGGGTTCCCAGTTCGATCGACTTGGCAATATAGCTCACCAATCGCCGCACGCTGATGTATCGCCACTCGGTTTTGTCCGGTTCAACCAGAGTGCGTGCCCCCCAGATGCGAATGCCGCGATCGGGGAAGCTGCGAATGCAGTTAATGCCTTTCGGGTTGAGCAATTCCTGTTCGCGGAAATTGGTTTCGTAGGTCAAGCCCAGCGTGCCTCTGGGCACTTCGTTGGCGGGTGCTTTGTAAACCCCTCGCGTTTCGTCGGTGCGTCCCCAAACGCCCATCATGTGACCGCAGGGCGGAACGGCGATCGGTCTACCGTTTTCTTTGGGATTCGCCACCTTAATCCAGGGGTAATACAGGGCGGCAAACATCGATCGGCGGTTCCAGCGTTCCACCCATTCCAGCACTTCCTGCGGTTTGACGCGATCGGGCGGGGGATCAAGGACGACCATGCGGTTCGGCGGGTTTGGAATGTCGCCGTCCAGTGCGCCTTCGCAGGAGCTGATCATCAGTTCCATAATGCCGTGAACCTGATCCAGATTCAGCATTTGCGCTTCGTAGGCACGCATCAGATCGGGACAGGCAAGCATCGTGATTTCGTCAATTTCCAGCAGTCCGCGTACTCCAGTGCGATCGTCGCGAACCCCTTCAACATCGCGGGCAAACTGGTCGATGCGGGCGGGCACGGGCGGCGGAGCCAGATCGTAGGTTCCGTTAATCGGGCGACGGTTGGTGATGCGTCCCTGCTGGGGCAGTTCCTCAACGGTGATGTAGAGCGAAGAGCGCAGGGCAGTCATAACCTGAGTGCCGTACTGCTCCGGAACCTGGGCATCCATTGTCAAATTCTCGTATTGCTCAAGAATCTGTCCGCCCCGCTTGATTTGGAGCGTGAAGAACTCGCCTGCATCAGGTGCAGGAGGCGGGTTTTCAGTTCCTTCGGGCAGGGCACGGGGCGTACCGTTGTCGATCACAATTTCCACTGCCCCGCCGGATGCCTGCTCTGGACGCAGGGTAAACACAAGCAAAGGACGACGATTGCCGCCCCGTCCAGGAATTTCCAGCGTTGCGGGCTGAGATTGGGGATTGCGAGGAGCCGAGGCGCTGGGAAGCTGTGTGCCAATGCTCGTGACCCAGCAGCGTCCGCCGCCATTCAGGAAATATCCGTAAACGGCAAACGGCAGGTAGGCATTAAAGGTCGTGAATCCGTCGGAATTGGGGCGGGAAAAGTGACGTAAATACTGCGTCCAGGTGGTAATAAGCTGTGGCTTAAACAGCTCTGCCCCTTCGCGAATATCTTCGGTAAACCCAACAAATCCGGCGATCGCCGTACTCACTCCCTCGATCGGACGACTGCCGCGATCGATTTCTTCGATATAAACACCGGGGGCTTTATAGTCCAGTCTTGGCATAAAAATTTACTCCAGATTCAGCTTACTGATTGCTTGACTGATTGCTTAATCGATCGATTTGAAACGCAAGGCTGTTGTCATAGGCAGTTACACCGCAGGCGATTTTATGTGAACTCAGAGCCTGTTTGAAAAGCGTTCTACGTGCTACATCACCCTCTAAATCCCCCAATTTTGGGGGACTTTAAATCTAGAAGCAGGCTCGGTTCCCTCCAGAAATGGCTACGGTGTCCACACCAGTCGAGTCTGCTTCATGACCTTTAAAGCAGATTTTCAGGATTGAGGAAGCAGCAGCACCTCCTTAAACGTTCTGCTCCCGCTATCGACTAAAACATTGCAATTTTGCGAAACAAAGCCAGGAGATTGCAGGTTGAGAATAAAGTTACCGTTGCGAACGTTGTCAAAAAAGAACAAACCGTTGCGATCGCTCGTCGTTTGTTTTTCGGTATCCAAAAGTCGAACGGCAACTTCTGCCAGCGGTTCTTCGGTTGCAGCATGTTTGATAATGCCGGCAACAGTTGCCCGCTGAACGAGAACCCGATTCGAGGATTCCTCTTGATGCGGCACTCCATCTCTGAGGCTGATAATGCGCTCCCAAACCCGGTATGCCTGGGCACTTTCCTGGGTAACGGGAGCCGTCACCGTCAAAAAGACCGCCGGACGCAGCGGCAAACTCAGGGCACTCCACAATGCCCCTAGCTCGATTGGTGGCGCAACGGATAAAGACAGCGATAAATTGCCGTGACCCCGCAATTCGGGAGCCAGAAAGTCCTCCTGGAGTGCCCGATGCCGCAGCAGCACTGCCATCGCCTCATCCAGCAGATGATATTCCCCCAGCGCAGTTCGATCCCAGGCGGTGATCAGCAGCGAAAGATCAAACCAGTCGGGTGCCCAGCCCACACGAGCCGTGCGCGGCTGTGTGTCACTGTTGCGCCGATCGACCTGTCGTCCAGAGTGCTGAACCTGTTTACTCTCGCGAATATCGTAGAGATAAAGATTCAGAAACCGACCCGCACCCTCTTCGCGCCGACTTCCCGGACGGTTAAAGTCAATTTGCTCAGTGCTGGTTAACGAAGTGCCGCCCGCTAGAATTTCTGCCAGGGTTTGAAGCACAGAGATCAGCATACCTATTGATATCGTAGATATTCATCACGTTAAAAGGCGGTGAATCAGACGAGAATAGACTTTTGTCTAGAAAGTGCAGGCGATCGCTTTCAGCAAACCTTCACTCTGCCGCATTTCTGCAACTGCTTTGAAGTGCCTGTTTCGGGTTTAGAACAGGTTAAAGAAGCGAAATCGTGGAGATCCATAACAAGACATTAAACTTTTCCCATCTGAGAAAGAGTTATAGTATCTTCTTGTTTATAGAGTTCCTTTTAAGATGGCTTCTGATCGACCTTCGTCTAATTCTTGTTTATTAATCAAAATTTTTAAGCGCAAGCTCAAGGCGGGTTCTAGAAGAAGCACGGATTGCAGTGCCTTTTCCCGATAAAATTCCCGATAAAAGATTCGTGATGGCAAATTCAATGTCCCGATCGCCTCAGCGAGGATCGATTGGGGAATGAACGCTGAGCAGAATCGGCAGCAGGCGGCTTCAGGTTTGTTGACGCTTAGTTTGTTTGTTTTTGTTGACTCTTGTTTGTTGATGCTTGTTTGTTGACGCTTAGTTTGTTTGTTTTTGTTGACTCTTGTTTGTTGATGCTTGAGAGTACCCTCTGGGGGTATTACCATCGATGAATGCATCTACCTATAACAGAATAAGCAGTGCTGCTCGCGAGGATAACTGCCATGTCCCCTGGAACTGGACTTTTGGAGATCGCGCCCGCTGACCGCTCGACTCCTGGTTCTCAACCCCTAACGTCTGAGCATTTAACCCGGTTTTGCCAGCGTCGGGCTGACCACCTGACTGCACAAACAGACATTGCCTTGGTGCGGCTGGTGTATCAAGATCCATTCACTCAGCATCATGAAACGGTCTGGAGCCAGAAGCAAGACAGTTTGCTGATGCCCGATCTGCTGAATGATTTGAAATCTGAAACCTGGCTACTCGATTTTTTCCCTGTTTTATCTTTAACTCAGATTCCTTTTCAAAATACTCAATATCACGGATATTTTTGTCCGATCGGCTATAAAAATCAGCAGCCAGAATATCTGTTTGTGCTGTCCGAGCAGCCCTTAACGCTCGATCGCCAAAGTTATCTTCGAGAGACGGCAGCATTTTTAATTGAATATCTGGAACTGTATCAAAATTCATATCAAAAACAGTCCGAAATTCATCTGCTAGAGCATATCGTTCACCGCGTTGGGCATCAGCTTCGCAATCCGCTGGGATTAATTTCGCTGTATACCGAAACGCTGTGCTTGAGTTCCAACACCCCGATCGTTCAGGAGCAGGCAGGCATCATTCGCGACACTGTGCAGCAGCTACTCACAAATCTGACCGATTTAATTTACTGCGGACAGAGCGATCGGCTCAAGACCAGCCTGCAAGACCTGCAAATCCTGATTCGCGAGAGCGTTGCGGCGTTTCAGCCCATGATCGAGCAAAAGCAAATTACGGTCAGCTATCCCAATACGGCTGTTTTGCTTCAGGTCGATCGCCTGCAAATCAAGCAAGTGCTGGATAACCTGCTGAGCAACGCCATTCACTTCAGCCCCCCCAACGGAAAAATTGCGCTGAACTGGTGGAGCTTTCAGGGAGAAGTGCTGATTCAAATCAGCGATCAGGGCAGCGGCATCCCTGCCGATCAGCTACAAAAAATCTTTGAGCCTTTCTACACGCGTCGTCCCGGTGGAACGGGGTTGGGATTGACGATCGCCAAGAAAATTGTGCTGGATCATCAGGGCAATTTGTGGGCACAATCCCTGCCCGAAGGCGGTGCTCGATTTTCCATCACCCTGCCGCGTCCGCTAACCTGAGGAACGCTGAAACGGAGGACACCATGAACGCAGCTCGCTCCCTCCAGGTACTCGTCGTTGAAGACAATCCCCAGTTTCGTCAGGGAATCCTCACGCTGCTCCAGCTCTTTTCCGGGCAAACGGGACAAACGCTGACGGTGGCTGCCGAAGCCGATACGCTCGATCGGGCGTTGAAATTGCTGGTGCAGTTGCGCCCTGACCTGGTGCTGCTGGATCTGGAACTGCGGGAAGGCAACGGCATTGCGCTGATGACCCGATTGCGAGAGCTGGCGATCGACTGTAGGGTGCTGGTGCTGTCTGCCCACGAAGAAGACGAGTGGATTTTTCGGGCAATGCAGGCGGGTGCAAACGGCTATGTGTTCAAACACCGGGTCGGCACCCAGCTCTTTGACGCAATTACAACCGTGCTGCGATCGGAAACGTACCTGCCGCTGGAAGTGGTCAACGGCTTTTTTCGGCAGTTTCATGTTCAGGAGCAGTCGAGCCACCAATCCCGGCAGCGGCTCCAGCTCACCGAACGAGAACACGACATTTTGAAATGGCTGGTTCAGGGCGCGTCGAATGAAGAAATTGCCAAACAGCTTCATGTCACCGTTGCCACCGTCAAATCTCACCTCACCAGCATCTTTGAAAAACTTCAAGTCACCAGCCGCACTCAGGCGATCGTGGCAGCTTTTAAGATGGGACTGGTGCAGAGTTCTTAGATTCAATTCGCTCAACTGCTCATGGGGGTGCCCTTTTGTCTTCGCCTCGCCTCTATCCTGAATATCGCTGCACGCGCAACGCTCCGCTGAGCTGCGATCGCCCCTGGCAAACCGGACAGGAGTTTAAAGGGGCAAAATTTTGCATGGACTGCGGCTTTCCGGCAACGCTGACGGCAGGACAGGAAATTCGCGGACGCAGAGGCACGTATCAGGTCAAGCAGTTTTTGGGGGCGCGGGGCTATGGGCGGCTGTATTCTGGGGTGCGATCGGGCGATGGGCAGCCCGTGGTGATTAAGGAATATCTGCTGCCAGAGAAACATTTTATTCATGCCGCCGAAGCCAAGCGTCGCCAGGAATCCTTTGAACAGCTCGCAGGGCTAACTCCGGCAGACGGTCGCGTCCAGGATTTTCGTCTGGAGCAGCCCCTGGAAGCGATTAGTACCCGCCCTTTGGAAGGAACTGCCCCTAGAGATCCCCGCTGCTACCTGATTACCGCTGAAAAAGTGCCGCCGCCCACCCTGCGCCAGTCGCTTGAAACTCAGGGAGCCATGCCGCCAGAACAGGTGCGAGAAGTGCTGAATCAGGTGCTGCAAACCCTTCAGTTCCTGCATACCCAAAAGTTTCGCCGCCCTTCTGGACAGGTTGAAAAAGGAACCGTTCACGGCAATCTCGGTCTGGATAGCCTGCTCATTGCGGGCAAATCGAACCAGTTTTATGTCTACCTGTGCGACCTGGCATCCTGGGAGTTTTTGTTTGACCCGGCACTGTCCCTGCAGCCTGTGCAGGCGAAACCGGGAGAAGACCTGGAGCATCTGGGTCGCATTGGGTTTGCTTTGTGGCGCGGGCAGGAGGCAGAACCGACCACGGAATATGACGCTAATCTTTACAACAACCAGCCGTGGATGCGGACTGACCCGCCTCTGCGAGAGTTTTTGCTGCGGCTGATGGGATTTGGCACGCCGTTTGAGAGCGCAGAAGCAGCAAGGCTGGCATTGCTCCAGCTTCCCCAGGCAGGACAGGAAAATGAAGGGGCGATCGCCCCCAGTTCCGAATCTCTGAATCGCCGCAGAAGAAAACTGTGGTGGATGCTGTCAGGGGTTTTGCTGCTGCTGTTGCTGGGCGGCATCGGGTTTTTCCTGTTTTCCAGGTCGCCGCGCGATCGCGAAAACGATGCCGAATTCAAACGCCTGCAGGAGAAATTTACCGATATTAGCGGCATTCCCAAGGGCAGGTATCTCTACACCAGCGAATCGGAGGGAACCTGGCGGCATGTTTTAACCCAGCCCGTGCAGCAAAAACTGCTGGAACAACTGCTGGCTCAGCCGAATCCGAATCAGCAGGTCTTTTTTCAACACCAGGGCATCCTCTCCCAGGGACTGCTGGAAGATAGCACCGTTCCCAGTGCCGCGATTCAAGCCGTGCGTGAGCAAAGATCCCAGTTTGCCGTCACTGCACTGCCCGACCCGAATCAGTCTCCGTCTGACCCCTTCAGTGCCGATGCGATCGCCTATGACGGCATTCTCGTCTACGTTCCCTTTAGCCAGCAGGGAGAAAACCTGCCCAAATCGCTAGAAGGACGCATCACGCTGGCAGATCTCCGCAAAATTTTTACCGGGCAGATCAACAACTGGAGCCAGATTGACGGGCTAAATCGCGCCATTGATGTGAGAGTGCCCACCGACCCCGAAGCGATCTACTGGTTTAAGAAACAGGTCTTGCAGGATGACCCGCAGGCGATCGCCCAGTTCAACCAGTTCGTTGCCCAAAAGCGCGGCATCACCAGCGAAACGCTGCAGCAAAATCTGGACATCTTTGATGCAGACGGTCCCGGCATTATTAGCTTTGGCATTTTGAGTAAGGTATGGAATCAGTGCAAGGGCTATCCTTTGGCGATCGTCGATCGTCAGGGCAACAGTTTTCAGCCGCTGAAGCGCAATGCGTCTAACCTGCCGATCACGCCTTCAGACCCAATTTGCGACAAAGCAAACTATCTAGATGTACAGTTATTCACATCCCAACGATATCCTTTGGGCTATCCGCTCAATGTTGTGTATCCTAGAGGCGATCTGCGCCCCGGCGGTGAAAAGTTTGCCTCTCTGCTGCAAACCCAGCAAGGACAGTGCGCCCTGAGCAAGGTCGGACTGGTTCCCCTCCAGCCTGTCCCTCAAGACTGTACACCCCCCCAGTAATGCTGCCCTAACTGCCGCCCTAACTGCTGCTACCATGCCGATTAATCCCTGCCGCAATCCCCAATGCGAGTTCTTCAACAAATCGCTGCCCAGTACCGCCAAAAATTGCCCTTACTGCGGACAAGCGTTAGGCTCTACTTTCCCGGCGCAAGCTAATCCCATGCCGCCCAAGCCGATTCCGCCGGTTGCTTCGCAGTTCCCCGAAGGGGTAATCGATCCCCCTGCGCCTGCCCCGTCTGATGCCGCGCCGCCCAAATCTCCCTCCTACATTCCACCCCAGCCTCAGAATCCGCCTCTCCAGCCCCAATATTCGCCCCAATATTCGCCCCAATATTCGCCTCAACCTGCGGCGCGCCCGGTGCTGAAGCTCGTGCATCCGATGGGTCGTGAGTTTGTCCTGAATGGCGAATCTGGCACGATCGGGCGGCGAGGACAAAACAGCCCAACGGCTCCTGAAATTGACCTATCCGGCATTCCCAGCGAGGGAGTGGTGTCGCGTGCCCATGCCAGAGTCTACTGGGATGCGTCTCAGTCCAGCTACATCATCATGGACAACAACAGCCGCAACGGAACGCTGCTCAATAACACTCCCCTGCAGCCAGGAACGCCCTATCCGCTGCGGCAGGGCATGACGCTACAGCTCGGTCAGGATGGACTGGTGCGGTTTACGGTGGCGGTGGGCTAGGGGCGATCGCTCAGCAGTCCACTTTCGATCATCCGATGATAATTCTGAAGGCTCCAGCGGGTTGATGTCCGGGTCATGGTGTAAGGGAGATCGGGGTTTGTTTTATTTTAGGGGAGTTGGGGTTGGGGGCGATCGGGCGAGCAGTCTCCAGACATGCATACTTGAGATTTCCAAACCTGAGACCGATGTGTTGCGAGTTCCGCTCACAAAAATTCA
>Ga0224722_1001466_pt1 | contig 13014 bp, 8 predicted proteins | sample Balambano_FR1_Me_FD_161646 | JGI IMG/M metagenome (GOLD analysis project Ga0224722, IMG submission 161646) | Freshwater sediment microbial communities from Lake Towuti, South Sulawesi, Indonesia - Balambano_FR1_MetaG | ecosystem: Environmental > Aquatic > Freshwater > Lake > Sediment | place... | reverse complement strand
GTTCTGATCGCACTGAAGGCGAGGTAGAACATGATTTGGTCGAGGGCGCTGAGGCTGAAGCTGTTGATGAGTTCAGTGTCGTTGGTCATGGTGAGATGATCCCCATCGGCTGATGAATAAACAAAATTCGATCCGGGGGATAGATAAATGCACGATCGCAAGAATGAAAGGAGAAACAAGCTGCTGACTGTTCAGGAGATTTATCGATTATTCACACTTTGGTTAATCACACTGAGAAACCAGCTAAATTCCAACTTTCTTCAATCTCTCTTCGATCAATGTTGCTTCAGATAATTCTCTCAAGCAATTCATCCTACCTATCCGGTTTCTTTGGCTTTGAGTAGCAGAGTGGACAGGAGCCTAACGCCCAGATCCACGTCCGTTGTCAGATTCAGGTTTCATAGGTTCTCCGAAATAAAAATGATCGAAGCTGCAGTTGATGCAAAACTCATAGCACTACAAGACTATGACGATTGCAAACAAGCAAACTCAAATGAGCCAATCCTTAGAATTGCAACTTCAGTTTTGGAAACAGAAGTCAGTTTGAGATGTGGCGATCGCAGGCACATCAAAACCAGGTGGTCAAGTTAATCACTGTCAGCAGAAGAACTATTTGTCACACAACTTTTAGAGGTAATTTCTCGTTAAAAAGTTGCCATTGTTTAGTGCTCTCTGACTTACAGCAATAAGTCATGGTGGTCAAAAAAATCAACTTCTAATCAAGGACAAAAGCATGATCATTAATCCTTTGAAAAGGCACAAAACAGAACTTACTTCGGACAAGGGGCAGTTCTTGAGAACCAGAGGAAACCACCACTGTTAGAGTTTAGATTTTTCTGCTACGCCATCCGTAGCACTTTCAAACTATGAGGCTCATCTTAAGAGCAAAATAGAGAACTGTTTCATGGGGTTGTACCCCTAACGCAAAACGTGAGATCCCCTAGGGTTTTATCCCCTTAGTGCAGGATGCAAACTCCCCTGTGGGTCAAGCCCCCTAATGCAAGAGAAAACTTTTTCTGGAGGGTTAGTCTCCTGATGGCTTTTCTCCTAATCTCAAATATTTGAATTTCTGCCATTACAAAAACTTGAACCAGATTTTCACGCAGCAATAATCGTTGTTTCAATGAGGGGGGTTCTCCCCCTAGACAGCAACTTTTTTTAAGTATATTTTGAGTAGTGTTAGCGGCTTAAGCAATTCCTTAGCTTCTTCTAAGTTGCGAATTAGAAAAGAATTTGCTTAATTACAGAAGCTTTAAGTGCAGGAGCACAGGTTAGCATCTACAAGCTATCTGGCAATTTAGATCTAAATTGTCACACAAGAATTTTTACGATTAGAGAATCCGACAGGAGTACTGTCCTTGTCAAAGCTCGGCACATCGAACTCTCAAACAAAGGCTTCAACAAAAGCTCTGAGCCTGTACTCAATCTCAAAAACAGCACGAACATTTAAGCTCTGCTTTTAGAAGCTTAAGTTAAAGGCACTAACGTCTTGCAGGCATTCAGGTTGCATTGGCACTGCAACGCTTGACCCGTTAATTCTGCAAGGACTGACGCAATTACCTTTTTGCTTCAACCAGGTTCGCTTAAAACAAGTGCTGAGCATTCGTTTCCTTCAAACGATCTCTATCGATCGCTCATACCACGAATCTGCGTAAAGCTCTAACCGCTAAACAACAGGAGCATCAATATACCAAAGGGGGAACAGTGGTGGCAGCATACCACAAACTTTCAGACTATGAGTTGATTTTGCAGTGCCAGGACGGGCTGCATCCGAAAAAACTCCTTTTTGCTGAACTCGTTCACCGTTATCAGCCCTATGTAGAAAAAGCCCTCTACCATTTAGCACCGCACTGGCCCGATCGCGCGGATTTAGCTCAAGAGGTGTGGATTCGAGTCTATGGACGCATTCAGCGACTGCGAGAGCCAATTAAATTTCGCGGTTGGCTCAGCCGTATCATCAGCAATTTGTTCTATGACGAGCTGCGTAAGCGTAAACGCGCCAAACCTTTTTGCTCGTTAGACATCACTTTACATTCTCCAAGTCCCACTGAGCGGCTGATGACGCAGGAGTTTTACGATCAGTTTCGCAGCGCGGTTGCCAGCTTGCCTGAGGCATTTCGCACCACGATCGTCATGCGAGAAATTGAAGATCTGTCCTACGAAGAGATTGCAGAACTAACAGGTGTTTCTCTGGGAACGGTAAAATCCAGAGTTTTTAGAGCGAGGCGATCGATTCAGGGACAGCTCTCATCTTACTTAGATGACTGAATCAACAATGGCTTTGAATCTGATCAGTTTTGAATCCCATCTCTGTCACTATTCCTTTAGCAATTGCATAAAATGCACCGATCATCAGGGATGTTAGGAAGTGAACCGTAACGCCCCAGAGTTCCTCAGAAATCATGCGTTACGCTGTCGAAGCGCGTATCCTACGGCATGCTCAACAGTCGATCGAATAAATCCGCAAGTCACAAAACCGAAATTCTTCTAAACCATGAAGTAAGCCGGTTTCTAAAATTTCTTCAAATTAGCTGGAAAGCAACAATAAACGTTAAAGGCGATCGTCATTAATGTTTATTATTGTTCTTCTACTAATATCCAGCGCTTCTTTTCAATTGGGGTGCGAGGAATGCAAGAGATTGCTTCCCATTTTATTTACCTGTAATGACGATGTTCAATCAAGCATGTAGTAAAAGATCATGAAGCGATTACTAATTGGCGCTCTGCTCTCCCTGGCAAGTTTATCTATTGTTTTATTCCCGGAAGAAGTACAAGCATCTTACGAAAAAGCCTGGGATTTCGTTTGCGAATGGGATTGCGGTATCGCTCATTTTGAGCCAGAATACGGTGGCTATACCGTACACGGCTATTCTTCTAGTTTCTACAGCATGCTTCCTGTGTCCGAGGCAGAAGCTGCCAACTGGGCATATTATGACTACTGGTTGCCTGCTGGATGTAGTGGATTTTCAACCGTTTTTTCGCAGACCGTTTGTCTGGATACTGCTTTTTTCCACGGCGTTGGCGCGTGGCACGAGTTCTCAAGACTGTACTGGGATTATTCTGACGATGAGCTAGCCTGCAAAGTGATCTCAGAGCGAGCTGCTGCGCGTGATCCCAACTCACCTTTTGCAGAAGGATGGAAGAATCGAGACAATGCTTTGGCATCGCTCGGTTATTGTCAGTGATCGAACTCACTAGTGATCAAGCTAGTGATCAAGCTAGTGATCAAGCTCACGACTTAGCAATACTTCTCAATCTAAACGAGCGATGGGGGCTGTGCCCCTACACCCCCTTTACTCGTAATTCGTTTATGAATGTATATCGATCGCTCGAAAAAACGAAGCAACTTATCTCTTCTCTGTTGAAATCCTAAGCTGTACCAAGTCGAGTAAATGGGTTGCCTATTTTTCTTTTTATGTGTAGATTTACCGCATGCAGCTTTGAGAACAAGCTGGGATTGTACAAACAGCCCCAAAGCAATGCTCAGTATTTGAGGGTTCAAACAATTATGAGGAGGTGACTGAAAGCGTGAAAGTGAAAGACAGTGTTCAATTTAATCAACCCCCTAGATTCAATCCCCTGAATCAACACCACCTGATCTTTTTTTACAGATCAGACTTTCAAGTTATCCGTATGTTCGCACTCACGTATTCGGGAATTTTGCAGAAAACGATTGTCTTATTTGTAACAGCTTAAGTCTGTTTAACGTTACCCGATATGCTTAGCAAGGATGACTTAGCCTGTATAATTCTGCGAGTTGGCGAAAAGTTAGATAAGCCTGGTGTCAGTAGTTCTTCTTCAGAAAAAGAAAGTAATTGTTAAAATACAGCATTCTTTATTCGGATGAAGTATGAAAGTGGGGCGCAGGAGCAATCCTCCGATTTTGAAATCTTTTCACTCTTCCTGTGCATCAACTGATTACGAAAATGCTGTACACCAAAGTTAACATTTGTCACAAAACTTCTAACCTGTTCTTCAAAACGTGCTGGAGAAGAACTGCAAAGCAGCTCGTCCATCTGCTTGAGGGATATCTATCTACATCAACAAACTTTCTCTTCTGATTTCATCGAGTTCGTTGCTATGACTTCTTTTTCTCATGCATTTATCTATCCCCCGGATCGATCGACTTCTCTCTGTTCACCCGCCGATGGGGATCATCTCACCATGACCAACGACACTGAACTCATCAACAGCTTCAGCCTCAGCGCCCTCGACCAAATCATGTTCTACCTCGCCTTCAGTGCGATCAGAACTAACGGGCATCGCCACGGCGCTTTCCTCGATGCTGCTGCCACCGCTGCCAAGTGTGCCGTCTACTTGACCTTTATCGAGCAAGACCACAACCTTCGCCGCACTGGCATGCTCCACCACATCGAAGCCAAGCGCGTCAAAGAAATTGTCGAGGAAGTCCGCACTGCCCTGGGCGAAGGCAAGCTGCTCAAAATCCTCGGCTCCCAGGAACCGCGCTACCTGATCCAGTTTCCCTACCTGTGGATGGAGAAGTATCCCTGGTCGCCAGGGCAGCCCCGCTTTCCGGCTTCCGGTCTCACCCGTCTGGAAAAGCGACAGATCGAAGACAAGCTGCCGCCGCACCTGCCCCCGGCACAGTTGGTCAACTCGTTCCAGCTGATGGAGTTGATTGAGTCGCTGCACAATCGCTCTCAGGAAGAACTGCCGCCCCAGAGCCGTATGCCGCTGAGCGAGTTTCTGGCGGAGCATATCAAGTGGCGGCTGCTGCATTCAGGAACAATTGCCCGGATTGATTCTCCCTCGTTTGGCTTGCCCTTTTATGCGCTGTTTCGAGCGTCCTACTCCCCGGCTGATGCCGAGGAGCGGACTTGTATGATGGCGGAGGACACGGCGCGTTTCTTCCGGCTGATGAAGGAGTGGGCAGAGCGGCGGACGGGGGTGATGCGGATTTTGGAGGAGCTGAATCTGGTGCCGGAGCAGCAGCAGCAGGCGTTTGCAGAGCTAGATGAGCTAGTGCGAGCCTGGGCAGACCGCTACCACAAGCCCCACGGCTTTCCTTTTGTGCTGCAGTTGGTGCTTGGCGATAACGACTCAGCCAAAAACTCAGGAAATCGATCGGGAACTCAAGCAGAGGGGGAACCGTTACATGTCCCAATTCTTTTGGAAAGTTAAGCTGCGAGTGTTGCTCGATCGCTTGTTTTTAGACTCAGGTAGCGTCCATCCAGCGGGAAAAGAAGCCGCAACGCAACTGAAATGCTTGAAGGAATGGGTTAACGAAGGGCGATCGCAACTGTTCTCAAATCAGTTCTCAAACTCGTTCACAAATCCTGAATCTAAACCATTCACAAATCCTGGTTTCGATTTTCAGCAAAGTGTTCCCCTAGATATTCTCACCTGCTTAGATGCTCGCAAAGTCTTCTGGTGGTTTTGGCGATGCTATCCCCAGGTGGTTGAAAAGGCTCTTGATTCAGAAACGTTGAAGTTATGGCTCCACGCTCAAAACTCCACCTGGAGCCAGGTTATTCTATCTTCTGCGCTGGAGACAGAGCGTTTGGGGTATTTCACCTGCATCGAAGACTATCTTGTTCAAGCAACCCTGACTCAAGAAAAACCCGTTCATTTTTCTCGTTCTTATCTTGCCCAATTCTCATTCACGTCTATTTCTGAATTTGTTCATGCGGGCTGTACACTCCAGGATGTTCAGCTTGCAGCATGGCTATCTCACTATCTTGCTGCAAAGATTTGCTGGAAAATTGCCTGGAAGTATGGTCCTGATATTTTTCTTTCTCCCTGTTTGTATGCTCAACCGTTAATTGATGATTGTCTATTGCAGCAGTATCCTGATTTTTCGCAGTGGATTTCACCCCCAACTGAATGGAGCAAGAGTAAAGCCAGGTTTCCTAGCACGCTGACCCTGATTCTGCCAGACAACGGTTCTGCTGAAGCAATGAAGGGTAATCCAGTTTGGGGGACGATGCTTCACGCGGAGCAGATGCTAAAGCAGGAATGGTTAGCGATCGCACGTCAGGCACTGAATCTGCAATCTCCGCAAAACACTGGACGGCAAGCTGCCTCTCAGGAATGGGAGAGCTGGCTGGAATCCTGGTTAGATTCACAGTGGCAATCCTGCTGGGTTGCTCTGCCAATCATCGATCGCTCTCTTGCTCCGATCGCACCAGATTCTCTTGCTTCTGATTCTCTTGCTTCTGACAAACTCCCTGTGCAGCAAAGCTTGATTCATGAAATCCATCAGCGGCTAAAGACTGCCAGGTACTCACAGGTTTGGAAAATCCCAACTGCGTTTAGCCTGCGATTAGTGCCTTCTGAAGGAAATCCTGAACTGCTACCAGACTCCGGAGCAGTGATGCGAGGGCTGTCTCAATTACCTCAGCTTCTGGGGTCAAGTTTTCTGGGAGCAAATCTTTTGAAGTCAGCTCTTCTGAAACCAGGGGAGCTATCTGCAGCCCCGCTCCACGAAATACTGGCTCATGCGCCAGTCGATCGATTCATGCCTGCGGCAAAATGGCATCTTCTTGCTGCGGGAAAAACAGAGCTAATAATAAGCGATTCGGAAAAAAGTTCTGATGCTGAGATTGCCGCTTACGCAGCCTTTCACCACGCTTTGAGCAACCTCTTGAGTGAGCGCATTCCACATTTGCCGCATTTGCCATATTTGATAGAGCAACAGCACGGAGGGCAGGTAATCTCAGCCAGCGATGAGCTATTGCTGTCCGGCAGTTTACAGGGCTGGGAACAGATGCTGTGGGAGATTTACCAGTGTTTCACGACGCTGGACTGGTCAACAGCAATCCGCTTTGGGTTGGTGATTGCCCATCAGTCTGTGCCGCTACCCATCGCGCTAAAACACCTTGAGGAGGCTAAAACAGTCAGTTGGTTTGGCGACTTTAAGGGCGACCTCAAGCAAAGCGGCGTAGAAGTGCGTCTGCTCCACCGGAGTGGTCAAGTGCAGACCGCATCCGCGAGCTGGGAGGACTTCAACCAGTGGCGATCGCTGCTCGAATGTGCCGGGTTGCAGCCTGCTTTGTTTGATCAACTTGCCTACCGCTGGAAACGCCATCCGGCTCCCAGTGCGGCAGCAATCAAAGTGTGGGTCACGACAGTTTGCGATGATCTTTTTAAGAGCCACAGGCTGAATGATCGCGTTCATGGTCGCAGTTCGTTTAATCCTGGTTTGTTCAGCGAAGGATCAACAGCACGGTTGAGCTTTTGTGAAACGTTAGCACAATTCTTAGACTGCATTTGGCGATCGACTCAAGATAGGCTTCGTGAAGCCATTAGTGAAGCTAATGAAGAGATATTGCGCGATCGTCAGGTACAAGCCTGGCTTGCTCTTGCTGCATTAACTTTGCGAAACCGTGCGGTAATTTCTGTAGAACAGGGACAAAATGGGGCGATCGCCCCTTGCCAGAGTCTCCCCTGAGGGGAATGACCCCTAAGGGTATTCGCTGTTTCACATCAGGGGAAGCGACCCCTTAAACAATCAGCAAGTCTGCGTCTAGGATGGAGGGTGAAAGTGCAGGGTAACTTACACTTTCTTCTCAAAACACGAACTACAAGTTTAATTTTCTCGTCTCATATAGCAATCACAAATGGTTGATGAAAAAGGGGTTGTGGGGGCTGTGCTCCTACACCCCACACAATCCAAAAAGGATTGCTGTAGAAGATCTGGCTCAATACTGGACACGCGAGGTAAAAGAATAAGGCTCAATTGTGGAAGCAAATTCTTTATATCTCTGAAAGTCTTTAATGACTCGGATTGAATATTAAAGACGAGAAAATTAAATTTTCCTTGCAGGCTTTGTGTATGACTCGTCGAGCAAATGCGTTGAGTCAGAAATCGTCTGAAGTTATATTTCTGCAGCTTCAGAATTTTATAGGTTAGAGGTATGAATCAGGAAACTCTATCAGGTGAGTGCATCAATCAAGAACAGTCACTGGTCATTAAAGAGCAGCCACTCATCATTCAGGCATTACGCGAACGAAAGACATTTTTTCTGCAAGAATTTTTAGAGATGGAGACGCAAATTAACAACGTTGTTGACCTATCTTCGCGAGTTGTCAGGCAAGCCGAGATAACATTGATGGAACTTCAAAATTTTTATGAAGTGACCCTGGTTATTCAAGCGTTGAAAGAACAAAAAACAGTTTTTTTAGATTTAACAATGGTCAGCGCGGAGATTGCCCAGCGGGTTGTTGATTTCCTTGCAGGAGGGGCTTACGCCGCAGACTGTGAACAAACCTGCATTGGTAAAAATGTTTTTATTCTCACGCCCAACTGCGTGATTTGCAGTCAGCTAGCAGAGCAGGAGTAGCGCAATTGCACTGGTATACTCTCACTCCTTTTAATCAGCGAACATTGCAGGATACGGCGGCTCAAGATGCAGAAGCATTTGCCGCAAGAAATCACTGGGACACTGACAGTTCACCTTTGCTCAACGGACATATGATTGCTGCTGCATTGCGAAGCCTGTTGCCAGACGCAATCATCACGCTACGAGGTCCGTTCTTGTGTCGAAACAATGCACTTTATTTTCCCAGTCCCCTGAACATCAAAGCTGCCCAATTCCTGGTTCCGATCGCCTGGTTGCCCGCAGATGTCCCAGGAGATGCCGATCGCCTGATGCTGTGGGATAGGCGCAAACCTGTTCCTTTAGTGGCGATCGATCAAACCCCTTCCGGATTGAATCGTGAACTGAACTGTGAATTAAATCGTGAACTGAATCATGAACCGAACACAAAAACACCCGATCGCCATTTCCTTCCCTACTCGGTAATTTTGCAGCAGCTTATGCCGCGTTGCTCGAAAGATTCGCAGGTTCAAAGCGGGCTAAAAGACGAATCAGGAGAGCAGCCCTGGACGATCGAAACCCGATGGCACAACCCAACCAAAGCGCGTTGCGGCAACGGACAAAACCAGGCTTCGATTGAGCAAACGGTTCGACTCAAGCCTGGCTGGAAATGGGCGATCGCGCTTGATGATAAGACCGACCAAAAGCTAAAACAACTGGGCGAAATCTGGCTTATTCATCTTGGCGAGAAACAGCAGCCGTTCTGGTTAGAAGCTCAAGACGAACCATTTCAGCAGCAGTGGCAAACGTTACAGAAACAGTCAGATCAGAATCGGAAAACGGCTGAACAATGCTTGACCCAACAGCCCGAAGCAGCCAAAGTAATTGCCTATCTTGTGACGCCAGGTGTGTTTGAACGAAAATACAGTGGGGTTGCTACCTGCCGAAATTTTCCCTGGGAATGGGATCTTGCATACCCTGGCGATCGCAATCAGCCGCCCGGACCCCTGGTCAGTCTTGTTACGACCCATCCGGTTCCAATTCACTGCCGCTGTCTTTCCAATGCTGGTTCAAAGGATGTGCTTGCCGTGCAGATCTCTGCGGTTCCACCGGGCAGCGTTTACTATCTGGAATATCCCGCTGCTCTCTTTCAAGATCAGCCGTTTTTAGAGAATGGCAGACCGAACAAGATTCACATCTGGCGGCAGCTCGGCTACTCTGAATTTCTGTGGATGCCCTATCAATGATGCTCTATCAACAGATGCTCTATCAACAATGGTTTCCAATCATGTTTTCCCTGTCTTCCGCCCCGCTTTCCACTGCTGAAAGACGATCGCGTCTGGCTTGCCTTGCCGCGGTGACGACCCCTTTAGCTGGGGCACTGCTGTATAACCAGGGTTATCCTGTTTCCTGGCTGGTGTGCCCGATTCGATCGCTCACCGGAATTCCCTGTCCGACCTGCGGCATGACGCGATCGTTGATGGCGGTGGCGAGAGGAGAGTGGGGTGAGGCGATCGGCTATCACGCTTTTGGTCCGCTGCTGTTTCTGATTTTGCTGGTTGCTGCGCTGCATTTGTTGCTGGAACTGGGGCTTCAGCGTCGAGTTCACGCTGTTTACGAACGCTGGTTGCGCAATCCCCGCTGGCAAATCATTCTGCTATCAGGATTTCTGCTGTATTACGCGATTCGTCTTCATCACTGGGTATCGTCTGGCGATCGATTTGCCGCAGCGCAATAAAATCAACCTGTTGCCTGTATCCAATTAAGTAGCGGTTCGCTAGGCTGGATAAGGAAGCTCTGACATTTCAGGGATTTCTTGTTTGTTCCCTTGCCGTCGATCGCTTATGCAGCTCATCCCCGAAAAACCGATCACCTCTGCGCCCCCTGAATCCGCCTCGGAAACGTTTACGCTCGACGTGAGCGGCATGAAATGTGCAGGCTGTGTGCGGACGGTTGAGAATACGCTGAAGTCAGAATCAGGCGTTAAAAATGCGATCGCCAATCTAGTCACCGAGGTGGCAGTGGTGGAATGCGATCCGGGTGTGGATGCGGCAGCACTGGCAGAAAAACTGACCCAGGCAGGTTTTCCCAGTCAGTCGCGCCAGAGCGATACGGCGACCCCAGATGGGCTGACCCCCGCCGAACGTCAGCAGCAGGACATGCGAGAGCAGACTCGGCGAGCGATCGTTGCGATTTTGCTGGTGGTGCTTTCGGCGATCGGGCATTTACATCAGTTTGGCTGGGTGACGATTCCGGGACTGAGCAATATCTGGTTTCACTGGGGACTGGCAACCTTGGCGCTGCTGTTTCCGGGGCGATCGATCCTGGTGGATGGATGGCGCGGCTTGCGGCAAAATGCCCCCAACATGAATACGCTGGTGGGGCTGGGAACGGTGACGGCTTACACGGCGAGCCTGATTGCGCTGCTGTTTCCCCGACTGGGCTGGGAATGTTTTTTTGATGAGCCAGTGATGCTGGTGGGCTTTATTCTGCTGGGTCGATCGCTGGAGCAGGGGGCAAGAAGTCGGGCAACGGCTGCGCTTCAGTCTTTGTTCGATCTGCAGCCGACGATCGCGCGGTTGATTCCTGCGAATTCTGCGTTGCTGGCTCCCAATGCGGCTTCTGCCCAGATTCCTGCCAGTCAGGTGAAGGTGGGCGAGTGGCTGCAGGTGCTTCCCGGCGAAAAGATTCCGGTGGATGGCGAAGTGATTGCCGGACAAACGACGGTTAACGAATCCATGCTGACCGGGGAAGCGGTTCCGGTGCTGAAGCAGCCGGGGGAGTTTGTCGCTGCCGGGACGCTAAATTTCTCTGGGGCGATCGCCATTCGGGCAACTCGCACGGGCAAAGACACCACGCTGGCGCAAATTATTGACCTGGTCGAGACCGCGCAGACGCGCAAAGCTCCGATTCAGGGACTTGCCGATACGGTGGCAGGCTATTTCACCTATGGCGTGATGACGATCGCCACCCTCACCTTTGGCTTCTGGTATTTCATTGGCAGCCGGATCTGGGCAGAAAAAATTCAGCACCTGGGACATCATGCGATTGGTGCATCTCACGCGCTCATGCACGGCGGCACGGCAGAGATGATGGCACACATGGGCGAACTCCCGACCTCTCCGCTGCTGCTCAGTCTCAAGCTGGCGATCGCGGTTCTGGTGATTGCCTGTCCCTGTGCGCTCGGCTTGGCAACTCCGACTGCAATTCTGGTTGGTTCGAGCATTGGCGCAGAGCGGGGCTTGCTGATTCGGGGCGGCGATGTGCTGGAAAAAGTGCATCAGCTCAAGACGATCGTGTTTGATAAAACGGGAACGCTGACGATCGGGCAACCGACCGTTACCGATTGTTTACCGCTTTCCAATCAGATTTCGGCAGACTCTTTGCTGCAGCTTGCTGCCACCGTCGAAAGCGGCACTCAGCATCCGCTAGCCGTTGCCATTCGTCAGGCTGCTCAACAGCGGGAATTTGCTCTGCTACAGGCAGATCAGTTTCAAACCGAGGCAGGTCTGGGTGTTGCTGCAAGGATCGATCAAAGTCGCGTTATTGTGGGAAATGCTCAGTGGCTCGATCGCTGTGGTGTTGCTATTCCCGAATCGGCTCAAGCTCAGGCGGAAACGCTGGCAGTCGCAGGGAAATCGCTGGTTTATGTGGCGGTGAACGGACAGCTTGCAGGGCTGATTGCGGCTCAAGATACGCTGCGAGCCGATGCCAGAGAAACCGTCGATCGCCTTCAGCAAATGGGCCTGCGCGTGATGCTCCTGACCGGAGACCAGCAGGCAGCCGCGCAGGCAGCCGCAAAGCAGCTCGGACTCTCAGAACAAAACGTGCTGGCAAACGTGCGCCCGGAGGAAAAAGCAAAGACGATCGCCCAACTTCAGCAGCAGGGTTCGGTGGGGATGGTGGGTGACGGCATCAACGATGCGCCTGCCCTGGCTCAGGCAGAAGTGGGAATCGCCCTGTATTCTGGAACCGATGTGGCAATGGAGTCGGCAGGCATTGTGCTGATGCGCGATCGCTTGAGCGATGTGGTGGAATCGATTCGCCTCAGCCGCGCCACGTTTAACAAAATTCAGCAAAATCTCTTCTGGGCGTTTATTTATAACCTGCTGGGAATTCCGATCGCCGCTGGAATTCTGCTGCCTGTTTTTGGAGTTGCCCTGAGTCCGGCAACGGCAGGCGCGTTTATGGCGTTTAGTTCGGTGAGCGTGGTGACCAACTCGCTGCTGCTCAGGAGTCGCTTTCGCTAATTCCAATTCAAGCGATCGCCACAGCCTATTCTCCTGCAAAAATCTGATTAACCTTCAGGTTGAATGCGGGAAATTGGGGCGATCGCACCCGCTTCTCTCCTGCAAAGCTGCCAGCTTCAAGATAAGTGTTCCCAGCAAGTTCTAGAACCAGAATGACTTGCGCTCCAGGATCAACCAGCCAGTATTCTGGAATGCCGCAATCTTGATACTGAATTCGCTTGGCAACGTAGTCTCGATCGCGCTGCAGATCACCGGGGCTAACCACTTCAACAACGAGGAGCGGCGGAGCCATTGACAGCCGAATCGTATTCCTGCGGCGGAGCTGCTCAATGTGTTTAGGACGAAGGATGGTGAGATCGGGATAGCGATTTCTTGGCTCGCCTCGGACTTCAAGCTCTAATCCCTGTCCTCGAACGCGATCGGTTCCCAGAATCAGGGCAAATTGGAGGAAAAGGCGATTCGCAATCTGCACATTTTCTCCGGAC
>Ga0224722_1001464_pt1 | contig 13020 bp, 15 predicted proteins | sample Balambano_FR1_Me_FD_161646 | JGI IMG/M metagenome (GOLD analysis project Ga0224722, IMG submission 161646) | Freshwater sediment microbial communities from Lake Towuti, South Sulawesi, Indonesia - Balambano_FR1_MetaG | ecosystem: Environmental > Aquatic > Freshwater > Lake > Sediment | place... | reverse complement strand
GTTTTTCAGCCCCTCTTCCCCCAGATAGGCGCCCCACGGCAGGGCGGCCACCATCAGGTCGGCCTTGGCATCCAGCGGCGGATGCAGCCCCAGCCCCACGTTGCCGACAAAGGCCAGCGGGCGCAGATAGCCGCCCTTCAGGCCGTTCTCGCGCACCACGGTGCGGCAGGCTTCATTCACGTCGGCCTCGCTGTAGGGGACGTCCATCCAGTAGATCTTGGCGGAGTCGAACAGGCGGCGGGTGTGCTCCTGCAGGCGGAAGATGCAGGTGCCCTTGGGGGTATCGTAGGCACGCACCCCTTCGAACACCGAGGAGCCATAGTGCAGGGCGTGGCTCATCACGTGCACCTGGGCATCCTGCCAGGGCACCAGTTTGCCGTTGAACCAGATGTATTGCGGGTGAGTGGCGGATTGGGAAGGCTGTGACATTGGCTTGGCTCCTTAAGCTCTGATCCGGGGTTGCTGTTCCAGTGCATCGACCCGGGAAACGTCCACCAGCTTCACCAGCTGGCTCCACAACTGCTGGATGGGACGCACCGACTCGACAGTAACCGTGATCCGCAGTTGTTGGCAATCCTGCTCCATGTTGAGGGCGCAGAGGTTGAAACCGCGGTGACGAACCACCCGCAGCACCCGCTCCATCACTTCGGGTCTGGGCTGGGCATGGATTTGCAAGGTATTGAACTGACTCATGGGCGTTGCTCCATCATCTGGTGGTTGGCGACTCCTGGCGGAACCAGGGGCCAGACGTTTTCTTCCTCTGAAATGGCCACATGCAGCAGGTAGGCACTCTCGCTGGCCAGCAGGCGATCGAGGGCGCCGGCTATCTGATCCTTGCATGTGATGGTTTCGCCGGGGATGCCGAAGGCGGCAGCCAGGGCAATGAAATCGGGGTTGTCGGAGAGGATGGTCTCGCTGTAGCGGCCGTCGAAGAACAACTCCTGCCACTGGCGCACCATGCCGAGGCGCTGGTTGTCCAGCAGCACCATCTTCACCTTGAGCTGGGCCCGGCGGATGGTGCCAAGCTCCTGCACGTTCATCATGAAAGAGCCATCACCGCTCACCAGCACCACTTCATCTTCGGGGCGCGACATCTTGGCGCCGATGGCGGCCGGCAGACCGAAGCCCATGGTGCCGAGACCGGCGCTGGAGAGGTGGTTGCGCGGGCTGGTGAAGCGCATGTGCTGGGCCACCCACATCTGGTGCTGACCCACGTCGCAGGCCACCACGCTGGTCTCCGGCAATCTGGCAGAGAGCTGTTTGAGCAGCGCTGGGGCATAGATGGGCTGGCCGGGATGGTCGTAGCGAAATGCATACTCGCGGGCCATGTTCTCGCAATGCTCACGCCATGGGTCGATGGCAAGGGACATGGCGAGGCGCGGCAGCACCTGTTTCAGATCCTGGGTGATACCCACCTCGGCGGCGCGGCGCTTGCCGAACTCGGCGGCGTCCACATCGAGATGGATCACCTTCGCCTCGGGGGCGAACTCCTCCAGCTTGCCGGTCACCCGATCATCGAAACGGGCGCCCGCCACCAGCAACAAGTCGCACTGCTGCACCGCGTAGTTGGCAGCCTTGGTACCGTGCATGCCGAGCATGCCGAGATAAACGGGGCTGTCGGGGTCGAGTGCACCGATCCCCTTGAGGGTGGTGACCGCAGGCATGCCGGTCGCGGCGGCAAAGTCGCGCAGCTGTGACTCGGCATTGGCCATGCCCACCCCGCCGCCGACGTAGAGCACCGGGCGCTCGGCGGCGGCCAGCAGGGTACGGGCGGCCGTCAGTTCGGCCTGGCTCAGATGCTCGGGCTCAGCCACTGCAAACAGCGGGCTCTGGGTTGGCACCTTGGCCAGTTGCACATCCTTGGGCAGGTCGATCAGCACCGGGCCCGGGCGCCCCTCACTGGCGATGGCGAAGGCTTCGGCGATCACCTGCGGCAGATCGGCCACATCGGTCACCATGAAGGAGTGCTTGGTGCAGGAGAGGGACATGCCGAGCACGTCCACTTCCTGAAACGCATCGGTCCCGACGGCGGCGCAGGGCACCTGACCGCTGATGGCCACCAGCGGCACCGAATCGAGTAGCGCCTCCGCGAGGCCAGTTACCAGGTTGGTGGCGCCGGGGCCGGAGGTGGCGATGCAGACGCCCACCTGACCGGAGGCGCGGGCATACCCCACCGCCGCCATGGCGGCACCCTGCTCGTGGCGACAGAGCTGATGGGCCAGGCCACCGTCATACAGGGCATCGTAGACCGGCATGATGGCCCCGCCCGGGTAACCAAACACCTGAGTCACACCCTGTTGCTTGAGAGCCTGTACCAAAAACTGCGCGCCGTTCATCTGGAAAATCCTGTCCTGTGGTCGAAAAAAAACCCCCGAGCTGTGAGGCTCGGGGGTCGCTTGTTTCGTTCTGTCCGGTGGTGGGTCTATCCCTTGTTCCGTGCAGCTAAACGAGCCCCGAGCGGTGAGATAATAATCACCACTAGGACCACAATAATGCTGACGAAACGGGAGGCCATGTTCATAGTTACAACCGGAAATCCTGTGAAATTGGGCGGTTTTTACCGCGAATGGCTATTAGAACTAGCACGGTGATTTTTATTGGGCAAGCGTTTTTTGCCTGACAAGACTCTGATTTTGACTGAGTCCGAACGCGTCGATTGGAACAAAAAACTAATAAAAAACGGTTAACCAGCACATACATCAAACCAAGGACGGGATTTATGTCATTAGCTGTGGTTTATAGCCGTGCCAGCTTAGGTGTCGCGGCCCCGCAAGTGACGGTGGAGGTGCACCTCTCCAACGGTTTACCCGCCTTCAACATGGTGGGCCTGCCGGAAACCTCGGTGAAGGAGTCGCGGGATCGGGTGCGCAGCGCCCTGCTCAACGGCAATTTCGAGTTCCCGAGCAAGCACATCACGGTCAATCTGGCCCCCGCCGATCTGCCCAAAGAGGGGGGCCGTTTCGATCTGGCCATCGCCATCGGTATTCTCGCAGCTTCCAAGCAGATACCTGCAAAATACCTGCTCGATCACGAATTTTTAGGAGAGCTGGCCCTGACCGGCGAGATCCGCCCCGTGCTCGGGGTGCTGCCCGCCGTGCTCGCCTGCCGCGATGCGGGTCGCACCCTGCTGGTACCGCGGGAGAACGGCCCCGAGGCCTCGCTGATCCAGGACGCCGAGGTACGCACCGCCCATCAGCTGCTTGCCGTCACCGCCTGGCTGGCGGGTCAATACGAGCTGCCGCTGCCGGATCCCCAGACCACGGAGGCCCTGCCCGATGTGCCGGATCTGCAGGACGTGATAGGTCAATCCCAGGCCAAACGGGCGCTGGAGATCGCCGCCGCCGGCAGCCACAACCTGCTGTTCATCGGCCCGCCCGGCACCGGCAAGAGCATGCTGGCCAGCCGCTTGCCCGGCATTCTGCCGCCGCTGAGCGAGCAGGAAGCGCAGCAGACCGCCGCCATCCACTCCATCGGCGGCCTCACCCCGCGGGCCGGTCACTGGCATCACAGGCCCTATCGCACGCCGCACCACAGCGCCTCGGCAGTGGCGCTGGTGGGCGGTGGCTGTCATTTTTTGAAATTAATGAGACTTTTTGGAAATAGATGAGACAAAAAGGGCCCCATACGTGCACAGTCATGCCCTGAGAGGCATAATCGCCCTTTTAACCCAAGGAGTAATGATGCAGAAATCTGTTTTCTACCCCGGCATTGAGAATCTTTACGGACAAACCGAACATGATCCGATCAAGGTTTTTCTGGTCACACGTCCATTCGCCTATTCGGCGCTTGCCCTTGCAGCCACGGACCGCAACGAAATTCGAGAAGCTGTGTTGAATACGCTCGAGGGTCCTAATAGCGATGGCTTCTATACCTATCAGGACGGCAGAAAATTTGCCAATGACGTTGCCCGTGGTCGCATTCCAGTCATTCTTAACGAAGGGGCGGACATCGACGGACAAGAAATCGTTCTAGTCGATATAGTTACCTATCCGCTGTGGCACTGCCTGATTACTGGACTTGATCCCTTTGCCAAAGGCAACGGCGGTTTGTTGTGGAAGGTAAACCACAACATCCTTGCCCCGTTCATTGACGTTATCCGAGAATGCGGATATGCCTACACGACTATCCACATGAACGAACAGCCCATCGATGACGCGCCGACACACAATCTAATCATGTTTGATCTGCGAAACCAAACTCGGCAGATCAGTGTTGCGCAAGCCATCCGCAATCTCGCTGCTGCAATTCCAAACGTGAATATTGTGAGTCAGTCTAATCCGGTCATGGATGATCGCTATTGCCTCAACAAGCGTTTGCCACAAGACCCACCTTGCGGCGCTATGCCAGTATTCGAGCGGGAGAATATGCTGTTGCCTGAATAAACGTGGTTTTTCTCTGTTGACCTGCGGCCTATGCAAACCACCACCCTTTCACTGCCCGTGGAGCCAGACATAGCGCCTGAATTTTTCTTGTCTCATCTATTTCCAAATCGGACAGCAAGAATGGGGGGCTCCCTCGCGCGTTCCCGCCAGGAGGAAAGCCGTTACACGTAGTGATCCTAGCACTGGGTCACCAGCGTGAGGCTGGCTTTATTTAGGTAGTAGGCTGAGCGGAACCGAAACCAACTCTTGCCCTGCTATCGGAGAGCTCGGCACTGGAACCGGGCGACCATTCTCAATGTAGAACTCGAATGCGGTAACAAGAGCATCTAATGCCGCTGTCAGTGCCTCCTCACGGGAATCCCCGCAGGTTAAAGCTTCCGGTACATCTGGGAAACGAGCCATCCAAGTATCACCATCACGCTCGATGATTACGGGATAATGCACCACAGCGCCTTGATTGCTTAACCCAAAATCAGGATCAGGGGTGTAACCTTGCTCAGAAAATATTAGCGCTTGCCTTCTCTGCTCTTTCAGGTTGGCGAGCGTTTGGAAAAAACAATCTTCGCAGAAATCCAGCTCGTAAGATTTACCATCATGTTTTGAGGGATACCCCCACGCTGCTTTCAGGGTCGCAAACTCAGGGGGGTAGTCGTCTTTTATTGTGGTGCTTCCGCCGCAAATGTCACAAATAACATCAGTTACCCCATCAATCTCGATCCGGCCAATCAGTTTCATAACAGCCCCATTAAGTTATTACCTAATTTTTTTGAAAATTATCAGAATAAGTATAACTGCAATTGGAAACCCAATAGAGGCGACTTCAATCACATTATCCGTGGCGTGATAAATGCTTTTAACAATGGCTTGATGATAGTCCTCCGTAACAACCTTTTCTGATAGCCTCATGCTTTCCTTTTCGTCTATGTGACCAAAAGAAAGGATTGCAAGACCAAGCCACGCATAATAAGAAAGGGCGACTAAACATATGCCCATCCATCGAATAATTGCCTTTGCCTTACTGGTTAACATCATAAGCCCCTTCTAGGAACCCGCCGACCGTCCCACCAGAATATGGCGACAACTTACCCACTGAAGAGGCAACTTCTGACATTGCTCGATATGCCTTTACTCTGCTTGATGATTCATCCATTGGAGCGATCTCGTCAGTGTTGGGGTACTGTTTCTTAAACTCGCTGGTCATATCAACAACAAGCATCGAAGGATCTCGGCTCTTGCCCTCCAGGTATCGTTGCAGCGACAAGGGCACCGCAAAATCCTCCTCTGAGTCAATCCTCACAAGGGCGTTAGTTGTATACCCACCTTCAAAGACCCGAGAGCCAGCAAATTTTATCCCTTTCGTAGCGTGGGTCGTGCAATTAACACCGGTCACATCGTATTGATCGATTGTATGCCCATTCCTTTTGGTGCTGTCCCTCATGCCTTCCGTTTGCTTTGCCGGAGACCCGCCAGCCCATAACTGCTCGAAATATTTTTTCGTTATTGATATATCGGCATCATCAATCAGGAAAACTTTAGCCCCCATCTCATAGAGCTGTTTTCTATAGTAATCCCTAGCATCGTCATAGGATAAAGCATTCAAGATCCCATCCCCTACCGCCTCCAGTGGCTCACCGACTCGCCCAAAGCGCCCATAAGTGAACACAAAGGGGCTGTTATTCTCATGCACTGAAACGAAGGCATGCCCAGTCCCTTTGATCTCAGTCCAGATAAAAACGCCATTCGCTAGCGCGTTTGCCGGTGCTTCACATTGGCTCTCATCATCGACCCAGTAGCCTGTGTTTTTCTCGATAAGAGTGACGATCCCCCGCTCATCACGAAGGGCAGGCTCAGCGGATGTAAGCTCTGCATCCCTCCAGTGTCCCCGCGCTTTCATTAACTGCTTAAAACGTACTGGATCCATGCAGTCCCCTAGCTGTTGGCTAACTCAAAAATGCCATTGTGCCACAAGGTGCAAGTGAGCCCAAAAAGCAATGAAATGGGACGACATTGGTTGTCGAAAGAAACGGGGCTGGTTATCATTCGAGCCCTTGTGTAAAAATACGGGTTTTAGCAAAGAGGGTACCATGAAAACCATTTTAGCCAAGACGTTCGGGGGGCTGGATAAAGCCTATTATTTTCGCCAACTATTCTTCGGGGCACTGCTGCCTGTTTTTATCATTTTCATCTCGAGTCAAAGCCCAACGGCAAAGCCAATGCCAGTATCGGCTATGTTCTATTTCGGCATAAATACGCTACTTTATCCTTACTCTAAATTTGTGTGGGATAGCGTTAAAGATTTTTTAATGGGAAATACGGTCATCACCTTGGCCCTGCCCCTGTTTTTGTTGGTCAAGCTGTTCACCATCGTGATTTGTTGGGGACTGGCGATCTTCGTTGCCCCAATTGGGTTAATTTGGTTGTGGTGGCATCACAGTAAAGCCGAAAAATCGAGTGCAAGGTAGATCACAACCCTGGCTTAGCCGGTAACAGGCAGGCGGAGGATGTACAAAGGGCTGAAATTCAGCCTTTTTTACTTAGCATGAATTATTGGTTCAATTGTCCCCGTGTACAATAAAGCCCTGTTTGGTGATGAATAGCGATGGAATTCACAGTTATTTAAGCACGGTGCGAACAAGTACATTATGTGAGATCATGACCCAAGTTGGTATCAGGGGATGAGGTTCAGTGTGAGTCACCAGCCCACCTTCGTGGATAGCGAGTTCAATGGTAAACAGACTGTGAGCGAATCACTTCCTAAAGGACTCTCATTTCAGGCATCAACAGGCCAGTGGAAGGCACAGCACAAAGGCCAGAAGATCACATTCAACACTGCCCGTTACGGAGATATGGCCAAGGAACTAGCCAACCGGGCGCTGGAACGGATGCAGACAGGGACTTTTGATCCGGTAGCCGATGACCTCCTATTCAAGCAGTCCTGGAAAATGGATGACGCCGCAAGGCAGCTTGGTTTGTCTCTGACGCAGCTCCGGCAGTGGATGTTGACTGGCGTGGTTAACGGCAAGGAGATCCGCCCCCCCTAAACGGGATGTTCGAGGGGGAGATCGGATAACAGGGCATGAACTGATGATGGCACAAGTGCGTCTTGCTACTTGAACGACAGGATCACTGAGTACAGTCTAGGTACGGCAAACATATCCACCAAGTAATCTTTTATGCATACAGTAATTTGCCTGTGAAACCGGAGACTGCATGATCTCGATTCTTAAATCGAGCATAACTAAGAGGAAATGAAATGCCTTCATATAAAGCTGAACAAGAATTTGAAGTTATATACCGTAACCGTTCCGGTGACATGACATCCCAGAAGACAATTGCGAGAGGGGTTAGCAATACTGAAGTTAGAAAACGCTTTGAGTCTATGGGTTACCAAGTAATGGGGGTGATATACAAAAGATTAACAGGTAGATCGATCCAAGTGTCCGGCTAATCTCACAATGTAAGTCTTAGATGACCACGGTTGATGCAATGAAACCGTTCGAGAAAAGTGGGCCATAGTCACCATGGAGCAGCCCCATCCGGCAACCTGTAGAGCCTTTGGTTTCAGCTAACTTACCATGCCATTGCTTGGAATAAGACGGATGTCAAGGCCCTGGGCCTGACCTGAATCCAATCGTACAACTCGACTCACAAAGAGCAAATTCGTCACTAATGGACTCAATCACCCTGCAGCCCTTACGTAGCAAAGACTTCAGATGAAAATAGCTACAGAAAGAAAAACGTTATCGCAAGCAAAAAAAGTTAATTAAATTTTCCATCTTCGATCATAAGACTTGCGTTTATCGGATCGGAGATATGAAAACCCACCCAATGTGAGCAACCACTAACAGTGCTGATATAACTCACATTTTATCCACAGCGACCAGCTTATCCACACGTTGCAATCCTATAACGACCTCACTATCTTGTAGTTCGAGCACAAATGGACACTACATGTTGTAGTGTCCGCACGACAACACAGCAAGGAGAAAACCATGGAGAAGTACAGAACACCACATAGGTACATCCCGGGCGTAGAACCGCCCATAACCCGGCACATAAAGAGGGCTCACCATGCCACAACCGAAGCGGCCACCAGGTCGATGCCGAAAGGCAACCCGATATGAAAAAGCCACCCAACCGAGCTGGTTAAGGTGGCTTTATTCAGAATTCAAACTAGCTGTTCTCACTAGCTTTAGAGCAGCACTAGTTTGGTTGTTTACGACTGTAGCAATCATGGTGATGCCGCATAGCCTAATCGATAGCATAGGGGCTCCACCCCCTAACGCAATCACTACGCAGTATCTCCATATCTAACTAAGGGCCTTCGGGCCCTTTTTTTCACGCAGATCCCGCGAAAAAACTCAACCTAAAGTTGAGACTTTTGGTTGCTCAATAATGATCAATTCACTCGCGAAAATCAACCGTGGTTGATGTTTAAATCATATCAAAAAGCGATGCGATGTTACCCCCGCAATCCGATCGCACTTTCCTCCGCAATCCGAGCGCACTTTCCCCCGCAATCCGAGCGCACTTTCCTCCGCAATCCGAGCGCACTTTCCCCCGCAATCTGAGCGCACTTTCCTCTGCAATCTGAGCGCACTTTCCTCTACAATCTGAGCGCACTTTCCTCCGCAATCTGTAGTCGGCAACACCTCGGCATCGTGGACATTTTCTAACGAGACCTCTGCCGCTACGATATCGTGAGTCACAGGGCCAACGGCCAGATGCAACTTACGCCAGACTCGCGCTTCTCGGCCCCGTGTTTTCTGACCTTCCACTCACCCTCACCAAGCACCTTGAGCCCGGTTGAATCAATAACCAAGTCAGTGATGTTTCCTTTAGGTGGTTGACGATAGGCCACTTTCACCGTGCGGCTCGCTTGCTGACACAGCTATAGTCCGAGGCACACTGCGGCACATTTATCAGCTCGAACAGCGAGTCGAGAAGGCCCTGGGTGGCCAGCAGGGATAGGTTGAAAAACCCTTTTTAGCATCAATAATGTACAGATGGTCTGGTCGGTATAGAGCTGGCCGTTCATGCGACCCAGAAGGTGAGAGAGCTACGACGGATCCGCGATTTGTTGTACTGAGGTCAACAGGTGATGGGATGAAATGACTTGCCCATGATATTGATGTAAAGAGGGACTTGGTGATCAGATCATAGGCCTCACAATAAGCCCCGTTCAGATCCATCTGATTTGAGCAACAATGCCCTTTACAACATGAGAGAGGCGACGGTAATCCCTACTTCTGCTCCCGCAACTCCCGCCACGCTTTCAGCACTCTGATCTGCTCTTCTTCTTTCAATTCACATAGCAAATCCAGCACTACCGTCATCCCCAACGGTTTGTTTGTGCCACGTAGGTATTCCACATAGGTACGCTTACTGATCCCCAGCCTCTCGGCCATGTCTTGTTGCGTGATCCTGCTCCTCGAATGAGCCTCAAGCAAATGATGTATCTGTTTAAGTATATGGTGATTTGGCATCAATGGGCTCTATTGGCAGACGACCAATAGTACATGAGAATGTAATTAAGTGGCAATTTAATGTAATAAAACTTGACTTGGAATAATTTAATGAATATTTTGTTGTTGTGTTTTGCGCTGGGTGTAGACTGTACATATTGCGTCCATAAAGAGATCCAATATGACCCTCATCAACAAAGACGATGCCCGACGAGATTTAGAGCCCTTTTTCCCATTGCTGACCACAGCAATGAACGAAGCCTGGATGAGGTGGTTCAACAACCCGGTTGCACCCCAAATGCAGCACAAGCGCGTCAGGGCCGCTGTGGTGTGGAACGAATTCCTTGCGTATATGAAGAGGGAACTTGCAACAGGGCGTTATCCTGGGGTGACGATATCGAGCGTTGGCCAGAACATCGGCTTACTGGTGAATGGGCGCTATTACATACGATTCAAGAAAGGGACGAGACACTTCAAATCGTCTAACTTTCCGACCCAAGGTGCATTGGATTTTCACGATCCTAACGTGGACATGTTTGGCGGCGTTTCTCGATTGGAGGCGCTATATGTATTGGATAAGCACGAGATTTCTATTGATAGTTTTGTGCTGACACAGAGAAATAACAATGCTGTGAGCTGGGTTCTAGACCTACAGCAGCAAGTCACCGCATCGGTTCAGGAGCTCCCACGAATGGAACCTTCAGCCCCGATGGTGCAAGAAGGTGTCGCACGGCGAGTGATCAAGTCCCGCAAACAGGGCAAAGAGAAGAAATATGCAAACGATAACAGAACTGGAGTATCAAAACGCAATACGACCAGAAATGATTGAGCTCAGGCGCCGTATGCTCGGTCTGAGTCAGACCGAGCTGGCCGCTAGAGTGGGGATAGTACAGGGGACGTTATCCAAAATTGAGCAGGGTTTGAAGCCGGTTACAATAGAGCAGACCCTCCTCTTTGCCGAAGCTCTGTCTTGCCATCCCTCATTCTTCTCTTTACCAGAACGACTCTATGGTGGCCCCATCAGTGCCAATCCAATGTATCGGAAGAAAGCATCCGTTGGGCTCAAGGTATTAGACCGCCTATTGGCTGAAATGAATGTCCGCATTGGCCATATACGGAAATTGATGCAGTTCGTCGACTATAGACCTGAGCTCCCCCTGCCATTTTATGATCTTGATGATTATGAGGGTGATCCAACCAAGATCGCCGAAAATGTACGACGGGCATGGTACATGCCAAATGGTCCAGTCAGAAACCTAGTCGAATGGTTGGAGCGAGCTGGGATCATCATTGTTGAATGTGATATGGATGATGCTGGTCTATCAGGTGTCAGCTACCATATCCATGGTCTACCTCCCCTTATCTTTATCAACAAAAACCAGCCAATGGATCGCTACCGTTTCACCCTTGCCCATGAGCTTGGGCATCTTGTCATGCACAAGATCCCAAATCCAAACATGGAGGAAGAAGCCAACATGTTCGCGGCTGAATTGCTGATGCCAAGTCGGGAAATCGCACCTTATCTGCAAGACTTAACGATTGAAAAAGCTGCCTACATGAAGCCTTTTTGGCGAGTCTCAATGGCTGCTTTGATTTATCGGGCCAAAGTGCTGAATCAGATAAGTTCTGGTCAATATGAGTACATTTGGCGACAGATGTCGGCTCGGAGATACCGAATCAATGAGCCAGTACAGCTAGAGCAGCTGGGAGAGTCCCCCTCTCTTATGCCTGAATTATTCAAGCAGATGAAAGAGGACATGGAGTATTCCCCTGATGAAATCACTCAAGTGCTTGGCCTACACTACTCTGAGCTAAATCAGCTTTATGGCTTTGAACAAGAAAGAAAACTTCGCTTGGTAAGATAGTTGCTGGCAGCTGATGCCGGACGAAGATAGCTAACCAAACCGACCTGATCTTCACTTATATTTAGCAGAAATGGGGACTGCAAGGTCGATAGCCCCCTTGGTACTCACGCTTAGTTCGCCATGAGGGTGGTGAGCCAGCTCAGCGCCTGCCCGGCCAGCACTCCGCCGCTGGCCCCCTCCAGAATTGCCCTTACACTGCTGGCTACCATCCGGACCACCGGCCATTTCGGCTTGGGGGAGACGGCTTGTGCTTGCAGGGTTGCCAGATCAGCTCGCAATTCTTCGAGCTCACCGTCCTGCAGTCTTCCCTCGGTAATCACACGCTCCAACCAGGGCAACAACGCGGCCAGTGCCTGCGTCTTATCTTCCTGGGTTACCGTCTGCTGTTGCTGGGCCCCCGATGAGCCGGCTAGTATCTGGCTATTGGTGATGTCCCCGGTGATATGAATGTGGGTCGTGGCTGGCCGCTGTGCCTGTTGCTGCTCCTGAGGGGTGAAGCTCATACCCTCACCTTGGATCCCCACTTCGGCCAGATCGAGTGCCCATATCAGTACCTTGTCCCTAACCGCTTCAATGAGGCCACGCACCTGGTTCGATCCCAGAGACACCTCTGGCACCATCTCAAGCCGCATTTCCCGCATTATCATCATTGTCTGCTCAGGACTAAAGAAATAGCGCACCACATTTCCCGGCACCGCCAACTCTTCCAATGCACTGATAGGTTGGCAAAAACGAGATTCCGACAACATTTCGGTAAGCTCAGCGTCATCGATGTGGAGCGGGATTGTAGTGGTCTAATCATCCCGGACACCATTTTAGGTGGTACAGTCGCCACCATGACCTGAGGTGTTCAATGACAAGATTGCGTCGCTCGTTTACTGCCGAATTCAAACTGGAAGCTGCATCCCTGGTGCTTGATCAGGGGTATTCAGTCCCCGAAGCCAGCCGTTCGCTGGATGTCGGTGAAACCGTGCTTCGCCGCTGGGTTCAGCAGCTTCAATCCGAACGCAGTGGCACTACCCCAATCAGCAAAGCGCTGACTCCGGAGCAGCAAAAAATTCAGGAGTTGGAAGCCCGCATCAACCGGCTCGAACGTGAAAAGGACATTCTAAAAAAGGCTACTGCTCTCTTGATGGCGGACGAGTTCACACGTACGCGCTGATAGACCGATTAAGGGAGCAAGCCCCCATCACCTTGGTCTGCTGCGCTTTCGATGTTCCCACCTCCTGTTTTTACGATTATCTGGCTCGCAGGCGGACGATTAACCGTGAGCGCATGCAGCAGCGCTGCGAGTTGCGCCGGTTGTTC
>Ga0224722_1001462_pt1 | contig 13021 bp, 9 predicted proteins | sample Balambano_FR1_Me_FD_161646 | JGI IMG/M metagenome (GOLD analysis project Ga0224722, IMG submission 161646) | Freshwater sediment microbial communities from Lake Towuti, South Sulawesi, Indonesia - Balambano_FR1_MetaG | ecosystem: Environmental > Aquatic > Freshwater > Lake > Sediment | place... | reverse complement strand
ATTCTGTTCAAATTAATTTTATTATTCAACATCGTATTTCCTTTGGCTATTTTTTATATTCAAAGCATCATTTGATAATCGCTTCAATCCGATCAAGTTCCCAAACCCCACCCGCAGCAAGCCCTTTACACATACCTGTCCACATATCTTTGGTATGTACAAATTTCTGGCCATCCCATACCCATTCATCACTCGACCAACAATCTCCTATGCCACGACCTTTTTGTACACTACTCATCACTCCTAAACCAAAGTCAGAGGCATGCTCGGTCACGAAAGTCGCTTTTCCTGTTAATGATTGATCGAGTACCCATGCACCATAACCTTCGTTATATGCAGCTCGCCAACACAAAGTCATCGCCAATACTTTATTGTTACTTAGTTTATAAAGCTCGATTGGCTGAGGATCTGCCCCATCACCATTATAGATGCCCTCACAAAAACCCTCTTCTTTGGGTGTTGGCTGTGCCGCCATCAAAAGTTGATATACGGATTGATACTGTTTCGTTTTGGGCTGTAAGGTCAGATAAGGCTTATTGGCTGTTTTAATCTGTTTCACAACCAGTTTAGGTTGAGCAGCCAAGACTTTGGATTCATCCATTTGCCCTTTTTTAATCAATGCACCCACTGTACCAATACGTTTTTGAAAATCATCCATTTTCAATAAACTAGCTGTCATACCTGCATCAGAAATTTGCCATTGGACATTTGAATTTTTAAAGACAATATCTGTCTTTTGTTTGGCTTGTTGCAATAAGCCATTCACCTGATTTGTAGAAAGTTTCCCCATGATTGGGAACTCAGTACCATCAACAGAGACTTGCCCCAAATCTTTTCCATTCACATAAAAATGAATATTTTGGAGTTTAGCTGCTGGCAGTGATTCTTGCTCAAAATTTGCAAGCGCGAACTCGGCACTGACTGTTTGCTTTGCTCCAGCTTTGCGCGTTAATAACACTGATGCAGGTTCATTTTGCCCTTCTTCATTTTGATAACCCACAGCACGGCATGTCCCCGTATTGCTACAGTAAATTTCCCAATCTTGGTGTGAAAATGAAATACCTTTGATTTCTTGTGCAAAACTGGTTGCACTCATCACAGACAAAAAGCAAATTGGAACTATATTTTTCATCGGTTTCATTTCTTTCAACAATCTATTTATTTTCAAGTCAGCAACAGTTTAAATGTTTTTTATGTCCACGAGTCATATGGACTTGTATAAAAGCGTATGCTCCTTTTTGATCAATCGTAAAACGGCTACATTTTAAAATGAAAAAATCAAACTTACTGATCGTGACGTTATTCTCTGTTTTCACATCAATCACTCATGCAGAAGTGCCCCATTTCAGACCTACTTTGCCTAAATTTTCCAACACCGTACAAGAGCGTAAAACTGAAAACCAAATTTATAGCTTAGGCGAAGCATCCTTTGCCCATGATGTTCGTGTTCCCTTTTATGGCATAACAGTGCTAAACCCTGCCGAGGATGGCTTATTAAAAAACTTTAAACAATGTTCAGCGAAAAGCTGCCATTTCGACTTTAAACTGGATGCCATACAAGCGAAGCATCTTAAATTATTGGCTATCCCTGAAATTGGTATCGTCTTAGTACCCAAAGACTGGAACGATATTCAAGCAAGTGCGGGCGCAAATGGTACAGGATCAGCTCTGCTGATGAGTCCAGATCAGAAACAAGCAATTCAACTATATGACTCATCTTTTTGTGTTGGTTGTGGTATGCCCTATGCAACTCTTTATTTTCCAAATCTGTTGAAACAAAGTCTGGAATATGAATACGGCGGTTATAAAGACCCTAAAAAATTGCTGAATGTGGTATATCCATCCAAACAAGTTGCATTCTTTAGTTATCAAATTCCAAGTTTAAATAACAAAACGCATGGCATTGCTAAATATCAGGATGAAGACACGTTTAACTTTAGAGAAATCAAAGTCACTTTAGACAAATCACAACAACACATGGTTGGAACAATTCTAAATTTTTACAATGCGACCCACTAATAAAAAGATGAGCATAAAAAAACCTGCTATATGCAGGCTTTTTATTAATCGATGACTTAATCTTTATCAAGAATAGATTCAAATGCTTTTAAACGTTTATAAATCGAAAGTAATTCAATAATGGTTTTCCATGAACTAATGAGGTACTGGAAAGATTCACGAACTTTATCGAAAACATTTCCTATTTGAGTAATTAGTCCAAGTGTCATTTTACCCGCCGCAATTGCTGGGAATAACACGACTAGACTATATAAAATATCAAGTTGTCTATACCAGATTGCAACTAAGTTGAAATAAGCGTAATGAAAATACAATCTAAAGTAATTCACACGGACTTTACTAAACAATTCTTTTAAAGTTAATGGATCTGCTCTATTCGGATGATCTTCACCATAGACCAATTCCTTACGATAAGCAGCTTCAACCTTTTGATTATTAAATTGCAAGCCTGGTAATTTTTGCCCAACGAACATTAAAATAATCGTACCGACGATCGCCCAAACGACAGCAGCCCACACCAATGAATGCTGGATTTCACCAACAATTGGCAAGACTGGGACTTTTTCAGAAAGCTTGTATAACAAAGGCAAGAATGCGACCAACACCATGACCGACTTAATGAGTTCAACACCCAAGTCTTCAACAATAGTTGCAAAACGCATCGTATCTTCCTGAATACGCTGCGAAGCACCTTCAACATGACGGAGTTTATCCCAGTTTACTGTGTAATATTCATTCATTGCAGTTCGCCAACGGAATACATAATGACTGGTAAAGAAGGCATTAATTACAGCAAATGTCACTGCAACCATCGCAATATAGAGGAAAGTCAATGTGCCATTATATAGATCATCAATATTTCCACCTTTGTTATCCAACATTTGCTGTATCAGGTTATAGAATGGTTGATACCAAGCGTTAATTGCAACACTAACTTGTACAGAAAACCAAATATTAAACAGGATAAATGCTGAACCCCAAACCGACCAAGTTTGCCATTTATTATCTGAAATAAAACGCCAAAAACCAGCAAACAGTGCTGTCGAGACTAAGAACCAAGCATAAAACCAAATAAATGCTGCTGATAAAAAACGACTGACGCCAATTGGCAACTCTGCATCAGCATAGCCTTTAGGAAAGCCAATATATTCACCCCATCCATGACCACCTGTATACCAAAGCAGCATGTTCAGAGCTAACCACACAATCACCGAAATGAAAAATAAGCGTGGATTAGGGAAAAAAGATTTAAACATCGTATTTAACAATCCTTGTTGAGTTGCGATTGTACAAAAGCATTATCCTATGAGCTTAAACTTAAATTTGTCTGATAAAAAAGTTTAATGAATTGTTGTTATTTACCCGTTTTCTCATTTTTTTGATAGCTTTTTGTATCGCATTTACAATTTGTTTGAGCAAAGTCTGCGTGATAGACGAATTTAAACACTCAATCCATCTATCATCACTAAAGCATTTTTCTATGGTGATGGCGTTGGGCTATTCATTTTTAAAACTAAATCTTGTTGATTTGAATCAGTCTGTTTAGTTTTACTTTGAATCACCCCTTGGATATTTGCCAATTTTTCTTTTGCTGCATCAACACCCGCCTGTATGGTCATTTCACGCCCTTTGACATCAAAGATATGGGCTTTTTCACGTAGATCAGGCTGAATCACAATATCCGCATCTTTCAACTCTTCTTCAGCTAAACGTCCTTGCATAATATTAATATTTTGGTTAAACAAGCCCCAAACATTGGTGGTTTCTGTGTGAATCGGTTGCGCCAAAATATCCACAGCGATCACAATATCTGCCCCTAAATCACGTGCGACTTCCACTGGTACTGGGCTGACCAACCCACCATCAACATATTCAATATTACGAATTTTAGTGGGTACAAACATACTTGGGATCGAAGCAGATGCTCGTACTGCCTGCCCTGTATTACCATGATTAAATACAGTTTTAGTCCCATCTTTTAGTTCTGTCGCGACCACATACATTGGAATTTTCATTTTCTGTAAAGGCATGTTGTGTACTTGTTCATTCACATAGTCCTCAACTTTTTTTCCATCCAAGAAGCCTTTTAAACTGACATTAAGCTCTCGAACATCATTAGCTTTAAGTTTAAGCGCAATCTCTCTCATCTCAGCCGCAGATTTACCGCTGGCATAAATCGCCCCCACGATGCTGCCCGCGCTTGTACCCACAATAAAATCTGGGCGAATGCCTTGTTGTTCTAAGACTTCGAGTACGCCAATATGTGCATATCCACGCGCACCGCCACTGCCTAAAACGAGAGCGACAACAGGTCTTTTTTGCTGTTGTTTAATCTCAGCAAAAGGCTGAACAACGGCTTGTACTTGAGCATCTTCAACGACGGGACTTAAATGTGAGGTGGTTTGACAACCTGCAAAAATCACCATTGAAAGTCCAAGCGTCAATAATTTAAGCTGTTTCATATGCCGTTTTGCCATATCTATCTTATGTCATACTTTAATTTTAACGCCATGAAACACGAAATGCTGTATCACTTTTTTAGCATTTATTCATAATATCTCCATAAAAAAAGCCCCTTAAAAGGGGCTTAAATTGAGATAGATCAACAACTATGATTTAAATCACTTACCAAATATCAGAATCTACTTTTTTCTTCAATTCAGGATAATGATCAATCTTAAACTCAGGTTCTTTGATCCCTTTTTTCAACTGTGAGGTGTAGTCTTTTAATAAGGTTCGTGCGATCGGGGTTAATAGTAAAATTGCCACCAAGTTAATGGTTGCCATAATCCCCATAAACAAATCTGCTAATGACCAAACTAAAGGAACACTACCAATCGCACCGAAATAAACCATCACTAGAACTAAGATTCGGAAGACAAACATCACTTTCGGATTATTATTAATAAACTGCATGTTTCCTTCTGCATAAGCATAGTTACCTAAAACAGCCGAATAACAGAATAAGAATAATAAAATTGCGAGGAAATCTCCGCCCCAACTCCCGACTTGACTTTCTAAAGCACGCTGAGTCAGTTCAACCCCAACAAATCCAGCATCGTGATATACACCCGAAACTAAGATAATAATCGCGGTACTGGTACATACAATAAAGGTATCTACAAACACACCTAACATTTGTACCAAACCTTGGTTCACTGGATGTTTTACATCAGATGCCGCTGCCGCATTCGGCGCAGAGCCCATACCCGCTTCATTTGAGAACAGACCACGTTTGATGCCTTGCATCATCGCCATAGAAATCATTGCACCAAAGAAGCCGCCTGCTGCTGCATTAAATTGGAAAGCTTCGGTGAAGATCAATTTGAAAATACCAGGCAATAACTCGTAATTACTAATCGCAATATATAAGGCAACGGCTAAATAGAGACCCGCTTTTAAAGGTACAAACATTTCAGCAAATTTTGCGATACGTTGAATACCACCAAAAATTGCCAAGGCAACCATCACAACCAGTGCAAGCCCCACCCATGAGATTTCTAAATCAATCCCACCTAAGTGTGCAACTAGATTTGCTTTGTCCCACCCCCATGCATGTGAAGAAGCATTGGCAATGGCATTGATTTGAACTGAGTTAAAGACAAAACCGTAGGTAAAGATCAGTGCGAGTGCAAAAACCATCCCAAAGGTTTTACTGCGTAAACCTTGGGTAATATAGTAAGCAGGTCCACCCCGAAACTGCTGACTATTACTATCTCTAACCTTAAATAGTTGAGCGAGTGAAGATTCAATAAAAGCTGAACTCATCCCCAAAATCGCAGTGAACCACATCCAAAACACTGCACCGGGTCCACCAATCGCAATCGCAATCGCAACACCTGCAATATTCCCCACCCCAACTCGACTGGCTAATCCCGTTACAAATGCCTGAAATGGGGTTAATCCGTGAGTATCTTTATCACCTTTGCGACTGCCTTTCATGACTTTAATACTGTGAAAGAACATCCTGATCTGCACAGCTTTAGTCGCAATCGTATAGAAAACACCGACCACCAATAGGAAAATAACTAGAAAATCCCATAACGGGTCATTAAAAAAACTGACCCAAGCCATTAGGGTGTCATTTAATTGTCCATTCATCATTTATTCGCTTTTCAATACGGCATGTACAATGAGTACAGGCACGATAACAATAGATGAATCAAAAAAGCCCCACATGGGGCTTTTGATCCGATTTAGGCAAAAAATTTCAAAATAATTTGAATCACAACCACATTCACTAAATCAATAAAGAAAGCACCAACCAACGGCACGATCAAAAAGGCTTTATGTGAAGGGCCATACACATTGGTAATTGCTTGCATATTGGCAATTGCATTGGCAGTTCCCCCCATACCAAAACCACATAATCCTGCACCCAATACCGCAGAATCATAATTACTGCCCATGACTCTGAACGAAACATAGACGGCAAATAACCACATTGCTATGGTTTGAGCAATCAACAAGATCAACATAGGTAATGCCAGTGTGGTTAACTGCCACAGCTTTAACGATACCAATGCCATTGCTAAAAATAGTGCCAAAGCGGTATTACCAAACACATCAATTGCACGATCAAAAATAGGACGCTTAAAACCAAGCTCAATCACATTGCGCAGTAAAATACCGCCTGCCAATGCCCATACAAACGTAGGCAATTCAAATGCTGTACCCAAGGTCAAGTTCTTCATGATTTCAGCAAATGCCAAAGCAAAGGCAAACATACCGAGCGTGGTAATGGCATTATCAGCAGTGATTAAGCGAACTTTTTGTGGTGCTTCAAATATGTACTCGCTCTCTGTAAGTGGTTGAGCACTATTATCTGAGCGTTGCATGGTATTGAGCGGTGAAGCGAGTTGGTGTTTACGAATCAGATAGCGAGCTAAAGGGCCGCCCATGAGGCCACCAATGATCATACCAAAGGTTGCACTTGCGATCCCTAGAGGCAACGCACCTTCTACACCATACTTTGTTTCAAAAATAGGTCCCCATGCCCCTGATGTTCCTAAGCCACCAATCAGCGCAATGGATCCAGCCACAACGCCCATTAAGGGTTCTAAGCCAACCAGTTTAGCCACTGCCATACCGACGCCATTTTGGATAACCACGAAGCCTGAAATTGCGATCAGGAAGATCACGAGAGGCTTACCGCCTTCTTTTAATTTATGAAAGTTTGCACTCAAGCCAATGGATGCGAAGAACATTAACATAAAGGTATCTTGCATCAATTTATTGACTGAAATGGTATAGCCTGTCGTTGAATGAATAATATAAAAAATAATAGCGCCTACGAGGCCGCCAGCTACAGGTTCAGGAATATTGTATTTGGTTAAAAAAGGGATATTTTTATTTAATAATCGTCCTGTATACAGTACAAGTACCGCCAACATTAAACTAAATGTCGGGTGCAAAATATAATCCATAAATTTGTCCTAAATCAGATTAAACCATTAAGTGAATCTGCTCATCGCGCCCAATCAAAATTACTGTCCTACTTCTAAAATAGTAACTCTCAAAATGGGTTAAAATTCAATCAACTTTATAAAAAGCATACAGTTCCTTGTGAGAACTCATGCCTTATAAAGTTGTAAAGCTTTTATGGATGATTACATCTACACAATAGATGGATTAGAAATTGTAGCGAGCCATTGCACCTACACGGTTATCCTTACCTTTTTGACCACTAAAGGTTTTGCGTTCACCGTAGATATATTCCACCCCCAAAGTAACGGGTGGCACAGGTGAATACATCATATTCCACCAACCTTGTTGCAAGGTTTTGTTCTGCGTGGTATCGACAGATGCTTGTTGCGCAAATTGATTCGCATCATTTGCAAACATTGCGCCATACGCGAGTGTACTGCGTAATTTCGAGGTGATTTGATAGCTTGTGCCGAAGGTCAGTGCATCAAACTCATTTAGATTTAAATCAAAATTATTGGGATTCACATTAAAAGCATTATTGGTATAGAGTAAAAATTTGCTATCGCCTTTAACATGCGAATAATCAATCATCGCCTGTAATGAATCCGTAAATTTATACTTTGTACCAACTGCAATGCCCCAACCTAAATCAGCACCATCAGCACTCAATTGTTTATTATTTTGATCATAATTTGCCTTGCTACGTGCCTCTGTCATTAACACACGAGCAGACATTGTTCCTTTGCCATCATCAAAATCATATTTTAACTTTGAGGTTAAAGCAGGCACTCGGTTGTCATCATTGCCTTTTTCTAAAGCGACCGAATAACTAAGTTCAGGATTGAATTTTCCACTATAACGCACCATAGGAGTACGATATGTCCCCACACCTAAAGGTGAATTAAAATCAATCATTTCTGGCTGTAAATCTGTTGCCAAAAATGTCGATGTTGTTTGACCAAAGAGCCAATCATTAAAGCTTAAATAAGCATGGCGAATACGAATCGTGTCATTGCTACTACCACCACGAAAATCAACTTCTAATTTCCCACCAACATCTGCATCTTGAACAGGTGCTTTAAAGTCGAGACCTAATCGTGTCACCGTCGCAGTGCTATAAAAACGATCACTATTTTTTTCATTTCCCTCAAGATCAACTTTATTGATTCGGTTGAAAATGCCATCGCCGCCTTTGGCTTGATACGATGCATCACCACGTAAAAAACCATATAACTGAACTTGTGCGCCTGAAGCAGAATTAAAACTTAAAGCTGATGGTTGAGAAGATGCTTCCGTATGCTTCGGCATGTTTTGGTTCTGCGCAGCCACAGATGTTTGTGTAGCTTGTTGAGGCATCTCATTTTTTTGTTTTGACTGTGGAACATATTGTTCTAGTAAAGCCCTTAATTCTTTTACTTCATCTCGAAGTTGTTGAATTTGTTCTTGTTCGTTTGCAGCCTGCACATTGTTCATCATTAAGACAGCAATGGTAAACGCCAATCCCTGAACTATGAACGGCTTACGGATGAGAGATAAACTCATGAGAAGCTCCTGTATTCGTGTATATTTCAACATTTTCCATAAGCATAAAATTGGGTAAATAAATATGCTTATCATAGAAAACCTCTCTCACCTTATTGGTCAGAAAAGCCTAATCAATTTTAAAAAAGGGCGTATTATGCATAAATTTAAACTATTGTGTGTATTTTTTTATTCAAATTATCATAACGATTTCAGCGTGTATCAATAAATACCATTTCTATTTCATTGTGTTATAAATATATTTCTTTTTCACATAAATAAAACAAAAAATAAAGTCTTCGTGCAGTATCACCGATTTATTCATGTCTGACCAAATTTTACTCAAATCTTGATCTACGACTAAAAAGCCATCCTCAAATCCACTTTATTACTTTATAGTCTCACCACATGAGAAAAAGTAACAAGCTTAGGAACATGAAGATGAATATGGAACAAATCCGTTATGTGGATGATGCAATTACGTCACGCCATTCTGTACGCGCATTTTTAGATACACCTGTTGCAACACAAACTATCAAAGATATTTTAACCGTTGCTTCACGTGCGCCATCAGGAACAAATACCCAGCCATGGAAAGTATATGTCGTTACGGGTAAAAAACGTGCTGAAATGATTGACCGTGTTTGTACAGCACAAACTGAACTTTTCCAAAAACCAGAACTTGCGGAACAATACCAAGAAACTTTCGCCTACTATCCTGAAACATGGATTTCCCCTTTTATTGACCGTCGTCGTGAAAATGGTTGGGGACTCTATGGTTTGCTTGGAATCCAAAAAGGTGAAAAAGAAAAAATGGCGGCGCAACAATTACGCAATTACCAATTGTTCGATGCACCTGTTGCACTCTGTTTCACGGTAAATAAAGCCATGGGAATTGGTTCAAAAATGGATATTTCCATGATGATTCAAAATGTCATGGTTGCTGCCAAAGCACGTGGCTTAGATACATGCCCTCAAGCAGCGTGGAATCATTTTCATCCCATCGTTTTAGATGTATTAGATGCTCCAGAAGATGAAGAATTAGTATGTACCGTTGCCTTAGGTTATGCCGATCCAGATCATATCGTCAACAGCTTCATTACGCCTCGTGAACCCGTTGAAAACTTTACGGTATTTTTAGACGAATAAACGACTCTACAACAGTATCTCTATGCAGAGATACTGTGTTTTAGTTGTTTTCCAACCTTTAAAATGGCAAACAATCCTGCACTGGTAAACAGTACCATCATGATGCCCATATTCAGTGATGCTTTCCAAACTAAGAAGTTTAAAATCACTCCACCCAACAAGCCGCAAGCAAACTGCATACTGCCCATGATTGCACTCGCAGTTCCAGCTCTCGCACCTTGTTGAGACATTGCCAAAGCCATTGCATTTGGACCTGTTAAACCAATTCCAGATACTGCAAAGAATAAGCCTGACATTAACAACCAAAACGGTGCATCTGCCATTAACCCAGTACCAAATACAACGAGCGCCCCAAAACATTGAATGGAGCCACCAAGACATAAACGTTGGAAAATACCCATACGGGTATTGAGATGTTTATTGATCGAAGACATCAACATAATCCCAGCCGCATTAAATGCAAATGCATAAGAAAACTGCTGCTGAGACAATCCATACTGCCCCATAAAAACTGCCGAAGCAGAGCTGATATAACAAAATAATGCCGCACCTGTTAAACAACCGGCAAACATCGGCACTCTAAAACTGTCATCTTTTAGGATTGCAGCATAAAGTGTAGTCACTTGAGACATCGATAATTTTAAACGGCGCTCAACTGGCAAAGATTCTTTAAAAAAGAAATGTACACAGAACCAACAAATTACTCCAACCGTCGCTAAGATTAGAAAGATCGCCTGCCAAGGAAAGAATGTTAAAATCCAGGCACCAAACATAGGCGCAAGAACAGGTGCAAGCCCCATCACGATCATCATGCTAGAAAAAGCTTGAGCCGAGCCTTGCATGTCCAAACGATCACGAATAGCAGCCCTTGCAATCACAACACCGACACAGCCACCTAAAGCCTGAAAAATCCGTGCGGCAATCAATGCCCACTCATTTGTTGTCAACACACAAGCTAAACTTGCGATCACATAAAGACTGAGACCAAAATATAAAGGTGGCTTACGTCCAATACGGTCACTGACAGGTCCATAAATCAACTGCCCAATCGCCAACCCTAAGAAATAAGCAGGAAGTGTATTTGCTATCATTTGTGTACTTACCCCAAACTCATCTGCCATTTGCGGCAATGCGGGTAAATACATATCAATTGATAATGGGCCGAGGGCTGTTAACAAAGCGAGTAATAAAATCCATGCTGTTGAATACTGACGCTGATTTGATTGCTCTGCCTGCATAATACTCTACTATTCAAGTTTATTTATTTTCTAAGCTTAGCATCCTCAATATATTTGTGCATAATATTAGAGCCTGCTAATACTTTAAAAATGTTAACAGACTTTACGACAAATCGATTGTCGGATACAAAAAGGACAAACTTTGAATCCTTGGCTAACACGTTTAAAACAAACAACCTATAACACCACGTTTATGTATAACGTGCGTATGCTTATTGCATTCGCAGGGACCGCATTCGTTCCATATCTTTTAAATGATCAATTGGCGACGATTCCACTGACCTTAGGCGTAGTTGCCGCAGCAATTAGTGATATTGATGATCGATTTTCGGTTCGTATCCTAAATCTGATCTATACCTATATCGGTTTTTTCATCACCGCAGCTTCGGTACAATTGTTGTTTCCTTATCCAATTGTTTTTGCAATTGGACTCATTGTTTCATGTATCGGTTGGATCTTATTGGGTTCGCTAGGGCGACGTTACGCAACGATTGCCTATGGGTGCTTGGTCGTCTCAGTCTATACCATGCTGGGTGTGCATCTATTTGAACAATGGTATCTTCAACCCACGTTTTTAGTGCTCGGTGCTGCGTGGTATGGATTACTTTCAACCATTAGTTTCTTGCTCTTTCCTGTACGCAAAGTACAAGACCAACTTTCAGCTTCCTATTCAGCATTAGGCAGCTTCTTATATGCAAAATCAAACTTATTTGACGTCGATATGACACCCTCTAGCTATCAACAAAGTATGATTGATTTAGCACTAGAAAATGGCAAATTAGTGGCGATCTTTAATGAAATGCGTATGTCACTTTTAACCCGTTTAAAAGGTGACCGAGGACAAAAAGATACTCGCCGAAGTTTGCAATATTACTTTGTCGCCCAAGACATTCATGAACGTGCCGACTCAGCCCATATTGATTATCAAAAACTGGCAAAAGTCTTTCAACACAGCGATATCTTATTTCGCTTCCAACGAATCTTATCCATTCAAGGCAAAGCGTGTCAGGATTTAGCCCATTCTATTTTAAGCCGTAGCCCTTATGTACATAACAAACGCTTTAAGCACAGCTTTGAAAATTTACGCATTTCATTAGAAAAACTACGAGAAGATGGGCTTTATGATCAAGTGCGTATCAATGCTTTATTTGCACTTTACCAAAACCTAAAGTCAATTGATGCACAACTACAAAATTTAGAGACAGAACGTAATCTGAAATTAATCAATGCGCAACAAGCTGAAAACCAATTAAAAGATGATGACCTAAAAGGTTGGAATGACATCATTGTACGTGTTAAGCAACATTTAACCCCTGAATCAGTGTTATTTCGCCACGCAGTCAGACTCTCGATTGTCTTATTTATTGGTTATGTATTTATTCAAGTAACGCATATTGCTTATGGCTACTGGATATTACTGACCGCACTATTCGTTTGCCAACCTAACTTTAATGCCACCAAACGCCGCTTATATTTACGAATTGTCGGAACCTTGATAGGCATCATTGTGGGTCTTGCGATTATTTATTTTATTCCCTCGATAGAAGGGCAATTGGTCATGTTGGTTCTCAGCGGTGTCTTATTTTTAGAACTTCGCAGTAAACAATATGCTCAAGCCACCGCTTTTATTACAATTCTTGCCTTAATTAACTTTAATCTAGACGGTT
>Ga0224722_1001461_pt1 | contig 13022 bp, 9 predicted proteins | sample Balambano_FR1_Me_FD_161646 | JGI IMG/M metagenome (GOLD analysis project Ga0224722, IMG submission 161646) | Freshwater sediment microbial communities from Lake Towuti, South Sulawesi, Indonesia - Balambano_FR1_MetaG | ecosystem: Environmental > Aquatic > Freshwater > Lake > Sediment | place... | reverse complement strand
TGACAACCTCAAGTAAAGCTTCAACATCATTCGACCCGTAGAGGGTACTGAAACAAATACGCGAGGGGTTCACCAATCAGTCGAGTAACGGCTTCAACATCATTCGACCCGTAGAGGGTACTGAAACTCTGTTATGCACGACAGGGGGCGGATAATACCTGGTGCTTCAACATCATTCGACCCGTAGAGGGTACTGAAACACGACGATTGGGGCGGACAAGAGTTCACCGAAGATCGCTTCAACATCATTCGACCCGTAGAGGGTACTGAAACCCTACATCGCGCCCAAACTCCGTAATCGCAAGTTGCGCTTCAACATCATTCGACCCGTAGAGGGTACTGAAACATATTACTCGAATTGCTCATTTGTAATGCTGTATTTGGCTTCAACATCATTCGACCCGTAGAGGGTACTGAAACATCTTACGCTCGAAGATAGTATCAATCGTATGGCAAGCTTCAACATCATTCGACCCGTAGAGGGTACTGAAACTACCATTTATTCTTGATACTAGGTCAGAATAGTTATGCTTCAACATCATTCGACCCGTAGAGGGTACTGAAACCCCAATATCGTTTTGACCATTGTTCAGTTAATCCTGCTTCAACATCATTCGACCCGTAGAGGGTACTGAAACAACGATTAAACATGCCATGCCAACTACACGGCATTGCAGCTTCAACATCATTCGACCCGTAGAGGGTACTGAAACATAAAACACTGCTTAAAATTCCACTACTTGAGGCTGGCTTCAACATCATTCGACCCGTAGAGGGTACTGAAACCCCTGAATAAGTCTGGCAATCTACTGAAACTCTTAAGCTTCAACATCATTCGACCCGTAGAGGGTACTGAAACTATAAGATAGCGGGGGTCTGGTACAGAAAGGGTAATGCTTCAACATCATTCGACCCGTAGAGGGTACTGAAACTAACGGTAGCGGTCAGCGTGACAACCTCAAGTAAAGCTTCAACATCATTCGACCCGTAGAGGGTACTGAAACAAATACGCGAGGGGTTCACCAATCAGTCGAGTAACGGCTTCAACATCATTCGACCCGTAGAGGGTACTGAAACGACCGCATTTAATGTTGGACTGGATAATTCATTTAAGCTTCAACATCATTCGACCCGTAGAGGGTACTGAAACCAAAACTAACAGCGGGGGTTTTATTGTCTAGTCATGCTTCAACATCATTCGACCCGTAGAGGGTACTGAAACCTATAAACAATGTTGGGTATTTCAATCGTAGGAAGCTTCAACATCATTCGACCCGTAGAGGGTACTGAAACTTTCTAGTGTCAAGAGAGAAAATCTAGTCACTATAAACGCTTCAACATCATTCGACCCGTAGAGGGTACTGAAACACGTAATTTGATGAGGAAAAGCGGCGGGATTGATGGCTTCAACATCATTCGACCCGTAGAGGGTACTGAAACCACATGGAACGGCTTGAGGTCTTCCAGAAACGCGAAGCTTCAACATCATTCGACCCGTAGAGGGTACTGAAACTTCGCCAGCGCTTCGAGCCGCGCCATCGCCTGGTCGAGCTTCAACATCATTCGACCCGTAGAGGGTACTGAAACGACTTTCGGCGTGATGGGGACGTTCATCGGCGCACCGCTTCAACATCATTCGACCCGTAGAGGGTACTGAAACATGTAAAAATGACATCTACAATCGCAGGTAGTACATGCTTCAACATCATTCGACCCGTAGAGGGTACTGAAACTTTACCCCTAAGCTCCATAGGGGCGTCAAATTTCAACGCTTCAACATCATTCGACCCGTAGAGGGTACTGAAACCACTGGTCACAGCAACAATCTCACTTATCAGCGGCGGCTTCAACATCATTCGACCCGTAGAGGGTACTGAAACAACAGGTCGTTAATCGCCTGTTTAATCGGCGCAAGGCTTCAACATCATTCGACCCGTAGAGGGTACTGAAACCCTCTTCATCCCGCGTTTCGAGTTCTGCTGACGGGATGCTTCAACATCATTCGACCCGTAGAGGGTACTGAAACGTCCAGGTCGCGCTGCACAGCGATCAGGTCGCTGAGCTTCAACATCATTCGACCCGTAGAGGGTACTGAAACCGTGATTGCCAAGGATCCGAAGTTCGTCAAGGCACTGGGCTTCAACATCATTCGACCCGTAGAGGGTACTGAAACGGTGGAAGCGATGCGGGTGTTCGCGGATGTGATGGGCTTCAACATCATTCGACCCGTAGAGGGTACTGAAACAAATTATCAATATCTGTGGGTTGTGACATGACGACGCTTCAACATCATTCGACCCGTAGAGGGTACTGAAACTCACACTCAGACGGGTAGGGCGGCAAACCCTACCCCGCTTCAACATCATTCGACCCGTAGAGGGTACTGAAACACTGATCCAAAAAACTATCCCGCCTTAAATGTTATGCTTCAACATCATTCGACCCGTAGAGGGTACTGAAACTTCATTTTGTTCTCCCATATTGAACACTACTGGAAGCTTCAACATCATTCGACCCGTAGAGGGTACTGAAACCATAGACAATAAAATTAACGCTGTCTAGTCCACTCGCGCTTCAACATCATTCGACCCGTAGAGGGTACTGAAACACTGAACATAAGTTTTGATTGTTCAAAAACAACACCTGCTTCAACATCATTCGACCCGTAGAGGGTACTGAAACATTGTATTTATGAACCCTCTACTCCTTTGCGTGGAGGGCTTCAACATCATTCGACCCGTAGAGGGTACTGAAACTTCAGCGGTTGCGGCGGGGGCGTTTATTCTGGATAGCTTCAACATCATTCGACCCGTAGAGGGTACTGAAACTCTCTATTTTATCCTGATATTGCTTAATCAATTTATGCTTCAACATCATTCGACCCGTAGAGGGTACTGAAACTTCAGCGGTTGCGGCGGGGGCGTTTATTCTGGATAGCTTCAACATCATTCGACCCGTAGAGGGTACTGAAACCCATGATTAACCACAACGTAAACACCGTAGCCTCTAGCTTCAACATCATTCGACCCGTAGAGGGTACTGAAACCAGGAAGCTGCTGAAAAGTGGGCGCGGCGTTTATCCAGCTTCAACATCATTCGACCCGTAGAGGGTACTGAAACGTTATTATATCACAAAATGTGCCTACCAGAGCAACAGGCTTCAACATCATTCGACCCGTAGAGGGTACTGAAACGGCTAATTGTGCCATAACAACCCTTGCACCAGATGATACGCTTCAACATCATTCGACCCGTAGAGGGTACTGAAACCGAAACTACACGCGGGTGTTTTATTGTCTATTCACGCTTCAACATCATTCGACCCGTAGAGGGTACTGAAACGTAGGCGGTATCAGAGCTGATGTTAAGGATAGTGTTTGCTTCAACATCATTCGACCCGTAGAGGGTACTGAAACATGATCGTGAGCGAGAAATTCACCATTCATGACTTCAGCTTCAACATCATTCGACCCGTAGAGGGTACTGAAACCCTGTTGCGGCGGCGCATTGAACTCTTGGAGGGAAGCTTCAACATCATTCGACCCGTAGAGGGTACTGAAACTCAATGTGTTTTGTTCGACGGCGGTGTAGATTTCGGCTTCAACATCATTCGACCCGTAGAGGGTACTGAAACACAAAACCACGACGGCGGCGGCGCGAACGGCAAGCGGCTTCAACATCATTCGACCCGTAGAGGGTACTGAAACAACACCAGACGGGGAAACTACATCATTCGCCTCGTTCGCTTCAACATCATTCGACCCGTAGAGGGTACTGAAACATTTGTTGAATACCTTCAGCTAAATCCTTATCACTCTGCTTCAACATCATTCGACCCGTAGAGGGTACTGAAACATCGGCATAGGTGTAGTACGCATGATATGTGGATACGCTTCAACATCATTCGACCCGTAGAGGGTACTGAAACATCGGCATAGGTGTAGTACGCATGATATGTGGATACGCTTCAACATCATTCGACCCGTAGAGGGTACTGAAACATCGGTTATATAAGCGGTAAATTTTTGATCTGTATGCTTCAACATCATTCGACCCGTAGAGGGTACTGAAACATCGGTTATATAAGCGGTAAATTTTTGATCTGTATGCTTCAACATCATTCGACCCGTAGAGGGTACTGAAACATCAGGATGCGAGTACAGGAGCGAACGAATTTCTCCGCTTCAACATCATTCGACCCGTAGAGGGTACTGAAACCTGACCAGATACCGCATACCCCGGCAAACAGGAATGCTTCAACATCATTCGACCCGTAGAGGGTACTGAATACAAGTCCGGCAGCGACCTTCGCACTTCAATACCCCACCACCTATTTGATCATTCATTTGCCTATAATGAGGTGTCTGCTATCCACTTTATTGGCAACAAAGCTCTGATATGTGATGGTACTTTACACGCTTCACGCTTTGCGCGGGCGATGTATGATCTGGCTGATTCTAGCTGCACTCAAACCATATTCTCGCGCCAGGTCTGTTCCAGATTCCCCCGCCAGGTAGCGTTGACGGATGATCTCGTCACGGGTAGGATAGCTGTAGAGTTTCTGAAGCAGGTGTTGAGTCGCTGAGGCGAGCGAAGCAGCAGTCACCGGTTTGATTTCGTTACCTATCGGAGTCACTCAGATTGAAGTGAAAAAGCGGGGATACCTCTAGCGTATACCCGCTTTTTGTTTTGTCAATCACCGATCCAACGGAACGATTTCCACTTACTTTGCCGGCAGTAGCCCAAGCTGCTGCATAACAGACATTTCATCAAATTGCTCAACCTGCTCGATGATCAATCCATCTTCCAGACGGCAGGATATGGTGATATTGAAGCGGACTGGATTGCCGCTTGGTGGTATTTCTCCCATTGCGCCAAGCTGCGTCCCCGTAAAGGTGAGCTGCGTTACCAGACGCCCCTCGTTGATTTCCTGAGACTCAGTGGCGAAACGGGCATCAGGAAAGGTGACGATGCAGTTGTCTACATCCTTCAGCAGCGTATCAAGGTCTCCTGTGCGTCCGTTCTGCGTGTAGACCATATCCGGATGATAGAATGATTTTCCGATCCGGGCGAACTGACGCTCGTTAAACGCTTTAAGCATTTCGTGGACAACATTGTTACTTTCTGTGGGGTACATGATGCCTCTCCTTTGATGATAAATTGCCGGGCTATTGTGTGGTGCATGAAACCAACATACAATTTCAAGTGAACTTGAAGTCAAATGAGCGTTTTTTCAGGAGATGGCTTATGATCTCCCTCAGCATCGGCGAACTGGCACGTCAGACAGGACTTCACACCTCTGCTATCCGTTATTACGAAGAGATCGGCTTGATGCCACCGCCGGAGCGTATTGGTGGGTGGCGGATTTATGAGCCCGGCTCAATTGACCGGCTTGAAGTCATTCGTACTGCCCGCGATATGGGCTTCAGCCTGGAAGAAATTCGCTTACTATTGGATGGATTTCCGACTGCGACGATGCCATCAGAACGATGGCGCACCCTAGCAGAGCAAAAACACGCCGAGATCGAAGCGGTGATTGCCCGTGCGACTGCCCTCAAAGACTTACTGGAAGCAGGGCTACAATGCACCTGCGAAGAGATCGAACTCTGCTTGCGAACGAAGGGCAGTGCCTGTTCGTCAACATCGGAAGGCTCGGCGGACTGTGTTTAGGTTATGCGTACCTGAACACTATCCACCCGAATAGAAATACCTTCTATAATGGAATAGTCATTACACAATCGCAGCTTTGTAGGATTGCTTTGCCAACCGTGTCACCACCGCCGACTGTAACCCCCTCGCGCAAATTCATCGATCGCCTGTGGCGGTGGCTGGTCGAGCCTTCCTCGCGCCTGCAACCCCACTTTCGAGCGCGTTCGCAGTTATTGTCAATCCTGTGCCTGATACAAATTCCGGCTGTGGTGCTGATGGCGTACTGGGATTGGGGTGGCATACTCTATTATCAGTTCGCTGTCTTGATTGTCGGGCTTGCCTTCACCGCTTATCTGCTAAACCGCCGCGGCTACTATCGTCCCGCGGCGATTATCGCGCTGGCATGGGTGTCTGCTCACCCGTACATGCTGCTGCTGTCGTGGAATGTATTCACCCAAGTCGCTGTTCTGACCGCGCTGATGCGCGTGATCCTTGCAATCGTGCTCAGTAACATCCTGTTTGATCTGCGCGGTACCGTGATTAGCGTGGCGGGAAACCTCCTTTTTCTTGCGTTATCACCATTTATCCTTGACTTGTATCCGCTCGAAGCCGTGCTGGTGCCACTGTACCTTAGCACTGCTGTCGGCATGCTGGTTATGCTGGCGGCGGTAATGCGCCATTTCGATCAGCGCCAGAAGGAGACGCAGCGCCACGCACTTGAGGAAAGCGAAGACCGCTACCGCACGCTGTTCAATGCCACGTTTGAGGGAATTGCTGTGCAAAGCGGCGGAAAAATGGTGGATGCTAACCCGGTTTTTGAGAAGATGTTTGGTTACACACTCGAAGAAATGCGTGGCATGAGCGTCCTCAATTTTTTTGCTCCGGAGTATCGTCAACTGGCATCGGAGTGGATCAACACCTCGTATGCGTATGAGGCGGAAGGTTTACGCAAGGATGGTACGCGCTTCTGGGGAGAGGTGAAGGTCAAGGATGGCACGTATAAGGGGAAGGCTGTGCGGATTGCCGCCGTGCAGGACATCACCGAGCGCAAACAGGCAGATGATCAGCGCGTCGAACTGACGATTGAGCGCGAAAAGGTCAATGTCCTCAAGCGGTTTATTGGTAATCTCTCACACGATCTACGAACGCCGTTGTCCGTCATCAAGACCAGCATTTATCTGATCCCGCGCTTGCACGATGAAGATAAACGCCAGCGCCATCTCGAAGCACTGGAAGTTGAAACCAACCGTTTACAACGGATGCTCGATGATCTGTTGAGCATGTCACGGCTGGATAAAGCCGATACCAGCGAGTATCGCTTTGCTATCAGCCAGATTGATCCACTGGTTCAAGCCTGCGTGGAAGAAGGGCAGGCAATGGCGATCCGCAAAGGACAAACCCTGACGTATGTTCCTGCCGAATCGCTGCCGCCTGTCATACTGGATCCGACGGAATTCAAGCGCATGATCAAACATCTGATCCTGAACGCGGTGACATATACACCAGAGAAAGGTGTCATCAACATCCTGACGGCTTCCAGCGGCGAGATGGTGGTCATCGAGGTGCGCGATACGGGTGTGGGCATTTCCGAACACGAACTACCTCATATTTTTGACCGTCTGTATCGGGTAGACCTGTCGCGCAGCGCGTCTGCCGGGGCGGGATTGGGGCTATCCATTGCCCGCAAAATTGTCGAAGCGCACGGCGGCACGATTGAGGTGGATAGCATGATTGGCATTGGCTCAACCTTCCGTGTACGCCTGCCGAGCGCGAAGGCGCTGCAAACCCCAACGTCCGGCGCGGCAGTCCCAGGTGCGGCGGTAAGCAGAATGGGACAGTCCACTTCTTTTTAGGGGTTTTTTGAAGCAATGTCGTCACGCTTTTTCAAAGTTGTTGGTAAATTGCTCGTGATACTTGGGTTGATCGCCCTGTTCATTGTGCAGGGACGGGAGATTGCCCGCCTGGCGCAGCAGGGCAGCGAGGCGGTGGCATATCCGTATCCGCTGAATTATGGCGAAGGACCGCTGCTTGATCAGACGGTGCGTATCCTGTCGGGCGGCGGCTTGTACAATCTGGATGTGCCGCCGTACACGATTACCAATTATCCGCCGCTCTACATGCTGGCGCAGGTGCCGTTTGTCGCCGGATTCGGCTTGTCACTCGCCTACGGGCGGCTGATTTCGCTCGTCAGTATCGCGCTGGCGGCGTTGTTTCTGGGGCTGACGATTCGCGCCATCACGCGGAACTGGGTCGCGGCGGCAGCCGGCGGCTTACTCCTGCTGACAATCCCGTACATTTTTCACTGGTCGGCGCTGGCTCGGATTGACAACTTTGCACTCTCCCTGAGCCTGATCGGGCTGTTTTGCGCCGCGCAGTTTCCGAACAACGGGTGGGGCATCTTTTTTGCCGCGCTGTTTATGTCTGCGGCAGTATACACGCGCCAGACATATCTGCTGGCTGCGCCGCTGGCAGCATTCGTCTATCTATGGGCAAATGCTGGCTTCATTCAGGCGATAAAGTTCGCGCTCTGGCTCGGCTGCATTGTGCTGGGCGTGTTTGCCGTTTTACTGGCGTGGACGGGCGGCGGTATCTGGTTCCACCTGATCACCGCCAATGTCAACGCGCTGGATACGGGTATTCTTGGGTATTATGCGTCGGAGATCGTCAGTTCGCTCGTTATCCTGCTTGGTATGGCGTTGATCGTGCTGCTGTTCGGCTGGATTCGCCCTGAACCACGCCGCGCCTGGTGGATGGCTGCGCCGTATCTGCTCGGCGGTTTTGTCGTGGCACTGACGATCAGCAAGGTTGGCTCGGATGTCAATTACCTGTTCGAGTTGATAGCGGCGCTGTGCCTGGCAGCGGGCGTGTTCATCGCGCTGGTCAAAGCCGCGCCGCTGGTGCAAATGCTGGCGCTGCTGCTGCTGGCGGGGCAAGTGGTCGTCATGAGCCGCCTGACCGAGACGCAGTACGCGCCGCTCATCGCCGGACGAATCGCCAACCGCGCAGAAGCGGATATGCTCTACGATGCTATCGTCAATGAGACGCGCCCGATCCTCGCCGACGAAGCGATGGGGATGCTGGTGCTGGCGGGCAAGCCGATCCTGTTTCAGCCGTTCGAGATGAGTCAGCTTGCGCTCACTGGCATGTGGGATCAGGCGGCATTTCTGGCACGGATGGATGGGGATGCGTATCCGGTCATTCTGATGTACAACCCGGTCGCCAATCCGCGCCTGCGGTTTGAACGCTGGACGCCGGAGATGCTGGCGATAATCAATGATCGCTACCGCGCCGCCGCCCAACGCGCCGAGACGTTTGTGTACTGGCTGGATGCGGGGGAGTAGGAATCCAATGAGTAAGCGGGAAAAGTTGCGTCGAAAACGGAAAAATAATCCCAAAAATGTCCTGTTTCCCGAAGAGCAGGAGGGCGCTGAAGATGCCGAATAAGTCACTGGAATACTTTCTCTCACTGCCATACACCATCGAAGTTTTCTCTGATGACGAGGATGGCGGTTATGTGGCTGGAATCCGGGAGTTGCCAGGATGTTAGACTCAGGCAGACACATGGGATGAATTGCTGCTCATGATCGAAGAGGCAAAACGTGCCTGGCTTGAAGCTGCGCTTGAAGACGAGGACGAAATTCCTGAACCAGAACGTGTACACGTCCTTGAGACTTAAATAACAACGAGGGGCATTGATATGCCCCTCGTGATAGGTCCTACTTCCCCACCGGCAGCCCGTAATGCTCGCGGATCTGCGCCTCAATTTCGTCGCGCACGGCGGTATTTTCCAGCAGATACTGTTTGGCATTCTCGCGTCCCTGCCCAAGCAGACCATCGTTGTAGCGGAAGAACGCCCCGCGCTTCTCGATAATGCCCAGTTCCGCTGCCAGGTCAAGCACTTCGCCGCTTTTGCTGATGCCGCCTTCGAGGAACATGATGTCAAATTCGGCTTCGCGGAACGGCGGCGCGACCTTGTTCTTGGTCACGCGAACGCGGGTACGGCTGCCCATGACCTCGCCGCCGCTGGCTTTGATCGATTCCTGCTTGCGAACATCAAGGCGCATACTGGCATAGAACTTGAGCGCCCGCCCGCCGGAGGTCGTTTCAGGCGAGTTGTGGACGATCACGCCGTCAACGACATAATTGTGATTCCCTTCTATTTCGAGATCGAAACGATGTGTCTTTTTGGAATATGGTTTCACATAAATGTCGAGGATTGGCATTGGAACCGCTTCCAGATGTTCACACGGATCACTCTCGATTGGCTTAAACTGATCCCGAAATTCGGGAAGAAGTTTATATTCCATAGATGGATGTATATAGCGTGCTATCCACGCATGGAACCTCGTAACTGCGGCGCGATTGCCAAAAACTATTTTGCCAGACTGATCGTTCTTGGCGTCCATCTCATGTTCATTCAGCCAGTCAACGAGTTTTTGACGATCTTCATAGGAGAAAGAGTGCGCCGCAATTTCCACGCGATAACGACGATTGTTGTCAAACGTACCATCATCCATATACCAGATCGCAACAGCCAGTGGCGTGAGTTTGTTCAGCAATTCAGGCGTAATGCGTTTTGCTCCCCTACCTTTATCAGTGTAGGCAAGATTAGCAATCTGGCGGAGTTCATACATGGGTATCGTATCGAAGGCATGACCACCGCGTACATTTGTTCCGCTGTAGCCGACTAAGCCACTAAACAGCGACTTCTTCCACAGGCAATAAGCATCCTGCATTTTCCCGTGAGTCAAACGGAATTGAGCGCTGTATTCCTTGATACGCCCGATATGACCATCTCCAAGCAAGGAACCCAAAATCACCTGTTCATGAAGGGGCGACAAGTAAAATTTCACTGTCGTCATAAGGTTGTCGCCAACATTCAGGCTGCCTGCTGGTTGGTAACCTTCTTCGGTTAGCAGCATGTGGTTCGCAGTAGCAGCAAAACTACGCTTGCCATTGCCGGTATTTGAGGCAACCTTGAACTGGAGGAATTCTTCTGTACGTCCATTGTCGAACCAATTCATAATTCGTTTTGGTTCGAACATACACATTTTCGGGTTGTATGACAGGATTTCCACATCCAGCTTCTGATTGACGATCTTTCCGATCTTTTCTGTGCTGCCATCCGCCAGAACGACGCGAGTATCATAGTGGAAACAGCCATACATCACACCAATCTTATCCCGTAGCTGGTTGGTGAACAGGACGGAGACATTCGACTGCTTGATCGCGCCGGAGAGCTTCCGCATTGCCTGGCTCATCAACCGCGCCTGAATACCCACATGGCTGTCACCCATTTCGCCTTCGATTTCGACACGCGGCACGAGCGCGGCAACGCTGTCCAGCACCACGACATCCAGCGCACCGGAGCGTACCAGCGCTTCGGTAATTTCGAGCGCCTGTTCAGCGGTATCCGGCTGGGATATATACAGCGTTTCGACGTTGACGCCGATCCGCGCCGCGTACTGCGGGTCGAGCGCATGTTCCATATCCACAAATGCTGCCCAGCCGCCGCGCTTCTGCGCTTCGGCGATGACGTGCAGGCAGATCGTCGTCTTGCCGCTGCTCTCCGGTCCGTATATTTCGGTTACGCGCCCGCGTGGAACGCCGCCAACGCCCGTCGCAATATCCACCGTGAGCGAGCCGGTGGAAATGACATCCACCTGTAAGTGAGAGGCATCACCCAGACGAATGACCGCCCCCTCACCAAAGCGCTTGGTGATGTCATCGAGCGTGGCGTCAATCGCTTTTTTGCGTCCTTCGTCGTTTTGTGGTCGCTCAAACAAAGGTGAGCCACCGTCTGCAAGATCAGCTTTAGGGTCTTTCTTACGAGGCGCCAAGGCAAACCGTCCTTTGTCTCATGATGTCTTGTCATCAGGTTCATTATAGAACGAAATGGCGCTTTTCGCGCCTTTCATAAGGATAGCATATTTGTTCTATCAAGGCAAGAGGAATTTTGAGGACGTTGGCAGCCCCTCACCTCCGCCGTCGGACGAACCAGCGCTACTGCTCAGGCAGGTACACGCCTTGCTTGCGTCCTTGTCGTCGTTGGTTCAGCCACAGCCATACGCGGGGAATGCCGCCCGAACCGAGCAGCATGGTCGTCCCGAAAAATTTCAGAAAACGGATCGGTGACGGGCGCAGTTTCACGGCGCGGCGAAAATCCTTACGGGTGCTGGCAATTTGCCCATGTGCCAATTCGCCCATGCCGCGTCGGGTATACGCCGCTGCCGCTTCTGCGGCATAAGCACGGGGTAAGCCCGCGCCCCCGTGCCGCTTCGCCACCATTGCGATCTCCTCCAGACGGGGGATCGCCCCTTTGAACGTCTTGGCGTTGGCATACAGGCGCTCTCTGGCGAAGACGATGGGCAGATAATCCAGCGGGTAGCGCTTTGCTACACGCATCCAGTAGTCGTAATCCATGCTGTAACGCAGTGAGTCATCCAGTTCGCCCATCGCCCGCCACAGCGACGCCCGCCAGAATGACGCAGGCTGCACGATGTAATCGCACTCGTTGATGAGCAGGTCGGCGTTTACCTGACGCACATGCGTCCGTATGCCGTATTCACGCCCGCGTTCGTCTATTGCAATCGCGTCACCATAGGCGAAATGCGAATCGGGATGTTCCGTAAAATGCGCGGCAATCGTTCGCAGCGTACCCGGCAAATAGGCATCATCCGAATTGAGCCACGCGAGAATATCGCCTTTAGCGCGGCGCATCCCCTTGTTGATCGCATCCGTCTGCCCGCGATCCGCCTCACTGATCCAGGTAAAGCGCGGGTCATGGATTTGGCGCAGGATGTCCAGCGTGCCGTCGGTCGAGCCGCCGTCCATAATGAGATATTCGACGTTTGCATCGTCCTGATCGAGGACGCTGCGAATCGTCTCCTCGATATACGCCGCCTGATTGTAAGACGGCGTGATGATCGAAATCAGCATTCAGCCGCCTGAACTGCCACTTCCGCTATTGCCGCTGCCACTTCCGCTGTTATCGTCGTCCCTGTCTTCCGGTTCGGGGTCAGGCTCCGGATCAGGAGCAAGTTCAATCGTCTGAGCGACTTGAAGACCGTCGGTTGTAAAAGCGCCCACTTCAGGTGTTGCGGCTGGCTGGACCTCCGGGGTAGCGGCGGACGGTGTCACGGGCGGCGCTTCCATCGTCAGCATGGCGTTGACGGTTGCCTCCACAATCGCGTTAATCGTCGCGGCATCAGCGTTCATGGTCGGTGCGGCGTCAGGCGGCGTGATTGGCGCAACTTCGGCGGTCCCGTTCGGCACGACTTCAGGGGTGAAATCGGGCGTTACTTCCGGCGTCGCTGCGGGCGGGTTAACGCCAGTGAGCGGCGACTCCGGGATCACATACCAGATGAAATAGG
>Ga0224722_1001460_pt1 | contig 13024 bp, 13 predicted proteins | sample Balambano_FR1_Me_FD_161646 | JGI IMG/M metagenome (GOLD analysis project Ga0224722, IMG submission 161646) | Freshwater sediment microbial communities from Lake Towuti, South Sulawesi, Indonesia - Balambano_FR1_MetaG | ecosystem: Environmental > Aquatic > Freshwater > Lake > Sediment | place... | reverse complement strand
GCCTGAAGCGGCTGCTCCTCCGCCCGCCGCTCCGAGTGGACAGGCGGCATCCTACGCGGCAATGCAGGCGGCACTTTACGCACAGCGCCCGGTTACACCGCCTCCGCCGCCTCTGCCAGAACTCCCGCCGGAACGACCTGCTGCGCCTGCCTATGCCCCGCCACCGCCGGAGTATAATCCGCTGGCACAGCCGACGTATGATGCGTATGCGGCTCAGGCGAGCGAACCCGCGTATCAGCCGCCCGCGCAGCGCCGATCTTCGCGGAACAGCCCTGCGGGGTATAACAGTGAACCACCCGCCTTTGGCGCGTCTGTTCCGCAATACTTTTTCCCCTATACATTGGGAGCGCAGCAGGCGCTCGCGGCGTGGCAGCAGCGCACGAATTTTGCGGCTGCCAGCGCGGTGAATACAGCCCTTGCGTATCAGCCAATGCTGTTGGCGCAGACGGTGATTCGTTTTCAGGATAAGAAAACACAGACATTTACCACGCGCCTGTTCACCTATCAAATTTCCGATATCAGCAGTACCGGGCTGGTTCATTGGGAAGATTACATTGTCCCACCGGTGGATACCCGCAGTATCAATGGCGAACCAACCAGCGATGGTATTTTCGGCGAAGTGCCCGGAGCGATCTCCGATCCAAAGCGGTTGGCAGCGTTGAAGCGTGAAATGGTGGATATGCTGTATTCGACGGCGCGGCTGCCGGTGCCGTACAGCCCGGCACTGGACCTGTACGGCTCGCCGGATGCGGACATCAATGCGTTTTACGCCCAGGTGCAGCAGGGCGCTCGTGAGCGACGCGATGCCGATGTGGACGTGCTGACACGCAAATATGAGGATATTCTCGACACAATGAACGACAGGATGCTGCGCTTCCAGACGAAGGCGAATACTACCGCCGCTGAATTGCAGACCAACAAACGTATGAAAACGCTGACGACGGGCGAGGCGATTCTCGGGCTGATGCAGGGTCGCGCTGCGTTCACGCTCTCGCGCATGAATATGGCGGAGTACTGGAAACAGCGCACACAGGGGCGGCTGGAACTCAACCAGGTACAGATTCAGCAGATCAACGAGGAAATTCAGGAATTGCAGGGAAAATTCCAACTCGAACTGCAATTTATCAACGAGAAATGGGCGAAAGCCGCCGTCAACATTGATCAGTATCAGATCACCGCATACAAGAAAGACATCATCGTGGAATTGTTTGGCATCGGCTGGCAGCCGTTCTGGTATGCAGAAATCGGCGGACAGTCGGTACTGGTTCAGGCGTTTTGAGCGCTTAGCTCCTAGCTGTTAGCTTTTAGCGGCGAACCAAAATGCGGTAGTTTTGGGGTTCGCATTTACATAAAGGTTTAGGTGAGGTGAATATGCGACGAATTCTTGTGCTGGGTATGCTGTTGGGTCTACTGTATATAGTCGTGGTTGCCTCACTGCCCGCAGCTGCTCAATCGGGAAATTTGCTTCAGGACCCCGGTTTTGCGGGTCCCTATGTCAATCGCGGGCGTTCGACATTGAACACGCCCGCCGCGTGGCCCCTGTGGATTCAAAATGGACCGACGTTTCAGGGATGGGAAAACCGCGCTGATCTCGTTTTCGCCTTCCCTCATTGTGCCGCGCCGCAGGTGCTGTCAGGACCCTGTTCATTCAACATCAACGGCGGCTTTGCGACGTGGCCCGCCGCGATTTATCAGCAGGTCGCCGTGCCGCGCCGCTCGAATGTGCAGGGCAGCGTGTATGCGTGGGTGCAAACCTGTAATTCCCGCGATCAGTTCGGGAATTTTCCCGGTGGACCGTGTGGTTCGTCGCCGGCAAGCGGCGTGTTTGTGCGCGTGGGGATTGACCCGAACGGCGGCACTGACCCCGGCAGCCCGGCGATCATCTGGGGACCTGCCATCGCGCCACATGATCACTGGGAGCAGGCGACGGTCAATGCAACTGCGCTCAATGATGTCGTGACATTTTTCATCTATTCGGCGCAGGAGTGGCCCAGCGATTTCAATAACCGCTGGTACGACGATGCCTCACTGACAATAGGTGGACCGGGTGGCAGTTCAGCAAATGCAGGAACGGGAAGCACGGGCAGTGCTGCGACGCGCACTCCGCGCCCGACCTCAGCGCTGCCGATACCGCAGCCGCCGCAAGCCGACGGCTCACAGGTTCATGTCGTGCAGTATGGCGATACCTTAAGCGGGATCGCGGTGATCTACGGCATTTCGCTCAATCAACTGCTTGAAGCCAATGACCTGACGATGGCGCAGGCGCGAAATGTGCCGGTCGGCACACCGTTGGATATTCCCAGTTAGGAAATGAACACCTTACGATCAACAGGCGCAAAAACGCAGGCTGCCTGTTTTTTGGTCAGCTGCTTATCACGTCGGGAACAAAAGCGTAGTGACAACCTATCCTCTCCACAATATCCGCGTCCTTGACTTTACGCGCCTACTGCCGGGCGGTGTATTGAGTCTGATGCTGGCGGACTTGGGCGCGGATGTCATCAAGGTCGAATCGCCGGAAGGGGGCGATTATGCCCGCCAGATGCCACCCTATGTGCAGGGGCAGGGCGCGATTTTTCGGGCGACGAACCGCGCCAAACGGAGTATCGTCGTCAATCTGAAAGACTCTCGCGGGCAGGCGGCGCTGCATAAAATGGTGGCGCAGGCGGATGTGCTGATCGAAGGCAACCGCCCCGGCGTCATGGCGCGTCTCGGCTGCGATTATCCCAGGCTGAAAACGGTAAACCCCCGCCTGGTTTACTGTGCGTTATCGGGTTGGGGGCAGTCAGGTTCATATTCCCAGCAAAGCGGGCATGATCTGAATTACACGGCGATTGCGGGTTTGATCGGTGCGATGAATCAACCGCAGCCTTTAGGCGGGCAGACGGCGGATATTGGCGGCGCGTATGTCGCGCTGGCGGGTATTCTGGCGGCGCTGTTCCGGCGCGAACGGACGGGTGAGGGTGGCTTTGTGGATACATCGCTGTTTGAAGCGGCTTTACCGTATGCCGCCGTGCAGTTCATTCAGGCGGTGACGTCCGACACTATTGCGACAAATGGCGCACTCGTCGGTAAGCAAGCCTGCTATACTGTGTATCGCGCACGGGACGGACAAGCCGTCGCGCTGGCGGCGCTGGAGCCAAAGTTCTGGGAAAACTTCTGCCATGCGGCTGAACGCCCGGACTTAATCAGCGATTATCTCAACCCGGAACGGCAGAAGTATCTGCTTGCGGAACTGCAAGAACTGTTTGCGCTGAAGACGGCGGCTGAATGGGACTCTTTGCTCGCTCCTGCGGACTGCTGCTTTTCACGGGTGAATATGCCCGCCGACCTTGCTGATGATCCGCATATTCGGGATCGGGAAGCGCTCAGCGTTGATGCGGACAGCACGGTGTTCATTCGCAGCCCGTTGCGGCTTGACGACCTAGCGCCTGCCGCGGGAGCAGTCCCGGAGATGGGCGAACACACGGAGGAAATTCTACGGGAGTTTGGCTTCAGCGATGATGAAATCGCGGATTTGCGGCGAAGCGGGTTGGGATAAAACCACGTTCGTAGGGGCGAGGCTTGCCTCGCCCGCCATCGGATTGAAAACCTAGAACTCTCTCAGCAGCCTGCCCACGCCCTGTATTTTGTCTTCAATGCCGTTATCACGCAGCGCCATCCACCACGTCGCGGCGTTAATGGCGATTACTGGTTTGCCCAGCCAGCGCTCCGCCTCATCCGCCAGGCGAACCATACTCAGATTGGTACCGACCTGCACCAGCGCGTCCACATCATCGCCATCCACTTCGATTAGTGCCTCGCGCAACGTGTCCTCGCTGACATGGGCGATAGCGACGGCGGTAGGGCATTTCAAGCCTTTGATCCGCGCCACGTCAAAGCCAATTTCGTTGAAGAACTTGATGACATTGTCATCGCCAATCGGCTGATAGGGCGTGACGACGGCGATTTTCTTTGCGCCGAACAGCTTGAGGGCGCGTTCACAGGCAACCGCGCCCGTTGCCACGTCTAGCCCGCAGGCATCCTTAATGTCGGCGATGAAGCGACGGTTGCCTTCCACGCCGCCCCAGAACGTTTCGGCGCTCATGCCCATGACCATATACTCGACCTCAGCGGTCATCACGCGGGCGACGGCATTGCGGATTTCGTCGCGGATTTGTACGAGCAGCCCTTCAAAGGCGTCATTGCTGCTTAAATCCTGATTACGAATCCAGATACGCGAAAAGTGCGCCGTTACGCCAGGCACGACCATGCGGTAAAAATCGGGTTCGACGATGGTATTGGTGCTGGGCGCGATCACACCGAATTTTTTGCGCCAGCCGAGCGCATCGGTCATGAAACGGCTTCCTTGCCTTCGAGAATATCCATAATTTCGCCGGGGTTATCCGTCGCGCTCACGCCGAATTTGCTGTAGCTGACCACGCCGTCCGGCTCGATGATAAACGTCGAGCGACGTGTGCCGTGTGTGGTAAATTCCTGTCCGTTGTACATGATCTTGTGATCGCCGTATACGCCGTAGAGATCGGAAACGCTGTGATCAGCGTCGGCAATCAGCGTGAAGGGCAGGTTATATTTCGCTTTGAACGCCGCCTGTTTTTCGACATCATCAGGGCTGACGCCGATGACCGTTGCAGCTACGGTGCGGAAGCGCTGATAATTGTCGCGGATGGTGCAGGCTTGTTTGGTGCAGCCCGGCGTATCCGCTTCGGGATAAAAATACAGCACAATTCGTTGACCGCGCAGGCTGGAGAGTGTGAGCGAGTCGCCACTATCAGTCAGCGAGGTGAAATCGGGCGCGGGGTCGCCCACATTTGGAAAAGCCATTTTGTTTGTCCTTTATTCTGTTTATCGGCGGTGACTATCGTACCGCAGTTTCGTTGACTTGACAGAACTTCAAAAGACGCTAAAGTTGTTATAACAATACGATGTTATATCGTTCGCGGCGGCATGTCAACCACAGCGCAACTCCTCAAAAGTTATGTGACCACGCGGGACGGGCAGGTACATTATCGCCGTAAGCAGGGCGATCAAACGCGGCCCGTGATCCTTCTTCACCAGACCGCCAGCAGCGGCGTGATGTATGAAGCGGTCATGCGCCGCCTTAGAGATCATTACGTGATTGCGTTCGATACACCCGGCTATGGCGAGTCGTTTGACCCGCCTACCGCGCCCAGTATGTCCTACTACGCGGGAAATCTGGCGGAATGTCTGGAGTCGCTGGGAATAGATCGTTGCGATATTTTCGGGCATCACACGGGCGCGGCTATCGCGGCTCAGCTTGCGGTTGAGTATCCGCAGCGGGTCAACCGCCTGATCCTCAGCGGAATGCCCGTGTTGAGCGACGAGCAGAAAGCATTTTTCGCGGCGGGGCTGGCGGATTATTCGCCGCGCCCGGACGGATCGCACCTGGCGGCGGTCTGGTCGCGGATTACGGCGCGAACGGGTGATGATCTGGCATTGGCGCAGCGGGAAACGATGCTGACCTTGCGGGCGACGCGCTATGCAGATAGTTATCACGCCGTTTTTGAGCAGGATGCGGCAGCATGTTTGCGGGCGCTCACCTGCCCGACGCTGCTGATTGGCGGTGAAAATGACTCACTTCGCGCCAGTCTCGAACCCGCCGATACGATATTGCGCGATAATCCACAATATGCGGGAATGCGCCTGCTGGCAAATGCCGATACGTATGTGTGCGATAAACAGCCCGACGTGATTGCGGGCGTTATCAGTGAATTCTTTGGAACCGCCAAGACGCCAGGAACGCCAAGTGCAAAATGAAGTGTTTTTCGTTTACTTAAGCAGAAACAGAGGACTTTTATGGAAACGTTCAGCATACCGATGGCTTTGGAAGATTACGTACCCGTGATTCTGACAGGTTTCGCGCTGTTCATTCTGGCGCGGATGATCGCCCGCATGGATCGCGCCTGTGGTCCCATGGCATTTCTTGGCGCGGCGCTCATCGTCGCCGGCGGGTTGAGCAAGGCGACGTGGAAGCTCATCATGGCGACCAGCGAGGGGCAGAATAACTTCGGTGTGCTTGATGACGCGCTGTTTCTGCTGCTTGCACCGGGTTTCATATTCTTTGGCTTCGCGCTGGCGTATGCTCAACGCGGCTCGTATGTGGGCAAGCGACCCAAAAACATCTGGCTTGCGCCCGTCATTCTGGTGGCGCTGACGATGGGCGTGGTCGTGCTGATGAGTTCGCTGTTGTATGACCCGGAGCGTGAACGGCAGACGTGGTACTTCATCGTGCTGGGTATGACGACGGTATTTAACGTGATTGTGGCGGGTTTGTGTATCTGGCAGGCGCGGCGTGAGAAGGTGATGCTGGCTGCCGGCTTTTTCCTGCTCAATATTATTCTTGTATTCGTGTTGCAGGGGATGGCGCGGGCAGCCAGCGAATCCGTCGGGTTGCAGTGGGGCGCCCAGATTGTGAATACGCTCTCGAACGCGGCGCTGCTGTTCGCCTCGTGGAAACTGGCTCAGGTGACGGTGGCAGGTCTGGCGAAGCGAAGTGAACCGCAATTAGCAGCGGCGTAGGCAAAAAGAGTTGAACCACAGAGACACAGAGGACACAGAGAATATTTTTAGAAAGACCCTCTGTGATCTCCGTGTCTCTGTGGTGGATATTTTCGCTTTACGTTCCTGGCGTCTGGGCGGTGAAAGGTTTTTGTGATGGCGAATGACGCATTACAGCAGAATTACAAAGGCGTGTTTGACGGGCGGCTTGGTTTTGGCAGCAAGCCCGCTTTGCTGATCGTGGATTTCATCAATGCGTATGTCACCGAAGGCTCGGCGCTGTATGCGCCGCCTGTCGTGGATGCCGTGACTCAGACGGTGGATGTGCTGGCGCTGGCACGGGAGAAACACATTCCCGTGATCTATACGCAGGTGTTGTACAACAAAAACGGCCTGGACGGCGGCATTTTCGTTCAGAAAGTGCCGGTGTTACGCACGATGGTTGCCGGAGAGGCGCTGGCGGAAATTGTGCCGCAGCTTGCGCCGACGGCGGACGATGTGATTGTCGTCAAGCAGTATGCCAGCGCCTTTTTCGGCACATCGCTGGCGGCAATGCTCACCACTCTGGGCGTGGATACGATTTTATTGACTGGCTGCTCGACCAGCGGGTGCGTGCGGGCGACGGCGGTAGACGGGATGCAGTACGGGTTTCGCGTCATCGTCCCGCGTGAATGTGTGGGCGACCGCCGCGCTGAACCGCATGAAGCAAACCTGTTCGACATTGACAGCAAATATGGCGATGTCGTCAGCAGGCAGGATGTACTGGCTTACTTGCAGGGTTTATGAGGAACACAACAAACGTGAAAGCACTTTCTGGAATCCGCCTGCTCGATCTCACGCACATGCTCAGTGGTCCATACGCGGGCATGATGCTGGCGGATATGGGCGCGGAGACGATCAAGATCGAACCGCCGGGTCGCGGGGAAGGCACCCGCGCACTGCTGGCGAACGACCCGAAGAACAGCATTGACGGCATGGGCGCGTACTTTCTGACGCTCAACCGTAACAAGCAGAGCGTGTGCATTGACCTGAAAAGTGAGGATGGACTGGCGCTGTTCTACGAACTGGTCAAAGTCTCGGATATTGTGCTGAACAATTTCAGCGCGGGCGTGGTCGAAAAACTCAAAGTAGATTACGCTCACTTATCGGACATCAACCCGCGTATCATCACCTGCACGATCAGCGGCTTCGGTGAGACGGGTCCTGAACGCCACCGCGTCGCCTTTGACATGGTGGCGCAGGCAATGGGCGGCGGCATGAGCATCACCGGGCAGGAAAATGCTCCGCCGACGCGGGCGGGCATCCCGATTGGCGATCTCGGCGGCGGCGTGATGGGCGTCGTCGGTGTGCTGGCGGCGCTGGTGGCACGGCAGCAGACCGGACGCGGGCAGCATGTGGATATCTCGATGCTGGACTCGCAGATCAGCCTGATGAATTACATGGCGACCATGTACACCCTTAGCGGCGAAATACCGGGTCATCTGGGCAATGCACATTTTGTGCATGTGCCGTATAACACGTTTCCGACACGGGACGGCTTTATCATCGTCGCTGTCATCACCGACGGGTTCTGGAAAAACCTGATGGAAGTCGTCAACCTGCCCGAACTGGATACCGAAGAGAATGCCGGGCAGCCGGGGCGCTGGAAGAATCAGGATTTGATCAACGCCCGACTGAGTGAAGTTTTCTGCACCGAGACACAAAGCTACTGGCTGGGCAAACTAATGGAAGCGCGGATTCCGTGTGCGCCGGTCAACACTATCGCGCAGGCGCTCGACGATGTGCAGATCAGGGCGCGGAATATGGTTGTCGAGGTCGAACACCCGAACGGCACGAAGGTGCAAATGCCGGGCAACCCGATTAAGCTATCCGACACTTATGAAGATACGTACAGCCCGCCGCCGCTGCTCGGTCAGCAAACCGACGCGGTTCTGCGCGATCTGCTCGGCAAACGTGACGACGAGATCGCCGCGCTGCGCTCGGCGGGGGTGATTGGCTGAGATGGGTGACAAACTGCTGAAAATCTGCGATGTCAGCCCGCGTGACGGCTTGCAGAATGAAAAGGCGCTCATCAGCACGGACGACAAACTTGCGCTGATTGACGGTCTGGTGGAGTCGGGACTCGACTATATCGAACTGACCAGTTTTGTCAGCCCCAAAGCCGTGCCGAAGATGGCGGACGCCGATGAAGTCCTGCGCCAGTCCCGTGCAAAACATCCACATGTTCGCTTCACCGGGTTAATCTTCAACGAGAAGGGTTATGAACGCGCCCGTGCCGCGAATGCCAATGCGGTCGCCTTTGTGCTGATCGTCAGCGATAGTTTGAGCCGCAGCAACAGCGGCAAGACGGCGGATGAGGTGATTGAGTCACTCCGCCAGATCGCGCGACGGGCGAAAGATGAGGGCGTGTGGGTACGCGCTTATCTCGCCGGGGCGTGGGTTTGCCCGTTTGAAGGGCAGGTTGCGCCGGAACGGGCACTGCATTACGCCGATAAATTGTGGGGAATGGGCGTAGACGAATTATGCGCCACCGACCCCATCGGTCACGCCCACCCGGCACAGGTCTACGATTTGATGCTGGAAATGGCGCGGCGTTATGATCCGCAAAAGCTGGCAATTCATCTGCATGATACACAGGCGCTTGGTCTGGCAAATGCGTATGCGGCGATGCAGGCGGGCATTCGCATTGTTGATGCCAGCCTCGGCGGCTTGGGCGGCTGTCCCTTCGCGCCGGGCGCGGCGGGCAATCTGGCGACGGAAGACCTCGTGCTGATGGCGCACAAGATGGGCTATGAGACAGGTGTTGATCTGGAACGGCTGTGGCAAACAGTCTACGACTTTGAACCGGTCATCGGGCGTTCGATTGGTGGACGATCCCGCGCCTGGTGGGACAGCGAAAAAGCCAAATCTGCTGTAGGATTACCTTAAGAGAAAAGACTTGAACCGCCAAGACGCCAAGAGCGCCAAGAATGCAGATATAGAGAACCCTTGGCGTTCTTGGCGTCTTGGCGGTGAAGAAAGGGTATACGGGTGATCGCAGCGGAACAGGTGAATCCACGCGGAACGCGAGTGTTTATGGGGACGATTACAGGCGATGCTGAACTGCACCCGTCGCTGATTCAGGCGGCGAAGCACTTCAACGTGTGTGCGGGAACGGTGGAGCTGCTTGGCGGCTTGCATGAGGTCGAATTTACGGCGTATGACTTCGCCAGCCAGTCCCGTTTGCCGCCGCTGCTCATCGCCGGGACGCTGGAGATCGTCGGCGGTCACGGGACGATCAGCATGATGGCGGATACGCAGCATGTGCATCTGCATCTGGTCATCGCCTATCGCAGTGACGCCGCGCCGAACGGCGTCGCTGTTGCTGCCGGGCATGTCTCGCGGGCAGTTGCTTATGGCGTCGAGTTTATCCTGACGGCGTATGACGGCAATCCCGTCGAACGGGCTGTTCATGCGCGAACCGGCCTGAACCTGTGGAAGCTGCCGACGATAGGATTGTAAGGGGTTATTGATCGCAAAGGACGCAAAGGCTCAAAGGACACGAAGAACAATTATCAAATCCCTTTGTGTCCTTTGCGTCTTTGAGGTCTTTGCGATTGATCGTTTTGTTTCTTGACACAATTTTGTGAACCAGATACCATTGTCGTAATGTTATGATAACTTTTGGAAAATGTCTTGTTCGCCATGACTGCCATTGACCGCAGTTCACCTGTGCCGCTGTACTTTCAACTCAAGCAGCTTTTACTTGGCAAGATTCAGGGCGGCGAATGGACACCCGGTACGCTCATCCCCAGCGAACTCGAACTTCAGGAAACCTACAGCCTCAGCCGAACCACCGTGCGCCAGACCTTAAGCGAACTGGTGAATGAAGGCTACCTCACGCGCCAGCGCGGGCGCGGCACATTTATCACCCAGCCGAAGATCGCCTATGACCCTTCACGCGGAATCCAGATCAATGAGTATATGGATGAATACGGCGTCGAGTTGGGCTGGCGCTTGCTGGAGCAGGGCTGGATGAACGCCTCACAGCAGGTCGCAGAGGCGCTTCAATTACGGGCAGGGTCACGGATTTTCTGCCTGCAGCGGCTGCGGCTCGCCGGGCAGGAAGTCATCGGTTATCACCTTGCCTATACGCCCGAACGCATCGCCGCACGTGTAGACGCGAGCAAATTGACGGTGGGTGACAGCCTGAATTACCTTAACGGTGTGATTAAGGATGTGCGGATAGCGCGTACACTTGAGGCGACGCTGGCGCAGGATCGGGATCGCAAATTACTCAGCGTCGAGCGCGGTTCGCCGATACTGCAAATGGATCGACTGGTCATTGGCAGCGATGATACCGTGCTGGAATATCTGTATGCGCGGTTTCGCGGAGATCGTTTCAAGTACAAGATCACCACGTAAAAAATCGCTCTAATGTTATGACATTATGACCTTACGACTTTTGAGGATGAAGTAATGGATGCTGACGAAACAGCGGCAGTTTCAAAATTTTACGGCGAAACGCCGTACTGGATGCAGCCGTACCAGCCCTTTATGGGGCGCTGGGAAGGGCTGTGCAAGACGTTTGACCCTTTTGGTGAGTGGCTGCACAGCGCCGCCGTCCACATGGATGTCTACTGGCAGAACGAAACGCGTTCATCGTGGCATTTACACGAGGATTTTGAAGACCTGTACGAAGTCGGCAAGACGGTCTTTCACACCGATATCAGCGTCAGCGGGCGTACCTGCGCGGGCGCGAACCCGATGGTACGGATTGAGGGGACAATGCTCACCCCGTATAACTATGTCTTCACGATATGGAGCGAAGTATCCAAATCCATCGTGTATAACAATCATTACTTCATTGATGCCAACACCCGCCGTATCATCACGCACAAAACGCGAGGCGGGCAGACGCATATCTTCCAGATTCAGGATTTTACGAGAGTGAGCTAGATGATAGTACAGAATTTACCGCCAAACGCGCCCGCGGATACGCCGCGCTTCGTCATCACGCAGGTGGATCATGCGCGGGCAACCGGGACGCTGGCGGAGGCTTATGGCAATGAGACCTTCGCGCCACTTGATCCGTTTGAACCGCTGGCGTATATGGTCGGTCATCATGACGAGGGGTGGACGGCGGTAGACGCGGCGGCGGTAGTAGACCCCTCAACGCGGCTGCCCTATCACCTGACACAAACGCCGGCGCATCTGCTCGTCATCACCAGCACGGGATCACCCAACCACAACGAACTACACCATCCGCTCAGCGGGTTGATCAGCAGCATGCACACGTATGGCTTGTACAACGGGCGCTACGGACTGTCTGACAAGGTGTACATAGACACCATTGCCCCGGAAATGCGCCCCCGCGTGGATGCCATGCTCGGTATGGAACTGGCACGGCAGGATACGCTGAAAAAGCAGCTTCGAACAATGCCTGAATTGTCTGACTACGCGGACGAGGACTGCCTGTTCTATTACTATAAGCTGTTGCAATTTTTCGATACGTTAGGGCTATATTTCCACCTGACGTACGGCGACATTCGTGCGGAAGCGACATTCAAGAATGTGCCGCGCCGCCTGAAGGATGATGTGACGATCAAGATCACCCCGTTAGATGAAAACCGCTACGCGCTTGATCCGTTCCCGTTCAATGACGACGTGACGCTTTCAACCAGAGGACGTTATCTTGCGCCGCTGGATGAAGGCGTGTCGAAGGCGGCTGCGGCGCTGGCAGAGACGCCGTTTGAGGAGCAGACAGTGATGCTGGTGGAAGGCTGAAATGAATAAAGCGGCCGGGCGCTGGGCGGGGATCGCCGAAGTCTATGACGGGCAGGGGCGCTATCTCGGCAGCGGCGCGGATCAGCGGCATGTGCTGGCGCACACCGACGGGCTGACGCGAATTGATGTCTCGTTCGTCGGACCGTTAGTGATGAGCGGACATTATGTGATTAAGGACTGCGGCGATCATCGTCTGTATCAGGGACCCGCCAACGTCGGTTATGCTGAAACACTGAGCGACTCGCTGATTGACGCCAATGCGTACTGGGCAGGGTGGGGTTTGAGCCAGCGCTTCTTTCTCATGACCAGCGACGATGGCGCGACGCAGTTTTCGCTGGCGCTGATGTCTCGCGGCGAGCAGGTGTTGTACACCATTATCGGTGAAAACCATCGTGTTGAAGATGTTTCGCATAGTCTTCCGCCAACCCTTGCCGAGCAGATGATTGTGTCGGGGACGGCGTATGACCGTCAGGATGATCCGTGCGCGGGGAGGGGCTGTTTGCTGCTGCACCGCGAGGGCGTGTGGCGTGGAACGCTGACGGCATTGAACGCGGGACGGGAGATTATCGCGCAAACAGCGTTTGAAGAGCGTGTTCAAGGCGGGGATCGCAGCGTGATTCTCTCTGAAAGCGGCGGGCATTTCTTCAACGCCTGCGACCTGTGCCTGACGACGAACGGCTGGCAGGCATGGACTGGTGCGGGCGATGTCGTCGGCAGCTATAACCTGTCCGGTGGGCGGGCG
>Ga0224722_1001459_pt1 | contig 13028 bp, 12 predicted proteins | sample Balambano_FR1_Me_FD_161646 | JGI IMG/M metagenome (GOLD analysis project Ga0224722, IMG submission 161646) | Freshwater sediment microbial communities from Lake Towuti, South Sulawesi, Indonesia - Balambano_FR1_MetaG | ecosystem: Environmental > Aquatic > Freshwater > Lake > Sediment | place... | reverse complement strand
GCCTGAGCCTGAGCCTGAGCCTGAGCCTGAGGACTCTGGACAACCGCCCTTTAGTTTGCCAATTACACCCGAACCTACGACGGGCCAGATTCCAACCGACCCGCCACCGCCAGTGACAATACCCGCGCCACCAGCACCACCTCGGCCTCCCGGCCCACCCTAGACTCGACGCCGAAGCGCAGCCCGCATTTACAATCGCGCCGATGTCGTCAACGTCAAACGGGTCGTCGCACAACGACAAGGCCGCCGAGCGCGGCAACCCGTCGTTTGTGTGGCGGGCCGGTCAGGAGCGGCGGCTGTCCATGCTCGACGCGGCAGCGCCCCTGACCGGCCAGCGCGTGCTCGAATTTGGCTGTGGCATCGGCACCTATGTGCGCGAGATTCGGCGCTTCACGCCGCATGTGTTTGGGTTCGACGTCGAGGTGGATCGTCTGCAAGATGGCCTGCGCAAAGGCGTGGATGGTCTGGTCGCCGCCGTGGGTGAGCGCCTGCCTTATGCCGATGCGTCGTTCGACGTGGTGTTCAGCAACGAGGTGCTGGAGCACGTGCAGGACGACCGCGCCGCTTGCCGCGAAATCGCCCGCGTGTTGCGGCCCGGTGGCCGGGCAGTCATCTTTGTGCCCAACCGGCTGTATTTTTTTGAGACGCACGGCATGTATTGGCGCGGCGAATACAGGTTCGGCAACAAGCCGTTCGTGAACTGGCTGCCCGGCCCGCTGCGTAACAAACTCGCCCCGCACGTGCGCGCCTACACGGCCAAGGGTCTGCAATCGCTGTTCGCTGGCACACCCACGCGCGTGGTCTCGCACACCCAGGTGTATCCAGGCTTTGACAACATCATCGCCCGGACAGGCGCAGCCGGCAAAGCACTGCGCGCCACGATGCAAGGGTTGGAAGCATCGCCCTTGCGCGCCTTCGGCCTGTCGCATCTGTTGGTGATGGAAAGGACCGGCGGATAGCCACTCAAATCCAAATCGATGCGCAAGAAACACGCTGTTTACACACCCATCGAATAGCCTGTGGCTGTGCGATCAAGCATCGCGTGAAGCAAACAACCATAAGCACATTCAGGAGGGAGAAATGGCAGACCTAATCAGGGACGAGTTGCGTGAAGTAGGCTTCACGGAAGTCATCGCTGTGCTCAAAGACGGAAGCGCGCCGCGTTCAGGCGCGGGCGCGGCGGAGGCTGGGCCGCAAACCGCTGCATCAACATCTATCATGAAGCACTTCACCGCATCGGAGCGAAGCCAGGCGAGCGAACTTGCATCGGCGGCGTCGCATGGTGAATCGTTACGCGCCGCATCTGCGGCTGGGGTGAAAGGAAAGGCTCGTGGCGGTGCGCGCGCTACAACAGCCAGACCGAGCGTAGCCCAAGCTGAAGGCCCGCTATATTATCCAAATCTGGGCTTAGTGCTTGGTGTCGTTGATCAGGCAGGTCTGGCCGCACTGCGCAACGACAGCGCGGTAGATGCCGTATTGGGCACGCCAACAATCAGCCTCATCCGGCCAACTAATGCGTCGGCAGCTAGGCTCACTGCACAGCACACATGGGGCATTGAAGCCATGAACGTGCCACGGCTGTGGTCGCAAGGCTTAACTGGCAAAGGCGTCCTCGTAGCGCACCTTGACACCGGCGCAGACGGCAAGCATCCAGCACTCCGGGCAGCGATCGCACACTTTGCAGAGTTCGACGCGCTAGGGCGACAAGTGCAGCCTGCACCGGCACCGTTCGATTCGGATGATCATGGCACCCACACTGCAGGCACCATCGCCGGGCGGCCTGTTCGCGGGCGGCATATTGGCGTGGCACCAGGCGCTTCCTTGGCCAGCGCCGTAGTCATCGAAGGCGGACGGGTAATCGCTCGCATCTTGGGCGGGATGGATTGGGCAATCGGCAACGGCGCACGGATCATCAGCATGTCACTGGGGTTGCGCGGCTTCGTAAACGACTTTCTCCGTCTAACGCAGATACTGCGCGTCCGCGGCGTGTTGCCCGTGATGGCGGTCGGGAACGAAGGTCCCGGAACCAGCCGCTCACCGGGCAACTATGTCGAGGCGTTATCTGTGGGTGCGCATGACCGGCGCTGGAGCGTAGCGAACTTTTCATCGAGTCAGCGATTCACGCGGCGCAAGGATCCCGTCGTGCCCGACCTTGTCGGACCAGGCGTTGATGTCATCTCTGCGAAGCCACGATCTGGTTACCAGCTTATGAGTGGCACGTCCATGGCCACGCCGCATGTTGCAGGGCTGGCAGCGCTGTTGATGGAGGCAAAGCCAGAGGCCGCGATTGACGATATAGAACGAGCTATTTTCAAGTCTTGCGAGGTCAAATCAGGAATGATTGTTGAGCGCGTAAATCGTGGTGCGCCTGATGCTGTTCGGGCATTGTCGCTACTGTAAAATCCACCCGTGCCTACAACAACACGAGTAGACCCTGAACTCAAAAGTCAACTCGCGCAGCCTGGATCGTCGACTGAGACGATTCAGGCTGTGTTCGTGTTGCGGCCGACCGATCGCTCGACAAAATTCATCGCCCCCGATCAAGTGGATAGCGTGGTCAAGACAGTATTGAACCGCGTTGAGGACGAGACTGGTGAAAAGCCAGCTGACTACAATGTGTTCGGCAACCTTGGATCATTCATCGTGGACGCGCCGCGTGAATTCATTCAGAAACTCACAGAGCAGCGCGAGATCGAGTCAGCTGTTGCCAATGTGCAATCTCAGAGTGTGACGATGCCCCTGCCCAAGGAAGAGCAAACTAACCGAAGCAAGAAGAAATCATCCCCGAAAACTATGCGGTCGCGTTCGACCAAGCGTAAGGCTAGAACAAGCGCGTAGCGTACCATCGCCGTTCCGCGATCTATGCCCAAGCTGCGCCAGCCAACATTCGCCGACTTCATCCTGCTGATCGCGCTGCTGTTTGTCGCGGTGGAACTGGCGCAGGCGTTGGTGAACTATCTGTCGGTGGCAGGTGAGGCGTTGCGCTTTCCCTTTCCGCTCGAATATGGCGAAGGGCCGGTGCTGGAGCAGGCGGTGCGGCTGGCGCGCGGCGAAGCCATTTATCTCAATCGCCTTGCCCAGCCACCCTGGCGCGTGACGCAAGACCCGCCCGTGTTTCATCTGACGCAGATGGCGTTTATCGCTGGCAACCCTGCCTTTGGCCCAGGTCGCGCCGTCTCCATCGCCAGCGCCATTGCCTGCGCTGTGCTTGTGGCGTTAATTGTCCATCGCCTGACCGATGACTGGCTTGCAGCGAGCTTATCGGGCCTGATCCTGTTTGCCTTCCCGCACATTGCCGCGTGGTCGCTGTTCAACCGCGCCGACACATTGGCGTTGGCCTTGAGTTTGGCAGGCTTAAACGTGACGTTGCGCTGGGCACGGCGATGGTGGGGCGTCGGTCTTGCTGCCGCGTTGTTCGTCGCATCCGGCTTTACTCAGCCGGCATTTGTATTGGCCGCGCCCGCGACGGCATTCGTGTGGTTGTTTTGGAGCCAGGGGCTGCGCCGGCAGGCTCTTGCCTTGATCGGGCTCGTCGCTGGTTCGTCGCTGGCACTGTTCGGGGCGATGAACTTGGCGACCGCCGGCGGCTTTGCCCTCAACGTGTTTGTCCCAGGTCTGGGAGCGTTCGTGTGGTTCCGCCTGATCGGGCTGCTGATCAATCTGTTTGTGCACGCGGCCTTTATCTTCATCGGCGGATTTATCTTTCTGATCCTCGAACGCTCGACCGAGCGCCAGCAAGCCTGGCCGTTTGCCCTGCCCTATTTCATGCTGTCCCTGCTGGCGACCTTGACGGCCGGGCGGGCCGACGCGGATGTGAACGACTTGAATCAATTGGTGGCAGCGGTGTGCGTGCTGTTGGGTTCGACCATCGCCTGGGTAAGCGCAAACGCCTGGCTGCGGGTGGCGGCACTGCTCGTGGTGGCTTTTCAGTTGACCGATTTGCGCGAGTGGACGCAAGATTCATATCTTGCCGCCACAGTCGCCCGCATGACCAGCCCAGGCGAACTGGCACAGCTCTCGGCAGAGATAAAACAAGTTGAGCGAGATGTGCTGACCGATGAATACATGGGCCTGTTGCCGATCAACGGCAAGCGCATCTATGTGCAACCGGCCGAGTTCACCCGATTACAGGCGCAAGGCTTGTGGAGCGATGCACAGTTGATCGAGCAAATCAATCAACAGCAGTTTCCCCTCATCGCGCTGTATGAGCCGACTACCGCCGACACCGAGCCGTTAATCGTGCAACGCTGGCCCAGGCCCGTGCGCGATGCGATCTACGCCAACTACGAGTTGCGTGAGCGTTTGGCCAATGCACTGATCTATGTGCCAAAGTAGGCCTCGCCCTACGGCGCAGGCGTCTGCGTCGGTTCAGGTGTGGGCGTCGGCCCGGCCAGCAATGACGACAGCGCCGGCGCAACGCCGGGCCAGCGCTCGATCTCATTCACTGGTTGATCGGGGAACCACTTCTGAAAGATGCTGCCATATGCGCCATCGGCCTGCATCTCCTGCAGCGTCAAATTCACCAGATCGCGCCAGCCGGAATCGTTTTGCGGCAAGGCCATGCCGATGGGCACGCCGCTGGAGACGAAGATCGTCTCGCTGAAATCCATCGCCTGCGCCGCCGGGCCAGTGTGTTGAATCCCGCCAATAGCGATGTCTATCGGCCCGCCGTCGCTGTTGAGCGCCGCCGGCATCTGCTGCAACGACAGCGGCGTAAATTGCGCCGTGGCCGGGTCGCCAAACCAACGCCGCGCCATCTCGCGCACCAGGTCCACCTCAAAGCCATCGGGCTGGCCGTTGGCGTCCAGAGTGGCAAAGGGCGGCGACGACGAGATGAACCCGGCGCGCACGACGTTGTTGGCGCGCATCGTGGCCAAAGCATCGCGCACGGCCACACCGTCCGGCAAGTCGGCCAATTGTGGCGGCGCGGGCTGCGATAGCGTGGGGATAGGGTCTGGCGGCGCACCAAACCAAGTCTCATACGCGCGGGCGTAGGTGCCATCTTGCACCTGCGCGCTCAACGTCTGGTTGACCAAGTCCGTCCAGGCCGAGTCGTTTTGTGGCGTCATGATCGCCACCGGCTCGTTGGTCAGCACCGACAGGATGGTGAGGGCCGGGTCATTCGACGCGGTGGCACGCAATCTGCGCCATCGCCCGGCCACGCCATCGGTCTGGCTGTTGATCAACGCATCCACTGCGGCACGATAGCTGTTCTGGCTGTTGAGCGTGATGGTGATATTGTTGGCGATTTGCGCATCGGCCAGGGCAAACGTCGAGGGCGAATCAATGTAGGTGATTGTGCGCCCAGCCATGCCCAAGAAATCGGAGAACGTGCCGGTGCGCGCGAGCAGCGCCTCGCCGTCCTTGATGTAGGTCAGGCTGAAATCGGCATCTTGCTCAGCGCCCTTCGTGTGCACCAGCCCGCCCATAGCCAGGTCAATCTCGCGGTTGCGAATCTTCTGCGGCGCTGTCTGCGACGTGACTTGCACAAACTCGACGTTGCGCTCGCTGCCCAACCAACGCCGGGCGAAGTCGCGGGCCAAATCCACATCCATGCCCTCCAGCTCGCCGTCGGCATTGACGCGCGACAGCGGCGGCGCATCGAAGCGGATGCCCACGCGAATCTTGGAGCGTTGCTTTACCAGCGCGGCAGTCGAGATGCTGGCGGGCGCGGCTGTGGGCGTGACGGCCGGGCCAAACGCAGCCGGGGTCGCGCCGATTTGGGCGATGTCACCGACGTTCAACCCCAAGCCACCCAGGTCGCCAATGACAGGCAGGCTGGTGCATGCGCTGAGTGTGAGTGTGAGCGTGACGGGAGCGAGAAGCAGTGCAAAAGACGATCGAACTTTCATCTCGCGCGACTGTATCACGTGTGATGTATTAGGGTGCATTCGCCAACGAGGGCGATCGAAATCGCATCTATAGGGCTTATAGCCGAGCGTCGGCCTGCGCCGACGCCAGATTTGCCCGCGCAGGCGGGCAATCAGCCGCAGGCTCCAAAGGCGCGGTTTGTAACCGCCTGCCCATTTTGGTAAATGCACTCGCGTACTACGTGCAGTTGCCATTTTGTTAGAATCCAGCACACGCCGCGCCGCAGCACATTCGCTGTGGCGCGTTTTTTTTTCTCATTTCTCATCCGTGGAGGTAACTCATGCCCGCCCACAAATCACCCACTGTGACGATTCGCAAGGCCAATCAAGAGGATGGCGACCTGCTATGTGACCTGATCGGCGCGCTGGCCGACGCCGAGAACCTGCCCGCGCCAGATGTGTCTGCGCGTGAACGCCTGAAGCGCGACGCGTTTGGCTCGACGCCGCGCTTCGAGGCCTGGATTGCAGAGATCGGCGGCAAGCCGGTCGGCTACGCCATTACGTTCTACACCTACTCCACTTTTCTGGCGCTGCCGTCACTGTATCTTGAGGACATCTATGTGCTGCCCGAACATCGTTCGCAGCGCGTGGGGGCCGTGCTGTTTCAGCACTGCGCAAAAGTGGCGTTGGAACAAGGTTGCGGGCGGATGGAGTGGCAGGTGTTGCACTGGCTGACGCCCGCCGTCGAGTTCTATCGCAAGCTGGGCGCGCAGCGTCTCGAGGGTTGGCAGCCCTATCGCCTGGTACGCGGCGACCTGGAGAAGGTCATGGCAGCGTGAGTTGTGAATCGTCGGCAGTGGGCAGCCGTCACTCGCCGATAAACTCAACCGATTGCCCGGACGACAGACGCAGCACCGTCACGCGCTGCTTCATGCCCAGGTCTTCCTGATCGAGTTCAATGGTCTGGCCGGCGTCCTGCAACGACTTGGTCACCGCATCCAGTTCGCTCACGTTAAAGCCAAACTGGATCGTGCCGTCCAGGTGCGCGTCCGCGTCGGCCGCGCGTTGCAGCACCAGTTGTGTGCCATCCGTCTCGAACACGACGATGCTGTCGTCTTCGTAGGCAATCGGCAACTCCAACACATTGGCGAACACATGACGGTTGGCGGCGAGATTTTTCGACCAGACGGCGACGTAGCTGATTCCGAGGACGGCCATGCGCGCGATTTTACGTGAAATGCGACTTGCAATACGTGATACGTGATATGTGATGCGCGATATGCAAGGCCGTATCACGTATCGCGTATTACTTCCTCATACACCGCTACCAACTTGTCCACGACCTTCTGCCACGAGTAGTCCTCGGCGTAGCAGGCGGCGCTGTGACCCATGCGGCGGCGGCGGGCCTCGTTGTCCATCAACCGCTCGATCGCCTTGGCCAGCGCCTCGGGATCGTTGACCTTGACGCGAAAGCCGGTCTTGCCATCCTGCACCAGCGTGCTCAGCCCGCCCACGTCTGAGGCGATCACCGGCGTGCCGCAGGCCATCGCCTCCAGCGCCACCATGCCGAACGACTCGTAGTGCGAGGGCATGACCAGCACATCGGCCGCGGCGTAGTAATACTGCAACGTGTCCTGATCGCGCGCGCCAAGAAAAGTGATGAGGTCGCTCAGGCCCAACTCGTCGCGCAACTCGTGCAACCTCGCCATCTCGCCGTTCTCGCGCAGGCCCTCCTCGCTGGGGTCGCCGCCGATGACCGACACGCACATGCGCGCCCAATCCCAATCGGCCCGGCGCTGGTGCAGGATAGCCATGGCACGGAAAAGGTTGTCAATGCCCTTCAAGCGTTCGATGCGCCCGGTAAACAGGATCATGCGATGCTCGGCTTGGATGCCGATGACCGACTTGGCGTAGCTTTGCTCGATGGGGTGAAAGCGCGACAAATCCACACCCGGCGGCACGATGCGGATGCGCGACGACCCAGCGCCGTAGAAGCGCACCAGTTGCTGCTTTTCAACTGAGGTGTTGGCGGTGATGCGGTCAGCCTCGCCGCACAGATGGCACTCGGCCCGCAGCCGCAGGTCGCTCTCCATCTCGGCCGGCGACTGTGCGATCTGGTTCTTCAGCTCAGCCAGGGTGTGAAACGTCATGGCGAACTTCGTGCCCCAACATTTGCGCAACTCCTCGGCCACCAGACCCGATAACCAGTAATTGGCGTGAACGACATCGTAGTTCTGAGTTCCGAGTTCCGGATGTTGAGTCAACTCGGCACTCGGAACTCCGAACTCGGAACTCGCAAACCGGCACATCCATTCCGTGAACTGCGGCACATACTGATGCAGATCGTTCTTTGGCACGGGCGCTTCCGGGCCGGCCGGCACATGAATCACGCGCACGTTGGGGCCGAGGCGCGGGTCAATCCGCAGCGCCTGCGTGCTCTGGCTGCGGGTGAAGATGTCGGCCGCGATGCCGCGTCGGCCGAGTTCGCGCGCCACTTCGCGCACGAACACGTTCATGCCGCCGGTGTCTTTGCCGCCCAGCGTGGCCAATGGCGACGTGTGAAAGCTGATCAGGGCAACGCGCATGTGGGGTTGTGTGGTCAACAGCGCGGCAGTATAAACACCCTGATGAATTTGCCCAACCCGCCTCTTGGTGTGCGCGAAATGCGTTGGGAACGCATGTTCCCCGATGAACTCGAACGCGCCTTTGCCGAATGTCCCGTCGTCTATTTCGCCTACGGCTTGTGCGAACCACACGGGCCGCACAATGCATTGGGATTGGATGCGCTCAAGGCGCACGCCATCGCTTGCCGGGCTGCACAAACGTATGGCGGTATCGTCGCGCCGCCGGACTATTGGCACATCCATGCGCTGGGCGGCTATGCCATCTGGGCGCACGCCAATGTGGGCCAGGTGGAACGTGCCTGGCTGACGTGTGTGCCGCCGTGGGTGCACTTCAAGAACATCTGCTATCACATCCGCGCGGCAGATGTGCTCGGTTTTCACGCTGCGATTTTGCTCACCGGTCACTACGGGCCGAACTGGCAGGACTTGAAGACGTTACTTGAGCTGATTCAGCCGCACGTCGGCACGCGGCTGTATGGCCTGCCCGACTTCGAGGCGAACGTTCCGGGCTTCGACGGCGATGGCAGCAGCGGCGATCACGCCGGCAAGGTCGAGACCTCGTTGCTATGGGCGCTGGACGCAGATTGTGTGGACGTGTCGCGATTGCCGGCGGCCGACGAACCCGGCCCGCACTTCGCCATGGGCAAGAATGCCCGGCTGGCTAACCGGCGCATCGGCGAGCGCATGGTGGCCGACGAAGTGCGCTGGCTTGGCGAGAAGGCCCAAGCATTGCTGAGCGAATACGAGCATGCCAAGCCCGCGCATACGCTGCGCACTTTCGAACAGGTCGAGCAACTGTGGGATGACGTGGTGCGTCCCGCCCTCAAGGATTTTCGCTCGATGCAAGACTCATGGCAGGGCGAGCCACCGCCGCCTGACTCTGTGTGGCGTGAGAATTGGCAGGTGCCTCGGCGCGCGTTTTGAGCGCGAAAACGCGAAGTAAATCTCATGGTCATGCCAGTTGATGTGCTCATCATCGGCGCGGGCGCGCGACCCCAGGATCACGCCGAGCGCATCAACAGGGTAGCGCAGAACGCCGCCGTGGCGCGCGGCGCGCAACTTCGCGTTGCTCCGACTGAACAGGAAGCCGTGGCTTGGCTCTTAAGTTAAACACGGGAATCATGACAATCACACGCACGATGTATGTCATCGCCGTCCCCGACTTGCAACGGTCGAGCGAGTTCTACGCCCGCGCGCTGGGGTTTGAGGTGCGCGAGATCGGCGACCCAGGCTGGCGTCTGTTCGTAAAGGATCAATGCCGGATCATGGCCGGCCAATGCCCCGATGCATTGCCCGCACGAGAACTGGGTGACCATTCATATTTTGCTTACCTCGTCGTGGATGACATTGACGACTACCACGAGCGCGTGGCGGACAGCAGCGCGGAGATCATCAAGCCGCTGCGAGACGAGCCGTGGGGCATGCGCGAATTTGCGCTGAGAACGGTGGACGGCCATCGAATCATGGTGGGGCAAGACCTGTCCGCTGCGTGAATCTCAAAAGTCAACACCCTTCCCTTCAAACGCGCACACGAACAACTGCCGCAACTCCTCGACCGTCGGCTGGCGCGGCGAGGCGAAGATGACGGTGTCGTTCATGGCCGCATCCACCAGCGCGCCGAGCTTTGCCTCAAAGTCGGAGAAGGCGATGCCCAAGTCGGCAATCGTCAGCGGCTGACCGATGTCCTTGGCCAGCTTGCGCACGCGCGCGGCTAATTCATGCCCGGCCAGGTGCTCGGTGTCGTGGCGTAAGCCAACGAAGCGCGCAAGCTCAATGAAGCGCGTCTTCACTTCGACGGGGCGTGCGTCACTGGCGTAGAACTCGATCACGGTAGGCAGGAACAGCCCGACCGCGCGGCCGTGCGGCACGTGAAAGATCGCGCCGAACGCATGGCCCATCGAGTGCGCCAGACCGACCATGCTGTTGATGTAGCCCAGCCCGCCAATGGCCGCGCTGTTGGCCATCTTCTCGCGAGCCTCCAGATCGTTCGGGTCGCGATACGCACGCGGCAAATGCTCCAGCGCCAGTTTGGTCGCCACCAAACATAGCCCGTCGGTGTAATCGTTGGCCCAGGTCGCTAGATAGCCCTCGACCGCCTGCGTCAGCGCGTCCATGCCGCTGTCGGCCGTCACGCGCACTGGCGCGGTGCGCGTCATACGCGGGTCAACAATGGCCAAATCGGGCACGGCCAGCGGATGGCCGCTGCCGAGCTTGCGCGGCGCGAAGCCGGTGGTCGCGTCGCCGGGCAAGGTGATGACGAAGGCCCACGTCGCCTCGCTTCCCGTGCCGGCCGTCGTTGGAATCGCGATCAGGCGGCACTTGCGCCGCAACTCGATTGGCGCCATCGGGCTGAGGCTTTCAAGCTCAAGGCCGGGGTTCTCGTGCAACACCCACATGGCCTTGGCCGCGTCGAGCGCGCTGCCGCCGCCGAGGGCGATGATCCAGTCGGGGTCGAAGTCGCGCAACGCTGCCGCGCCGAAGGCGATGGTGTGCAACGCTGGCTCCGGCTCGACCGCATCGAAGATGGTGTGCGATGCGCCGATTCGCTCCAGCTCACTCACCACCGGCGCGAGTAAACCAGCCTTGACGATATTGCCATCGGTGACGATGAAGGCACAGCGAATCTGCATCTCGCGCAGGTGTTGCAGCGCGTCTTCGCCGTGGACGATGGTGGGGGAACGGAAGAACCACATCGCAAATTTACGATTTCAGATTTTCGATTTGCGATTGCATCGCCTCGGCCGCTTCGCGCTGGGCCTTGCGCGAGATGCTGGCCACGGCATCGCTGGCCGAGAGGCCGCTCAGGCGGCGATAGGCATACAGATACAGGTCGCGCAGGATGGCCGTGATCGGCGCGGCCAGGATCACGCCGATGAAGCCGAGCACCTGGCTGAACACGACCAGCGCGATCAGCAGCACGGCCGGGTGCACGCCCACGCTCTCGCCGATGACGCGCGGCACCAGAAAGTTGTTCTCGACAAACTGAATGACGATGAACAACCCCAGCACCGCCAGTGCCGAGATTGGCCCGCCCACGATGAGGGCGATGATGACGGCCGGGATCGCGCCAAGCAGGGCACCGACCATCGGCACCAACTCAGCGACGCCCGACCAGATCGCCAACAGCAGGATGTAATCCACCTCGATGCCGGGGATGAAGTCGAGCACGACCAGCCCGACCCACACGGCGACCGCGATGATGACGCCCAGGGTGAGCTGGCCGCGGATGAAGGCGCTGAGCGAACGATCAACCAACTCCCAGGCGTTCCAGAAGTCGGCCCGGATGCGATAACTGAGCAGGCGGTTGATCGCGAGCTTGGCTTTGCGCGAATCGTTCAAAGCATAGAACAGCCAGATGGGCACAACCAGCAGGCCGAACAGGAACGACACCACGCCGACCACGCCCGAAATCTGGCCGATGATGAAACGCCCCACCGACTGCGCGATCGTGCTCAGGTTCTGCTGAATCGCAGGCAACAGTTGCGCCACCGTCGCGGCGATGGGCGTCTGCAATTGCGGCGGCACGTTGGCCTCGTAGAGCGCGACAACCTGGTTGAGCAACTCCGTCAATCTGTCCGGGCTGGATAGGGCGAGGATGAGCTGCTGAATTTGCCGGACAAGCGGCGGGACGATGAGCACAGCCACGCCGATGAAGATGAGCAGCACTATGGCGTAGACGATCAAGATCGCAGTCCATCGCGGCATGCGCGCGTTCAGCCGGTTGACGATGGGGTTGAGCAGGTAGGCCGCCACTGCGCCGATGACGAACGGTGTGAGGGCCGAGCCGGCCGTGAGCAACAGCCACGCCACGATGATGACCGCCAGCGCGACCAGGGCGACCTTGGCCAGTGTGCGCGTGGGCGGCAGGGTGAAGCGGGGTGCGGCATTCGTGTTCGGCGGCGTTGAATCGCTCATGCAGGCACAATGGTAGCAAAAACACAGCCCGCCCCCGTATAATCCCGCGTCCCATGCTCAGCAATCAAGTCCGCCAGACCTTCATAGATTACTTCGTTCGGAACGGCCATCGGCACGTGCCGTCGTCGTCGCTGATTCCCTTCGGGGATAAGACGATCCTGTTTACGAACGCGGGCATGAACCAGTTCAAGAACACGTTTCTTGGCTTTGAGGCACGCGACTACAAGCGCGCCGTGACGTCGCAAAAGGTCATGCGGGTGAGCGGCAAGCACAACGACCTCGAAAACATCGGCCACACCAAGCGCCACCACACCTTCTTCGAGATGCTGGGCAACTTCTCGTTTGGCGACTACTTCAAAGAGGATGCGATGAAGTTCGCGCTGGAGTTGCTGGAGGGTGAATATGGCTTCCCGCGCGAACGGTTGTGGTTCACTATCTACGAGAACGATGACGAGTCCGAGGCGCTGTGGCAGAAGGTCGGCATCAAGGCCAGCCGCATCTTGCGATTTGGCGAGAAGGATAACTTTTGGAGCATGGGGCCGACTGGGCCGTGCGGACCGAACAGCGAGATTCACATCTTCACCGGCAAGCTGGAAGACAACGACGCGAAGTGGGTGAACAACGATGACGACCCGAACGAAGTGACGGCCGAGTTGTGGAACCTGGTGTTCATGCAGTT
>Ga0224722_1001458_pt1 | contig 13029 bp, 14 predicted proteins | sample Balambano_FR1_Me_FD_161646 | JGI IMG/M metagenome (GOLD analysis project Ga0224722, IMG submission 161646) | Freshwater sediment microbial communities from Lake Towuti, South Sulawesi, Indonesia - Balambano_FR1_MetaG | ecosystem: Environmental > Aquatic > Freshwater > Lake > Sediment | place... | reverse complement strand
ATCGGCTGGCGCTTCGTCAACCCGGCGCTGGCGGCCGCCTACGGCACCGACGCGATGCCCGAGACCGCCGAGATCGTGGCGCGCGAACATGGCGTGACGCGGGCGGCGCAGGATGCCTTCGCGCTCAGCTCGCAGGCGAAGGCGGCCGCGGCCCAGGCGAGCGGGCGGCTGGCGCGGGAGATCGTGCCGGTCCAGGGCTCGGCCGGCAAGGGCGGGCCGGTGGTGCTGGCGCAAGACGAACATCCGCGCGCGACCTCGGCCGAGGCGCTGGCGCGGCTGGCGCCGCTGTTCCCCGGCGGCTCGGTCACCGCGGGCAACGCCAGCGGCGTCAACGACGGTGCGGCGGCGCTGATCCTCGCCTCGGAGCGGGCGGCCGCGCGGCACGAGCTGGTGCCACTGGCGCGCGTGGCGGGCGGGGCCGTGGCGGGGGTGCCGCCGCGCGTGATGGGCATCGGCCCCGCGCCGGCGACCGAGCGGCTGATGGCGCGGCTGGGGCTGACGGTGGCGGAGTTCGATGTGGTCGAGATCAACGAGGCCTTCGCCGCACAGGTTCTGGCATCGCTGCGCCTGTTGGGGATCGCCGAGGACGATCCGCGGGTGAACCGCAACGGCGGGGCGATCGCGCTCGGCCATCCGCTCGGCATGAGCGGGGCGCGGCTTGCCGGCACGGCGGCGCTGGACCTGAGCCTGACCGGCGGCCGGCGGGCGCTGGCCGCGATGTGCATCGGCGTCGGCCAGGGGATTGCGCTGGCGCTGGAGCGGGCCTGACCGGCAGCCGGGACGGCACCGGTCCGGCGGGTCAAGGGTCCGACCCGTCAGGACAGGTAGGTCCGGAAGAACGCGATCGTCCGCTCCCAGGCGAGCGCCGCGGCCGCCTCGTCGTAGCGTGGCGTGGTGTCGTTGTGGAAGCCGTGGTTGGCGTTCGGGTAGATATGCGCCTCGTAGGTCTTGCCCGCGGCCTGCAGCGCGGCCTCGTAGGCCGGCCAGCCCTCGTTGATCCGCGTGTCCAACTCGCCGTAATGCAGCAGCAGCGGCGCCGCGATCCGCGGGACGTCGGCCGCCGGCGCCTGGCGGCCGTAGAAGGCGACCGCCGCCGCCAGATCCGGATAGGCGACGGCGGCGGCATTGGCGACGCCGCCGCCGTAGCAGAAGCCGACGATCCCGACCTTGCCGTTGGTCGCCGGATCGGCCTGCAGGAACTCGATTGCCGCGAAGAAGTCGTTCATGAGCTTCTCTGCATCGACGGTGGCCTGCAGCTCGCGCCCCTTGTCGTCATCGCCCGGATAGCCGCCGACCGAGGTCAGCCCGTCCGGGGCGAGCGCGATGAAGCCCGCCTTGGCGAGCCTGCGCGCGACATCCTCGATATAGGGGTTCAGCCCGCGGTTCTCGTGCACCACGACCACGCCGCCCGGCCGGCCCGTCATATTGGCCGGGCGCACCAGATAGCCCCGCACCTCGCCATGGCCCTCGGGCGAAGGATAGGTGATGGTCTCGGCCACAATGTCAGGGTCGGTCGCGGGCACCTGCTGGGCCAGCGCATAGTCGGGCGACAGCGCCGACAGCAGCGCCGCGGCAGTCATGCCGCCAACGGCGAAGCGCGCCGCCTGGTCAAGGAACTGTCGCTTGCTGATCCTGCCGTGGGCGTAAAAGTCGTAAAGCTCGATCAGCTCCCGGGGGAAATCATTGGCGGTCATGCGGGTCATGGCAGTCGCTCCACTGGTCGGTCCTACCACGAGCATAGGGCGAACGCGGCGCATGCGCCCTCACGAACGCGTCACGTTCCCGCGACCGGCCGGTCAGAATCGCGCGTCGGGCAGCCCGCAGAACGGATCGACGGGCGAGCGGCCCCGGAACGGCGCCCGGCCGATCAGGCAGTCGAGCGTGGCGCGCTGCATGCTGTCCATCGTGGCATAGGCGTTGACCACGCAAGGCATCCGCGGCGCGTCGTAGAGGTAGTAGGGATAACCGAACGAGATCAGCGCGGTCGGAACTTCGAACCAGGCCCGGTCCATCGCCGGCACGAAATGCCCGGCGAGCCCGGCCCAGTCGAGGAAGATGCGCCCGCGGGTCAACAGCGTCTCCTCGCCCATCAGGTAGAGCACGAGGTCATGCGCGCGCGGGTCGGGCCAGCCGGCGGCGGGGTCATGCACCGTCACCGCGAAGCCTTCGGCGCGCATCAGGTCGGGGAAGACCATCGGCTCGGCGCCGTGCAGGGGCGAGACGACGCCGGTGGTGAACACGAGCACCCGGTGGTGCCGGACGGGATCGAGCGGCAGGAGACCTTGCACATCCTTCACCAGCGTCGGCGCGCGGGCGGTCACGGCTTGCGCCCTGTCCCGGTCGGCCGCGAGGCCGAGCCCCGCGGGATCGGCCGGCCGCAGGCCGCGGTGGAGCCCGAGCGCGGCCTTGAGCCCGAGGATGCGGCAGAGCGCGGCCTCGAGCCGCTCGGCGCCGATCCGGCCATCGGCCAGGGCCTCGGCCACGATCGCGCGGTCGCGCAGCGGATCGGGCGAGAACAGGATCATGTCGCAGCCGTTCGCGATCACCTCGGGCAGGTGGGTCCGCCGGTCGGACCAGCCGGTCAGCCCGGCCATCGGGGTCGCGTCCGACACGATCAGCCCGTTGAAGCCGAGCCGGCCGCGGAGCAGCGTCAGGTTCAGGTGCCGTGACACCGAGGCCGGACGGTAAAGCTCCAGCCCCTCGGCGCCTTCCGCGGCGGCCAGGGCGGGCAGCGCGATATGGGCCGACATCACGGCCAGCACGCCCGCCCCGATGGCGGTGCGGTAGAGCCGGCCGAAGCTCGCCTCCCATCGGTCGATCGGCAGCGGGTTGATGGTGGTGACCAGATGCTGGTCGCGGTCGTCGAACCCCTCGCCGGGCCAGTGCTTGGCGGTGGCAGCAATGCCGCGGGCCTGGAACGCCGCGATCTGCGCCAGCGCGTGGCGTTCGATCCGATCGACATCCGCGCCGAAGCCGCGGGTCGCCACGATCGCCGACCGGAAGGCGTGGTTGATGTCAAGGACCGGCGTGAACGACCAGTTGATGCCGACCGCGAGCGCCTCGCGCGCCATGATGTCCGCAATCGCGCGGGTCGCGTCGAGGTCGTCCACCGCCGCCAGTGCCAGCGGGTTCGGCACCTCGGTGCCGAAGGCGAGGCTCATCCGCGAGCCTTCCAGATCGGCGCTGACCAGATAGGGCACGGGTGCCTCCAGCCGCAGACCGTCGAGCAGCGCGATCTCGGCCGCGCCGTCGGGCGAGAAGAAGCGGGTGATGCCGCCGGGAGCAAAATCGCGGATCGCCTGGACGTCGGCCGGGTCGAAGCCCTGCAGGCTGAGCGTGAACAGCTGGCCGATCTGCTGCCGGGGCGTCAGCGCCGCCAGCGTCGCCTGCACCCAGGCGACCGCCGCATCGTCAAGGCAGAAGGGCGCGGCACGCAAGGCGCGGCTGATCTCGGGGGTCATGGCCGGCGGTCCTTTGCAGCGGCGGCGGCGCGGCAGGTCGCGTCGGGCCGAGCATCGCCGAGCGCGGGCGCCGCGTCCACCCTCTCGCGTCGGCCCGCCGTCTTGCGGCGCCTTGCCGGCGCCGCTAAACGGGGCGGAACGGCGATCGGAGACCTCCATGGCCATCGACATCGAGACCGCCCGCAAGGTGGCGAAGCTGGCCCGCATCCGGGTGGAGGCCGAGGATCTGCCGGCGCTGGCGCGCGAGCTGTCGGGCATCCTGAGCTTCATGGAACAGCTGAACGAGGTCGATGTCGCCGACGTGGCGCCGATGGTCAGCGTCACGCCGATGCGGCTGCCGTGGCGCGCCGACGTGGTGACCGACGGCGGCATCCAGGCCGAGATCCTCGCCAATGCGCCGGATGCGCGCGAAGGCTTCTTCGCGGTGCCGAAGGTGGTCGAATGACCGGCGCGAACGGGCTCACCATCGCGGCGGCGCGCGAGGCGCTGCGCCGGCGCGAGATCTCGGCCGTCGATTTGACGATGGCCTGCCTGACGGCGATGGACGCGGCCGATCGGCTGAACGCCTTCGTCCACACGACGCCCGAAATCGCGCTGGCGCAGGCGCGGGCGGCGGATCAGCGCCTCGCCGCCGGCGACGCGCCGGCACTCTGCGGCATCCCGCTCGGCATCAAGGATCTGTTCTGCACACGGGGTGTGCCGAGCCAGGCCGGATCGCACATCCTGAGGGGCTTCCGGCCGGAGTACGAAAGCACGGTCACGCGGCGCCTGTTCGACGCCGGCGCGGTGATGCTCGGCAAGCTGAACATGGACGAGTTCGCAATGGGGTCGAGCAACGAGACCTCGTGCTACGGCCCCGCCGTCAACCCCTGGCGGCGCGGCAACGACGACGCGGCCCTGACGCCTGGCGGCTCCTCGGGCGGTTCGGCGGCGGCGGTCGTGGCGGATCTGTGCCTCGGCGCGCTTGGCACCGATACCGGCGGGTCGATCCGCCAGCCGGCCGCCTTCACCGGGATCACCGGCCTCAAGCCGACCTACGGGCGGGTCAGCCGCTGGGGCATCGTGGCCTTCGCCTCGTCGCTCGACCAGGCCGGGCCGATGACCCGCTCGGTGCGCGACGCGGCGATCCTGCTCGGCGGGATGGCCGGGCATGATCCGAACGATTCGACCTCGGCCGACCTGCCGGTGCCGGATTTCGAGGCGGCGCTGACCGGCGACATCCGCGGCCGGACCATCGGCATTCCGCGCGAATACCGGATGGACGGGATGCCGGCCGAGATCGAGGCGCTCTGGGCCGATGGCGCGGCGATGCTGCGCGATGCGGGCGCGACGATCACCGAGATCAGCCTGCCGCACACGCGCTATGCGCTGCCCGCCTATTACGTGATCGCGCCGGCCGAGGCCTCGTCCAACCTCGCGCGCTATGACGGCGTGCGCTACGGCCACCGGGCGGCGCTGGCGTCGGGCGACGGCATCACCGAGATGTACGAGAAGACCCGCGCCGAAGGGTTCGGCCGCGAGGTCCGGCGGCGGGTGATGATCGGCACCTATGTGCTGTCGGCGGGCTTCTACGACGCCTACTACAACCGCGCGCGCAAGGTCAGGGCGCTGGTCCGGCGCGACTTCGATCTAGCCTTCGCCGCGGGGGTCGATGCGATCCTGACGCCGGCGACCCCGACCACCGCTTTCCCGCTCGGGCAGATGGCGGACGCCGATCCGGTGGCGATGTATCTCAATGACGTCTTCACCGTGACCGTGAACCTCGCCGGCCTGCCGGCCATCGCGGTGCCGGCGCGGCTCGACGCAACCGGGCTGCCCATGGCGCTGCAACTGATCGGGCGGCCCTGGGACGAGGGCGCCTTGCTCAATCACGCCCATGTGCTGGAGCGCGCAGCGGGCTTTGTGGCCAAGCCCGGCAAATGGTGGTAACGGCGGCGGGACGGATGGACGGGACCGAAGGCATGTTGGCGGGCGCGATGCGGGCCGGACTGGCGGGAATGCTGCTTCTGGGGGCCGCGGCCTGCGCGCCGGCGATCCCCGAGTCGGGCCCGGGCCCGGGCTTCGGCGGGGTCGGCGCGCCGCTGGCGGCGCCGAGCGCCGCCGCGCCGCTGCCGCAGCAGGCGCCGCAGGGCTTCGACCCCGCCGCCGCCGCCGCCGCCATCGACCGGGCCGAGGGCCTGACGACCACGCCCGGCGCACCGATGGTGATTCCCGGCAGCGCCGTGCCGCTGGACACAACGGCGCCGCTGCCGCTGCCGGCGCTGACGCCGGCGCCGCTCGACGGCGGGCTCGACCCCAGCCGCCCGCGCGGCAATGCGCCCTCGAACATCCAGGTCGAACAGGGCGAGATGATCGGGTCGGCCCGCATCTCGGACGAACAGGATTTCGACGCCGTGGCCAGCCGCGAAACGATTGCCAGCGATGCCGAGCGGCTGGAGCGCAACCGGGCGAACTATCAGGTGATCGCGCCGACCGCCCTGCCGGAGCGGCCGAGCGACACCGGCCCGAACATCGTGCAATATGCGCTGACGACCGCGAACGGCGTCGGCGAGCAGGCCTATGCGCGCTCGGCAGTGCGGCTGACGTCGCCCGAGGCGGCCTGCGCACGCTATGCCTCGGCGGACCTCGCGCAGGAGGCGTTTCTGGCCAATGGCGGGCCGGCGCGCGACCCGCGCGGCCTTGACCCCGACGGTGACGGCTTTGCCTGCGACTGGGATCCGGGCCCGTTCCGCGCCGCGCTGAACTGAACCGGCGTGCGGCTCGTCCCGCATCCCTCGCCGAACTGTGGGGCGCGCCGCGACGGGGCGCAGCCCGATCTGGTGGTGATCCACTATACAGCAATGCCGGATGCCGCCGCGGCGCTGGCGCGGCTGTCGGACCCGGCGGCGGAGGTGTCGGCGCATTACCTGATCGGCGTCGAGGGCACTGTCTGGGCGCTGGTGCCGGAGGAGGACCGGGCCTGGCATGCCGGGGCGGGTGCCTGGGGCCGGGTGACGGACGTGAACTCGCGTTCGATCGGGATCGAGCTCGACAATGACGGTGACCAGCCCTTCGCGGCGGCGCAGATGGCGGCGCTGGAGGGGCTTCTGGCCGGGGTGCTGGCCCGCTGGCGGATCCCGCCCGAGCGGGTGATCGGGCATGCCGACATGGCGCCGTTGCGCAAGGCCGATCCGGGGCCGCGGTTCGACTGGCGGCGGCTGGCGCGGGGCGCGCTGTCGGTCTGGCCCGGCGCGGCGGCGGCCGGGCCGGGCCACGATCCGGCGGCCTTCGCCGCGGCGGCGCGCGCCTTCGGCTATCCCGACCACCCTCCGGCGGTGTTGCTCGATGCGGTCCGGCGGCGGTTCCGCCCCTGGGCGCGCGGTCCCGGCGAGCCGGCGGATCTCGCCCTGATCGTGGATCTCGCGCGGCGCTTTCCGGTTGACGGAGGGGCAGGCGCGGCCTAAGCCCTGCTCTCGCGCGGACGGCTGGATGACCGCGGCGGGACCTGTCCCGGCGAGGAAAGTCCGGACTCCATGAAGCAAGGGTGCCGGGTAACGCCCGGCCGGGGCAACCCGAGGGAAAGCGCCACAGAGAACAGTCTGCCCCGCGGTCCGCAAGGACCGGCGGCCCGGGAGACCGGGTCCGGGGCGAGGGTGAAACGGTGGGGCAAGAGCCCACCGCGGACCGGGCAACCGGGACGGCACGGCAAGCCCCACCCGGAGCAATGCCGAATAGGGGCCCCGCGCGGGTTCCCGGCGACGGGGGCACCGCAGGGACGCTTCAGCCCGGGGGCCCGGGTTGGCAGCTGGAGCCCGCCGGCGACGGCGGGCCGAGAGGAATGGTCATCCACGGGGGGCGACCCCCGGGACAGAATCCGGCTTACAGGCCGTCCGCGCACGCCCGACCCGCAGGACCAGACGGAGCCGCCCCAAGGGGGCGGCACGCCCCTTGCCTCGCCGGCGGCCCGTCCGGGCCGCCGGCTCAGGCGGCGGCTTTGCCTGTTGACTCTGCGCCGGCCGTGGCTAAAAGGCGGGGTTCGAGGATGTGACCCGGGGGCCGCGGCTTGCCGGACTGCTGGAGAGACGACCATGGCCAAACCGGCGACGATCAAGATCCGTCTGAACTCGACGGCAGGCACCGGGCATTTCTACGTGACCAAGAAGAACGCCCGCACCATGACCGAGAAGATGACGGTGCGGAAATACGATCCCGTGAAGCGGGCGCATGTCGAGTACAAGGAAGGCAAGATCAAGTAGCACCCCTGGCCATCGGGCCGGTTGTGAACGGGGCCGCACCGCAGGGGGCGGCCTGTTCGTTTCCGGGGCTGTTTCCTTCGGCGCCGGTCTGCGTCAGACTGGCGGACATGCCGAGCGTGCTGACCCTGCGCCTTGCGACCCTGGCCGATCTGGCCGCCGTCGACATGCTACTGGCGCGCAGCTACCCGCGGCTTCTGGCGGCGGATTATCCGCCCTCCCTGCGCGTCATGGCGGTGCCGCGGCTCGCGCGCGCGCAGCCGGGCCTTCTGGGCTCGGGGCGCTACTGGCTGGCCTGCGATGCCGCCGGCGGCATCCTCGGCGCAGGCGGGTGGTCGACTTCCGGCCCCGGTCGGGCCGAGATCCGCCATGTCGCGACCGATCCCGCCGCCACGCGGCGCGGGATCGGGCGGGCGGTGCTCGGGCAGGTGATGGCGCAGGCGGGCGGCCAGGGCGCGACCGCGTTCGACTGCCTGTCCACCCGGACCGCGGTGCCGTTCTACGCCGCCCTCGGCTTCCGCGCGCTTGGCGAGGTCGAGATCGCGCTGGCGCCCGGCATCAGTTTCCCGGCGGTGCGGATGGTGCGGAACCGCTGATGCGCCGCGTGATGATCCTTGGCCAGCCCGGATCGGGCAAGAGCACGCTTGCCCGCCGGATAGGCGAGCGGACCGGCCTGCCGGTGGTCCACATCGACCACATCCACTGGCAGGCCGGCTGGATCGAGCGACCGGTCGAGGAGAAGACGCGACTGTGCCTTGCGATCGAGGCGCAGGACGCCTGGATCTTCGAGGGCGGCGATTCGCGGACCTGGGCCAACCGGGCGGAACGTGCCGATCTGGTGGTCTGGCTCGATGTGCCGCTCGGCATCCGGCTTTGGCGTGTCACGCTGCGCACCCTGCGCTGGTACGGGCAGAGCCGGCCCGACCTGCCGCCGGGATGCGTCGAGCGGATCGGTGCCGGGACCTGGGCTTTCTATCGCTACATCTGGCGGACCCGCCGCAGCGCGCGCTTGCGCATCGCGCGGCTGGTGGAGGCGGCGCCATCCGGCCGGCAGGTGGTCGTGCTCCGCCGCCGGGCCGAGGTGCGGGCCTTCCTCGACCGCCTGGGCCCCGCCCATGCAAAAGGGCCGGTCTTCCGACCGGCCCCTTGACCCTTGCCTGCGCCCAGATCCGGCGAGGATCGTCGGATCACTCGCGGTTGCCCATGAACTGCAGTAGGAACATGAACAGGTTGATGAAGTCGAGGTAGAGCTGCAGCGCGCCCATGATCGCGGCCTTGCCCAGCCACTCCTCGTTCCCCGAGGTCGCCATCTGGATGTAGGTGTTCTTGATGTTCTGCGTGTCGTAGGCGGTCAGGCCCGCGAAGATCAGAACGCCGAGCACCGAGATCGCGAACATCAGCGCCGAGGAGGCGAGGAAGATGTTGACGATCGACGCGACGATCAGGCCGATCACACCCATCATCAGGAAGGTGCCGAAGCCCGAGAGGTCCTTCTTGGTGGTATAGCCGTAGAGCGACAGGCCCGCGAAGGCGATCGCCGTCACGAGGAAGGTCTGCGCGATCGACACGCCGGTGAACACCTGGAAGATCCAGGCGAGCGACAGGCCCATCACCGCGGCATAGGCGTAGAAGAACAGCTGTGCGGCGGCCACCGACAGGCGGTTGATCATCGCCCCGAAGGCGAACACCATGATCAGCGGCAGGAACATCACGACCCAGCCGAGGATGTTCATCTGCATGGTCACGGGGTCGCGGAAGATCGCCATCAGCGCGTCGCTGGTGCCGACCGCCCAGGCGACGCCGCCGGTCAGCAGCATGCCGACCGACATCAGCCCGTAGACCTTGTTCATATGGGCGCGAAGGCCCTCGTCGATCTGTGCGGTCCGGGCGCCTGCGCCGACCGAACGGATCGTTTGATATTCAGCCATGTGAAGCCTCCGATGTTGTCCCATTGGACGACGCCGCGCAGAGCGGCACCGCCTCGTGGCTCGAATATCGGTCGCGTTCGCGCATTATTCAAGGATTTCCGTCAGAAATCCTGAACCGCCGGTGAAGGCGCCGCGCGCCCCAGGCTGACGGTCTCGGGCGCCGGCGGCAGCGGAGTTCGGTCAGCCCATCGTGACCACCACCTTGCCGGTCGCCTTGCGGTCGCGCAGCAGGTCGAGCGCCGCCGCGACCCGGGCGAGCGGCAGTTCGTTGCTGACATGCGGCCGGATCCGCCCCGCCTCGAACCATTGCATCAGCGTGGCGAGGCTCGCCGTCAACACCTCGGGCCGGAACCTGAGGTAGCCGCCCCAGTAGAGGCCGATCACGCTCAGGTTCTTGACCAGGAGCAGATTCGCCGGAACCTGCGGCACCTCGCCGCCGGCAAAGCCGATGCTCAGCAGCCGGCCCTCGGGCCGCGTGGCGCGCAGCGCCTCGAGGAAAGCCGGCCCACCGACCGTGTCGTAAACCACATCGACCCCGCCGAGCGCGCGCAGCCGGTCGCGCAGGCCGGGCGCGTCGCTGTCGATGAGTTCGGCCGCGCCGGCCGCCGCGGCCACCGCCAGCCGGTCGGCCCCGCGCGCGCTGGCGATCACGCGCGCGCCCATCCGCGCGCCGATCTCGACCGCCGTCAGCCCGACCCCGCCGGCGGCGCCGAGCACGAGGAGCGTCTCGCCGGGGCGGAGCGCCGCGCGGTGGCCGAGCGCCAGATGGGAGGTGCCGTAGGCGATCTGGAACCCCGCGGCCTCGGCCATCGTCATCGCCTGCGGCAGGGCGAGGCAGCGCGACGCCGGTGCCGCGGCGTATTCGGCCAGCCCGCCCTGGCCCGTGACCACCGCTACCCTCGATCCGATCGCGGGGGCCGCCACGCCCGCGCCATGGGCCACGACCTCTCCCGCCAGTTCCATCCCGAGAACGAAGGGCGGCGGCGGCGTGTCCTGATAGGTGCCCTTCAGCATCAGGAGGTCGGCGAAGTTGAGCCCGCAGGCCTTGACGCGGATCAGCACCTCGCCCGGGCCCGGGTCGGGCACCGGCAGGTCGGTCAATGTCGCGGACGCCCCCGCCGCCGGCACAAGATAGGCACGCATCGCCGCCCCGGATCGCGTCTCCATCTTAGCCTAGCGCGGCCGCAGCCGGGCGGCCAGCGCCGTTACGTTGCATAATGCGAATGTGTCGCTGCGTCACTTTCGCAAAATGCATTGCGAAATGGACATATCCTTTAACGCGAGTAGCGGTCATTTCGCGTGACCCCGACGCGACCGGAGGGCCCTGTTGTGCATCTGTATAATTCGACATATCCAAAAAGACAGGTTTTCTCATGCCGATACAGATTCTCTCGGAGATTGTCGGATGACCTTATTCTGGCACGGTTCTTGCTTATACGGGAGCAGGGGACACGTCACGTAACGCACACCGGAGATTGAGAATGAAGCACCCTGTTGATGCCCATGTCGGGAAACGTATCCGCCATCGCCGCTGGATGGTCGGAATGACACAGCAGCAGCTGGCCGACAAGGTGGGGATCAAGTTCCAGCAGATCCAGAAATACGAAACCGGCATGAACCGCGTAAGTGCCTCCCGCCTTTGGGACATCGCCGACACGCTCGGCGTCGGCATCAATTTCTTCTTCGAAGGACTCGACGACGCCCGTGACGCCGCCGGCGCCCAGGGCGGGGACATCCTCGGCGACAAGGAGGCGCTGGAGCTGGTGCGGTCTTACTACGCGATCCCCGAGGCGCAGCGGCGGCGGCTGTTCGACCTCGCGCGTGTGCTGAGCGACGCGGCCGCCTGACGCGCGACGCGGCGCCCCTGACCCGAGCCGCCGCGGCCAGTCGCGGCGGCATCCTCTTGCTGTAGAGCGTGGACGTGCCGAGCCTGACCGTCGCCGAGCGCGAGGACCTACTCGGGACGGCGGCCGCGATGGCGGATGCCGCCCGGGAGGCGACCCTTCTCCATTTCCGGAGCGCGGCACTCGCCGCGGACAACAAGGAGGTGGGGCGGTTCGATCCGGTCACGGTGGCCGACCGGCTGGCCGAGGACCGGATGCTGGCCGTGCTGGCGCAGCGCCGGCCGCAGGACGGCGTGAGCGGCGAGGAACGGGGCACGCGGCCCGGCCGCTCGGGTCTCACCTGGCATCTCGATCCGATCGACGGCACCCGCGCCTATCTCTGCGGCGCACCGACCTGGGGCGTCCTGATCGCGCTGGCCGACGCCGCCGGGCCGATCTACGGCCTGATCGACCAGCCCTTCATCGGCGAGCGCTTCGAGGGCGGGCTTGGCCGGGCCGAGGCGACCGGGCCGACCGGCGCGCGGACGCTCAGGTGCCGCCCGGCCCGGCCGTTGGCCGAGGCGATCCTGCTGTCCACCTTCCCCGAGGTCGGCACCGAGGCCGAGGCTGCCGCGTTCCGCCGGGTCGCGGCCGATGTCCGGCTCACCCGCTACGGGCTCGACTGCTACGGCTACGCGCTTCTTGCCGCGGGCCAGGTGGACCTGGTGATCGAGGCGGGGCTGCAGAGCTACGACGTGATGGCGCCAATCGCCGTCATCGAGGCGGCGGGCGGGCTCCTGACCGACTGGCAGGGCCGCCCGGCCCATGCCGGCGGCCAGGTGATCGCCGCGGCCAACGCCGCCGTCCACGCGGCGGCGCTGGAGCGGCTGAACGCAGGCTGAGCCAGCCCGTCAGCGCGCTGTGACCGGCATCAGAAGTGCGGTCGGGCGCCGGTCGGGCGTGCACATGTCGTTGTCCATCGGCCGCTGGCCGAAGTAGAGCCCGGCTTCATCCATCGCCAGCAGGTCGTGGTCCTGCCCGCACACGGCCACCGGCGCCCAGGCGGCACAGCCCGTCGCCGAGATGTCGGCCTCGAGATTGACCGTCAGTCCGCAACCGGCCATGCCCAAGCCCGCGATCACCTCCGGTTCGGCGGTCAAGAGCGTGAGGTGTTTCCAGTCCTCGTCGAACGTCGCCTCGAAGGCGCCGGGCACGGCGGCGGAGGGGCCGGTGACCCTGTAGCCGCCGCCGGTGCGGAATTGGAAGGTCCGCATGGTCATGTCCGGGTCGAGCGCATGGGTGAAGATCAGGCTCCACTGGCCGTCGGCAAAGACGAACTCGCGGGTGCCGAACCCGCCGTACCAGGGTTCGGGGGCGGTGCTTTCGAAGGTGCCGTGCAGTGCCGCGAGGGTGGCGGCATCGGCAAAGCCGTCGGCGGCTGCGGACGGCGCGGCGATGCTGACGCCGAGCGCGGCGGTGAAGGCGAGGATCACGGCGGTGGCGGGTCGGGTAAACATGCGGGCAGTCTCCATCCATGGCGGGGCACGGACGATCCGTCCCCGGCACAGCAAAGACGCGCGGGCAG
>Ga0224722_1001456_pt1 | contig 13036 bp, 14 predicted proteins | sample Balambano_FR1_Me_FD_161646 | JGI IMG/M metagenome (GOLD analysis project Ga0224722, IMG submission 161646) | Freshwater sediment microbial communities from Lake Towuti, South Sulawesi, Indonesia - Balambano_FR1_MetaG | ecosystem: Environmental > Aquatic > Freshwater > Lake > Sediment | place... | reverse complement strand
TATAAAAACAATAAAGTCGAAAAAATTCTTCGTTCTTCAAAGAATGTGATTCTTTTTTTTAATGATGGGCATCATGATATGTTTGATAAACTCGTTATAGCGACTCACGCTGATGAAGCAATTAAATTGTTGGGTGAGAATATTACTGATGACGAGCATCATTTATTAACTTGTTGGCAATATGAGGATAATCAAGCTGTATTACATACAGATATCAATATGATGCCGTCGCAACAATCAAATTGGGCTTCATGGAATTTTATAGCTGAAGAAAATAGCAATACTCAGCATGATAAAATGTGCATGACATATCATCTTAATCGATTACAAGCGCATACCAATACGAAACGCCAATATTTTCTCACACTTAATACAAAAAAAAGTATTGCTGAAGAAAGAATCCTGGCGCAGTTTAATTTTTCTCATCCTATTTATACAACACGATCCTTTGCTGCACAGCCTAAATTTGAAAAAATGAATGGGTTATTAAACACGTATTATTGCGGAGCTTATTTAGGATATGGTTTTCACGAAGATGCTGTCAAAGCAGGGTTGATGGCAGCGAAGAAATTAGAGTTTAATTTAGGAATTGAAAATGGATAGTTGCATTTATGTTGGAAAAGTTACGCATAAGAGATATCACCCTGTCCAGCATGAATTTATTTATTTTTTATATTTTTTTTGTGTCGATCTTAAAAAATTAGTTAATAATGAATTGGACAATAAGCTATTTTCTTATAACAAATTTAACATATTTAGTATTAGAGATCGTGATTATTTAGGCAATGTTGCTGGCAATATTTACGATAAAATAATGCATCATCTCAACGAAAAAAAAATAGCTGATAAAATTAATAACATTTTATTATTAACAACCCCGCGATTTTTTCATTATGTTTTTAATCCCGTTAGTTTCTTTTATTGTTACAATAAAAACGCTGATCTTGTTGCTGTTGTGGTTCAAATTAATAATACTTATAGAGAATCTCATCTATATGTTATTGATAATCTGAGTGATAATAATGCTGTCAAGACGGCTCACCTAAAGAAAGATTTTTTTGTATCTCCTTTTAATGATTTGACAGGAAGTTATCAATTTTTATTCCCGGAATTTCATCAAAAATTGCGCATCGTAATAAATCTAGAAAAAAACGATACTATCTTAATTCATACTAATATTAATGCAAAAAAGAAATTATTTTGTTATAAAAATCTTAGTAAGATAATATTAATGACACCATTTACGCCTTGGTTAACGATGGGAAGAATAACTTATCAGGCACTTAAATTGCGTTTTCTAGGGATGAAAGCTTTAATGAAACCCAATCCTAGAAGCCCAATGACAATTGTTAAAAATGCTAAAAGGATTTATTCGAGACATGATAAGCAACAACCATTATAATAATGAGCTCTATAAAAAACGTCGTTTTGAAGAAGTAGCGGTAGCCTTTTCCACTATTTTTTTGCCTTTCATGGCTTTTTTTATTTTTCTGATAACGCTGTTGTTTTCGGAGTTTCACTATAGCTGGGTCGATTTTAATATATTTTTAATGATGTATGTGCTGACTGTTTTCGGTATTACAGCAGGTTATCATCGTTATTATACTCATAGAAGTTTTAAAACCAATCGCGTGATACAAGCCGCCCTGATTATATTAGGTTCTATGGCGGCACAGGGGCCCTTGCTTTTTTGGGTTGCTTTGCATCGAAAGCACCATGTTTATGCAGATACGGAAAATGATCCTCATACCCCTCGTTCGGAAGGAAAATTTCTTTTGCCGAAAATAAAAAAATTTTTTCATGCCCATGTCGGCTGGATGTTACGACAAGAACAAGAAAATTATATACAGTATGTGCCTGATTTGTTGCGAGACAAATTTATATATAAAGTGAGCAGTGGATATTTTTATTGGGTTATTCTTGGATTGCTATTGCCGGTGGTGATAACAGGGTTGCTTGAAGGGACATGGTTGGGATTTATAAAGGGATTGTTGGTTGGGGGAGGCGTTCGTATTTTTATCGCCCATCATGTGACGTGGGGAATTAACTCGATTTGCCATGTTTTTGGATCAAAAAATTTTGAAACCAGAGATGAAAGCCGAAATAATACTGCGTTGGGTCTTCTGGCACTAGGGGAAGGATGGCACAATAATCATCATGCATTTCCAACTTCAGCAAAGCAGGGTTATTATTGGTGGGAGTTAGATATTAGCTATCTTGCTATAAAGTGTCTTAGTTTTTTCGGGCTGGTAAGCAATATTGTTTTGCCGAATCTGGATCAAATAGGAGAAAAGAAGTGTGATAGGGAATGACCATGCCGAGTTCGGCGCATCAGCATCAGCAATACAGTTTCATTATGATGTTAGTAATGATTTTTATGCTCAGTGGCTTGACCCTTTATTGGTTTATACATCTGCCAAGTGGCAAGATCATACATATACTCTTCAGCAGGCACAAATTAATAAATTAAACTCTATTCTGCAATCTGTTTATTGTAAACCGCACACAGCTATTTTAGATATCGGTTGTGGCTGGGGCGGTTTATTACAACATGCTATTGCTTACTATGGCGTTGATGCAGCTGTCGGTTTAACACTGAGCAAACAGCAAATTAGCTGGATAAAAAAACATTATTCAAAAATTCAGGCATCATTAGAAAATTGGAATAATTACCAACCTGATATTTTGTTCGATATTATAACTTCTATTGAATCAATAGAGGCATTTGTGAAACCTACGATTAGCTCTCAAGAAAAACAAGCTGTTTACCGGCATTTATTTTTATCTTGTTATCAGTGGTTAAAACCATCAGGCTACTTCTATCTACAGTGTATTGGTTATGGAAGTAAAGATGCTATCGATCTTGATCCATTTATCAAAGAGCAAATTTTTCCGGAATCTGATTTGCCTTATTTAGAGGAGCTCATTTCTGCATCGCGCCATCTGTTCGAAGTTGTCAATTTAGTTAATGATAGACAGGATTATGTAAAAACATTGCAATGCTGGTTGGATAATATGATGACGAATAAGAAACAATTATTAAAAATCGTGGATGAGAATACATATCTTCGGTATAAACGTTATCTAAAATTATCCCAATATATGTTTGCTGAAGGGAATTGTCATTTGTATCGAATCATATTTCGTAAAATAAATGACTCGAAAATTTTGAAATAAGGAGGAAACATTATGCAAGAACTCATAACTGAAAAATTGCAAACCATACAAGAATGGTTAGTGGACTGGATAGCTAAAGAAGCAAATATAGAGAAAAGTGATGTTTCTCTTGATGAACCTTTTGTTAATTTTGGTCTCGGGTCTCGCCAGGCTGTTATTCTTTCTGCAGACTTAGAAGATTGGCTTAATAAAAAATTGGATGTCAGTGTTGCTTGGGAATATCCAACGATCAGAGAATTATCCAATTTTTTAATTACTGTTCCGGCTGAGGGATAAAAAATGGATTTTCTAACACCGGAAGAAATTTTAACTAAAAATATCAGCGATACTGGAATTCGACGTTTGATCCGCTATGGTTGCAGTCATCAACTACGCCAGCTTTCTGGTTCTGGTATGGAATTGTCCCTGCAGAAAAAAATAGATTTCATTAATGATCTTATAAAAAGTCCGATTGCTGTTGAAGAAAAAAAGGCAAATGAAGAACACTATGAAGTGCCCGCCGAGTTTTTTGGTTACGTGTTAGGTAAAAAATTAAAATACAGTGCGTGTTTTTGGGATGATGGCGTTTCTGATCTTAATCAAGCAGAAGACAAGATGCTTGAACTTATTTGCCAGCGCGCAGATTTGCAGGATGGGCAAAATATATTGGATTTGGGTTGTGGTTGGGGGAGTGTTTCATTATATATTGCACAAAAATATCCACATGCAAAAATTACTGGAATATCAAATTCAAATTCACAAAAGCAATATATTTTAGAAAAAGCAAAAAAACTCGGCTTGTCTAATTTGCATATTGTTACAAATAATATAGCGGAACATCAATTTTCAGAACAATTTGACCGCATCGTTTCAATAGAGATGCTTGAGCATATGCGAAATTATCAGCTGTTATTTTATAAAATTAGCCAGTGGATGCGAGGAGGCGCTCAATTTTTTGTTCATATATTCTCTCACATTAAATATGCTTATTTTTTTAAAAATAATTGGACAGCTAAGAATTTTTTTTCAGGTGGAACGATGCCGTCTGATGATTTGTTTTTATATTTTCAAAAACATCTTACCGTCACTAATCATTGGCGTTTGAGCGGCACGCATTATCAAAAAACGAGTGAGGCATGGTTGAAAAATCTGGATAAAAATCGTGAAGCTATACTGTCGTTGTTTAAAAAACTTTATGGTGATGCTGGCGCTATGTCAAAATTGGTGATGTGGCGACTTTTTTTTATTGTTTGCAGTGAATCTTTTGGCTTTAATCAGGGACAAGAATGGCTTGTTTCCCACTACGTATTAGAGAAAACATGATCTCTTCTTCTACGTTTATTGATATTTTTCAGAATCATTATGAAACGCAAGGCGAGAAATTATTATTTCGTTTTGTAGATAGCAATCTTGTAGAGCAGCATACCTTGACTATTGCGCAGTTGCATGATGCAGCGGCTAGTTTGGCGGCGAAATTAAATGAAATAACAAGCAAAGGTGAGCGTGCATTATTGATGTATACACCGGGTCTTGATTTTATCGTTGCTTTTCTTGCCTGTTTGTATTCAGGGGTTATTGCTGTTCCCCTGTATCCTCCTCGTAAAAATCGTTCTATCAGACGAATATTGCATATTATACATGATGCCAAACCTTCTCTTATTTTAACTAATGTAGAAATAGATGATCCTAATATTACTAATGGTATTTCGCTGTTAAATACCTCTTGTCTTGATAATGAATTAAAAATACGATTTTGCCCTGTTATTCTTAAAAAAAATGATATTGCTTTTTTGCAATATACTTCTGGTTCGACAGGACAACCAAAAGGCGTCATGGTCAGCCACGGCAATTTATTACACAATGCCCAGTTAATTTATCAAGCCTTTGGTTTTTCATCTGCAACAGTGGCTGCAACCTGGTTGCCGCTGTTTCACGATATGGGTCTTATTGGTCACGTTATTGAAATGATATATGCTGCTATACCTTGTAGTATCATGGCGCCTTTTGATTTTATTAGACGTCCTGTTAATTGGCTAAAACTCATTTCCCAATATGATATAACTGTTTCAGGCGGCCCTAATTTTGCTTTTGATTATTGTGTAAATCGCATTGCAGAGGAAGAATTACGAGATATAGATCTCTCTTGCCTAGAAAATTTCTATTGTGGATCAGAGCCTATTTCAGCCGAGACCATTCGAAAATTTTGCGATAAATTTTCTTCTTATGGATTTAACCCCCGTGCTTTTTATGCTTGTTACGGTATGGCAGAATCCACTTTACTGATTACAGGAGCGAAAAAATTTTCCGGGTTAAAAACAACAGAATTTTTGACGATGTCGTTGAATAAAACGGAAATAAATGAAAAACAAGAAATTACTAGCTGCGGGGTGATTCATCCTGATATACGAATAAAAATAGTAGATCCCGCTACATTTCAAGAGCTTCCATCGGAAAAAATAGGTGAAATTTGGTTGTCAGGTGAAAGCGTCGCGCAAGGATATTGGAACAATCCATCATTAACAACAGAAACTTTTTATGCGAAGTTGGCCTATCAATCGGATTCTTATTTAAGAACAGGTGATTTGGGATTTATTAGCCATGGCGAGCTTTTTATAACAGGCCGTTTAAAAGATTTAATTATTATTAATGGCATTAATTATTATCCGCACGATATTGAAGACACTGTTGTCCAGACTAATCGCACACAAGTGCAAGCCGCTGCTGCATTTTCCATCGTAACAAATGAAACTGAGAAATTAGTTGTTTTTGCTGAAGTGACACGTCATTTCTTGAAAGAAAAAGATAAATCAACGTTTATACAATCAGTGCGAAGACTCATTTCATTTGATTATGAAATTAGTTTAGATGCATTAATCTTATTGTTACCCGGGAAGCTGCCACGAACCTCTAGTGGAAAATTACAACGGTATTTATGTAGAGAAGCTTTTTTAACAAAAGATTATCTTAATTGGTCGGCGGAATTGGTTTATGAAAAAGAATAAAACGTCGAGTATGCAAGAAAAAATTGCCATTATTGGGTACAGTGGAAAATTTCCTAAAGCAGATGATTGCCAGCAATATTGGCATAATTTAATGAATTCTATCGATTGTATCAGCGATATCTCTGCTGATCGATTTAATGCGGATAGTTATTATTCTTCAGATTTGTCACAACCAGGCACGATGTATGTTAAAAAGGCAGGATTAATACATAATATTTCCTTATTTGATCGTGAGTTTTTTTCTATTACTCCCAAAAAAGCGGATACGATGGATCCTCAACAGCGAATACTTTTGGAGGTCGCTTGGGAAGCTATCGAGCATGCGAATTTACCTAAACAAGTATTATCACAAAAAAAAACCGGTGTCTTTATTGGGTCTTATAACAGCGATTACAATCGGTTGGTATTGGGAAATATTTTAAATATCAATTCCTTTACTGGAACGGGTGTAGGAAATGCGATTATTGCGAATCGGCTTTCATATCATTTGAATTTAACTGGCCCAAGTATGGTTATTGATACAGCGTGTTCATCTTCTTTAGTCGCTTTGCATGTTGCAGTTTCCAGTTTACAGACATTAGAAACGGATATTGCATTGTGTGGCGGAGTTAATCTTATTATTACACCAGATGGATTTATTAGCGCTTGTAAAGCACGCATGTTATCAATAAATAATCAATGCAAAGTTTTTGATGCAGCAGCTGATGGATATGTTCGTAGTGAAGGCTGCGGAGTTGTCGTATTAAAAAGATTAAATGATGCTCTGTCTGCAAAAGACCGTATTTGTGCGGTGATAAGTGCAACAGCTGTGAATCAAAATGGTTTAAGTAATGGCATCACTGCTCCCAGCGTAAAAGCGCAAGCAAATGTGATTGCAACTGCTTTGAACAAAGCAAATCTTTCTCCCCATGAAATCGATTATATTGAAACACATGGGACAGGAACTAGTTTAGGTGATCCGATTGAAATTAAAGCTATTCAACAAGTATTTGGCCAATCAACCATACGTGCCAATCCATTGATTTTGGGCGCAGTAAAAAGCAATATCGGTCATCCCGAGGCTGCAGCAGGTATCGCTGGACTAATAAAAGTCATTATGTCGATGGAAAATCAGCGCATTCCACCCAATCTGCATTTTCAAAAATTAAATCCACATATTACTAGAGATGATAAAAAATTACCGCTGTTATTTCCAACTTCTATACAAGGTTGGCCATTGCAAAAGAAAAAAAAACGTTACGCTGGTATTAGTTCATTTGGATTCGGTGGCGCTAATGCTCATATTATTTTAGAAGAACCGCCATATATGAAACGTGCTGCAGAAACTAAACAATCGCATTATCTTTTTACTTTATCTGCTCAGAACGAAAAAGCGCTAGATGCCTTAGTAAAAAAATATTCTAATTACTTAGAAGAAAACGAAACTCTATTTCTAGGAGATATTGCTTATTCAACACTTGTTGGCAGGACTCATTTTGATTATCGGTTAGCTGTTATTGCAAAAAACAGAAAAGAATTATTATATTGTTTAGAGAAAAATATTTATTATCGCAATAAAATAAATCGATATACGTTACCGACTATTTCGTTCCAATCTTCCCTAATTAATATGAATCAAATATTAGAGAAATTAAAAAAACAACTTAATATCGAAGAAAAATTTTCTGAGTCATATGGTGCATGGAAATCATTATTACATTCTTTGGGAAAATTATATGTTTACGGAGTAGACATTAATTGGCAAGAATTTTTATCGACTTATAATATTTATCACGATAAAGTAATTTTGCCTGCTTATCCATTTCAACGAGAAAAATATTGGCTGCGAGTGAATACAGAACAAAATGACTAACATTACCTTGGAACAAATAATACAGTTTTTAAAATCTACTTCTTTATTTGGGGGATTTAATGGCGAGACATTAAAACAGCTTGCCAAATTTTTAAATATCGTTTCTCTTCAGGGCGGGCAAGTATTAATACGGCAAAATACGGTAGGAGAAAGTCTTTATATTGTTGAGAGCGGACGTTTAAGGGCCACTATTCAAGATAAAGAACATCAGGACATTTTCATAGGAGAAATTGGTCGCGGGGAAATTGTCGGTGAAATTGCTATTTTTGTCGGCACACCAAGAACTGCAACGGTCAGTGCCATACGAGACAGCGTATTACTTGAACTTAAACAAGACGCATTTGAATCTTTTTCAAAAGTATTTCCTGAAGCAGCGATTGCAATAGCCAAATTTTGCGTTAAACGTTTAATAAATAAAAAAATTGCCCAAACATCTCCAGCAGCAACTATTGTATTTGTTCCACCAAATAAAGACTCTCTGTTTTCAAATTTTATCAGAGAGATCTCTACCAAATTAGGAAAAATAGAACCTACATTTCATCTTAATCAAGAAATTTTTAATCGCCAGTTTGGCACAGGTGCCGCACAAACATTATTCGAGAGTGATGATAACAATAAAATTGTTTCCTGGTTACAAGATCTGGAAATTAAATATCGATACATTATTTATGAAGCAGATGCTGAATTTTCACAATGGACTTTACGCTGTTTGCGGCAAGCAGACCGTGTCATACTGATCAATGAATTCAGTGAGGATCCTAGACCTAATAGAACTGAACAAGCAATAGAAGAGGTCATCAATCGCACTCATGTAAAAGTGGATTTGGCACTTTTGCATAAAAATGACATGCTTCCCTTGCTCACTAGTCGTTGGCTCAATTTAAGAGTTGTTGATGATCATCATCATATTAGACTTTCTCATCAGGCGGATTATGATAAATTTGTTCGTTTCATTACGGGCCGCAGATTAAATTTAGTATTAGCGGGCGGAGGCGCCCCTGCTTTTTCTTACGTAGGTTTTTTTAAAGCTGTTGAAGAAGCAAAAATTAGTTTTGATTATGTCGGCGGGAACAGCGCCGGTGCTTATATGGCTGGTTTGTATGCTGTTGGTATGAAACATGATGAAATGATGGATATAATAATAAATGGAATTGAACGATATAGGTTTTTTCAAAATTATACTTTACCTATATTGTCTTTATTTAATGGTAAATCACTGTACGATAATTTATATCGTGCTTTTCTCGATAAAAATATCGAAGATTTGTGGACAAAATATTTTTGTGTTTCCTGTAATTTATCTAAACATGGTTTAGATGTTTATCGTCGTGGACTGCTGTGGAAAGCCGTTAGGGCGAGTCTTTCTCTTCCCGGGATATTTCCGCCTGTTATCGATGAAAGCGGACATTTACATGTTGATGGTGGATTAATGAATAATCTTCCGGTGGATATTATGCGTAGATCTGTTAGTAGTGGGAAAATAGTAGCAGTTAAATTTTCGCATGATGCAGCTACTGTTTATACTCCGCAAAATGTTGTTGTGTCCGGGTGGAGATTATTTTTTGATAGTCTGTTAAAGACGCGTAAAAATAAAATCATCAGTCCACATATTGTAGATGTAATGGTTTCTTCAATGACCCTCTCAAGCTCTCTTCATAGCGAGCAAATGATAAAAGAGGCAGATTATTGCATAAGCATAAATTTAGATAACATGGGCATGTTACAACTTAAAAATATTAAAGAATTAATTGATTTTTCCTATGATTATTTCGTTAAAAAAATTGAGGAAATTAATTTTTTTAGTCAAGACTTGCGAGATTGAAACGGCATGTATTTTTCATCATGTTTTGCCAGCACTTCGCTTGCGAGCAAGGTATGTGAATCAACTAATTTACCTGTTACTACAACACCTTGTCCTTCTCTAAATAAATTGGGCAATATGCCCTGATAATTAATTTTAATTTCATTGAGTTTATCAGTAATAACAAAAGTAACGTTTTTCCCAGACGGATCGAAATACACGCTATGTGCTTTAACATATCCGCCGATACGCAAAATTTCACTCGTATGAATAGGATTTTTTAATAATTGGGTAGGGGTATAAAATAAATTAATATTTTGTTTCAGTGCATATAGAACAAGACCGATTGCAGCAGCTAATATAATAATGACAGTAATGAGACCAATTAATTTTTTTTGTTTTCGATTCATTGGCGTTGAGTTAAATGGTGTTTAATCATTTTTTTTACCCGTTTTTTTTCATAAAAACAGGCAAGAGAAATAATGATGAATACTGAAAAAGTAATAGCATAGGCAGACCAAACATATTTACCGTAACCACCCATTAAAACCCATTTATACATCATATATTACCTCTTTGATCCAGTGACTTTTTATTTCGCGTAATAAAATTTGGTTACGCATGCGCCACATTAAAATAACAACATAAAATAGTAAAAATGCGGTGATCATAGCTATCAAGGGATGCAGCATGGATGGTGCGATTGAAGGCGCTGCAAATTGACTGATAGACGGCCCTTGATGCAGTGTGTTCCACCAGATCACAGAGTAATGGATGATAGGCAAGTTAATCACGCCAACGATTGCAATCACAGCGCCTGCTTTGTCACGATTTTGTTGTTGCGGAATGACTGATTGTAAGGCAATAAAACCAATATAAAGAAACAGTAATATTAATACCGATGTTAATCTGGCATCCCAAATCCACCAGGTTCCCCACATGGGTTTTCCCCAAATGGATCCGGTTATCAAAGCCAAAAAAGTAAACCATGCACCGATCGGTGCGCTGCAAGACATACAGATGGCAGCTATTTTTACGCGCCAAACAAGTGTTGATAAAGCGCAACATGCCATGATGAAATAAATGGCCATTGCAGTCAGTGCACTAGGCACATGAACATACATGATACGAAAACCGTCACCTTGTTGATAATCTGCGGGCGCAATAAATAAACCGGTAATCAATCCATAACTAATAAGCAATATGAATGCAACAGTTATCCATGGTAGTAACAAAGTGCTTGTTGCATAAAACTGTTTGGTTGATAAAAATTTTTGAGTAAGCCAGCGCATCATTTATTGATTAACTCCAATTCGCAAAGCAATTCCAGTCAATAATGGAGCAAAAGCCAAACTGATTAGCGCAACCGCCCCCATGATAGCGTAATAACCGCTAAGTGTATGGTGATTGCTTGCTGTTATCACTGTACCAGTCCCAAAAATAAGAATAGGAATATATAATGGCATGATCAAGATCGGTAACAACAAACCATGGCTGCGCAGCCCAACGATTAAAGCAGCTCCAATGGCTCCCAATAAACATAATACAGGTGTGCCCAGTAATAAAGTTATTATTAATGCAAGTTGTTCTTCAAAATTTAAGTTGAGTAAAAAACCTAAAATCGGACTTATTAAAATGAGCGGTAAACAATACATTATCCAATGACTGAGGATTTTACAAAATATCAATAAGGTCAAAGGATGCGGACTGAGTAGCAGGGCATCCAGGCTGCCTTCTTCTAAATCATTTTGAAATAAATGTTCAATTGATAATAGGACAGCAAGTAACACAGTTACCCAAATAATTCCTGGCGCGATTTTATTTAGTAAAACGGGATCTTTATCTAATGTAAGCGGAAATAAACTAATCACGATAATAAAAAATAATAATGGTGTTAACCACGAAGTGGCTTGTCGCAAGGTCATTAATATTTCATGACGGATTAATGTGAAGAAGCTGCTGAGCATTATAATCCCCAGAAAATAATATTAGCATTTTGCCAATATTATTTTCTGATTACAATCTAATTACTTTTGTTTTACTCCGAAAATTCTGGTGTGTTGCTGCAATTACCATTCCTCCATTCACTAAATGTTGATTTAATATATCAGCAAATAATTGTTTGCCTTCTGTATCGAGCGCTGTGAGTGGCTCATCAAGAATCCAAAGTAAAGCTGGATTTAATAATATTTTTGCTAAACTTAATCGTCTGGCTTGACCCGCGGATAAGGTAAATGCTTTTGCTTTAAGTAAATGATCTAATCCAACGTGTTTAATGACCGATTTGATTTGCTGACAATCTGATTTTGCCATGTTGAGCGCAGAGCTGAACTGTAGATTTTCAAGCACAGTCAAATAACGTTTCATTCCATTTTGATGACCCAGATACTGTAACTGTTGCTGATAGTTTTCTCGTTGCTTGAAAATAGATTGGTGATTCCATAAAACATCTCCGCTAACAGGTTCGATTAAACCAGCTAAAATACGTAATAAAGTGGATTTTCCGCTGCCATTCGCACCTTGTACTTGTAAACATTCGCCTTGATGAAGTGTGATGTTAAGTTCACTAAATAAAACTTGATTATTACGCTCAAATAGCAGTTGATGAGTTGCAAACTCCATAACTTAATTCCTGGTTGCCATCAAAAAAACCATGGTTAAAATGGAAATAGCACACAAGCCCAACGTGATTCGTTTCATTTTATTAATGCAAATAAAACTTAACCAAGACGCAATCATTACAATAAATGCTGTCACAACACTGGCTATCCATAAATGGGGTAGCTCATTATATTTTAAACTAATCAAGGTGAATCCAGTGATTAATTGTAAGATAGCAAGCGGAATAATTATTGATCCAGTTTGTGCTTCAAGCTGTTGAATGTATCCTGTGGTTATCCAAAGACGGAAGCTATAGGCCATGCTAGTTAATAGTAGCGCAGCACTAATAATATGAAAAATCTTAATATAGTTATACAACATGAGGATAAAGCTACCATATTTTAGAGAGATATAAAAACTACGCGCGTATTTGCATGATTAAACCACTTCCATCACCTGACGAAATTGTCCGATGGGCTCCCATGACTTGGGTGGTGGTGATTGCAGCCATTTATCACTGCGCGCAATGTAAAGACTAATAATGCTGTCATCAGGCAATGCTTGCTGGCACTGCTTAAACAAAGATAAAGCGCGTTGGAATTGCTGCTGTTGATAGAGCGCGAT
>Ga0224722_1001454_pt1 | contig 13050 bp, 10 predicted proteins | sample Balambano_FR1_Me_FD_161646 | JGI IMG/M metagenome (GOLD analysis project Ga0224722, IMG submission 161646) | Freshwater sediment microbial communities from Lake Towuti, South Sulawesi, Indonesia - Balambano_FR1_MetaG | ecosystem: Environmental > Aquatic > Freshwater > Lake > Sediment | place... | reverse complement strand
GGCCCGCTGCGCCAACCCGGCCCGCATCGACGGCGTCCGCGTCCACCGGGTCAGCTCGGCACGATCCTCGGCCGGCATCTGCACGGCAACAGTCAACGACATCCCTCATCCTACCGCGAGGTAAGGAAATCTTGTTCACGCGACACTAGTGGTGCAACAACGGCCCGCCCCGGCGAGCCGTGAGGCCGCCCGAACGCGCAGGTTACTGAGCTGTCAGGTGCGCCCAGAGGTGCCACCCAAGCAGCCGTTGAAATTGAGCGGATCTTCTAGCCTTACCGAGCGCTAGTGGCGGGGCATGCGCGTAATGCTTCTGTGCGCGAACCAGCCGAAAGAGGGGAAACGCCCGCTGGAGCTCGTGCCTTGAGTAGACCCTGGCGTATGGGTTGGCCGGACCGTCCGTGGAGCGGTGAGTGAACGATTCGAGCTCAAGATATTGGAGCAACCCCGCCGCCTTGGCACGTTGTAGATGCTCGGCAAGCATTCCGCGAGGCTTAATGGCGCCGAGTTGCCACAGAGGATAGGCGGCGAGCAGTCCGGCGCGACGGACGATGCGAATGGCAACCTGGTAGTTGAGTGAGTGGCGCGCATACAGCATCACCACCAGTTCCCCACCCGGCTTGAGCACTCGATAGATCTCACGCTGGGCGCCGTGGATGTCCGGGACGTGGTGGAGGACGCCATGGCTGAAGACGAGATCAAACTGATCGTTGTCGAAGGGCAGGTCGAGGACGCTCCCCTGCCGGATCTCGGCGAAGTCGAGTCCTCGCAGTCGCAAGCGGGTCTCGGTGCGATGCACCGCTTCCGAGGTCAGGTCGACCCCGGACCAGGTCGCTCCCCTTCTGATCAACTGCTCCGACTCAGCACCTTGCCCAAGCCCGATCTCAAGGACGCTCTTGCCAGCGACATGGAGATCGTCCAGGCACGACGGGATGTGATACTCCGTCGTGTACCGCCACTCGTCGTAAGCTTTGAAGAACTCCTCGTACTCACCTGCGAACGAACCGTCGAGACCGCCAACGAGATGGTCGCCACAGGGGTGAGTGGTCCAGAATTCCTTGATCGCGGCCTCTTGCATGGCGCCCGCCTCCGTCACCGAACATTGCGACGGACTCGGGCCGTTGCACGCGGCTGACCGTCGCGCTCGTCACTCCGCTGCGCGTTGGTTGGCCTGGAGGGTACGCATCGCAAATGAGGGCGGTGCATCGTCCGAACGGCCGTGTCTGTGGCTGAGACGCTCCGACGGCCGCCGATCGCAGGCCTTTGGCGCGCGGCACTACCCACAGCGTGCCGGGCTCGATCGGCTTGCCAGAACAGTCAGGTCGCTGCCGCTGGGGGCTGATCCGGCAAGCGCCCGACCCTTCGCAGAGGCGTTGCGATCCGATCGGGCACGTTGATGACGACCAGCGCATGGCGCAACGTGGCCGGGACGAGGATGCGGCACGCGATTGCGTGGACCAAGAGCACGCAGGCTGCCGTCGACACCAGCACGATCGCGGCATGGGCTTCCGCGACCGCGGCCTGCCAGGCGGCACCTGCGGCGGCGGTCACCGCGATGACGGCCAGGGGGCGGACGGCATTGCGCACCACATCACCTGTCTCAACCTCCAGGCTGCGAGCAACCAGCCACCACCGGGCCACGGTGGCAATGCCGGCGACGGCTAGGAATCCGTACGCAACGGCGTCTAGGCCCTGTGTGGCGAGCACCGCCGTGGTGGCGACGGTCAAGAGGTCGATCACGAGCGCGTATCTCAGCCAGGTGCCCGGCTTCCCGATGCCATAGAAGAAGCCGTGGTCCAGGGATGCGCCCAGCGTCAGGATGGCGGCGAAGCACAACGGGACTGCGATGGGGACGCTCGCCGCCCAGCTGTCGCCGACGGCCAGCGGGATGAGCACCGGCGCGCAGACGGCGGCGAAGATCAGCAGTGGCGAGGCGGCGACGTAGGTCAGCGCAGCTGCATGCCGGTATGCGCCGTTCAGCCGCTGCTGCGGCACCTTCGAGAACGTGGCCACCGACACGGGGAGCAGTGCCGCTGCACTCAGTTCTTGGGCCGCCAGGACGAGGCGCTGTGCGATGTTCAGGTACCCGAGAGCAGCCATACCCAACACCTGCGCCACGATGGCCGTCTCGGCCAGCACGCGAGCCATGCCGACGACATCGGCACCCAGGACGCGGACCCCGAAGCTCGCAAGACTCCTGGCGGCGCTGCGGGAGAATTCGAGCGAGGGCAGCCAACGAGCAGACCGCCATGCTAACCCGCCAACGATGAGGTGCAAGGTCATGAACTGCGCAACAAGCGCCCAGACCCCGGCGCCAGAGAAGGCGGCAATGATGGCGACGACCTGAGACACGCCCGCTGCCACAAGAGACTGCAGCGCCAGTTCGCGAAAGCGCAGGTCGCGGCGGAGCAGAGCGATCGGCACTCCGGAAGCGCCCGTGATGATGGCCGCCAGGCACATGATCCGGACCACTTCGGCAACGCCCGGATCGCCGAAGGCGGCTGCCACAAGCGGGGACCCGAGCCAGGCTGCGAGTGCCAGACCCACACCGGCCGAGACGGAGAGCCACAGGCCCGTGCTCAAGAGTCTCTGGTCGACGACCCTGGTCTGCACGATGTACGTGCCGAACCCGACATCGGCCATCAGCGATAACAGCGCGGCCACTGTGGCTGCCACCGCTACCACGCCGAAGTCTTCCGGTGTCAACAATCGAGCCAGGATTGCCAGGGTTACCAGGCTGCTGCCGCGCTGCACCCACTTCTGAGCGGTGGTCCACAGCACCCCACGTGCCGCACGAGTGCCGAGCGGGCTGGGCGTGGTCTTCTCGGCGGTCGCGGTCGGCGGAGTGTCCGTCAGATGGTTGCTGGACGCCACCGTCGACCACTCCGCTCTGTGCGTGCATCACGTGTTGGCGCCACCGTCGATGTGCGTCCTGTGCAGCATGCTGTCAGGACGACGCACCGGCATCGGTCCGAGCGGCGAGGGCTCGTCGCCCCTTCGGACGATGATCGCCGACCGGGCGCCACATACGTTGCCTGCGTGCCAGCGACCGTGACGGGCTCGCGCGACGACCGCGACCGACTGCGTGTGGCTGTGGTCGGCTGCGGGTACTGGGGGAAGAACCTCGCCCGGAACTTCGCCACGTCGCCGTACTCCATGCTGACGTGGGCCGTCGATGCAGATGAGGAACGGGCCGAACGGGTGGCGCGAGGGACCGGCGCTACCGTGGCTGCGCACGTCGAGCGAGTGCTCGACGACCAGAGTGTTGACGCGGTCGCCATCGCCACGCCGGCGCACACCCATCTTGACATCGCGATGGCCGCGCTGCTCGCCGGAAAGCACGTCCTGGTCGAGAAGCCCATCGCCTCCAGTGTGGAGGATGGGATCGCGATGGTGCGCGCCGCCGCAGCGGCGGGTCTGACCCTGATGGTCGACCACACCTTCTGCTACACGCCGGCTGTGCAGAAGATCCGCGACGTGGTCCGCGAGGGTGTCCTCGGCGACCTTCTGTTCGTCGACTCTGTGCGCATCAACCTCGGCCTCGTCCAGCCTGACGTGGACGTGCTGTGGGACCTTGCGCCGCATGACCTGTCGATCCTCGACTACGTGTTGCCCGACGGCTTCAAGCCGCTGGCGGTGGCGGCCCACGGTGCCGACCCCATTGGTGCCGGCAAGGCCTGCGTGGCCTATCTGACGTTGACGCTGCCGCATGGCTCGATCGCCCACGCGCACGTCAACTGGCTCAGCCCCACGAAGGTTCGGACCACCATCATCGGCGGCTCCAAGCGCACGCTGATCTGGGACGACCTCAACCCGTCCCAGCGGCTGTGCATCTACGACCGCGGCGTCGACCTCGAGTACGACCCGACACAGATCGCTGCGGAAGCCAGAACCGCAGCGATGGTGAGTTATCGCAGTGGGGACATGATCGCCCCCGCGCTGCCCGAACGAGAGGCCCTGGGTGAAGTGATCCGCGAGTTCGCCGCGTCCGTCCGCGAAGGACGACCCCCGGCCACGGACGGGCAGGCCGGTCTGCGCGTGCTCGACTTGCTCGACGCCGCCTCTCGCAGCATGGCGTTCCATGGTGCCACCGTTCCGCTGCGCGGGCTGCGATGAGCGGGGTGGTCACCCTCGCAGGTGCGCGAGCGCTGGTCACCGGTGGGGCAGGCACCATCGGCTCCACCATCGTGGACCAGCTCCTCGACGCCGGCGCTGCAGAGATCATCGTGCTCGACAACCTGGTGCGCGGCCGTCACGCCAACCTCGCCGTCGCGCTCGCCGACGGGCCGGTCCGCCTGGTTGAAGGCGACATCTGCGACCGGGCGCTCGTGCGCGACCTTATGGAAGGCGTCGACGTCCTCTTCCACCAGGCCGCGATCCGCATCACCCAGTGCGCGGAGGAGCCGCGGCTCGCCCTGGATGTGCTCGTCGACGGCACCTTCACCGTGCTCGAGGCGGCAGTGGCCGCGAAGGTGCGCAAGGTCGTGGCGGCGTCCTCGGCCAGTGTGTACGGCCAGGCCACCGAGTTCCCGACCACCGAGGACCATCACCCGTACGCGAACGACACGCTGTACGGCGCGTCGAAAGTGTTCAACGAGGGCCTGCTGCGCAGCCTGCACGCCATGTCGGGGCTTGACTACGTCGCGCTGCGGTACTTCAACGTCTACGGCCCGCGTATGGACATCCACGGCCTGTACACCGAGGTGCTCATCCGGTGGATGGAGCGCATCGCGGCAGGCCAGCCGCCGCTGATCCTCGGCGACGGTCACCAGACGATGGACTTCGTCTTCACCGAGGACGTCGCACGCGCCAACCTGCTTGCGGCGACGTCGCAGGCAACCGACGTGGCGCTCAACGTCGGCAGCGGGACCGAGACCAGCCTGCGGGGGCTTGCCGAGGCGCTGCTGCATGTCATGGACTCCCCGCTTGCCGTCGAGTTCGGCGAGGCGCGCAAGGTGAACAGCGTGACCCGCCGGCTGGCCGACGTGTCACGTGCGGCCGAGTTGATCGGGTTCCGGACGTCGGTCGGCCTCGAGGACGGCCTGCGTCGCCTCGTTGACTGGTGGCAGGCGGAGCGATCCGAGGGAGTTGCTGCGTGACGGCCGTCTCGCCGGACGTGCGGCCCATCATCCCGGTGATGCGGCCACTGCTCGGCCCCGAGGAGGCACAGGCCGCCGCGGAGGTCGTCGCGTCCGGGTGGGTCGCCCAGGGTCCGCGGGTGGCCGCCTTCGAAAGAGCGCTCGCCAGAACCGTGGGAGCCGCCCACGCTGTGGCGGTGTCGTCGTGTACGAGCGCGCTGCACCTCGGGCTCGTCGTCCTGGACGTCGGCCCCGGCGACGAGGTCGTCGTGCCGTCGTACTCGTTCATCGCGACGACGAATGCCGTGCGGTATGTGGGTGCTCGGCCGGTGTTCGCCGACGTCGATCCAGCGTCGGGCAACCTGACGCCGGACTCGATCGAGCAGGTGCTGACCCGTCGCACTCGCGCGGTGATCCTCGTGCACCAGGCTGGGATCCCGGCCGACGCGCACGCCGTGCGCGCCCTGTGCGAGCCGTTGGGCATCGCCGTCTTGGAGGACGCCGCCTGTGCCGCGGGATCCACCTACCGTGGACGCGCCGTCGGCGCCGGGGCCGAGCTCGCCGCCTGGTCTTTCCATCCGCGCAAGCTGGTCACCACCGGCGAGGGCGGCATGGTGACCACCGACGACAGCGAGTGGGCGACGAGACTACGACGGCTGCGCGAGCACGGCATGAGCGTGAGCGCCGCCGACCGGCACCGCAGTGCGCAGCCAGTCCTCGAGGAGTACCTGGAGGTCGGGTTCAACTACCGGATGACCGACGTGCAGGCAGCCATCGGTGTCGTGCAACTCAGCCGACTGGCAGACCTGGTGGCCACCCGTCGGGGTATCGCGGCTCGTTACCACGTGATGCTGGCCGACATCCCGGGGCTGGTCACGGCAGGTGACCAATCCTGGGGTACGACGAACTACCAGTCCTTCTGGGTGTGCCTACCGGACGACCTGAAGGTGGACCGCAACGATGTCCTGAGCGCGCTGGCCCGCGAGGGCATCTCGGCTCGTCGGGGGATCATGGCGGCCCACCTTGAGCCTGCCTACACCGCCGTACGGCACGTGCCCCTGCCAGTGACAGAGCGGCTCAGCCGCAACTCGCTCATCCTGCCGGTCTTCCACGACCTCACCATCTCTGAGCAGGAGCACGTGGTGGCAGTCCTGCGTCGAGCCATCGGGTATCGGTGAGACCCGACCATCACCAGGCGCGGCGATTGGCGTGCCTGGCCCGGGAGGCTGCGCAATCAGTCCAGCTCGACTTGCACGGTGCGGTGGTCATCACCGAGGCGGCCACGGGTGCCTACTCGGTGACCGCACCGCTGGCCGCGTGGGCGGGCGCGGAGGTCGTGGCGCTGGCACGGCCCAGTCGGTACGGCACGCTTGAGCAGGCGGCCGCGTCCGTGGCGAAGGTGGCGGACATCCTGGGCGTTGGTGCTCAAGTGTCGGTGGTCGACGCCCTCGGCGCAGAGGAGCTTCGCGCCGCGGACGTCGTCACGAACTCTGGTCATCTGCGGCCGTTGTCCAGAGCGTTGCTCAAACAACTCAAGCCCGGGGCAGTCGTTCCGCTCATGTTCGAGGCCTGGGAGGTCGAGGCGGGCCGTCACGACGTCGATCTTGTCGCGCTGCGCGACCTCGGCATCGAGCATGCCGGTACGAACGAGCGACACCCAGCGATCGACGTGTTCTCCTACCTCGGGCCGATGGCCGTGTTCGCGCTGCACCAGGCAGGCTTCCCCGTCTATCGCACGAGAATCGCGGTTTGGTGCGACAATCCGTTTCGGTCGTACATCGTCGATGGACTCGAACGAATGGGTGCGTACGTGCACCCCGCTGCCCTGCTCGAGGAACTGCTCGAATCCCCGGACGGCGCCCCGTTCGAAGTGTTGCTCGTAGCCGTCACACCGACAGGACGGCCGGTGCTGTCCGACGACGTTGAGCGACTCGTCCGGCGTTCGCCCGAGGTCACCGTGGTGCAGTACTGGGGTGACGTGGATCGTGAGTCGCTGCACGAGCACGACGTGCAGTGCTGGCCAGTGACCGCCCCCGCGGCGGGCCACATGGCGGTGCTCCCCAGCGCCATCGGCTTCGATCCGATCGTTCGCCTGCAGGCCGGCGGCCTGAAGGTCGCGGAGATCTTGCTCAAGCCCGCCGAGCACAGGTCTGCGGCAGATGTGGCGTTCCTCGATGTCGCGTGACGTGCGCATCCTGCTGATCGGGCTGGGCCCGACCGCACTGTCGGCGCTCCGGGGCCTCGGCGCGTGGGATGTCCGAGCCGTCATCCGACCGGATGACGGCGGCCGATTGGATGAGGCTGTGCGCGAGGAGGCTCGCCGGCAAGGGGCGGCCATCCTGCGCGACTGCAGCATCACAGGTGTCGAGACCGCGCTTCAGCGCCACGACCCCGACGCTGTCGTCGTCTCGTCCTACGACCGGATCATCCCCGAACGGATGCTGCTGGAGCGTCCGTGGATCAACGTGCATTACGCGCCACTGCCGCATTACCGAGGCCGCGCCGTCGTCAACTGGGCCATCCTCAACGGGGAGCGACAGGTCCACGTGTCGGTCCACTCCCTGGTCGCCGAGCTCGACGCGGGTGGGATCTTGGCCAGCGGAGCGGTCGCCGTACCGCCGCGGGCGACCGTCGGTGAACTCTACGAAGCGCTGAACTCGCTTCAGGAGCGACTGCTGCCCCAGGCGGTGCAGCGACGCCTGTCCGGCGACGAAGGTGACCCTCAAGAAGCAGGGTCCGCGTCGTACTGCTGCACCCGAGTCCCGGAGGACGGCGAGATCGATTGGACGCAGCCAACGGCGGTGATCGACCGGCTCATACGCGCCTTGGGTGAACCCTATCCTGGGGCGTACACCTGGCTTGGGCTGCAGAAGGTCCGGGTCGACACGGCTGCGCCGAGCCCGGATCGCCGAGTGTGGGTGGGCCGTGTGCCTGGCCGTGTGGTCAACGTCAGCCGGGCCGAAGGATGGGTGGACGTCCTCACCGGCGATGGGAGTCTGCGTCTGATGTCTGTCAGCGTCGACGATGCCGCTCCGGTGCCTGCAGCGACTGTCGCTGCATCGGTGAAGCAGACGTTCGGCCTGCGAACGGCGGATCTGGTGCGCGCGCTGCGCATCGCGTTAGGGGAGGTCTGAGTGGCAGACATGATCGAGTTGGCCGAGGCTGAGGCAGTACTCGAGACCGCACCGGCTGGTGGACGTGTCCCGCCGGCTCCTGTCCCCCTGGTCGACCTTGGCTGGCAGCGGGACCAGATCCTGGACGAGGTCCGTGGCGGATGGGACGAGGTGCTCGGCGGCACTGCCTTCATCGGCGGGGCCGAGGTGGAGGCGTTCGAGCGCGAGTACGCCCGGTTCGTCGGCGTCGACCACGTCATCGGAACCGCGAACGGTACCGATGCACTCGAGGTCGCGCTCCGATCGCTCGGCATCGGGACCGGGGACGACGTCATCGTCCCCGCCAACACCTTTATCGCCACCGCCGAGGCGGTCCGCCGGGCCGGCGCGCGTGTCCTCTTTGCCGACGTCGATGACGGCACGCTCCTCCTCGACCCGGCATCGGTCGAAGCCGTCTGCACCCCTGCGACCAGGGCCGTGATCCCTGTCCACCTGTACGGCCAGCTGGCCCCGATGGAGACGTTGCTGCCCATCGTCGGGAGGCTGGATGCCTTCGTCATCGAGGATGCGGCCCAGGCGCAAGGGGCGACCCGCTTTGGGCGACACGCTGGGATGTGGGGCCGGGCAGCGGGCACGAGCTTCTACCCGGGGAAGAATCTCGGCGCGTTCGGCGATGCCGGCGCAGTGCTCACCACCGATCCAGCGGTTGCGCAGTCGGCACGCCTGCTGACGCAGCACGGCAGTGTCGTGAAGTACCAGCACACGACGTTCGGTTTCAATAGCCGGCTGGACGGGCTTCAGGCTGTCGTCCTCAGAGCCAAGCTCCGCAGGCTCAGCGCCTGGAACCGCCTGCGCCAGGAGGCAGCGGCCAGGTACGACGCGATGCTGGCCGATGTGGCGTCGGTGCGTCGCCCTGGTGTGCTGCCCGGGAACGAGCACGTCTGGCACCTTTACGTCGTGCGCGTACCCGACCGCGATCACGTCGTCGCCGCCATGCGGGCCGCGGGTGTCGGGGCTGCTATCCACTACCCGACGCCCATCCATCTCACTGCGCCGTTTGCCGCCGACGGTGCCGGTCCCGGGTCGTGCCCGGTGGCGGAGCGGGCGGCGCGCGAGATCGTGTCGCTGCCGATCTTCCCCGGCATCAGCACCGCTCAGCAGGAGCGCGTGGTCGACGTCTTGTCGCAGGCGGTGCGGGGGTAGTCCGGTGCTGGCCGACACCGGGGTCGCGGACCTGGTCATCACGACTGGATACCTGGTTGCGATCATCGCGGTGCTCCGAACTGCGGCCTCGGCGCCAGCCCGGGCTGAACGCACCGGGTGGCTGGCGCTGGGCCTCGCGCTGGCGGCACTCGTGCTGAACCAGCAGGCCGACCTGCATGCGCTGGCGATGCGCGCCGTGGCCGCCCGACTGGAACAGGGCGGCCTCGACGCGTGGGCACCGGTGGTGACGGGGACTGCGGCCCTCCTGCTGCTGGCCATGATCGTGGGGCTGTGCTGCCTGGTGGCGACGCTGCGGCGACGAGGGGTGGCGAAGGACCCGATCACGCTCACGGGCTTGGCCCTCCTGGCCGGGTACGCGCTCGGGCGAACCGCAACGTTCGCCCACCTGATGAGTGGGGAATGGACGCAGACCCGGCTCGCCGCCATGCTGAAGCTGGCGGAAGGGGCAGGGTTGGCGTTCGTCACCGTCGGCGCGATGCGATCGCGCCGTCAGCCTGCCGATCGCTCGGCCAGCGAGCCGTCGGGCGCGGCTGCGTAGCGTTGGCCCGTCACTGTGCAGCGGTACTCCTCGCCGTCCGGGACGAGTGGCCTGCCGGCCCGCCCGACCCAGCCACGTTGCCGTGCGGGCACACCGGCGACGACCGCGAAATCCGGGACGTCCCTGGTCACGACGCTGCCCGCGGCCACCAGGGCCCAGCGGCCGATCCGGCACGGAGCGACCACCACAGCCCGCGCGCCGATGCTGGCGCCGGTCTCGACGTGCACCCCGACCAGCGTCCAGTCCGCCGCGGACTTGAGCGAGCCGTCCGTGTTCACCGCCCGGGGGTACTCGTCGTTGGTGAACACGACGGCTGGGCCCACGAAGACGCCGTCCTCCAGGGTCGTCCCCTCGTAGACGAGCGCGCTGTTCTGGATCTTGCACCGGTCGCCGATCCGGACGTCGGCGCCCACGAACACTCCGCGCCCGATGGTGCAATCGGCGCCGACGACGGCGCCCTCGCGGACGTGCGTGAGGTCCCAGACCCGAGTCCCCGGCCCGACCGCGGCCGAGTCGTCGACCTGAGCGCTGTCCGCGACGACCGCAGTGGGACTGATCACGCGACTGATTGTGCGCGAGCACGCGCCAAGCGCGAGCTCACCCCGAACGGCGACGACCATCAGACGTACGGATGATCGTCTCGCTTGCGCATCGTCCTTAGGTTCGCGGGAAACCGGCTGCGAGCCCAGGGGATGATGCTGTGCGCGTTCGTGGACTGATGGCTGCAGCCTTGGCCGGCGTCGTCGTGCTCTCGCTGCAGTCTCCACTCGTCGCGACGGCAGCCGAGGAGTGTCATCCGCTCTCGACGCTGCCCTGCGAGTCCGTTCCCGCGCAACTGCCCGTCGAGCTGAGCTGGTCCACGAGCCACGGCGGGCTGCTCGACGCTGCTGGGCTGACGACCGGTTTCACCCTGGCAGCTCCAGCCTCCAACCGCGCGGGCGACGAGACGGTCAGCGAGCCCGATGTTCCTGGGTACGAGCCCGCTCTCCTCTCGGTGGACAACACAGCCGGGACGCTCACCCTCGATCCCGGAGGCGGCACCTTCCAGGGAGGCGCTCCCGACGGGAACAGCCAGGTCAACGCCGTCGGGGTCGCGGTGCCGGCCGACCGTAAGGTCCTCGAGCTCAGCACCACCATCCGACCCATCGATTTCTCCACGGTCGACCTCGGCCAGGAGGCGGGACTGTGGTTCGGCCTGGGGGAGGACGACTACGCCTCCCTTGTCGTGCGGAATGGGGGCGACGCTGCCGGCGACATGCGCGTCCGGCTCCTCGTCGAGCGCAACGGCGTCACCGACCCGGCCGCGCCCGCTGACGCGATCGTCAGCCCCGTCCTCGCCGACGACCAAGTGGTGAAACTTCGGCTTCGCATCGACAGCCGCACCGACGAGGTCAGCGCGCAGTACGCGTTGGGCACCGGCGAGTTCCAGGCGCTCACCAGTGGCCCCACCGCCGCGCTCGCCGTCCCGCCGCGCTTCACCGACGGCGCCGCCTTGCCGTCCGGAAGCGCTGGCCCGGTGTCGTTCGGTGGCATCCTGGCCAGCAACCGGGGCGCCGTCGATCCGGTCGACCGTATTCGACCCGCCTTCGCCGACTTCACCCTGGTCGAGGTCGACGTCACACCTCCCGTCGCCCCGGCCAACCTCACCGCCGCTGCAGGCAACGCCGAGGTGACGCTGAGCTGGGACGCCGTGGCCGACGCGGACACCTACCAGGTGTTCCGCAGCACCGGAGCCACCGTCGACACCAGCGGCGCCCCGCTGGCCGCCATACCCAACGCCGCCTACCGGGATAGGGCCGTTAGCAACGGCACCCAGTACCGGTACGTCGTGCGCGCCGTGGACGCGGCCGGCAACGCCTCCGAGGCGTCGAACTCCGTCACGGCGACCCCCGAAGCAGAGCCGCTGCTGTCGCAGCAGGACCCAGTGCCGCTCGCGGAACCGGACACCACCCCGCCGGCACCTCCCACCGACCTGACCGCCACCGCGGGCAACCAGCAGGTGACTCTTTCGTGGACCGGCGACGCAGACAGCGTCAGCTACCGTGTCCACCGTTCCACGAGTCTCCCCGTCCCCACCGACGGCGTCCCCGTCGCCACCGTGACCGCCAGCAGCCACACCGACACGGGCCTGGTCAACGGCACCCGTTACCACTACGTGGTCGTCGCTGTGGACGCCGCCTCCAACGCCTCCGCACCGTCCGACCCGGCCAGCGCGACGCCGAGCCTGTGCGGCGTCGCCTGGGTCGGGCAGTACTACCCGAACCGCACCCTCAGCAACAGCCCCACGCTGACACGATGCGACACCGCCATCGACTTCACCTGGGGTGCCGGTCGTCCGGACCCGTCCTTGCCCGCCAACTCGTTCTCCACCCGATGGACGACGACGCGCACCTTCCAGGCCGGCAGCTACCGCTTCGACCTCACCACCAACGACGGCATGCGCGTCTTCGTCGACGGCGTCAAGGTGATGGATGCGTGGCAGAACCGCAGCGCCGACGCGTCGTTCTCCGCGCCGGTGACCTTGACCGCCGGTGAGCACACGGTCGTGGTGGAGTACTACGAGAACACCGGGAACGCGACCGCGCGCTTCTCCTGGCAGGGCCCGAATGTCGGCTGCCCGGCCTCGACCTGGGTGGGGGAGTACTTCGGCAACCGGACGCTCAGCGGCGCCCCGACGTACCGTCGCTGCGACGCGGCGGTGAACTTCGCCTGGTCGGGCGGGTCTCCGATGATCGGGATGCCGAGCAACTCGTTCTCGGTTCGGTGGACCACGACACGGGAGTTCGCCGCCGGCACCTACCGCTTCGACGCGGTCACGAACGACGGGATGCGGGTCCTGGTCGACGGCGTCACCGTCCTCGACGCGTGGCGCAACCACTCCGTCGACACCGCCTACAGCGCGACGGTCCCGGTGGCCGGCGGTACCCGAACGGTCGTCGTCGAGTACTACGAGAACACCAACGCCGCCACTGCTCGCCTGTCCTGGACCGCCTCCGACACCACACCGCCCGCGCCACCGACGGGGCTCGCCGCCGTGGCAGGCGACCAGCAGGTCTCGTTGAGCTGGACCGCCCCGCCCGACCCCGACGTGGCGCTGTAC
>Ga0224722_1001453_pt1 | contig 13050 bp, 14 predicted proteins | sample Balambano_FR1_Me_FD_161646 | JGI IMG/M metagenome (GOLD analysis project Ga0224722, IMG submission 161646) | Freshwater sediment microbial communities from Lake Towuti, South Sulawesi, Indonesia - Balambano_FR1_MetaG | ecosystem: Environmental > Aquatic > Freshwater > Lake > Sediment | place... | reverse complement strand
ATCTAGAAGATTTGGAGAAAGCGTTGAAAGAGACGCAGGACTATCGCACACGTCTCGTCGTGACGGACGGCGTCTTCTCGATGGATGGGAACATCGCACCGCTTCCTGCCATCGTCGAACTCGCAGAGAAGTATGACGCTGCGGTCATGGTCGATGATGCCCACGCATCCGGCGTCCTCGGGAAGAACGGACGGGGAACGGTGAACCATTTCGGATTGGACGGTCGCGTCGCGTTACAGGTCGGGACGCTCTCAAAAGCAATCGGTGTCTTAGGTGGCTATGTCGCCTGTTCACAAGACGTACGCGATTACTTGATTCACAAAGGTCGCCCGTTCCTCTTCTCGACATCACATCCACCGGCAGTCGTGGCGGCGAACCGTGAAGCGATCCGTGTGATGAAAGAGGAAGAAGAGTTGTTCGACAAGCTATGGGCGAACACGGAGTTCTTCAAAAATGGTCTACGTGACCTTGGTTTCGATATCGGACATGCGACGACACCAATCACACCGGTCATGCTCGGCGAAGAGACGCTTGCGCATACATTCTCAGACAAGTTGAAGGACCATGGCGTATTCGCACAGAGTATCGCCTTCCCGACGGTCGAGCGCGGGAAAGCACGCATCCGGACCATCGTCACAGCGGAGCATACACGAGACGACCTCGAACGGGCACTCGAAGCGTTCAAGACGGTCGCGGAAGAGTTGAATGTGACATTACACGCATAAACGAGTACTGCAGACAATCTGTCTGCAGTTTTTTAGTGGATTGGTCTATGAAATCGAGTATATTCAGATAGAGCACAGATGGGGTAAATCGAAATATAGCGCATTTCTTGATATTTCAATTACCGCATTTTGATTGAATCAGTACATATCAGAAAAGAGGAAAGGCTATGTTTCAGCAAGGGATCTTTCAAGTGGGGATGGTGTTAGATCGAGAGACGTTTTCGATTCTGACGATTTCACCACCATTCATCATAAATGTGATCTTTAGTGTCTTGATTGTGATGTATGTCTTGTACTTTCGGAGTAAGGGTTGGAAAGAAAAATTGTGGAACGTTGCACTGATGTGCTACGCGCTCTTATTCATCTCTGTCTATATAGGAGCCTGGTTTGTGAGGCTGAAATACAACCTTACCCCAAGTTTCAGTGAGTCGTTCGCCCTCGAATCCTTTCCTGGATGGAAGGTCTTTTTCATGCAATGGATGGAGAACAAGATAGAAGAACCGAATTTGACAGCGAATGCAATTATGTTTGGTGCGTTATTGTTCTACTTCAGGAAGTTCAAGGGTAAATATACGTGGATATTAAGGCTTTTCGCAGTGATTCCTGTCGGTTTATTTTTCATCATCCACATACCAAAAGTCTTGAGTTGGTTTTTGCAATAAAAAAAGCAAGGCGCAATGCCTTGCTTAAATCATGATCATTCCTCTAAATCCTCGAGCGGCATAATAAGAATCTGCACCGTTATGGTAGACGAAGATGTGATCATAACGACGGTCGCAAAACAGGGCGCCTCCTTTTTGACGTATCGCATCCGGTGTCTGAATCCAACTCGACGTTTTCAAGTCGAATGCACCGAGCGTTTGTAAGTGTCGGTACGTTTCTTCATCGAGAAGGGTTATGCCCATCTGTTCAGATAAGGCGAGCGCGCTTCCGGCAGGCTTATTCTTTTTACGTGCCTCAAGAGCTGGTTCGTCATAACAGAGACTTCGTCGACCGCTCGGGCTCTCGGCTGAACAGTCGCAAAAAGCGAGGTCTCCGTTAGGGAGACGAATCACGTCGGGTTCTCCGCCGGTCTCTTCCATCAAGGCGAGTGAGGTCAACTTATCCTGATCAATTTGAATACGCTCCAATATGTCTGACCAGACGACGTCAGAATGACGTTCAACGTTTTCAGTGAAACGAGACTCGATGGTATTAAGTAATTCGAGGGTTTCATCGTGTGAAAGCTTCGACATGAGAATCACTCCGATCATATATTTCTTTCAGTGTACGACATTATTTAGTTCAATTTACTTCATTCGTTACAAAAAAGGAGAATCTGGTTTGAACTTTGATGAAACAAACGTCGAACATTTACATGTTCAGTCATTTCAGACGATGGATTTGTTCACATTGAAACATGGCTATTTAAGTCGATTGTCAGCCGGTTCATATCGAGTCACAGATTATTGTGAACTTGACGTGATGGTCACGAGTTCGCAATTAGGACGACTTCGGTACATTGATTTGACCTTGCCGTTAGGCGTTTACATAGAGGAACGACTTTTCTTGTTGTATGATCCGTATCGTCGTGAAGTCTATTCAACACAGACACGGATCAATCTCGATAAACGACGCATCTCGACAGTTGATTTTCTAAGTGCTTACAGTCGCGAGTTTCATGACCCTGATTCGTTTCCTCTAAAGAAAGAAAATCTATTCAACCTACCGTCGGATAGCAACTGGAGGGAATTTGGGTTACCAAAAGTGAAGTCGGCAGCGGCGTTCTTATCTCAACTATTATATATATTAGATGTCACTTCGTTTCAGACAACTTTGAAGAATAATCGATTTTTATCTGATTTCAAGGAATGGGCAGATCAGACAAAGTGTGAGTACAGTATCGAACATCATGGGAGAAGGATATGGTCGAATGACTTTATGGTGACATGCAATCTTTCAAATGTATCTGAAAGTGATCTCCTGCAATTGGTTACAATGATTGAGACAAGAGAAGAATTAGAAGAATTTCGATTTTTGATTGAGACTGAAGCGTGTATACTTTCACTTTTCATTTTAGGAGATGTTAGGCGAGGCTATGGCGTCGGAGTATTTCAATACGAAAGTGACGAAAAGGAGGAGTGACAATGGAGTTTGAGGATCTATTCTTCTATCATGGGATGATTCATGTGTTTGATTTTCAGCATGATTTAGAATCGAGTCGCCTCACCTTTCAAGTGAAATTACTCGATCACCAGAGAAAGCGAAACACGACATTCCGTGAACGAGTCGAAGTGGGCGGGGTTCATTCCCAGCGAGAAGTGATCAATGTAAAACTATGCTTTGAAGACGTCATCTATATGGAGGTCATTCAAGAGTCATTTGCGGATGGAATCATCGATGAACCTTCAGATGAGTTCGAAGGTTCGCAAATCAAACGATTCGAGCAATCCGGGTATTTGGATTTCTTGACACGAACGCGTTTCTCGTTTTGGGAGTTGATACATGACGATTCAACACCGTTCACGCACTATCGTATTTGTGGCCTGAACTCAGTTTTAGAAATCATCACGCTTTCGGAACCGACCATTGCATCTGTGATTTCACTCGATTGTAATCGAAAGGGGAGTCCAATCGTATATTTCGGTGGAAAGTTCTATACATAAAGGCGCCCTCTCTTAGAGAAGGCGCCTCTTGTTTATACAGATGATACGGTTAACATGGACTGTTCAGTTAATCGTCCGATCCAAATCAACGGAAGGGTCAAAAGGGCTCCGAGAAGGTAAACCGAATCAATCGGTAGTCCGTCCGCGAGAAGACCGAACAGCAAACTCCCCACACTGAATGCGAGGGCATATCCCGTTTGTTGCACACTATATACATAAGGAAGTTGTGTAGTCGGGATCTGTTCTTGAATGACGGTGTTCGTCTGGATGATCCGGATTTGTGTAGCTGCGCCTTGAATGACTAACGCCAAAATCGCAAACGCGAGATGTGCAGTCATGCCGAACAAGAGGGCGGCAACAATGGATAAGATAGCGGTCGACGGTAACGATGGCGCTCGTCGAGACCGATAAAGATAGGCACTCGCCGCAATCATACTGATCAAAAATGCTGCGTTGAGCGTCCCCCACCAGCCCGTATCGACTTGTAGATGTCGCTCGAGATAGACGAGAAGCAACGCTGAAATCCAGAGCGTGCTGACAAATGATTCATACGTCACAAACCATGTCACACGACGGGCGAATGGTGACGTTCTTACATAAGTAAGACTAGCGCGTAAGGTAATTGATTCATCCGTTCCATCATCGACGACGTCTTCCGCAAGCGATTGATAGAAGTAAATCGTCACAATCGTGGAGAGGCTGAAGAGAACGAGTGAAACGATTAACGCGAAGGCGCTCGACGTGAAAGAGACGAGCATCGTCCCAAGTGGCCACATGGCGAGTTGGATGAACTGGTTGGACCCTTGAACCAGGCTGTTTGCTTGCTGACGATTCTTCGTCAATCTTGGGATGAATGACGCTTGGATTGGACGCGCGAATCCATCGAGGAAAGCGATCAACACGACAAGACCGAGAACAAGAATCGAATCCGTGAAAATGACGAGAACAAGGGTGACCGTCTTCATTAGTTGTGATAGGGCGAGCGTTCTCCCTAGCGAGTAGCGGCTGAGGATACGGGCGAAAAAGAGTCCGCTGAGTGTCATACCGGCAGTCACGGCAATCGGGAAGCTGGCCGCCATGAGAGCGGAACCGGTTTGTTGAAACAACGAGGCAATGAGCGCGACGATGTATAGGACATCGCCAATATTGGCGAGCCATTGGCTAACGAGCAGTGTATAAAACGATTTCATCACAAATCTCCTCCGAATCTATTCAATTGGGTGGGTTGGACGAATCGTTTTTACACATTTACACCTCTTCATAAAATGATATAAAAATAATTATACAAAATTTGATTAATTCTGTAAAGTTGTCATATGGTCTCAATTGTCAATATTAGGAGGGTGAAATGATTCGACACACTTTGATACTAGTGGATAAGAAGCAATTGCGTGGGTTACTTTACGAAAGTGAATTAAAAAATAATGAATGATAAGGATGGAACCAAATGCTTGAATATAAACTAAATGACGATGTCACACTGAGAATGTTCAATACAGACGATGCGGACGCGCTATTCGAGCTAACGATTGCATCAAAGCCATACCTTCGAGAGTGGCTTGGTTGGCTCGATTATATTGAAACAGTGGAAGACTCAAGGAAGAATATTGAAGGACGAATCAAAGGGTTGATTGAAACGGGTGGATTTCCGAAGTCTTTCGCTTTGATGTATAAAGGTAAACTTGCTGGAACAATTGGATTTAACGAAATCGATCGCGGAATCCAAGGTGGCACAATCGGGTATTGGCTCGGAAAAGAGTTTCAAGGGAAAGGAATCATGAGTCAAGCGCTCGAGACCATCATCGAGTATGGGTTCCGAGACCTTAAACTAAATAAGATTGAGATTCGAGTTGCGACTGAAAATGTAAAGAGTCGCGCACTCCCAGAACGTTTCGGTTTTAAAGAAGAAGGGGTCATTCGAGATGCAGAATGGCTGTATGACCGCTACGTTGATCATGTTGTTTATGGATTGCTTCGACATGAATATTTGCAGCTAAACCATCATTCTAAAGCTTATGATGAGGCCGGGAATCGCAAGTAAATAACGACGAGAAAGATACGTATTTAAAAAGGGGACTACTGAATGACAACCATATACTTTGTCAGGCATGCACATTCTACCTATACACCAGACGAATTTGCCAGACCGTTATCTGAGAAAGGAATGGGTGATGTAGCTGAAATTACAAATCTTCTAATCGATGAGGGGATCGATATCGTGACGTCGAGTCCATATAAACGAGCCGTTCAAACCGTAAAAGGCATCGCGGATTATCTTGGACAGGACGTTGTAGTGATGGATGATTTAAGAGAGCGAACCTTGACTTCAGCACCGGCTAAAGATTTTATAAGTACCATGGAAACCGTTTGGCAGAACCCGTCGTTCGCATGGGAAGGAGGAGAATCGAACGTTCAGGCTCAATCTAGAGGAATAGAGGCTCTACAATCACTGCTCCGTACGTACGAAGGGAAAAAAGTGGTGCTCGGCACACATGGAAATATCATGGTTCTCATGTTGAATTACTTTGATGAACAGTATGGATATGAGTTTTGGAAAGAGCTCGACATGCCGGATCTCTACAAGGCGACTTTTGAGAACGACACACTGATGAGTGTCGATAAGTTATATAAATCTCAAGATTAGAAATCGATTGACTATAGATGATAAAGATGAAGTTGTCTTCGTACCATTGCATAACTTGAAATCGTACAGACCAAGACCCACCCTTCACGAGAGGGCGGGTCTTTCGTCTGACTCAAATAATTCAGTTCCAAACTCTTCATAAGCCTGTTCATACCGGCGAAGGGAAGATTCCTTATGCATACAGGTGATATTCATCCGTTCGGAGGGTGTCATATCACCCGCATATGTCTTTAACACATGGGCGTTTCGAAGCATCGATGGGGTGACGGAACGTGCGAGTCCACTCCGTTCGTTCAACTGCCGCATCATCTTCGTGATCATGACAATCGTCAGTTGCTTCGGTTGATTCTTCGCGTACACCCAGCGGAACGTCATCCGGGCGAAATCGAATGAGACGAAGACGGGGTCTTCGGAGTACCAGCGTGGTCTCACCGGCGTTGGGATATCAGCTAGATAATTCATGAGCAACGATTGATCTTCCTGCGACAGCTTCAACGTGAACCGGTTTCCGAGACGATCATACACGTCGAAGGTGTGATCGGCCAGATGCAAGTCGCTCATTCGCAAACGAATGATGTGATGGACACGCAATCCATATTTATAGAAAAGCGTCACAATCAGTTCGTTCCGATTGACGAGATAAGGATGAGCTTGGAGCTGATTCTCACTCAGTCCTCTCGTCGAACGAATCGTTTGAACGAGTCGGTCGAATTCAGATTCGAGTGCGACTTGATCGACTGTCAACGTATGTGCCGGTTGAGAATAGGCAAGCATCTTCTTACGAAGCGGATTTAAAAATTGGGTCAGGCTATTGATGACCGTGACGATTCGTGCGACGGTCGCCTGTTGATAGTGCTTCTCTTCGATTAAAAAGTCATTCACGAATGTCTTCCACGATTCGAGCGGAACGTCTAACCAATCTGTCGGTTCGTTCAGTTCGACATTATGGTCGTGAAAATATTTATGCACGTCGATCAAGTCGTAGCGATATCGCTTGAGTGTCGAGGGTTGACGACCGCTGGCGCCGAGATGATAGAGGTAGGTTTCAATAAATTCCGGGAGCGGATAGTCTTTTCTTCGTTTCGTCATGGTCGAGCCTCCTTCTTCCTTTATCCTACCACAAACGGACGTTCTCGATACGCGGATTCGTGGTAAGATGGAAGGTGAGACTTTATGGAATGAGGGATTACATGATAGAACGTGAAAAAGTTGTCATCGTAGGTTGTCAGTTGCCTGACACCGATGATTGGACATATGAACAGTCGATGGGCGAGCTCGTCGAACTCGTGGACACGGCGCAAGGCGAAGTCGTTGCGAGACTTGACCAAAAGCGTCAACAAATCGACCGTCGTACCTTTATCGGGAAAGGAAAAATCGAGGAACTCGCGATGCTCGTCGAACAGTTCGAGCCGGACTTGTTGATTTTCAACGCTGAGTTGACACCGGCGCAGTCGAAGAACATTCGCATCGCCTTGAACGACCCGGATGAAATGAAATTGATTGATCGCACCCAGCTCATCTTGGACATCTTTGCGAGCCGTGCGCAATCGCGGGAAGGGAAATTGCAGGTCGAACTCGCACAGATGAACTATTTGCTACCACGTCTCATCGGTCAGGGGACGCAGCTCTCGCGACTCGGTGGTGGAATCGGGACGCGTGGTCCTGGTGAGACGAAACTTGAATCGGATCGTCGTCACATCAAGCGCCGCATCGATGAAATCACGAAACAGCTCGAGGGGACAGTCGCACACCGTGGACGTTACCGAGAACGCCGGAAAGAAAATCGCGTATTCCAAGTCGCGCTCGTCGGGTATACGAATGCTGGGAAGTCGACAATCTTTAACCGATTGACCGATGCCGACACGTACGAGCAGGATGAACTGTTCGCGACGCTCGACCCGTTGACGCGTGAGCTCGAACTTCCGCGAGGCGGGAAAGTGCTGATCACCGATACGGTCGGATTCATCCGTGACTTGCCGACGAAACTCGTTGCGGCGTTTCGTTCGACTTTGGAAGAAGTCGTCGGTGCCGACTTGATCCTCCACGTCATCGATGCTTCGAACCCGCACTACTTGAATCAAATCGATACGACGAATGCGGTATTGGAAGAACTCGGTGCGAGTGAGGTGCCTCAGCTCGAGGTATATAACAAGAAAGACCGTCTCACGGAAGACTTCGTCGGCGGACCACTGTTGATCTCGGCAATCGCATCGGAAGATATCGTGACGTTGACAGGAGCACTCGAGGATAAGATTGCGGACATTTTGACAAGAGTCCATGTCATCCTCCCGGTGACGGCGTTTGAACATTACCATCCGGCCAAAGAGGCGATGTATCGTCTTGAAGAGAGCTTTTTAGATGACGGTTCTGTCGAATTAGTAGGTTATATGAGAGAAGACACGCGTCTATACGCGACGCTAAAACAATTTGAGGTGTAAGTATGTGGCAAGAAAAGATTGAACATTATGATGCACTCGCGCCGTTCGTGAAAAAAGCGGAGGCGCGGGTAAAACCGTTTTTCGAAAAGATAGAAGAAACAGCTGAATTCAACCAGTATCGCGTCTTAGAATCGTTTAAAAAGCATAAAGTATCGGATTTTCATTTTAATCCGACGACGGGATATGGGTATGACGATATCGGCCGGGACACGCTCGAGTCGATTTATGCGGATGTGTTCGGAGCCGAGCTCGCGCTATGCCGACCGCAGATCATCTCCGGTACCCATGCAATCGGGATTGCCTTGTTCGGTGTCCTTCTACCAGGTGATGAGCTGCTCTATATCACGGGGAAGCCGTATGACACGCTTGAAGAAATCGTCGGCATCCGTGGCGATGGTCGCGGTTCGTTGAAAGAACTCGGTGTCCATTACGATACTGTCGATTTAAAAGAGGAACGTGAAATCGACATCGACCGCGTCATCGAACGGATCCGTCCTGAGACGAAACTCGTCGGGATTCAGCGATCGAAAGGGTATGCGAATCGTCGCAGTATCCCAGTCGATGAAATCAAAGTCGCCATCGAACGGATCAAAGCGGCACATCCGCATGTGTATGTGTTCGTGGACAACTGTTACGGTGAGTTTGTCGAAACAATCGAACCGACGCATGTCGGGGCTGACTTGATGGCAGGTTCCCTCATCAAGAACCCAGGCGGTGGATTGGCGAAGACGGGTGGCTATATCGCTGGTACGAAAGAGTTGATTGAACGCTGTTCGTTCCGGATGACGACTCCAGGTATCGGAAGTGAAGCCGGACCATCACTCTACTCGCTTCAAGAGATGTATCAAGGCTTCTATATGGCACCTCATACAGTCGCACAAGCATTGAAAGGGGCGCATTTGACGGCAAGTCTTTTGTCGTTGATCGGATTCGAAACAGACCCCCACTATACGACCCCACGAACGGACTTGATTCAGTCAGTGACGTTCCGTGACCGCGACAAGATGATTGCGTTTTGTCAGAGCATCCAAATGGCATCGCCGGTCAATGCCCATGCGTTACCGGTGCCGGCCTATATGCCAGGTTATGAAGATGACGTCATCATGGCAGCTGGGACATTTATTCAGGGGTCATCCATCGAGCTGTCTGCCGATGGTCCGCTTCGGGCACCGTATACGGCGTACGTTCAAGGTGGTCTGACGTATGCTCACGTAAAAGTCGCGCTTATGTTGGCGTTGAGCCAATTACACGGTAAAGGATTGGTCGAATTCGACGACCAAAATCAGCCGACACATTTGTAACCAATCTGTCATGTTAACTTTCTTAACATCTATTGACAGGATTGTTGTCATATATTATTCTCACATTGTGAGACAGAAAAGGAGGGGTAAGGATGGCCGATCAATTTCGTCGCTCCAACCCGTTGTTTCCGATTGGAATCGTCCAAGATCTGACGCAACTGACAGGTAGGCAGATTCGGTATTACGAAGAACAGGGTCTGATTTCGCCTAGTCGGACGGAATCGAAACGACGACTTTATTCCTTTAATGATGTCGAACGTCTACTCGCAATCAAGGATTACATTGACCAAGGCTTTAACTTGGCGGCGATTCGCCACATGTTAGAGCAAGAAGGTGAAAAAGAAGCGGAAGCATCTGCTCCTGCCGCGCCGGTCAATGAAGCACCGAAGGTTTCGGAAAAAGAGTTACATCATTTGTTGAAAACACAGCTTCAAGAAGCCGGTCGTTTCAATAAGACGTCGCTCATTCAAGGTGAGCTTTCACGTTTCTATCGATAACGCCGCACACATCAACCATTACGCAATGTGAGAGGGGACATTTTACCATGGCCAGAAAAACGTTCACAAAAGAAGACATTAAACGCATCGCACAAGAGGAAGACGTACGCTTTATTCGTCTTCAATTCACGGACATCCTCGGAACAATCAAAAACGTCGAGGTGCCGATCAGTCAATTGGACAAAGCACTTGATAACAAGATGATGTTTGACGGATCGTCAATCGAAGGATTCGTCCGCATCGAGGAATCAGACATGTACTTGTATCCAGACCTCAACACATGGGTTGTCTTCCCGTGGACAGATGGCAGCGGAAAAGTCGCTCGCTTAATTTGCGATATTTATAACCCAGACGGCACGCCGTTCAGCGGTGACCCGCGCGGAATTCTCAAGCGTAACCTTGAGAAGATGCAAAAACTTGGTTTCACAGCATTCAACGTTGGACCAGAGCCAGAGTTCTTCTTGTTCAAGAAAGACGCATCAGGCCGTCCGACTCTTGAACTTAACGACCAAGGTGGATATTTCGACTTGGCACCAGTTGACCTCGGTGAGAACTGCCGTAAAGAGATCGTCATCGAACTTGAAAACATGGGCTTTGAAATCGAAGCGTCTCACCACGAAGTAGCGCCAGGACAACACGAAATCGACTTCAAATACGCAGATGCTGTCACGACGGCAGATAACATTCAAACGTTCAAACTCGTCGTCAAGACGATTGCTGCGAAATACGGTCTTCACGCGACATTCATGCCGAAGCCACTCTTCGGGGTAAACGGTTCAGGAATGCACGCGAACATGTCACTCTTTAAAGGTGATACAAACGTCTTCTACGATCCAAACGGCGACATGGAGCTTTCAGACACAGCTCGCGCGTTCACGGCTGGGATCTTGGAGCACGCTCGTGCCTTCACAGCAGTATGTAATCCGACTGTGAACTCATACAAGCGTCTCGTACCAGGCTACGAAGCACCTTGCTATGTTGCATGGAGCGCACGCAACCGTTCACCACTCGTTCGTGTACCAGCGGCACGTGGTCTCTCGACTCGTATCGAAGTACGTTCGGTTGACCCAGCAGCGAACCCGTACCTTGCACTTGCTGCCCTCTTGGCTTCAGGTCTTGACGGAATCGAAAAAGATTTAAATGCTCCAAAACCAATCGACAGCAACATCTACGTGATGGACAAGCCAGAGCGTGTAGCAAACGGAATCGACGATCTCCCAGCGACACTCTTTGACGCACTCGAAGTCCTTCGTTCAGACAAAGTTGTCATGGACTCACTTGGTGAGCATATCGGCGAACACTTCCTCGAGTTGAAAGAAATCGAGTGGGATATGTTCCGTATGCAAGTAACAGAGTGGGAGCGCGATCAGTACATGACGCTCTACTAATAGAAGAGATATGCAATAAAAGCACGGAACGACCTTCACTGTAGGTTGTTCCGTGCTTTTTATTTCCTATAACATTTGAGTAAAAGGACCACCTTCGTTAAGTACAGAAGGTGGTCCTTTGTTGGTCAAAACGCTTTCTTAAAGAACGTTGATGTATAGTCGAGCGTCGTATGCAACGTCGTCGCAAACACGAGTCCTAAAAAGAAAGACATGCCATGAATGTCCACCCATGAGCGGATTACCTCTTCGTATGCCGTGAAGGGCAAGAGCAGCACGAGCGGGAAGCCGATATACGCAATCCGAATCACATCACTCAAACCAGGTAAATGCGAGAAGAGCGAACGGTGCGGCATAAGCTTTACGTAAGGGAGCCAGATCAATTTGAGTGGTCCCCATCGATAGTAGGCGTCTGATTTTAAATCGAGGTCCGGGGAGAGCCAGAGTGTACCGATAATGGCACCGATGATTAATGCGAACGGAATATCGATTTCAATAAAAGGCGTGGCAACCGCGAGTGCTCCGGTTGCCACGAGATTCGTTCGGGTATGCGTCTTGCCACTAGCCATTAATGAATCGTCCGGTATACACCGATAACCTTCCCTAAAATCGAGACGTTGTCAAAATACATCGCTTCTAACTCGTCGTTCTCCGGTTGAAGGCGGATTTTTGAAGCTTCCTTGTAAATCCGCTTCACGGTCGCTTCGCCTTCTTCCGTCATGGCGACGACAATCTCTCCATTGTCGGCCGTGCTCTGTTGGCGGACGAGCACCCGGTCCCCGTCCAAAATGCCTGCGTTGATCATCGAATCCCCGGAGACAGACAACATGTATACATTATCTGACCCGACGATATGTGCAGGGAGCGGGAAATGCTCTTCCACGTTCTCGATGGCGGTGATCGGCGTCCCGGCAGTGACCTTCCCGATGACCGGTACGTACATGACGGACTCTTGCTCTTCCATTGTCGGCATATCGTCAGTCAAAATTTCAATCGCGCGAGGCTTCGTCTTATCTCGACGAATCAATCCGCGTTTCTCTAAACGGTCTAGATGACCGTGTACGGTCGAACTAGATGCTAAACCGACGGCTTCTCCAATTTCACGAACAGAAGGTGGATAACCTTTAGCCCGTACTTCGTCTTTGATGAAATCAAGAATCTGTTGTTGTCGCGCTGACATTTTTTTCATTATGTTCACCTCGATATAATCGAATAACCTGCAATCGCATCCTATTCTTTATGTGTCTAGTGTAACACAAGAACACATGAGCGTACAAACATTCGTTCGTTTTTTTGTGTTGACCGAACACGGGTTCTTGTTTTATGATGAGAACAGATAAACGAACAAACGTTCTAACGAACATATATTCTTATACAGGAGGCAATTCAATCATGAAAGACACACTCAACGGAAT
>Ga0224722_1001450_pt1 | contig 13059 bp, 10 predicted proteins | sample Balambano_FR1_Me_FD_161646 | JGI IMG/M metagenome (GOLD analysis project Ga0224722, IMG submission 161646) | Freshwater sediment microbial communities from Lake Towuti, South Sulawesi, Indonesia - Balambano_FR1_MetaG | ecosystem: Environmental > Aquatic > Freshwater > Lake > Sediment | place... | reverse complement strand
CTGCACAACTGAAACGCCGCTCACATTCTCCTCAAAGTGTCTCTCAGAATAGCGGATGCCCGAACTATTACCGCTACACCCGAATGGAGGATTTTAATCGCTGCAAATTCGATTACTCGAAAAGACAAACGGTGCGCCATTCGCCTTCCAGAAACGATCGCCCACCTCCCTCAACAAATAGTGTTCTATGCTACCGATTCCCACCCTGCTTTAGAGGATAAGAAGAGAACAGTAAATAATGCTGCAGAGGTAGATCATGCTGCTGTAGAAATGTATCGCCATAGTAGCGCGACATAGTAGCGCGACTCACGACTTTGGAGCAGGTCAGAGTCAGCCAGTGATATTGGGACAAACGCGATGCGAACCAGTGTCCCGTTTGGGGCGATCGCCTCATCGAAAGCAAGAGCAGCATCATGCGATCGGCAAAGAAGGTGAGAAACCGCTCTAATCCAGATATCACGACGGTTCACAGGGAGCAGTCCTCAGGTAATCAGTACCGCAAGCACATTGGAGATCGGGATAGTGAGTAACAAAAAGTATTTCGGAGTATCGCGTCGGCAAGTGGTTCGGGGTTTGTTGGCAACCACTGCCTTTGGCGTCACTGCAAAGTTTGGCACAGGCTGCAGTCCGTCTGGCAGTAGCACCAGTCAAGCCAGCGCAGGTGGTGGAGCAGCTCCTGCAGGTGATGAAGAACTGCCCATTGGCTTTGTCTATGTCGGTCCCAAAGACGACTACGGCTATAACCAGGCACATGCAGAAGGCGCAGCAGGCATGACTAAGGCGGTTTCGGGCGTGAAACTGGTCGAAGAAGCAAATGTGCCTGAAACCACAGCGGTTGCTGAATCGATGCGCAACATGATCGACATCGACGGCGCGAAGGTGCTCTTCCCCACCTCCTTTGGCTATTTCGACCCGCACATTCTCAAAATGGCAGAGGAATACCCGGATGTGCAGTTCTTCCATGCAGGCGGACTCTACAAAGAAGGCGTGCATCCCAAGAATGTCGGCAGCTATTTTGGCTACATCGACGAAGCGCAATACGTGGCGGGCGTCGTTGCAGGACTCACCTCGAAGACAGGCAAGCTGGGCTTTATCGCTGCAAAACCGATTCCGCAGGTGCTGCGCAATATCAATAGCTTTACCCTCGGCGCACGTAGCGTTAAGCCAGAAGTCACAACACAGGTGGTTTTCACAGGCAACTGGGCAGAGCCAATTAAAGAAGCCGAAGCGGCAAACAGCATGGCAGACCAGGGCATCGACGTTATCACATGCCACGTAGACAGCCCAAAAGTGGTGATGGAAACTGCCGAAAAGCGGGGCATTTTTTGTTCGGGATATCACGCGAATCAGGCTGCACTGGCTCCCAAAGGCTATCTCACGGGCGCAGAGTGGGACTGGACAAATATCTACACGCGCGTTGCTCAGGATGTGAAAGCAGGCAAGACCCTGAACAATGGCGGCATTCCTCACCTGCTGCGCGGCGGTTTGAAGGATGGCTTCTGTAAGGTTTCGGACTATGGTCCGGCGGTTAGTTCAGAAACGAAGCAAAAAGCCGATGCGGTCAAAGCGCAGTTTATGGACGGCAGCCTGGTCATTTATAAGGGCGGACTGAAGGACAACAAAGGAGGCGTCATTATCCCGGCCGGACAGGATCAAAAACAGCAAGACCCCAAACTGGAGGAGATGAATTACCTCGTAGAAGGGGTGATTGGCTCGATCGGCAGCTAGTCGATCGCCTCGATATAGGAGGTGTTAGCGCAGCGCAACGCATCGGTTTCGGGTCAGTAAGTTTCGGGTCAGTAAATTTCGGACAAAGGCATTCTGACAGATGCTTGACCTAGCAGATTGCTTGATATGTCCTAAAAATCCACTTTCTACTTGAAGCGATCGATGCGTCACGACATACGCCTAACACCTCCTACAAAATCAAATCAAGTCAAATCTTTCGTTCAGGTCGTCATTCCCTCAACCCTATGCAAAGCTGGCGAAGAACGCTCGAATCTATTTGTTTGCCGATCGGCGCAATTCTGGTCGGGCTGCTGCTGTTTGGTGTGTTTTGTGCGGCAGTGGGCGCAAACCCGATTGCCGTCTATGGCTCGATCTGGAAATCTGCCTTCGGTCGCTGGAATACGTTTCAAAATACGTTAATTCGGGCAGCTCCGCTGATGCTGTCGTCGCTCTGTACCGCGTTGCCTGCCCGACTGGGACTGGTGATTATCGGCAATGAAGGCGCACTGGTGGTTGGGGGACTGGCGGCGGTGTCGATCGGTTTAGCAATGGGAACTTCCGTTGCGCCCACCTTCGTGCAGATTGGCATGGCGATCGCAGGCATGATTGCAGGCGGGGTTTGGATTGCGATCGCCGGAGGTCTGCGCCACTATCGCGCCGTCAATGAAACGATTAGCAGTTTGCTGTTGAACTATATTGCGATCGCCCTGCTGAACCACCTCGTTGGCGGACCGATGCGCGACCCCAGCTCCCTCAACAAACCCTCGACCTATCCGCTGGCAGAGGTGAATATGCTGAGTGCCATTCCGGGAATGCGGGTTCACTGGGGCTTGGTGTTCGGCGTAATTACCTGCGTGATCGCCTATTTCCTGATGCAGCGCACAACCTTTGGCTTCGCAGCACGCACGGCAGGCGGCAATATTCGGGCGGCTCGGATTGCGGGTCTTCCCGTTGGCAAGCTGACGCTGATGGTCTGCTTTCTAGCAGGAGCCTGTGCCGGACTCGCAGGCATGGTGGAAGTGGCGGCAGTGCAGGGTGCTGCCAACGAGTCGCTGAATGTGGGCTACGGCTATGGCGGCATTCTGGTGGCGTTTGCGGCAAGGCACAATCCTCTGGCAGCGGTGCTCGTGTCGCTGCTGGTGGGCGGCATTCTGGCAAGCGGCGGCATTCTTCAGCGGGCACACGATCTGCCTGATGCCACAGTACTGGTGTTTCAGGGGATTATTTTCCTCTGCGTGCTGTACAGCGATTCTCTGTTTGGCAAGTTTGCCTTTTTCAAAGAACGCCCTGCTCCCTTGCCCCCTGCTCCCCCGCTCAAAAGTCCAACTGTTCCAACCTGAACCACGCAGCATCTAAGGAGTCGATCGAGCAATGACCACAGAAGTTACGACGCAGGCACTTGGCTGGTGGGGCGTTCCGCTAGCGATCATTGCCGGAACCATGCGTGGCGGCACGCCCTTTCTCTTTGTCAGCCTCGGAGAGTGCCTGACCGAGAAAAGCGGCAAAATTAACCTTGGCTTAGAGGGAACGCTGCTGCTCGGCGCGATGACAGCTTACGGCACGTCCTATCTCACGGGTTCACCCTGGCTGGGCGTGCTAGCGGCAGGCATTGCAGGAGCATTTCTGGGCTGCATTCACGGCTGGCTGTCGCAGCAGCTCCGGGTCAACGATGTGGCGGTTGGCATTGCCATGATTATCTTTGGGAGCGGACTCGCCTTTTTCTTTGGTAAACCGTTTATTCAGCCCTCTGCGCCGCAGTTGCCCACTTTTAATCTGGGAGCCTGGAGCAGCAATCCGGCAGTGCAGGCTGCGCTGGCAGTCAGTCCGCTGTTTTTGCTGGGGTTAGCGATCGCCCCCATTATGCGCTGGTTCTTTCGATCGACCCGCTGGGGATTGTTCATTCGAGCAGCGGGGGATAGTCCAGAAGCAGCAAAAGCAATGGGCATCTCAATTTTTAAAGTGCGGCTGCTCAGTATTGTTGTGGGCAGCTTCCTGGCAGGTATCGGCGGTGCAGCACTCTCGCTCTACTATCCGGGCGTCTGGACAGAGCGAATTTCAAGCGGACAGGGCTTGATGGCAGTCGCACTGGTGATTTTCGCCCGCTGGAACCCGATTAACTGTCTCTGGGCATCGCTGCTGTTTGGCGGCGCACAGGCACTCGGACCCGCTCTGCAGTCGGTGGGTATTAAAGAAGGCTATTACCTGTTCAACGCCGCGCCCTATGTGCTGACGCTGTTCATCATGATCTTCACCTGCTCTCCGAAGCGATCGCTCTTTGGCGCACCGGGAGCGTTGGGCATGGAGAATTAGCAGGGGCGATCGAAGTTTTTGTTCCTCAGTTAATCGTTAGTCGATCGTCAATCAATCGTCAATCTTTGTAACCTCATTCTGAAATCGAACCATGAGCGGACTTGGTGGCTTAAACAAAACTCCGAATGGTGTGGTAATGGGACTGGTGCAGCTTCAGCTCCCCGTGGTTGTCACGCCGGATGATCTGGCGACGCAAACGCAGCGCATTTGTGACATGGTCGCCAAGGCACGGCGCAATATGCCGACGATGGATCTGGTCGTCTTCCCGGAATATTCGCTGCACGGACTTTCAATGGACACCAGCCCCGAAATTATGTGTCGGCTGGATGGACCGGAAGTTCAGGCGTTTCAGCAAGCCTGCCGCGAGCACAAAATCTGGGGCTGCTTCTCGATCATGGAGTACAACCCGCAGGGCAATCCCTACAACAGCGGCATCATTATTGATGACAAAGGCGAACTGAAGCTGTATTACCGCAAGCTGCATCCCTGGGTTCCGGTCGAGCCGTGGGAGCCAGGAAATCTGGGCATTCCAGTGTGTGAGGGTCCAAATGGCAGCACGATCGCCCTGATCATCTGCCATGACGGCATGTTCCCAGAAATGGCGCGGGAATGTGCCTACAAAGGCGCAGAAATCATGATTCGTACCGCAGGCTATACCGCTCCGATTCGCCATTCCTGGCAGATCACCAACCAGGCAAACGCCTTTTGCAATCTGATCTACACGGCTTCGGTTTGCATGTGCGGCAGCGACGGCACGTTTGACTCGATGGGCGAAGGCATGTTTGTGAATTTCGACGGGACGCCTCTGGTGATGGGCAGCCACCGCCCGGATGAAATCATCACCGCAGAACTGCGACCCGATCTCGTGCGCGAAGCCCGCCAGCACTGGAGCGTGGAAAACAACATCTACCAGTTTGGACATCGGGGCTATGTTGCCGTCAAAGGCGGCGCACAGGATTGCCCCTATACCTATATGCAGGATCTCGTCAACGGCAACTATCGCCTGCCCTGGGAAGATTTGGTGGTTTACACCGACGGCACGTCCTGCGGCTTCCCGGCTCCCACCCGCACCTACGAAGGAGCGCCCGCTTCAGTGCCCGAACCGTCTCACTAAATTCTTCGCCCCTACCCCACCCATCCACCTCAACACAGCCTATGGGCATCTTCATCCCCGCCGACCCCTACCCCTATCCCTATAACGGCGACTTCCGCCCCGCCAACACCGCCCTGATCATGATTGATATGCAGATCGACTTCTGCGGCAGAGGCGGCTATGTAGATCAAATGGGCTACGACCTCTCCCTCACCCGTGCGCCAATCGCCCCCCTCCAGAAGCTGCTGGCAACCATGCGAGAAGCGGGCTTTCATATCATCCACACCCGCGAAGGACACCGACCCGATTTATCCGACCTGCCGGAAAACAAACAGTGGCGATCGCGGCAAATTGGGGCAGGCATCGGCGATCCGGGTCCCTGCGGCAAAATTCTGGTGCGAGGCGAACCTGGCTGGGAAATCATTCCCGAACTCGCGCCCCTCCCCGGCGAACCCATCATCGACAAGCCGGGCAAAGGCTCTTTCTACGCCACCGATCTCGATCTGCTGCTGAAGCGCAAAGGCATCCAAAACCTGATCCTCACGGGCATCACCACCGATGTCTGCGTCCACACCACCATGCGCGATGCCAACGATCGCGGCTACGAATGCCTCATCCTCTCCGACTGCACGGGCGCGACCGACTACGGTAACCACCTCGCCGCCCTCAAAATGGTGACAATGCAAGGAGGCGTTTTCGGTGCAGTATCGACATCTCAAGTGGTGATAGAGGCGATCGAATCCTCTATCTTCCTTTCCACTGTCCCCTAACCCCTCGTCCCCTGCTCCTCTGCTCTGCCTCTCGCCCCTACCCCACCTACTCCCCACTCCCCACCATGACAACCACTATCTCCGCCACTGAACCGATCGCCGAAACCGAAAAGCCTCCTGAACTCGAAGTTGTTAACATGACTAAACGCTTCGGTAGTCTAGTCGCCCTCGATCGCGTTTCGATGACATTGAAATCCGGCACATTCCACGCGCTGCTGGGCGAAAACGGAGCCGGAAAAAGCACGCTGGTGAAGTGCATTATGGGCTTTTATCGGGCAGACGAAGGCGAAGTGCTGATCCAGAAGCAGGCGCGATCGATCGAGAGTCCGCGTGATGCCCAGCGATATCACATTGGCATGGTCTACCAGCATTTCACGTCAGTTCCGGCGATGACGGTGGCGGAAAATCTGGTGCTGTCCCAGGCAGACGGATCGCGGGTGATCAACTGGAAACAGGAGCTTGATCGCCTGCGGGCGTTTATGGAACGTGCGCCGTTTCAGGTTCCCTTGGATTTGCCGATCGCTCAGCTCGCCGCCGGGCAAAAGCAAAAGCTGGAAATCCTGAAGCAGCTTTACCTGAAAAACAAAATCCTGATTCTGGATGAGCCGACCTCGGTGCTGACCCCTGATGAAGCGGATGAAGTGCTGGGATTGATTCGCCAGGAAGTCACTGCCGGAAAACTGAGCGTGCTGCTAATTAGCCACAAGTTCCGGGAAGTGACCTCCTTTGCAGATGAGGTGACTGTGCTGCGGAAAGGCAAGTTTGCCGGACACGGCTATACCACTGATCTGACCGTGGCAGACATGGCAGAAATGATGATGGGCGAACGGCGCGAACCGCGAGAAGTGACTAAAACGCCGCAGGAACAGAAAACTCCCGTACTGCAAATTGCCGAGCTGCGTGCTGATAAAGATAGCGGTGTGGAAGCAGTGAAAGGCGTGAATTTAACGGTGCATCAAGGCGAGATCGTCGGAATTGCAGGCGTGTCGGGCAACGGACAGAAGGAATTAGTAGAAGTGCTGGCAGGGCAGCGATCGCCCACCGCAGGACAGGTATTGGTCAACGGCAAGCCCTACTCCGCTACCCGCGCCGACATCGCCCAGCAAGCAGTCTTTGTGCTGCCTGAAGAACCGCTCCGCAATGCCTGTGTGCCTTATATGAGCGTGGCGGAAAACATGGCACTTCGCACGTTCGATCGCCCTCCCCAGGCAAAAGGCATTTTGCTGATTTTGCAAGCTATCCGGCAGGCAGCGATCGGTCTGATTCAGCAGTTTTCCGTCAAGACGCCGTCTCCCGAAACCCCAATTCACAATCTTTCGGGCGGCAACGTGCAGCGGGCAGTCCTGGCACGAGAGCTGTCCTCCGATCGCATTAATCTTCTCATCGCGGCAAATCCCTGCTTTGGTTTAGACTTCTCCGCTGTCGAATTTATCCACGCCCAGATTGTCGAAGCCCGCAATCGCGGTGTTGCCGTCCTGCTGGTCAGCGAAGACCTGGATGAGCTACTGACCCTCTCCGATCGCATTGTTGTGATCAGCGGCGGACAATTTGCCTACGAAAGCCCCACTGCCACCGCCGACTTCGCCCAAATCAGCCACAGCATGGCAGGACACTAACCCTTACCCACCTACAAAATGCCCTGATTTCAGGAACCCTGGGCGGCTGGCTGAGCCAGAATCGTCGCTTTCATAAAACCCAGCGGTATGTTGCAGGCGGAACTTGCATCAGGCTGGGAATGGCAACCGCGCTGACGGGTTCTGACAGCAAGTAAAAACACTTTTCTTTCACAACGCTCTTTGGGGGACCTTATGGCATTAATTGACGCGCAGCCCTACGAATACCCACTTCCTGTCGATCTGAGTTGTCTGGCACTGGTCATTATCGATATGCAGCGCGACTTTCTGGAGCCAGGCGGATTCGGTGACGCGCTGGGTAATAATGTGGCTCTGCTCCAGGGAATCGTCCCCACGCTCAAAACCCTGCTGTCCTGCTTCCGGGAAAACCAGTTACCCGTGATTCACACGCTGGAATGTCATCAGCCCGATCTGTCTGACTGTCCCCCGGCAAAGCGCGGTCGCGGCAAAGGCTCACTCAAAATCGGCGACCCAGGACCGATGGGACGGATTCTCGTTGCAGGCGAACCGGGAAACACCATTATTCCAGAGCTTCAGCCGCTCCCTGGCGAAATTGTGATTCAAAAACCCGGCAAAGGGGCGTTCTATGCCACTCCGCTTCAATCCATCCTGCAGGAGCGCGGCATCACCCATCTGCTGTTTACGGGTGTGACCACCGAAGTTTGTGTGCAGACCACCATGCGCGAAGCCAACGATCGCGGCTACGAATGCCTGATGGTCGAAGACTGCACCGAAAGCTATTTCCCTGAATTCAAGCAGGCAACGCTAGACATGGTTCGCGCTCAGGGCGGTATTGTCGGCTGGACGGCTCCTGCAGCAGCAGTCATGGCAGGACTGCAAACGGCAAAACCAGCGGCAGCTTGACTCGTATCTGGTTACACCTTATCGGGTTACGCGATTTCGACCTGACTGAGAATCTTCTGGGCGACCGCCTCTTCCACAGGCATCACCGAGAGCCGATTGCCCTGGCGCACCACCCGGAGTTCCTCGGGGGTAAACTGCTGCCGCAGCATTTCCAGGGTGAGGATCTGGCAAAACCGTTTCTCAAACTCGACCTGAACGGTTTGCCAGCGCGGACTGCTAGGGTCTGACTTCGGATCGTAGTATTTGCTTTGCGGATCGAACTGGGTCGGATCAGCCAGATTCGTTTGAATAATCTGCATCAGCCCCACGATTCCAGGGGGCGTGGCATTGGAGTGATAAAAAAACGCCCGATCGCCCACCTGCATCGATCGCATAAAATTACGCGCCTGGTAATTTCGGATCCCATCCCACACTGTCTTTCGATCGCGCTTCAGGTCGTCAATCCCGTAGACCGAAGGTTCAGATTTCATCAGCCAGTAGTTCATCGCCTAAGCAGACTCATTTCGTTAACATGCCTTTGCCTCAAACTGATAGGCATAGGTCTTCAAAAGATCGCTGACCTGCCCTAATAGCTCTCCACCGCTGCTCTTCGTAATTGCCTGGCGTTCGGGATAGAAGCTGGGCTGATTCAAGCTGCGGGCAATCGCCTCCTGCACTTGCTCTGCAATCAGGGGTTGAAGCTCTTCTCTCGCACGGATACGCTGATATTCTGCGCCTTCCTCGGTGGTGGCATAGAGCGGCGGCAGACGGTTGAGCGCATAGGCAGCAATGTCGCCCAGATCGAGCGTACATTCACTTGCTGCTTCAATTTCGGCAACACGAGCAATTGCCTCGGTGAGAACCAGTTCTTCCATTAAATTCAGGAACTGCTTGCGCGGAACTGCGACGACTTCCCCAGTCAACAAGGCTCCCATTAAGCGATCGAGCGCCATGTACTCTTCGATCGACAATTCAGCAGTCGTATCGCAGATGCGCCCAACCTCAGCTTCCATTGCAGGGGTGAGGTAGCCATCTTCAAGAGCCTGTTTAACGATTTTCTCGATACTCATAGGATTTTTCCTGGAATTGCGGCGATTTCAGCTTGGAATTTCAGTTCAAACAACAGTTCGGGTCAAAATCTATCCAAAAGCTCAATTAGAGCGTGCTTTTAGCTTGCCCGTCGCCTGCTAAAAATCGCATCGGTGAAAGCCGCAACCCGTAAAGATTTCGTGAGCACTACTCGAAGCCAGTATACCGCCAGGGTACGGGATCTACGGATTCTCCATGCACGTTCAATCCCCAGTGCAAATTGGGCCCTGTTGCCGAGCCAGTTGCGCCCAGTGCTCCAATTCGCTGACCTGCCTGCACGACGTCGCCTTCTTTTACATCAATTCGGCTGAGGTGAATGAAGATGCTCGTCACGCCCTGACCGTGGTCAATGCCGATCGTATTACCGTGTAGCCGAAACCCTTCTGACTCACGCCCGACCAGCGCCACTCGCCCCGCTGCCGGAGCCACGATCGGATCCCCCGTGGGAGCTGCATAGTCTACACCCCGGTGGTAGTAGTCTTGAGCAAACTCTCCGTTGTAGTAGCGGCGCACGCCGTAGACAGAAGTAATTTCTCCCTGATTTGGACGCACAAACGCACCGTTCCAGTATTTCTGCGGAGAGACGATCGCCTTAAACGCATCCACCCGATCGAACTCGGCATTAGTGCCATCTGACCCACCACCGCTCACCCAGATACTCTGAGTCGGAAACGATCGATTGCGAAGCTGCACCGCCAGATTTTGCACCGCATCGCCTGCTTTGACCTGAATGGTGAGGCGTCCGGGGCGATCGAGTGGCGTCGTTGCCAGAAGTGCCCGATAGCGGTTGTTGCCGACTGCAAAGGTGGGATAGGTCTTTTGCTGAAACGTAACAGTCGGAGCAGTCGCCGCCTCGCCCTGCACAATCACCGAGAGGGTGTCACCCAACTGGGGACTCGACGGAGTAATTTGAACCTGGACTGCCTGTGCTGGAGTCGAAAGCCAGAGAACGATCGCCGCACTGCTGAGCAAAATACCGAGCTGTAGCCGAAATTTCCACAAGAAACGGCGAAACGAACCAGCGTGAGAAAGAAGGTAGGACATAGGGCGTGAGGAGAGTATAGAAGATTAAGGAAATGTAGAAAATATGAAGCAACTTGTCTTAGTGCATTGCAAAGCATCTCGAAGCGGACTCTTTTGCCTAGACTGTTCACCAATGCTGGTAGATCTGCAGTGTGATTAATTACTCTTTTCGGTTGCTTTATCAGAGCATTTTGGACAGATAGATTAGCACTTTTACGCTAAAGTTCCAATCCTATTAAAGTTCCAATCCTGCTGGGTACACACCACGCCTCCCAAGCAATGGGCGCAGAACGCCGAGTTTTATCACGCGATCCTCATAAGCGAGATCCCCCAGAACCCGGAAAAGTCTGTATGCTTTAGATTAAAAGACTTTAACTTTTTTCTCACTCTGATAAGAAACCTGTGCAAGAAGATTTTCGGCTCATTGTCGATTTAGTGGTGGTATTTGCGGCGGCGGCGGGCGGCGGTCTGCTGGCAGCATTACTGAGACAGCCCGTGCTGCTTGGGTATTTGCTGGGTGGGGCGATCGTTGGTCCTGCTGGACTCGGCTTGGTAAAAGAGCTGATTCAGGTGGAGACCCTGGCACAGTTTGGCGCAGCGTTTTTGCTGTTTGCGCTGGGTGTGGAGTTCTCATTTGCTGAGCTGAAAAAAGTTCAGGGGATCAGTCTCGGCGGCGGCGGTCTGCAAATTCTGACCACGGTCCTGGTGACAACGCTGGTGGCGATCGGCGTGGGCTGGGTTGAGTCTCCAACACAAGGAGTCTTTTTGGGTGCGATTTTGTCGCTGTCTTCAACGGCAGTGGTGCTGAAGTGCCTGATGGAAAAGGGCGAAACCGAAACCGCTCACGGGCGCGTCATGCTGGGGATTCTGGTCGTGCAAGACCTGGCGCTGGGGCTGATGCTGGCGGTGCTGCCTGCGCTCAATCGTCCGTCTGAAGAAATTGGGCTGGCAGTGGGAATTGCCCTGCTGAAAACGGCGCTAATTGCGGGCGGGGCGATCGTCGCCGGAATCTGGCTCATCCCTCCCCTGCTGCGGCTGCTGGCAAAAACCGAAAGCCGTGAACTCTTTTTGCTGGGGGTGGTTGCCCTCTGTCTGGGCATCGCGCTGCTGACCGAGTACCTGGGACTGTCGATCGAGATGGGGGCGTTTATCGCCGGACTGATGATCTCTGAGGTGGAATACGCCGACCAGACGCTAACCTACGTGGAGCCGATTCGCGATATTTTCGCCAGCTTATTTTTTGCGGCGATCGGCATGCTGATCGATCCGGTATTTATCTGGAACAACCTGGAGCTGATTCTGGGACTGGTGACGCTGGTGTTCATCGGCAAATTCCTGATCGTCACTCCGCTGGTTCGCGCTTTTCGCTATCCGTTAAAAACTTCGCTAATTGTCGGACTGGGGCTGTCTCAGATTGGGGAATTTTCCTTTGTGCTTGCCAGCAAAGGGCAGGTGTTGGGGTTAGTTTCCCGCCGCGTTTATCTGCTGATTCTGGGAACGACTGCGGTAACGCTGGTGATTACGCCGTTTGTGCTGCGGCTGGTGCCTCAGTTGGTGATTTGGGCAGAGACGGTTCCCTGGCTAAAGGCACTGCTGGACGGCGGCGAAGAGCCGATGGAAGTTCCTGAGAATCTGCCAACCCAGGGGCATCTGGTGATTTGCGGCTATGGTGGCATCGGGCGCAATATTTTGCAGCTCTTGCAAAGCCACGATCAGCCTGTGGTCGTGATCGATCAGTCTGAGCAGGCAATTCAACAGCTTCGAGAAGCGGGAATTCCCTATGTTTACGGCAATGCTGCCAGTCTGCATGTGCTGGAAGCCGCCGGGGTGGAGCAGGCAAAAGGATTGGCGATCGCCCTACCAGACCCGATGAGCATTCGCCTGACGATCAAGCGTGCCCTGGAACTCGCGCCGGATCTGGATATTGTGGTGCGGGCAACCCAGGATAAAGATATTGAGCTGCTGTATCAGCTTGGCGCAAAAGAAGTGGTGCAGCCCGAATTTGAAGCCAGCCTGGAGCTATCCAGCCATCTGCTAACTGGATTGGGCATTCCCCTGCCGATTATTCAGCGCGAGGTGCAGCAGATCCGCAGCTCTCACTATCTCGACCTCCGTTTGGAACGATCGCCCCGCCAGGTTTCCCACGATTTGGAAGTGGCAGCGAGGGATATGAACAGCAAGTGGATCAGCCTTCCTGCCGGATCGCCCCTTGCCGGAATGACGCTGGAAGAAACGAATCTGCGCCGCCTTACCGGAGTTAGCCTGATGGCAATTCGTCGCGCCCACGGAGAAGAAATTGACTATCCAGAACCCCAGACTGTAATTGAAGAGGGCGATCGGCTGCTGGTTGTTGGTGAAGCAGATGAGATGGCAGCCCTGACAGAACTGGCACGAGGCGAGGCAGCAATCCCCACTGAAAACGCCTCTTGTCAATGGCTGCTAGTTCCTGAAGATAGCCCTGTTGTCGGCAAAACACTGTCTGAGCTGCATATTCGCAGGCAGTTTGGTGTGCTGGTGCAGGCAATTCGGCGAGAGGGCAAGTTTATCAATTTCCCCCACGGTGAAAGCG